>Ga0315910_10002434_pt1 | contig 16379 bp, 12 predicted proteins | sample EdamamesoilMG_FD_204470 | JGI IMG/M metagenome (GOLD analysis project Ga0315910, IMG submission 204470) | Garden soil microbial communities collected in Santa Monica, California, United States - Edamame soil | ecosystem: Environmental > Terrestrial > Soil > Garden | place: USA: California... | reverse complement strand
TTCACGACCGTCCAAGCGGCCGTGGACTCGATCGCGAGCGGCAGCTCTGCGCACGTGCGTATCGACATCAAGGCCGGCACCTACAAGGAAAAGCTCACCATCGCCAGCCGGACGAACCTTTGCCTCGTGGGCGAGAGCACGACCACGACGATCCTCACCTACGACGACAACAACGCCAAAGTCGGCAGCACGAGCGGGAGCGCCAGCGTCTTGGTGAGCGCGAACGATTTTTCGGCCGCGAACCTCACCATCGAAAACAGCTTCGGCAGTGGCTCTCAAGCAGTGGCCTTGCGCACGACCGGCCAGCGGCAGCAGTTTCTGAATTGCCGCTTCGTGGGCTACCAAGACACGCTCTACACGCACCAGGGCATCCAGTACTTCAAGAATTGCTACGTTCAGGGCAACACGGACTACGTCTTCGGCGGCGCGACGGCGGTGCTCGAGAACTGCGAGGTTCGCAACGTCGAAGGCGGCTCCGCGGTGTCCGCCCCCAACACGGACATCGGCACCGCGACCGGTATCGTCTTCCTCGGCGGCACGTTCACCGCAGTGTCGTCCGTCAAAGCCAACTCCGTGGCACTCGGCCGACCCTGGGGCGTCAACGGTGCCGCTGCCTACCTCAACGTGAACCTGGGCGCCCACATCGCCTCGGCCGGCTTCGTAGCCATGAGCGGCAACGACCCGTTGAACGCGCGTTTTCGCGAGTATCAAAGCACCGGCCCCGGCGCGAACCCGAGCGCGCATTCCACGTATCAGATGAACGCGACCGAGGCCGCGAGCTACTCGCTCGCGAACGTCTTCGGCTCGTGGGTACCGAGCTATAGCCAGTAGCCGCCCGCGCTCGATCGGTGCGTACTTTCTCACCGGCGAACGAAAATTTAATCGTACCCATGAGATTCGGCACACCCCCGCCACTTTTGTGATTCCACCCGACTCTGTTCAAGGAACGGGATGCCAAACACGAAAGTGACGCCGAGGCCGAGATCAAGCTCTTCGTCTCCGGGCATCGAGAGAAATATCGATGCGCTCATTCTCATTTAGGTCACTCGGGCATCTCGCGGTCTTCATGTCCGCGCTGCAGGCAGGCTGCGTGAGCGAGGACGCTCAGGACGGCCCGGGCGGCTCCGGCTCCGGCGGTACGCCCTCCTCGGCCGGAACCGGGGGCAGCGGCGGCATCAGCGGATCGACGGCCGGCAGCACTTCGGCGGGCGGCATGACCAGCACGGGTGGCGGTGCGGGCACTGGTGGCGCGAACGCAACGGGTGGCGGTGCGGGCACTGGCGGCGCGAACCCGACGGGTGGCGGTGCGGGCATTGGTGGCGGGGGCGGTAGCGCAGGCAGTGCCGCGGGCGGTAGTGCAGGCAGTGCCGCGGGCGGGAGCGCAGGCAGTGCCGCGGGCGGGAGCGCAGGCAGTGCCGCGGGCGGTAGTGCAGGCAGTGCCGCGGGCGGGAGCGCAGGCAGCGGAGCGGGCAGTGGGGCAGGAGGTGGCGCAGGCGGTGGCGCGAGCGGGAGCCCCGGAACCATCAACTGGGGCAGGGAGGAGGACCCCGGTGCGGCCTGCCCCGTCACCGCGACTCTGCCGGAGTACGCCAGCCTGATGGCCGACGGCAAGCTGCCCGATCCTTTCAAGAAGCTCGATGGGACGCGCATCACGAACAAGAGCGAGTGGGCGTGCCGGCGAGAAGAGATCCTCAAGCAGCTAGCCAAATACATCTATGGCGAAAAACCGATCCCCCCGAAAGGGTCCGTCACCGGTACGGTGAGCAATACCAGCATTTCCGTGACGGTCACCGAAGGCGCCAAGACGGTTTCATTCACCGCCTCGGTCAACATGAACGGCGCGACGGCGCCCGCTCCTGCCATCATTTGCTACGACGGCGGGCTCGGGTGCTCGTTGCCGGTCCCGATGGGGGTTGCAAAGATCAACTTCAGCGCTGGCGAGGTAGCAGGTGGCAGCGGTGCCAAGTCGGGTCCGTTCTTCACCTTCTACGGGAGCAACCATCCTGCCGGCTACATGGTGGCTCAGGCCTGGCAGGTCAGCCGCATCATCGATCTTCTCGAGCAGAATCCAGGTGTGATCGATCCTTATCACGTGGGTCTCACCGGCTGCTCCCGCAACGGGAAAGGCGCTTTTGCCGGCGGCGTGTTCGACAACCGCATTGCCCTCACCATTCCCTGCGAGTCCGGCATCGGTGGCACGCCCGCTCTTCGCCTGAAGGAGCAGCTGGATCCCGGTGCCAACTCGACCGCCGAGTGGCCGTATCACGCCATCAGCTACGTACGCTGGCTGTCGGAAGTAGCACTCGGTCCGTTTGCTACGGCAAACGACGCCGCCGGCGACAACACGGATCGGCTGCCGGTCGACATGCACAGCGCGATGGCCCTCATCGCACCGCGGGCCATCTACGTCGTGGACAACCCCAGCATCAGCAACCTGGACCCCAAGTCCGCCTACGTGACGGCAATGGCGGGCAAAGCGATCTTCGAGGCACTCGGAGTGGGAGACAACTTCGCCTCTCAGGGCGCCGGGGGGAGTCATTGCCAGTGGCGAAGCCAGTACGACGCCTCGCTGACCGCCATGATCAACAAGTTCCTGAGGGGCATGGATTCCACCGCGACAGGCAACTTCGCCTCCGACCTTGGCAGCAAGCCCACCCCTACCCAGTACTACAGCTGGGACACGACCGAATTGCCCGGCACCCTGTAACGAGAACCGCTGCGAACGCGCCCGCCCGGCGAGCTCTCCTCGACACCTAAGCTCCGATCTTGGAGCGCAGCTCCTCGACCGCGGTTTCGAGGCCACCCGCGCCACCGGTACCCGGCATCAGGTGCGGCTCGAGCATCCGAATGGCCGTACCGAGGTCGTTTTCGAACTTGAACTTGGAGCTGTGCGGCAAGAGCGTGGTGAGGGTCACGCCGACCGCACGGACCAGGGCCGCGCGAAAGCCGCCACCTTCCGCGACGACCAGGGAGAGGCTCATGTCCTTCGCAGCATCACGGCTGAACTCCGCGATGCCCTTGCGACTCGCGTCGTCGGGGGGCGGCGACGTACGCTCCACGATGAACAGAGAGCTCGCCGGGCCTCCGTTGGACTCGACGAACCTCCTGGCAAAGCGATTCATTTCGGCGACGGTGTCGCTCGTCGTGGCTCCTCGCCAAATCTGGATGAAGGTCCTCCCCCACGTGCCGATGACGTGCACGCTATCCGCCACGAGTACGATGACCCCAGGACTCACGCGCGTAGGGTGGCACACTCGGGTCCGCGATGGAATAGGCGCGAACTCACACCTCCACGCCCTCGAGCCGCCAAGCTTGCGCGAGGTGATCGCGACATCCTGCTTCGATGATGTCGCCGTGCCCGATGATGAGCCGCTCGGCAGGTCGCTCCAGCATCGCGCGCAGCGAGCGCGCGGTAGCCGCCTTGTCTTCTAGCTTCTTTCTGGCGTCGGGGGGGACGCGAATCCGTTCGTAGCAGCCGGTGAGCCGCGCCCCCAACCGCCACGAGAAGTGGTCGCTCTTGCCCGCCGAGCACACGATGTCGGCACCCAGCAGGGTTCGAGTCGGTCGATGGTAGAGCACCGTTTCGTCCCAGAACGGCACGCCCGCGAGGGGCAGCGCGTCGAATTCGGGAACCAGTTTGCCGAACTCTCCGTCGTGGAGGTCGAGGTCGAGTTTGAGTGCTCGGTTTCGGGGGAGCGCGGAGGCCGGGCCGACGAGTCGCGCCTCATGAAAGCGGGCCGCCGCCGCAGGTGCTCCGAGGTGATGCCAGCAGTTCGGGACGACCAGCCACCGCACCGGACCCAGAGCGCGTAGCTCTTCGACCAAGGCGTCGGTCGGCGGGGCTGGGGTGTGAAGGAGCAGACTGCCGTCGTCGAGGCGCACGACGGTGGTGCGTGCGCGCAGCCGCGCTCCGCTGAACCACACCGGGCGTTCGAGACACCAGATCCTGTCGGCGACGACGGTGGTGAGAGCGCTCTCGGTCATGCTCGTTCGGTATCAGAAGATCGTTTTGCAAATATGCACTTCTGGTTTGCGCCGATGTGCATCCGCGACTACCGGAGCAGGCGCCGGGCGTCGGCTTCGATCTCCCTCACGACGACGCGAACGCGGGGCGTCTTCCGGGCATCGCGACGAAACGCCAGGAACACCTCGACCGGCGGCGGCATCGTTTCAACGTCGAGCTTCACCAAGCCCGTGAGCGAGCTCGCCTGCACGACGCCGAGGACACCCATCCCCATGCCCGACACGACCGCCTGCTCGATGGCGATGATCGAATTCGAGCGAAAGGTGAAGCGGACTGCGCCGTACGCGCGCGTCCACTGCTCTTGCGGCAGGCGGGCGAGCGAGGCGTCGAGGCCCACCCAGTCGTGCATCCCTGCAACATCGCGCGAGAGTCTCGCGCTCGGCAGGCGCCGCTCGACGTACTCGCGTGAGGCGAAAAGTCCTGTGCTGGCGCGCCCGAGCAGCTTGGAAACGATGGGAGCCGACGCGGAGCGGACGATGCGAATGCCGACATCGGCCTCTCCCCGGGCGATATCCGCGATGCGCGCCTCCGAGATGACCTCCACGCGAAGCGCCGGGTGTTTGGCTTGCAAGCGCGCGAACAACGGCACGAGCGGCCGCACGAAGCCTTCGCTCAGCGAAACGCGCACCGTCCCGGAGACCTCCGCGTCGCGCCCGTCACGGATGAGGGAGGCGAGCCCGAGCTCGAGCTCCTCGGCGAGCGCCACCAGCCGGAGGGCGTCGGTGTCGAGCTGTGTGCCGCCGTTGCTCCGGTGCACGAGAACGCGGCCGAGCCTCCGTTCGACGGCCTCCACACGGCGAGCAACCGTCGAAGCGGCAACTCCGAGCGACTTTCCCGCGCCGAAGAAGCTCCGCTGGCGATGGACCGCCAGCAAGAAGCGCAGATCGTCCCATGACACCGGCCTCGTCTTCATCGCCGAAGAAGATACCCGGGAACGGAAGGGTCACCGCACCGAGTCGCTCGACCTAGCGCGAACGACCCGGCTCCGGTTCCACCGTGGACGGGTCGGGGCCGTCGTCCATGGGTTGCTCGAGTGAGTCGGCCCAATCTCGTCCGAAGAGCTCGATCGGATGTGGCGCGCGCTCCGTGCCGTTCCCACAGGTGAGGTCGTCGGCAGGGCAGTGGGTGTCGCATCCCCAACAGATGCGCTCGGGGTGAGCGGGATAGAGGACTAACCTTGTCATTCGACGTGCAGCGAATTGCCGCCTGCCATTCCACGATGCAAAGGGCGGACCTAGCTGTGGGGCGCGAGACGAGCCGCTGGCGCGCCGATGTGCGCACGAGGTGCGTCCGCGCCACCCGGTCACGCACGAATTGCGCAAGTTCGTACAGTGTCGCGCGACGACTGGTAGCCGGCCGTCGAAGCAGCCTACGCTCGGGTCATGCCGAAGCTCGAAGGCGGTGGACGGTGGGCGGCGAGAGCGCTCGCGTGCGCGCTGCTCGCCGGCTGTGCCTCGACTGCGCGCCCGGCGACGGCCCCACCGCCCGGTGCGGACTCGCCGTCCGCTTCGAGCTCGGCGCCGCTCGCTCCAGCAGCACCAGCAACGAGTGCTGCCCCGGTGGCTGCTTCGACGCCCGCTGTCCCATCGAGCGCGGCCTTGGCCAACCAGCGCCCTCCCCGCGACCCCGCCGACGCCGCCGGGCAGCGAGCGGACAATGCCCGGCTCGGAGCCGTCGTGGATGCTACCTACCTGCGCGTTGCCGAGGCGACCGGGGGAAGCGCGATCGATTCCCGTGTTCCCATCCCGCCCGGAACCCCGCTGATCGACGCGTCGGGGCGCCTCACCGGGCCTACGGTCGCCGTCCTCGCCAGGCGAAACCAGAACGCGGGTGCCACGGAGCTCGTGCCGTTCGTCGTCGATGCTGCCATCGTTCGCGTGGACCTGCGCGTGCGCGCGCCGAAAGGCTCCAAGCCCGTCATCTTGGACTCGACCGGGAAAGCGCTCGCGCCGCTCCGTGAACGAAACGGCTACCTCGAGTACGGCATGCTCTCTCCGCCAAGCGGCAACTGGCGCTTTGCAATCACCGGTGCGGAGGGCAAGCCCTACGAGCTCGAAGCGCAGGGCTCGGGATACCTCTCACAGCACATCACCGTCAGCGAAAGGGGTGCGGAGCCAGGCCCGGACGGCCCGCGGCGGCTCATCGGTCGTCCCGCGCTCGGCGTCCTTTACGCGATCGACGTGAAGCTTGCCGTCACCAAGGACGGCGTGACCTCGACTGATTTCTCGCAGGTCGAATTCGGCGTGCTCGCCGCGAACACGCCGCCACGCTGGATTCCGGCCCCGTTCAAGCCCGAGCTCCAGAGCTTCCGCGCCGAGGTCGCCTTCGAAGCGGGCGCCGTACTGCTCGTGCGCGGCAAGCTCCCCGACGGCAGCAGCTTTCAACGGATCCTCAGCTCCGTGATTGCAAGCCCGTACCGCATCTCCCTGCGTAGAACCGAACGGGTGTGGGTACACGGCGCGTCTCAGGTCATTCCGGTCGTCGTCGAGAATCACGGCCCGAAGGCCAAGCTCGAGCTCTTCACCAAGCCCGCACCCGACGGCGAAGTCAGGTTCGACCCGACGACGCTCGAGCTCGATCGCGGACAGAGCGCGCGGGTGTTGCTCCACGTGACTCCCAGGTCGACTCAGCGAGAACTTACCGTGAGCTTCGGCGTCGGTCAGGGCCCGAAGGATCCGGATGCGAACCGCGCGATCCTGTCGGCGAAGCTCGATGGGGACCGCGATGGTGACGGCCTCGCCGATCGCATCGAGGGTCCCGGTCCCGCCAAGGACGATCGCGCCGTGGCGGCGTTCGAGCTCCCCGGCCTCTCGATCCGCCACCCGTTGCCACCCGGCGTGACCATCGCCTGCTTCGAGCCGATTGGCCGTGCCGAAATCGAAGCCCCGGCGGGTACGCAAGCAGCGAGTGGCGGTTTCGAAATTCGCTTCGCCGGGCGAGCGTCGAAGCCACCGAGCGCCATTCGACTCGAGCTCGACTCGGGGCTGATTGCCTTCGCGCTCGTGCCCCCGATGAGTGGCAAGGGCCCCTGGGAACGGCGCGGTCGCTACGATCGGTCGAAAAAAGAGCTCACGATCCCGCTTTCTCCCGCCGAGCAGCGCCAATACCTCGACGGTGATTTCACGCTGATCGTCGCTCCCGCCGAAGCTCGTTGAGGACGGGAACGAATGAGGCGAATCGGGATTGGGACGGTCGTGGCAATGCTCATCTCGGCGCGGCCGTGCCGCGCCGACCCGGTAGCGGCGGCGCCGATGCCTGCAATGCCGGCGCCCCAGGGCTCCGGTTTGTCGCTCGGCGACATCCTGCACACGAACCTGGAGCGGAGCTATGTCGCGTATCCGATCGGGATCACGGGGCTCGAGCCGCTCATCTTCGAAGCTGACCTGGTACCGAACTTCTCCGTGCTGCCGCGATCGTGGCCCGTGGCGCTGTTTCTGACTCCGAAGATCATCCTCAGGATGTTCGGCGAAAAGTCCGCGCCGGTAAGAACGCCGAGCTACATGCCGCGCCTGACGACATTCTTCTGGTTCGACGAGTCGAAAACGGGTCCACGCGCGTATTTTTCGGCTGCCCTCCTGCACCATTCGAATGGTCAATCGGGAGCGTTTTACAACGCCGATGGCTCGCACAATCACGAGACGGGCAGCTTCGGCACGAACTACTTCGAATTCGCCGCGTACGCCAAGTTCCGCCAGACGAGCCCTGTCTTGGGCTGGAGCTCGGTCGTGCTCGAGTGGCACCCTCGCTCGCTGGAAAACAAGGAGCAGCGCTCGACGTACGGCAACCTGCGCCTGCGTTTTGGGACGACGATCTGGTCCAACCTGGGACCCTACGCCGCCGACCTTTCCGTGGGGCTCGCGGCAATCTTCGGCAAGATGCAGGAGCCAACCAATGCGAGCACGATGCTCGCGCGCATCCCCTTCACCGTGAAATACGCGATCCGGCCGCCATCGATCGACGTCGGCTTCTACGCTGCCTACTATCAAGGTCAGGACTACTACAACATCTGGTACGACCGATTCATCTCGGTGATGCAGATCGGCATCAGCGGTAACCTGAGCGCAGGTCTCGATCCGTAAGCTCGACCTAGCGCGAAACGACCTGGCGTGAGTGGAACGCCACGCTGGACTGTGCGACCGGACGCGGATGGCCTAGGATCTGGGCCACCATGCGTCACTTTTGGTTCTCGTCGCTCCTTGCCACCGTGCTCGCCGCGAGCGTCGCCGCTTGTGGTGGAGCCGAAACGCCGGCGCCCCGCGCTGCCCCCGCGCCGGTCGCCGCTCCCGCCGCGCCGCCTCCCGCTACCGTCGCGGCCCCGGCGGCACCCGCCGCCCCAGCCAGTGCGAAACCGATCGATCGCGCGCTCGCGCGGCCCGACCCGATCGCGACCTCGGCGCCCATCCCGGGCTTCATGAAGGGTATCAACCTCGGCAACGGGCTGGACGCGCCGAGCGAGGGCGAGTGGGGCACGACCATCACGGAGAAGCACTTCCAAATGGCGAAGGCCGCGGGCCTCGACCACGTGCGGCTCCCGGTGCGCTTCAGCACGGCCGCACGATCCGACCCGAACCCGCCGTACGCGATCAAGAAGGAGTTCTTTGCGCGGGTCGACTGGGCGATCGATCAAGCCCTCGCGAACAAGCTCTCGATCATCGTGGATGTGCACCACTTCGAGGAGATCCACAAGGACCCGAACGCCCACAAGGCCCGCCTCTACGCCTTCTGGGAGCAGATCGGCGCTCGCTACGCGAAGCGCCCGCCCCAGGTTGCGTTCGAGATCTTGAACGAGCCGAACGGCGCGCTCGAGCCGAAGATCCTGAACGAGTTGACCCAGAGCGCGCTGAAGATCATCCGCAAGACCAATCCGAAGCGCCTCGTGTTCGCGGACCCTTACTTCTGGGCCTCGGCGGAGCGGCTCGCGGAGCTCGAGCTCCCCGCCGGCGACCCGAACCTCATCGCGACCTTCCACGTGTACGAGCCGCACCTGTTCACGCACCAGGGCGCCCCCTGGATGGACCCGCCCTGGGGCACGAGGGGCATCATTTTCCCGGGGCCGCCTCCGGCGCCGATCACGCCCGTTGTCGCCGCGACTCAGACACCCTGGGTGCGAGATTGGTTCAAGGGCTACAACGAGCGTCCTTTCGCGGACAACCCCGGCGGACCGAAGAAGGTGTTCGACCTGTTCGACCACGCCGCGCGCTACGTGAAGGCGACGGGCCGCCGCGTGTACATGGGCGAGTTCGGCGCGAACGACATCGCCGACGCCCAATCACGCGAAAACTACCTCTGGCTCGTACGCACGGAAGCCGAGCGGCGCGGGGTTGGCTGGGCCTACTGGGACGACGGCGGCTCCTTCAAGATCATGAACGTCTCGAACGGAACCTGGAACGAGAGCTTGAGGAAGGCCCTACTCGACCCGTAGCAGGGTCACCCCGGCGTAAGCCTCCAGAGCTGGCCGGGTGGAAAATTCCGCGCGACGGGCGCGACGGTGGCGGAGCGCGCGGATCCGAAAGCGCAATCGCGGGAATTGTCAGGGTTCGGATCAGACGGGCGCGATGGCCCAGCCCGTCACGGCAGAAACGGCATATCCAGGCAGCGACCGGAGGTCGACGTGAGCAGCACGACACTTGTTGGCAACGTGATATTGGCGGGAGCACTGATCGCCGGGGGCTGCAGCCTGGAAAGCGCCCCGCCCGGGGGTTCCAGTGGCACTTCGGGCGCTGCTTCCGGTGGCACGGCCGGAACGACGGGTGGAGCCGGCGGCACGGGCGGCGCCGGCGGCAGTGGAGGGACGACCTCAGGCAATGGTGGTGCCATCAGCGCGGGCACCGGCGGAGCCGTCAGCAGTGGAGGGTCGCTCTCCGGATCGGGCGGCGCAACCTCCGGGACCTCAGGGACCGCCGGCACCGGCGCCATTGGCGCAGCCGGGTCCAGCGGCGGCGCAGCCGGTGCCAGTGGCGGCGCAGGTGGCGACGCCGGCGGTGCCACTGGCGGCACTCCACCGACCGGTGGTGCGGCCGGAAGCGCCGGGACGGCCGGCGGCCCGCCCCTCACCGGCATCAACGTTCTGCTCGATATGGAGCGCCAGACCATCCAGGGCTTCGGCATCAACACTGCTTTGATGCCTGGCGGGTCACTCCCGTATGACGACCTCTTCGGTACCACAGGGCCCAACGCCATCGGCTTGACCATCCTGCGCATCGGGATGCAATCGAATGGGAGCCTCACGGGGCAGGGCATCGCCGAAGCAAAGCAACGAGGGGCCAAGGTGATCGGGTCGTGCTGGAGCCCGCCCGCGAATTGCAAGAGCAACGGCTCGACGCAGAACGGTGGGCATTTGCTCACGAGCTGCTTCGAATCATGGTCGAACACGATCGCCAACTTTGCGGAGCAGCAGGGGCTCTACGCGATGTCGATCGCCAATGAGTCTGATTTCGCGTCGTGTCCCGGCGTGCCGGTGTGCACCGTGGCGTACGACACGACGGTGTTCACCGCCAAGGAGATGGTGGCGTGGGTCAAGGTGGCTGGGGCGAAGATCAAGGCCAAGGGCATCAAGGTCATCGCGCCCGAAGCGTCAGAATGGATCCACGCTTGGAGCAACGCATCGTCGACGGGCTCGCTCGTTGCCAGCCATCCGCAGAGCTCGGATCCGCTGAATTGTGGCTGCTACTCCAACACTCCGACCGAAGAAGGCTGCGCTCAAACTTGCCTCGACGGGAATGGCTATGACTACGGCCACTGGCTGTGGGCCGATCAGGACGCCTGGAACTCCTTCGACATCCTGGGGGTGCACGAGTACGACTCGCAGATCGCGTACGCGTGGCCGGCCGATGTCAACAACGGTGTGAGAAACAAGGAGGTCTGGCAGACCGAAATGTCCGGCGTGAGGCACTGGCCGGAGGAGGGGCCGTCGATTGACATCAACAACGGTGTCGCGGTCGCGGGATGGATCCACTCGGCGCTCACCGTCGGCGAGGCTTCGGCCTGGCTCTACTGGTGGTACGAGGCCTACTACGAAAACGACAACGAAGGCTTGGCCATCACGCAGAACAGCGGGACCATTGCCAAGCGCTATTTCACGATGGGCAACTACAGCAAGTTCGTGCGCCCCGGCTACATCGCGGTGGCGATTTCCGGGAATGATGACGCGAATGTCCTGCTCTCGGCCTACAAGAGCGAGGACGCCACGACCGTCGTCGTGGTGGCCATCAACAAGGGCAGCGCGGCCGCGTCGCCGGAGATCGGCTTCGCCGGTGGTACCGCGCCAACCTCGTGCACGCCGACCGTGACGTCCGCGAGCGAAAATCTCAAGGACGGCACCGCGGTCGCCGTGACCGGCGGTGTCCTGACGGCCGCACTCGCCAGCAAGACCGTCACGACGTACGTCTGCAGGTAGGGTCGGTGTCGGACGTGGGCTGATGACTCAGCTGGAAGGTGTCGTCAGCGCCGCCACGACGCCGTCCAGGTCTTCCCCCACGCCGGAGAGGCGGACCAGCGGTCGACCTTGCGGGTCAAGCAGGACGATCACCGAGGAGTGGAAGAATTCACCGTTGTCGAGCTTCCGATACTTGATACCGAGAACGCCTGAAAGCGCGCGCGCTTCGTCGTCGGAGGCGCTCGCGAGCGTCCAGCGCGCGCCATCCATCCCGCGCTCTCGTTTCAGGCGGGCGAGCACCTCGGGCGTATCTCTATCCTCATCGAAGCTCACCATCAGCACGCGCAAATCGTCCCGGACCTTCTGGGGCAGTTGCCGCTCGATCCGTTTCAGCTCGGTCGTGAGCAAGGGGCAGGCCGTCGCGCAGCTCCCGTAGAACATCGTGATCAACACCGGGTGCCCGCGGAAGCGATCCAAGGATCCAACGCTTCCGGTGTCGTCGCGAAGCCGCGTCGATAGCTCGTAAATGGATGGCTGAACGGCCGCGTTCCTCGCCGCCGCGACGGCAGGTGCGGGCGCGGGGACTGCCGATTCCGCGGGCACCGGGCTCTTCCGGCCTTGGTCCGAGGTGGACGGCGCGCCACAACCGATGAGGGTCAAGAGCGCCAGGCATCCGAGCAACGACCGCTTCACGGCGCGCTCCTCACATCCTTGGCGCAGCGAAAGCCGAGCCGTGCCGTGGTGTACGAAGCCTCGAGGGAGCTCCGGAATGCGACGCGCATGAACGACGCGTAGTCGGCGGGGTCCTGAGCGTCGGCTCCGGAAGCGCCGCAGAACCGGAGGTTCTGGCCTTCGCCCTTCTCCCGCGAGTCGGAGGCCACGAGGCTCGCCCCGTAATCATGGATCCATTCCCAGGCGAGACCGTGAAGATCCTCGATGCCCCAGAAATTGGGCTTGGTCTTGCCAACGTCCGCGAGCGGCCGGTTCGCAGGCGTTGCGTAGAAAGCCAGGATGCGGGCGACCCATTCGGGATTGCGGCTGCCATCGGGGCTCGTCTCGCTCGCGAGCGCAGCAAGCTCCCACTCGCGCTCGGTCGGCAGTCGGGCCGCGCGAGCCGCGCAATAGGCCTTCGCTGAAAACCAGCTGACGTGCGTGACGGGGCTCGCCGGTCGCACTTCGGGGCCGAGGGATTCTGCTGCTTGCCAGTGGCTCAGGTACCCTTCGTCGACAAACAGACCTGTCACCCGATCGCGGCGCCACTTCGGGTGGGCTTGCACGAAGGACAGGTAGTCGGCGTTCGTCACCGGCTTCACGTCCAGATAAAAGGCCCGCACGGGTACCTCGCGCTCCGCGGGCGACGCCGCGTAGAGCGGGCGATACACGCCCGGGCCGACGGACTTCATGCCCGGCGGCGGCGCCGTGGCACTCGGTGCCGCCGAGGCGCCCGCGGCGACCAGTGAGACGGCCGCGAGCACCCGGAAGACGCGGGTGAGCGAAATCACAGCGCGCCCTGACGCACACGGGCGACGTCGGCCGCCGACACGAGGCCCTTGTTGTTGCCCCACGAGTTCATGACGTAGCTGAGGATGTTCGCGACGTCGTCGTTGCTGAGCGAATTCCACGCCGGCATGGAGGAGTTGAACGCCGTGCCATTGACCTTGATCGGACCGGAAAGCCCGTTCAACACCACCTCAATCACGCGATCCTTGTCGTTTCTAACCAAGAAGTCCGACGCGGCGAGCGGAGGAATCGTGCTCCCGATTCCGGTGCCCGCAGCTTGATGGCAAGATGCGCAGGTGCTCATGAAAAGCGGCTTACCTGCCGCGATGCGCTCCTCGAGCGTGAGATTCGAGAACGCCGCGTCCTTGAGGGAATCCTCCGGTTTCGTGGCCTCCTGGACGGCGAGCGAATCCTCTTCCTTCCCTGAGAACACGAGCTTGTTGGGCGGGCCCTCCACTTTGAGTATCCCTACGGCGCCCTGATTGAACGCGCGGAACAACGAGTGGTCGACCAGCGGGTACGAGCCCGGTACTTGGACCTTGAAGTCCACGATGGCCGAACCACCCGCCGGCACCATCGTCGTCTGCACGTTCTCTTGATAGTTCGAGCCGCCTTCCGTGTAGACGCGATCGAAGATCTCGCCGATGACATGGAAGCTCGACGTGAGGTTTGGCCCACCCGCGCCGAAATAGATGCGGACGCTGTCTCCGACGTAGGCCTTGAGCGCCTTGTCGCCGAGCAACGAGCCTTCGGCCCCGTTGAAGACCACGTAGGTCGGCCGCGCCTCGATGCCCTTCTGCATGTCGAACGCCTGGAGTCCCTTGGCGTGATATTTACCCTTCGTGTAAAAATCGCCCTCCATCACGTAGTACTCGCGATCGACGGGCGGCAGGCCCTCCGGCGGCTCGACCAGGATCATCCCGTACATGCCGTTCGCGACGTGCAGGGGAACCGGGGCCGTGGCGCAGTGATAGACGAAGAGGCCCGCATTGAGCGCTCGGAAGCTGAACTTGGAGGCATGCCCCGGCGCGGTGAAGCTGGCCTCCGCGCCCCCACCCGGACCGGTCACCGCGTGCAGGTCGATGTTGTGAGGCATCGTGCTGCTCGCGTCGTTCTGGAGATGGAACTCGACCATGTCGCCCTGGCGAACGCGAATGAAGCTCCCAGGCACCGTTCCCCCGAAGGTCCAGTACACGTAGCGCACCCCGTCTGACATCTCTCGCTCGATCTCCTTCACCGTCAACTTCACGACGACCCGCGCCGGTTTCGTTCGTTGCGTAGGAGGGGGAACGTTCGGAGGCGCGGTGAGCGTCGCGTGTAGGGCCTCGTCGGATGGGATGCTCGTGACGTCCGGTGCCGCTTTCGGCGCAGGCGGTGTCATGCGTGACCGAAACGCCTCCGCTTCGGCGCGGTTGTCTTGGCAAGCGACCGTGGCGACCAGCATGGCCAGCACCCCGGTGCGAAGGATTGTGCCGGAGCCGCAAAGCTGTTTCATGCGCAGAGATAAGAGCAACCTGCATGCCAGGGCGCAGCGCGCGCGCGGGACCACCGTGGCGCTCGCGCCGAGACTTCCCATCACCCCCGCGCGCAAGCGCTGCGCGTGCCCGATTCTTCACCGCCAGATTTGCGCAGATCCAGACGTTCGCGCAAAACCTACGCGGACGCACGCCGGCCCCCTTGTCAGCGCGTGTAGGCGAGCGTGAGCTCGAGCGAGACCGAGGCTTGAGCGAGCTGGTTGCGCGAGCGCCCGAGCTGACTCCGGCTACTTCGCCGGGAGGTAGCTCTCGATGACGTCGTAGAACGACTGACCGAGCACGGCGTGGCCGGCGGAGTTCGGGTGCAGGCCGTCCGCCATGTACGCGGTCTTGTAGCTCGGGTTTTCCGCGAAGGCTTCGTAGTTGTCGACCCAGAGTACGTGCTTTCCGCTCGCGGCCGCTGCTTCGGCTTTTTCTTTGATCGCCGTGTTGTAGTTTCGCACGTTGTTGTTGGTGCCGTCGTTGGTGGTCGGGATGATCGCCGAGACCACCAAGAGGGCGTTCGGCGCATCCTCGCAGATCTGATCGATGAGGTTTGCCAAACGCGTGGGGGCGTTGGAGATATTGTCGTTGCCGTTGATGTCGTTGGTCCCGATCTTCAGCAGCACGATGTGCGGCTTCGAGCTGTTGATCGCGCTGTCGATGACGCCGGCAATCTGTGAGATTTTCCAGCCGCCGTGCCCCTCGTGCTTGGGCGGGAAAGGCTGGCCGTCGACGTTGCCGGGACCGTTCGACAGAGTGCCGACGAACGTGATGTTCTTGTCGTTCGTGAGCGCCTGACTGAAGAGCTCGATGCGGTAGCCGCCCATCGGCTGTGTGCAGCAACCTTCGGTGATCGAATCGCCGACGGGCATGATGTTGCACGGCGTACCCGCCGTCGCGGGGCAGTAGCTCGCCGCCGCGCCGCCTCCTCCTGTTGCACCGCCGGCGTCGCCTCCGACGCCGCCTTGCGAACCCGCTGCGCCACCCGTTGGGACGCCCCCTCCGCCGCCGCTTCCGGAGGCCCCGCCGATGCCGCTCGTTCCGGCAGCACTAGCGCCTCCCGCACTCGTTCCGCCAGCACTGGCGCCGCCTGCATTCGTCACACCCGCACTCGCTCCGCCGTTCGCGCCGCCGGCCCCGCCTTGCGACGTTCCACCCGCGCCGCCGCCTCCCGCGGCGTTCCCGCCCGTGCCGCTTGCTCCGCCAGTGCCCGCGCCGCTGCCGCCTGACGACATGCCAGCTCCGGCTTGCGCCGTGCCTGCGCTTCCTGCAGCACCCGAGCCGCCGGCCTTGCCCGCACTGCTTCCAGATGCGCCACCATTGACGGTGCCGCTCGCGCCGCTATTGCCGCCGGCTACTTGCGAATCCGCCGGATCGGAACAACCCGCCGCAACGAGGATGAAGACACCGCCCAGCACGCCGAGCTGCTGAGCGCGCGGTCTCATGAACGAACCGTGACCTTGGGCATCGGTTGACTACCAGATGCGGAAGTTGCCGCTGACGTGGAGCATGCCGAGCATGTAGAGCGTCCCGCCCCAGTAGTCACGGGATGGGACGGCGCGAGACCAGAGCTTGTCCACGAAGGCTTTGCCCGAGGATGACGGCAAGGCGAAGCCCAGCGTGGAGTTGCACCCCACCGCAGGGGCGCCGTTGTTGCGGGAGCTGGAGTAGGCGCCGAACATGGGCGCATACGTGTCTTTCTGCCAGGTGTCTTTGCCGAACAGATTCCAGTCCATCATGAGGTTCATGACGCATCGGGTGGAATCGGCATTGGCGGCCTGCGGGTTCGTGGCCGTGAAGCTGGCCTGGTAGGGACAGACGCCGTTGCTGTCCACCACCTCCTGCATGTAGGCGCGCCCCGCGGTCGCAGATTCCTTCCAGAAGTCCGCATTCGCGGTGTCGAAGCAGGCCCACACCTCGTAGAAGGCCGGCAGGATATACGAAGGGTCAGTGTTGTTCGAGT
>Ga0315910_10002433_pt1 | contig 16381 bp, 15 predicted proteins | sample EdamamesoilMG_FD_204470 | JGI IMG/M metagenome (GOLD analysis project Ga0315910, IMG submission 204470) | Garden soil microbial communities collected in Santa Monica, California, United States - Edamame soil | ecosystem: Environmental > Terrestrial > Soil > Garden | place: USA: California... | reverse complement strand
GCCGCATCCAGGCGGGTCCCCGATGATGGTGCGGCTGCCCGCTGCGCCGCCGTTTCCACCCGTCGCCACGCCTCCGCCGCTTCCACCCGTCGCTGCCCCCGCGCTGCCCGCCGCGCCGCCGTTTCCACCCGTCGCCGCGCCCCCGCCCGTCCCGCCATCGTCTCCCTCCGGCAGGTTCCTGGTCGAGCGCCCGGCGCACGCGATCGCCGGGAATAACAGCGCGCACAAAAGCAAATACTTCGCCATCCGCCGTCCACCAGTGAGCCATTTTAGTTGATGCGCGCCACCCTAGCTAGAACGAGGAGCGGTGCATCGACACCGCGCGGACGTGGGTCAGAATTGTCTCGAAGGTGGTGAGATGGTGGACCGATCGATTGGGGTGCTAGAGCGAGTCCTTCTTTTCGGGGCGATCGCGCTCGCCGGTTGCGGCGGCAAGAGCCAGACGATCGAAGGGGGTGGTGCGCGCGAAAGCGGTGGCTCGAGCGGCAGCGGCGGTTCGAGTGCGACGGGTGGGGTGAGCGGGAAGGGAGGCGGGACGGGGGGCTCGCGCACCGGCGGGACGGGAGGCGTGAGCGCGTCCGGTGGCGACGCGGGAGCGGCGAGCGGCACGGGCGGTGGAGGCACGGGTGGGGTCACACAGAACGTCTACATCGGCGAGATCAGGAACACCGTCGTCGACAAGGTCGACCTCTTGTTCATGATCGACAACTCGCTCGCCATGGGCGACAAGCAATGGCTCCTCGCCGACGCGCTGCCGGCGTTCCTCTCCCGGCTCGTCCAACCGCGCTGCGTCGACGCGGAGGGGATCCCGACCGGCGACAGCTCACCGTGCCCGGCGGGAAGCGCACCCGAGTTCAAGGCAGTCGAGGACATCCACGTCGGCGTCATCACCTCGAGCCTCGGCGACCACGGCAGCGCCGACGTCTGCGCCGAAGGGTCGACGATGAACGTGAACGCCACGTACAACGACAAGGGCCAGCTCGTACCGACGGTCTACCCAAACCTGCCGACCCGGACGGGCCTACAGTCCTACAACGGCCAGGGCTTTTTGGTGTGGGACCCGCGCCTGCCCGCGGGCGGCGTCGTGCCGCACAACCCGCCCGGTTTCGACAATGCGGCAGCGTTCATCGATGCCTTCACCGACCACGTGACGGCGGCCGGCGAGAGCGGCTGCGGCTACGAGGCGCAGCTCGAGTCGTGGTACCGCTTCCTGATCGATCCCGAGCCGGTCGACGCCATGGCCAACAACGGCCAGGTGAGCGTTCGCGGGCCCGTGAACCAGACGGTACTCGCCCAGCGCGCGGCGTTCCTGCGTCCGGATTCGCTGCTTGCGATCGTGATGCTCACGGACGAAAACGATTGCTCCATCGTCGACGAGGACCAGACCCAGGGTTGGCTCGTGCCGTACAAGGGCGGACCGAACGCAAACAACTGGCGCATGCCCCGTGCGCACGCAGTCTGCGCGACGGGCCCGAACGACCCCGGTTGCACGCCCTGCGGCGCGGGGGACGCGGATCCAGGGTGTATGGGCGGAGCCCCCTACACGCCCGCCGAAGACGCCCCGAACGTTCGCTGCTACCGCCAGAAGCAGCGCTTCGGCATCGATCTCCTCTACCCGACCCAGCGCTACGTCGAGGCCTTGACGCAAGCCACCATCGACCCGCGTTTCACGGGAAGCCGCGTAGAAAATCCACTCTTCGCGCCGGGCGCCGGTGGGGAGCGGCCTCGCGATCCGAGCCTGGTGCTCTTGGCCGGCATCGTCGGCGTCCCCTGGCAGGATATCGCGACGGAAGAGTCGCTGAGCTCGGCGCGCGACCTCCGGTACATGGGCGGCGACGAGCTTGCCGAAAGCGGACGCTGGGACGTGATCTTGGGCGATCCGGACAGCGCCGTGAACCCGACCGATCCATTCATGGTCGAATCGATCGACCCGCGGCCGACCGGCGCGACGAACCCCTTCTATCCGGGCGCCGCCATCACCGATTCGAGCGCGCAGAACCCCATCAACGGGCACGAACAGGCGGTGATCGCGGCCGAGCGCGCGGACTTGCAGTTTGCCTGTGTGTTCCCGCTCATCGCGCCCGTGCTGTGCGGTGCGACGAACGAGGGGGGCTGTGAGTGCAACGCGGACGAGTACGCGAAAGACAGTCCGCTCTGCGAGTATCCCGATTCCAGCCGGGACGGCACGCAGGTGCGCGCGAAAGCGTATCCGAGCCTCCGCGAGCTCTCGGTGCTGAAGGGGGTTGGTTCGAACGGGATCGTGGGCAGCGTGTGCCCGAAGAACACCACCGCGGACGGGAGCCCGAGCACCGACCCGAGCTACGGGTACAATCCAGCCCTCGGCGCGCTCGTCGATCGCATGGCCGACGCCTTCCGAGAGCAGTGTCTCCCTCGTCCTCTGACCACTGACACGGATCCAGCATCGCCGGATTTCGGGAGGGTCCCCTGCAGCATCGTCGAGGTGCTGCCCGAAAATGGCGCTGCGTGCCTCTGCGATCCCGAAAGCGGGCGCCTCGATGTCGCTGACGCCGACCTGCGCGGCGCCATCCGGGACCACCTCGAAAACCTCGGATACTGCCGCGGAGGTGAGCTGCCCCTGTGTGAGTACTGCTTCTGCGAGATCCGCCAGTTCGAGGGCCCGGACCTCGACGCCTGCCATACCGAAGCCGATCTCGCCGGTCCGCCCGGCTATTGCTACCTCGACGAAGCGGCCGGCGCGGACCCGGCGCTGGTCGCCGCCTGCCCGACGGAGCAGAAGCGCCGCTTGCGCTTCGTCGGCGAGGACGTGCCGCACGAGGACGGACTCGCTTTCATCGCGTGCTCAAGTGCGAACTAGAGCCCAGCTGATGACCAGCACGGAGCGTTCGGTGCTAGCGATGAGCGATGTTCGTCGTGGAGCTCGTCTACAAGGCGGAGTTGGCTGAAATCGACGCTCACATGCGCGCGCACGTGGCGTTCTTGAAGAAGTACTACGCGGCCGGGAACTTCGTGGTCTCCGGCCGGAAGATCCCGCGTGACGGCGGCATCATCATCGCCGCCGGTGACAGCCGCGAGCAGATCGAAGCGATCATGAAAGAGGATCCGTTCACGGCCCTCGGGCTTGCGGACGTCCGCGTGATCGAATTTCGCGCGAGCCAAAAGGCGAAGGACGTCGCTGCGCTCGTCCGCTGACCGCACACGCGCTAGACTTCCGGTGATGGACCCACGGGTAGCGCTGGTGCTTTGGGCGGCATTCGCGTTTGCTTGCGGCGGCCAATCGGAGAGCAACGACGCTCCGGGGAGCGGCGGAGCGGGTTCGGGAGCGACGGGCGGCGCGGGGACGGGTGGCGCCGGGACCGGCGGGACCGGAACCGGCGGCACGGGGACGGGCGGCGCGTCCACTGGCGGTGCCGGGACGGGCGGTGCTGGGACGGGCGGTCTTGGGACGGGCGGGATGCCCATCTGCTGCGGCGCGTTCCCGGCCTGCGATGCGGGCGAAGTGGAGGTCACCGTCGAGGACTGCGTACCGCCGACGACGTGCCGTCAGGTCAGTATCTGCTGCTCGACCATCTTGTGCGCCAGCGTGCCGACGTGCGACGGCCTTCCGGTGTGTGACGAGGGCGACACCCCGCTGCCGCCGACGTGCCCGCCGGAGCTGTACTGCTACGAGCGCGAACGCTGCGGCGCCGTCATCACCTGTCGCGACGATTTTTGCGACCCCGAAAGTGAACACAACAGAAGCTACGTCGGGGAGTCGCCGGAACGGTGCGCTGTCATCGACTTCGGTTGTACCGGCGAGACCTCGTACTTCTACAACGATTGCGGCTGCGGCTGCGAACAAGACGCGAGCTGTCCGGAGTCCGTCGACTGCTCACCCGCGGCGCAACCGAACCCGTACTGCAACGGCGAAGGGGTCGACCTCTGCCCGCTGTCGCCGCGGCTGCAGTGAGGGAGGGTCAGGGCACCGGACACACCGAGGTGTCGTAACAGCGCCCCGACACGCAGGCGCCCATCGTGCATTCGACGCCGCTCATGCAGCTTTCGCCGACCTTCGCGTGGTACTGGCAGGTGCCGGCGACGCAGCGGCTGAAAACGCACGCCGGGCTTTGATCGTTGCAAGGATCTCCTGGGTAGCGCGCTTCGATGCAGACGAGGTCGTCGCTGCAGACGAGGCCCGGCGCGCAAGTGATGTCACCACCGCATGATCCGCCGAGGGCGACGCGGGGGACGCACGCCCCCGCGATGCACACGAGATCGGCCTGGCAGTGGCCATGGCCCGCGCAGTCTCCGCCCGCGGACGAGGGTGGTTGGCAGGTGCCGAACGTGTCGGAGTCGGCACCCGAGCAGTGCAGGCCCACGATGCAGGCAGTGAACTCGAGGTTACATGGCCCCCCGGCGTCGCTCGGCGCCCGGCATACTCCGGTGCCGAGCGGCGCGGCGTCGCACCAGAGGGGGAGGGCGCACGCGGCGGAAGAGATCGTGATTCCGTCGTCGAAGTAGCCGCAGGGCTCGCCGACGAGCGGCGCCGTGCGGCACTCCCCGATGGTCTTGTCGCACCACAGGTTGCCGTCGCAGATCTCGCCGTCGGGGCAGTCCACCGAGGAGTTGCATGAGACCGAGCAAGGATCGCCGGGCTTCGCGTAAGGCACGCACACGTCGCTGTCGCACCTGAGGTCGTCGGTGCAGCGCAACGAGCCAGCACAGGACTCGCCCGGGGCCGCGTACGCCCGGCAGACCCCGGGGCAGCGGTCCTCGTCGGGCTTGTCACAGTACAGCCCCTCCACGCATTCGCCGTCGGACGAGCAGTCGGCTCCGGCCGTGAGCCTGGGCGTGAGCGTGCCCGGGCACAGCGAGAGCACGTCGAAAACGTCGGGGGTAAAGAGGAAGTTCGCGAAGGTGCACGGTGACGCGAGAAAGCGCCCGTAGCATTCGCCGACCTTGCTCGGGTCGTAGTCGACCGCGCCGCTAGCTTCCGAGGCGATGAGATCCGGCATGCCGTAACAGTCGACCTCGCGCTCGCAATGGTCGAGGTCGCGGTAGCCCACGCCCAGGCACTCGGTGAGGTAGAGGCACTGGGCGTGCGTGAAGATCGGGCACAAATGCCGGACTTCGATCGGACCCATATCGCCCGCACCGCCTGTGCCGCCTGTACCGCCTGTGCCGCCCGTGCCGCCCGTGCCCGCTGCTGGAATATCAGCGCTTCGGGATTTCCCGCACGAGAGGCTGACGGCGCTCGCGAGGACCGAAAGTGCGACGCACGAGAGCCCGGCTCGAATGCCCCTCATGCCGGCAAGGATATCACCCTTCGAACGCGGCCTTCGCGCGTTCGCGCGAAGGCTCGGTTGTGCGCGTCAGCTCGGCGCGAGCGCAGCGGGGGGCTTCGTGCGGCGGAGCAGGCCGAGCACGCGGGCCTTGAGCTCGGGAGCGCGAAACGGCTTGGCGACGAAGTCGTCGGCGCCGGCGTCGAAGGCCGAGACGAGATCGTCGCTGCTCGAGTGGGACGTGAGGAAGAGGATTGGGAGCGGTCCGAAGCGCGTGTCGCTGCGGAGGCGCTTGCACAGATCGAGGCCGCTCATCCCCGGGAGAGACCAATCGAGGACGAGCAGGTCGACCGGCGAAACGGCCATCAGATTCCACGCCTCCTCGGCGCTGCCGGCGCGAACGGCAGAAATGCCCGAGGCTTCCAGCATGGTGCCGACGATGGTTTGCAGCGCCGTGTCATCGTCCACGATGAGCACACGCGTGCCGGGCGCCGCCTGCACCGGATGGGGCATGCTCGGCGGTAGGGCCGGCGGCACCGACGGCGGGCTCCCCTCCGCCGCGAAATCGACCAGGCGCTGCCAATCACGCGGCGCAAACGTCAGCCGGTGGCCGTGACCGCGATCCTCGACGTGACCGGCGACGGCGGTGGACTCGCCGCCGATGACGAAGGTGACGACCAGCCATTCGCCGTCGGAGGCGCAGTCGCAGCCGGCGAAGCCGATCTCATGCTCTTCGCTGCCTTGAGCGAGCGCCTCGTCGAGGGCCGCAAAGCTCGGATATTCGCAGACGATGCCGCGCACTCGCGGGTACTCTGCCACCATCTCCCAGCGCCGCAAGTTCTTTGCGCTGCCTCGGCACCACGCCGCGCCCTGGTCCGCCGCACCACTTAAGAGAACTCGGCCGCTATCTTGGCGCGCGGAAGGCGCTCAGCAGCACGCCGGCAAAAGTCAGGCCGAGCAAAATCGCGAGGGCGACGAGCTGCGGCGCGTCGATCACGGGCTCGCCGCCGAGCAGGCTCCTTCCGTTCGCGCGCGGGAACGGCAGCGCGAAGTAGCCCGCGCCCGAGCCGAGCACCCAATCGAGTGCGAGGGCCGCGACGCGCCCCCAACGCCCGGCGAGCGAGCCCACGGCGTAGAGACCTGCATAAGCCGCGCCGATCGCGGCCCCACCCCAGGTGCACGCGAACAGATCGCGAAACGAGCCGGCGTCGGCGGGGCTTCCGCTAGAGAGTGCGGCAACGAAGCCGAGCACGCCGCCCGCCGCGGCGCACGCGAGCGCGAGCCCGCCGAGCAGCCCGGCTGCGAGTGCACGGCGGCTCTGGCCATGTCGCGCGAGGGGCGCGACGATCGCGCTCGTGCGCTCTCTCCGGTGCACGATCTCGAACAAGGCGAGGAAAAGCAGGGGAGCGAGAAAGCCGAACGCTACGCCAAAGAGCGTACGTTCGATGGCGTACGCCGCGTCGCGAGCTCGTTCGACCACGCCGAGCACCGCGACGGCGGCGAGAGCGAGAACCTGGAGCACCCACGCCGTCCGGCGCCGGAGCGCATCCGACGTGAAGAGCGCACCGAAGACGACGCTCATCGCCCTTCACTCCCGCCGCTCGGGCGCGTCGGATCGGCGAAGGCGGTCGGCATCGAGACGGATTGATCCGGTGCGCGGCCCGGAGCGGGTCCGGCTGGGAGCGGCGCTGCGGGCGGAGGGCTCCCGTACGGCGGAGGAGCAGCGCCGTACGTCGGAGGAGCGGCGCCGTACGGCGACGGAGCGGCGCCGTGCGTCGGAGGAGCGGCACCGTACGGCGAGCCACCGTGCACGACCGGCATGGTCGTCGGCACGATCCCCTCGATGGGCGCGCCGGAAGCCTCTGCGGCCCGCGTCAGCGCCTCGGCGACGAGCTCGAGGTCCGTCCCGAACACGAGGACACTTCCCGGCGCCGCGATGTCGTCGAAGTGAACGCCGGTGAGGGTCGTGTCGTCGACCAGCGCCTTCACCAGGCGCTTCGGCTCCGGCGTGCGCACCCGGAGCGAGACCGAACCGCGGAACAGGCCAAGCTCGGGCCTTGCGGCCCCGAGGAAACCGCCGTGGAGGTCGAGGCGATTGGCGGCGAGCGAGCGCAGCGGCGCCACACCGAGCGCGGCCACGACGACGATGACGCCGGCCGCCGCGTGGCGCCGGACCTCGCTGCGGATCGCGTCGGAGGTCATGGCGGTGCCGGCGTGGAATGGCTCGTACAGCGCGAGCAGGCGCGGGGCGGGGTGCGCGAGAGCGACGGCGAGAGCGAGCGCGCGTTCCTCGGCCGGGTCGAGATCGGACGGGCGCCGGCGGGCCGAGCTTCCGAGGCCGCTCGCTTCGAGCAACCTGCTGGCGGAACCGCCGTCGCCGCGGGCGGCGAGGACGCGCTCCACCGCACGAAGCACGGTAGGAGCCGGTGGGAGCGCCTCTCGCGCGAGCAGCGCCGCGGTTCGCCGCCGTTCTTCCGGGGACCGGTGGGGATCCGCGTTCTCCAGGCGTACCTGGCCGAGGCGCGGGCGCTCGACGCCCGCCATCAAGCCGATCAACAGGGCGAGCGCGGTGGGGCTATCGCCGGAGATGACGGTGAGGCCCGGGCCGATCCTGGCATCGATCCGGAGCAGCGGGCCGGCGCTGACACCGTCGAAGGTGAGGCCACTCACGTGGCTCCGCCTCCGAGCAGGCCCGGCACGAGCTCCCGAAAGATGGCCGGAAGGTTGGGCGCGCTCGGCCAGGCGAGGCTCGCCGCGAGGGGGAGCAGCACCACGGCCACGAGCAGCAGCCGCCCGCGCTCGGGCAGGACGAAGGCGGCAGCTCGAGCCAGCCCCGCGAGCCCGACGCCGAGGACGAGCGCAAAGAGCAGCGCGCCCACCACCCAACGCAGAATGTCCGGGCCGCCGCTCGATCCGAGCGACGCGGCGTAGAGCGAGAGGAGAAGGCCACGCACCCCGATCGCGCGGCCGATGCGCAGCGCGGCGCCGGCGAACCGTGCGGCGGCGAGCTCACGATGATCGTGCCCCCGCTGGCGAGCCATGAACGCCTCGCCGCTCGTCTCGCTCGGGCCACCGGCGTCGCGCGCTGCGGCGAAGGCGATCACGGTGCCCGGCACCCACGCGAGCGTCACGAAGGCCCGATCGAGGAGCGCCGCTGCGGACGATGGGTCGAGGGTGACGAGCACGGCGTACGTCGCCACGATGCCCCAGCCGTACAACCCTGCCGTACGAACCAGGAACGAGTCACCGAGGCGCCGGTCGGCAAAGCCCGCGAGGGCGATGAGGCGCGACACTCCCAGCTCTCGACGGTGCTCGCCGGTCACGCGCCTTCATAGCATTCAGCGCGCAAGCCGGGCGAGGAGCGGATCCCGCGGTGACGTTCGTCGCGCCCGTGCGAGCCAGAGTGCGGCTTCGGGTGCCCCGAGCTCGCTCAGGGCGACGGCGAGCGCGAGGGTTGCGACCTCGTGCCTCGGCTCGAGGGCGAGGGCACGGCCGGCGCTGAGCATGGCCTCCCGCGGGCGGCCGCTCGTGAGGCTTGCCACGGCGAGCCAGGCGAGCGCCGACGCCCCGATCTCGTCTTTCCGTGCGGAAAGCGGCGTGAGCCGCACGACCGCTTCGTCGACCTCGAGCCGTCTGAGCTCCGACCGCGCCGAAAGGAGCGTCAGCTCGGGTGCCGCCGGAAACCGCGTGAGTCCCGGTCCGAGCAGCGCGTCCGCTTCCGCCGTTCGTCCGAGGCGAACCAGGGTTTCGATCAGGCCCGCGAGTGCGCCGGCGTCGTGCTCCGCGACGCCCGCAAGCCGCTGGTATTGGACGAGGGCCTCCTCGAGCTGCCCGCTCTCGAACAGCAGGCGCGCGAGGTTCGCACGCGCCGGGGTGAAGCCGGGGTCCACGCGGAGCGATGCGTAGTAATGCTCGGAGGCACGGTCGAGGCGGTGCTCGCGTTCGGCGAGGACACCAAGCGCGTGGTGCGGCTGAGCGACGTCGGGGTTCAGGCGTCGGGCCCGCTCGAACAGCACCCGCGCGCGGAAGAAGTTGCCGCGCTCGAGCTCGACGAGGCCGAGGTTCACCAGCGCATCGACGAAGCGCGGGCTGTACTCGAGCGCGACGCTGAAACGGGCGTCGGCCGTCTCGAGATCGCCCCGCCCGAGTGCCTCGATGCCCGCCTGGTTGAGGGCGGCGGCTTGCGGTGGCAAGGCTGCCCCGGCCGAGCAGCCGACGACGATCAGGGGTAGGAACCGCTGCATACGGACCGGATCGGCCCTGCCGGGGGGTCAGTTTCCTGATTTTTTGGGGCGATCGGTCGCGATCCGGTTGCGCGTCCGACCGGCGCGTGGTTTCAAGAGGCCCCATGGTGAGTGAGGCGGACGAAGAATCGACCGACGCCAAAAAGCGATCGAGCACGCGCCCGAAGAAGTCGAAGCGCCAGAAGCCGCCGATCCCGCAGACCGAGCCGGAGATCGACTCGCCCGACCGCCTCACGATGGTCGTGCTCGGGTTCATGGGCGTCGTGACGCTCGTGCTCTGGGGTTTCGCGCGCGGCGCCTGCAACTATCACCCGCCGCGCGAGACACGCGTGCCGCGGGCGGTGAAGCTCGAAGACCTCGCCCGCGAGCCGAAGGACGCCGCGCTCGAGATGCAGCAGCGGTTCCTGATGGCGAACTACGCGGGCGCCGCCGAGCTTTCGACCGGTGAGGCCCTCGTCGCCGTCCAAAAGGTCAAGAGCGAGTGCGAGCAGAAGCCGCAGGACTGCGCGATGAAGCGCAAGAACCTCGAGAAGCACGTGCTCAGCACGCCGGCGCTCCTCGAGCGCACCCCGAGCTCCGCTGTCGTCCGCGTGACGAGCGAGGTCAACGGGAAAAAAGAGGTGAGCCTCCTCACCGTCGAACGCGCGGGTGCGATCTGGAAGGTGGCGTCCCGCGTTCCCGACGACGGCAGCTACCGCCCGCAGGCGCGTCCGGAGGAGCCGCCGGTCCTCGGGCTTTCGCCGCCGGTGATGGGCTCCGCGGTGCCGGTCGGCTCGGCCGTCACGATCCCGCTGCCCTCCGGTACCGCGACCTCGCGCACGTTCGTCGTCAGGCCGCCCCCGCCGGGTGCCGCCCCATCGCCCGTACCGCCGCCCCCGCCCCCGGCCGCCCCGCCGCCGGCACCCCCGCACCCGTAGAGCTCCGATCCGCTCGAGCGGAAGAGGATTGCCGGGATGTCGGAGCACAGGTTCCTGCTCGTTCTCGGTGGTTGCGCTCTCGCCGTCGCGTGCACCGGTGAGAGCTCGAACGTCGGCGGAGCGGGCGGAGCAAGCAGTGGCGGCGAGGGCGGAGCGGCCGGCAGCGCCGGTCGAATGTCGGCAGGTGGTGGAAGCGCGGGAGAGCGCGACGCGGGAGCGGGCGGTGAGGATTCGGAGATGGGCGGCGCGGCTGGGACGAGAGCCGGCGGCGCGGGCAAAGGTGGAACGGGCGGGCGCGCAGGATCTCCGGGCTCGGGCGGAGCGAGCGCTGGATTGGGCGGCAGCGGAGGTGCTGGTGTGGGCGGCAGCGGTGGCGAAGGCACGAGTGAAGGTGGAGCAGGCGGCGAAGGCGATGAGAACGACTGTTCGCCGGGCCCCTGTCTGAACGGCGGCGCTTGTACCGACCTCGTCGGCGATTACCAGTGCGACTGCGCGTCTGGCTACAGTGGAAAGAACTGCGAATCCACCATCGGGCTCTGCGCCATCTTGGACCCTTGCCTGAACGGCGGCACTTGCACGGAAACGGTGAACGACGTGCTGTGCAGTTGCGCGGGGACTGGATACATCGGGCCGACTTGCGCCACGGACATCGACGAGTGCACCACGAACGAGGACGATTGCGGACCGAACACGACCTGCACCAACACGCCGGGATCGTTCAGTTGCGCTTGCAGCGACGGCTACGAGGGCGACGGCGTCACGTGTGCGGCGACTTCACCCTCTTGCTCGCTGGCGAACGGGACCGAGTGCCAGGGCGAAAGCTGTTGCACGAGCCTCGCGATCCCGACAGAGAATTTCACGCTCGGCTTGGGCGAAGGACAGGGAACGGCGGCAGCGACGATCACCGGCTTCAGTCTCGACAAATACGAAGTGACCGTCGGACGCTTCCGGCGCTTTCTGGCTGCGTACGACGCTTGGCGCGGAGCGGGTCACCCGATGGCGGGCGCCGGGGCGCACGCGCTCATCGCCAACAGCGGCTGGCAAAGCGGCTGGCCTTTGGCCGCGTCCGCTTCCGCGCTTTCGACGAACGTTGCCTGCGGCACGTACCAGACGCTGCCGGACGACAACGTCGCTTTGCCGATGAACTGCCTCAACTGGTACGAGGCTTTTGCGTTCTGTGCCTGGGATGAGCAACGCTTGCCGACGGAAGCCGAGTGGGAGGACGCCGCGACAGGGGGCAGCGACCAGCGCGCGTACCCTTGGGGCTCGACACCGGTGCCGGACCGCATGGACCCGACCTATGCCGTCTACTGGTGTTTGGGCGACGGAGACGATTCCGACTGCACGTTTGCGGACATCTTGAGTGTCGGCTCAAAGCCCGCCGGCGCCGGTCGCTGGGGACACCTCGATCTTGCAGGATCGAGCTGGGAATGGGTGCTCGACTCCTGGGACTACTACCCGATGACGTGCGTGGACTGCGCGGACGTGAGCTTCGATTCCGTCAACTTGCTTCGCGGTGGTGGCTGGGGCTCGAACGAGCTGCACCTGCGCGTCGGCTACCGAAACGGCGCCGAAGGCTGGGATCGCTCGGACGCAACCGGCGTTCGCTGCGCGCACTGACGGCACGGCCTTTTTGCGGCCTCGAGCTTTGGGAAGTTTCTAGCAGCGAGCTAGCTCAGCGCTCGGCGACGAAGCGCTCGATTTCGCGGCGTGACGGCACGCCGGCGATCGAGCTTCGCACGTTGCCGGCGCGGTCGATCAGCACGACCGTCGGCAAGAGCGACACGTGGTATCCGCGCGACACGGTGCCGTCGTCGAGGGCCACCGGGTACGGTATCTGCCATTCGTCTCTGACGCGCACCGCCTCCTCGGGAGAGTCATCGAGGCTGACGCCGACGAAGGTCACGTCCGAGCGGCCGTGCGCCTTGTACATCTCGGCGAGGATTGGCGTCGCCCGCCGGCACGTTCCGCACCAACTCGCGAAGATCTCCATCACGACGGGTTTGCCGCGGTGGCTTTCGAGATCGAAGCGACCGCTCGCCCCGAGCAACGGTAGGTTGACCTGCGCCGCCCGGGTGCCCTCGACGGGGCCCGACGAGCGGTGATGGATCAGCACCACGACCGACGCCGCCAGCGCGGCCCAGATCACGTAGTCGAGGAGTTTGGACGCTAGCTTCACGGTGTGAGCAGCCGTCGCCCCACCAACGCGCCGAGCCCCACCATCGCCACCACCACGAGCCCGTGTGAAATCCCCACGTGCCACGCCTCGTGACTCGGACACGCGACCCCCAAAGCGAGCGCGCTGCCGAGGCCGCCGACCAGCCCCGCGAGCGCGCCGGAGACGCCCGGCGTCAGCGGATCCGTCCCGCGCCAGAGCAGGAGCACGCCGGTCGTGACGATGGCCCCGAGCATCAGGCAGCTCACTCCACACCGCACGGCGTGATACCCCGTCGCGCCCTGGGCGAAGTTGGCGAACGAATCGTGCGCCGAGGCCGTGGTCGTGATGTAGAGCACGAACAGCACGGGGATCGTCAGCGCCGCGATCACCCGGAAGCGCCGCGCGGGACGCCGGCCCGGTGGGAAGGCGAGCCCGCCGAGCAGCACGAGCACGATCACGAGCGCCCAGCCGCCGACGCCGAAGAGCGCCGCGCGCACCACCTCGCTGGTGTCGCCGCGCAGGATGGCGAGGAAGGTGAACAGGCCAATGGCCAGCACCGGCAGGAGCAGCGAAAGGGCCGCGCGGCGGTGCGCCCGTGCACAGGGCGCTTTGTCGAGTCCGTGCGTGCATTGGCGGCGGATGCTCTCGCTCACGGCATCACCCGGCTCCACGGACTTGGGCCAGGGCAGGTCGTCGAGCGGGTCCCTCTCGCTCATGCGCTCCTCGAGAACTGCTCCAGCGACTTGCGCAAGATGTTGTAGCCGCGGTGCACGCGGAGCTTCACCGCCGTCTCGCTCGCGCCGAGGACCGACGCGGCCTCGGCGATACTGAGGCCCGAGATCTTGGTGAGCTGGATCGCCTCGCGGTACGCCTCCGGTAGTGCATCGACGGCACGCTCGATCGCGTCGGCGACGTCGTTCGAGACCGCATCCGGCTGAGCCTTGGGCTCCGGGACGGTGCCGTCGCTGGACAGCTCCTCGTTCCGCGAGCGGGCGGCGCGGCGCTCGTCGAGGAAGGACCGCCGCGCGATCGCAAAAATCCACGGCAGGATCGGCGCTCCGCGCAGGTAGCTCCCGCGCGCGCGGTGGACCTTGGAAAAGGTCACCTGGAGCAGATCCTCCGCACGGCCGCGGTCACGCGTGAGCCGCAAGAGGTATCCCATCAGGTTCGGAGACACCCGTCGGTAGAGCTCGCTGAAGGCATGGGGGCTACCTTCAACGTAGCGCTCCATGAGCCCTTCAAGCGAAATGTCCGCTCGAGTGTCCACACTCGAGATACCTAGACCGACCCACGGGTCTGTGCCAGCGAGGGTGGTCATCGGACGTCGCTGGTGATACGTCGGGCCCCGGGCCGGGGTTTCACCCAGGGGCGCTAACCCTAAAGTAGGGAGCGAAGATCAAGCATTTCCTCGACATCCGGCATCAGCACCAGCTCCACCCGCCGATTTTGCTGGCGCCCTTCGTCGGTGTCGTTTTTCGCCACTGGATCGGTTTCCCCGTAGCCGGCCGCGTGGAGGCGGGTCGCGTTGAGACCTCCGCCGCCCTTTTTCGGGTCCTGCGGAGCGACCAGGTACACGAGCACTTCGCGGGCGCGCATCGTCGAAAGGCCCCAGTTGTCGTGAAAGCGCCCACCTTGTAGGGGCTTGTTGTCGGTGTGCCCGGCGACCTGGAAGTAGCGAGCCGAGAGCTGCTTGTCGTTCCGGATCACTTCCGCCACGGCGTTCAGCACCGGCTTTCCTTCGGCGCGGAGACTGTCCTGACCCGAGGCGAAGAGCACGTCGCCCGGCAGGCGGATGACCATGCGATTGCGGCGGATCTCCACCTTGAGACCGAGCTCCGTCAGCTTCTTCAGCTTTTGCTGCAAAAGCTCGAAGCGCTGCTTGATGCGCTCGAGCTGGGCCGCACGCGCTTTGTACTCATCGAGAGCGCGCTGCATGTCCTGGACGTTCTTGTTGAGCGCCTCGTTCTGAGACCCCGTCTGCTGCAGCTGCTCGTTCAGGGTGTCCATGTTGACGCCCATCTTCTCGAGCTCGCGCTTCAGCTGGTCGACCTGCCCCTTGGCGCGGTCGAGCTCGTCCTTGGACGCCTTCTCCGCCGCGGCGGTCTTCTGATGCTCGGCCGAAAGCTTCTCGTACTTGGCGAGCTGGGCCTGCCACTCCTCTTCGGAGTACCCGCAGGCGACGACGGTAAAGAGGGCAACCAGCGCAAGATGGCGAATCACGGGGGAAAGGTACCCTCGGGGGCCCCGAGAAGGCTCGAAAATGCGCGCCCTGGACGAGGCTCCCCGTCCTTTGGACGAGGAGCCTCTATTTCCAGGCCTCTTCCTAGACGAGGCTCCCGTCCCTTGGACGGGGAGCCTCTATCTATTGTTTCGGGGCGTGTTTGTTCGTCAGCCGCCGGACGACCAGTCGACCCACAGGCCGGTCATCCAGTTGTCGGACGCGTCCTCGAACGCGCCGACGTAGGCCGCCGCCGGCTCCGCGAAGCCCGTCCCGGCGGCCGTCCCGGGAACCGCCGTGGTCGGGAACGGCGCGGGGGTGCCGTCCACCGGGTAGCAGTCGAACCCGTCCGGCTTGGCGGTGCCGTTCAGGTTCGCCGCGTCGGTGATCCACGCGAGCTCGTCGAACGCGCTGTCGTTGTCCGCCGTTTCCGTCGGCGGGGCAATCGTGTTGGCGGTGAACTGTTCGAAGAACAGGCTGTTGTTCCAGGTGATGACGGGCGCCATCGGCGTCGTCGTCCCGACCGCGTCGCGAGTGTCCAGGCCGGTGTTGAACCCGGTGACGATCGCGTTGGTGATCAGCGTGCCGGTCTGCAGCCCGCGCCGGAGCACCGCGCCGTACGACGTGGCGCCGGCGGTGAAACCGAGGCCGCAGAGCGTGACGTTCGCAGCGTGCGGCGTGCCGCGCACGGTGGCGGCCGTGTTCGGTTGGTTGCCGTCCCACTCGAGGCCGTTCGGGTCCGCGGAGGTGCCGGAGAGGGTGAGGCGGCCGAAGAGGAACTGCAGGTAGCCGGTGTACATCTCGTCGGTGTCGAACATGTCGTCGCCGGTGTTCTCGCAGATGAGATGGTGCGCATCGACAGTTCCACCGAAGAACTCGAAGCAATCGTCGCGCTGGCGCTTGACCATGATGTGGTCGAGCGTGGTGCCGCGGCCGACGCCGGCGAGCGTGAGGCCGTTGACCTCCTTGTCGGAGACGATGATGTCGCCGCCGTACTCGATGCGGACGTACTGCATGGTGCCGCTATCGTCGTCGGCATCGTCGCCGCCGTAGAGGGTCCGCGGTTCCGCGGTCAGGCCCTCGAATGGGCGCTCGACGTAGGGCGGGTCCGTCGGCGGGGTCGTGCCTTCGCCGATCGGCGCCTTGCCGAGGAGGACCACGCCGCCCCACGGGGTCTGCTGGTGGAAGACGGCGTCGGTGCTCGAGAAGACGATCGGCTCGTCCGCCGTGCCGACGGCGTTGATCTTGCCGCCGCGCATGATGAAGAGCGATCCCGCTTCCGGGTTACCCTTGGGCGAGCCCACGACCAGGGTGCAGGGCTCGATGTTGAGCGTCATGCCGTCGCCGACGAAGATGCGACCGTTGATCTTCCAGGTCGTATCGCTGGTCAGGGTGAGCTCGGTTCCGCCGCCGAAATCCACGTTGCCGCTGCCGTCGGTCGGGATGTTGACCACGGGCTTGGCCGGGTCGTAGACGTTGCAGCCGACCGGGGGGTTCACCATGCCGCCCTCGTTGCCGGTGCCGCCTTCGTTCGCCATGCCGCCTTCGGGTGCGCCGGCGCTGCCGCTGGTTCCACCCTGCCCGCTGCCGCCCTTGCCGCTCGA
>Ga0315910_10002432_pt1 | contig 16382 bp, 12 predicted proteins | sample EdamamesoilMG_FD_204470 | JGI IMG/M metagenome (GOLD analysis project Ga0315910, IMG submission 204470) | Garden soil microbial communities collected in Santa Monica, California, United States - Edamame soil | ecosystem: Environmental > Terrestrial > Soil > Garden | place: USA: California... | reverse complement strand
CCCCATTTCATCCCAGCCAGCCGCCCTCGAAGCCGGCGCGAACGAGTCCGCGGCGCACGTATTCATTGCGCTTCATGACGCTCCAGATGAGCTCGCTGCGGTAGTTCTCGATCATCGAGATGATCGGCCCCTGGTCGATGCCCAGGTATTCGTCGTCCGCCCAGCCCATGCCGCGCACGCGCTTGCCGTGTCGCAGCGGCACGTCGTAGTCGAAGCTCGGATTGAACGCATCGACGAAGCCGTACTTGCCGTAGATGTGCCGGCCGTAGAGCCTGTGCATGGTCTGCACCGCGGGCAGAACCACTTCCGGCGCGAAGGGCAGCGAGCCCAGCGCGGCGGTGGGCGCGATGGTGCCGTCATCCACGACCGTGTTGAGTCCCACGCCGCGCGCGCCGTAGGAGTGGAACTGGCGCTTCTGCCCGAGGTAGGTGAGCTCGTGGTCGCCCGGCCCGTCGCAGGCGGTGAGGCCCCAGACATTGGGACCGTAGCCGCGCCAGTCCATGGGATTGCGGATGGCGTAGGCGCGCTGCGCGAGCACGGCGCGCCGGCTGTTCTCGAAGTAGTCCATGTTGAGGGGCCACATGAACTCGTCCTTGATGCCGCGCAGGTCCACCCAGATGTGCGTGTACTGGTGCCCGAACATGGGGCCGAAGGTGAGATGCGTCTGGCCTTCGAGCGTGCCCCAGCTCCGGTAGTAGTCAGAGGTCCACGCGTGCCAGGCCTGCGAGGCCGCCGGAAAAGTCGGCGAGCCGAGTGCCAGGATGAACACCAGCATGGCCTCGTTGTAACCGCGCCAGTCGTGGCCGCCGAACTGCAGCTCCGGGCTCCACGCCATGCGGATGTCGGGAGACATGGCGATGGCCCACGGCCAGTTCACGCGCTTGTAGAGCTCGTCGGCAATGCGGCGGATCTCGACCTCTTCGGGCTGCTCCTGGTCGAAGTAACCCCCCACGAACAACACGCCCGCGATGAGCAACGCGGTGTCGACGGTCGAGAGCTCGGAATCGCCATATCGCTTGCCGGTGGAGAAATTCACGAAGTGATAGAAGAAGCCCTGGTAGCCGGTCGCCTGGTCGGGTGATGTGCCCTGTTGCGCGTCGAGCAGGAAGCGCAAGGTCGTCAAGGTGCGTGCGCGTGCCTGGGCGCGCGTCACGTAGCCGCGCTCCGCGCCGATGGCGTAGGCATTGAGCGCGAAGCCCACCGCCGCGATGCTCGAGAACGGCGGGCGCGGCCAGCGGTCGGGCACGAGCCCGGTTTCGGGTTCGGCCGTGTCCCAGAAGAAATTGAAAGTGCGCTTGTGCACGTCTTCGAGCAGCGGATCGATCGACCGGAGCGGCACCACCGGCCGGGCGCGAACCACGACGGGATCGATGGTTCCAGTGGGCGGCGACTTGCACGACGTGAGCGCGCAGTATCCGCCGGCCAGCGACAGCAGCGCGTCGCGCCGGTTCATGCCGCCACCGGCGCCTGGCAGCAACGCGCGATGAACTGCTCGTGCTCGGGCATCGCCGCGACGCAGGCGGCCACCACGCCGCGCACGCTCTCGCCGAGCTTCGCGAGTTCCGCGTCCGGCACCGCGTCGACCAGCGGATGATGCGAGGCGGGCATGATGTGCTGGCCGATCATCACCTGCACCCAGCTCGTCAACGCGAACATTTCCTCGGCATTCCGGTAGAACCGTCCGCTGTCGCGGAACAGGCGGATCACCTGCTCGAGCGGCTCGGGGATGGACATGTGCGCACAGTATTTCCAGAACTCGCTGTCGCGCCGCCGCGTCGCGTGGTAGTGCAGGATCAGGAAGTCGCGGATGCGCTCGATTTCGAACGCGGCCTCGGCGTTGTAGCGCTGCTGGAGCGCTTCGCTCATGTGCCGATCGGGCAGCATCTGGATCAGCCGTGCGATTCCGGACTGCACCAGGTAGATGCTGGTCGACTCCAGCGGCTCGAGGAAGCCGCTCGCGAGCCCCAGCGCCACGCAATTGCGGTTCCACATGCGCCGGCGCCGGCCGGTGGTGAACTTCAGCAGGCGCGGCTCGGCCAGCGCCCGGCCGTCGAGATGATTCAGCAACGTGTCGGCCGCTTCCTGGTCCGGTAGATAGTGGCTCGAGTATACGTGCCCGTTGCCGGTGCGATGCTGCAGCGGGATGCGCCATTGCCAGCCGGCGGTGCGCGCGGTCGAACGGGTATAGGGCGTGGCGGGGCCGGCCTTCTCGCTGGGCACGGCGATGGCCCGGTCGCAGGGCAACCAGTGGGTCCAGTCGTCGTAGCCTGTTTTCAGTGCCTGCTCGATCAGCAGCCCGCGGAATCCGGAGCAGTCGATGAACAGCTCGCCGTCGATGTTCATGCCGGATTTCAGCGTGAGCGATTCGATGAATCCGTCCGCCGCGCGCAGCTTCACGTCGACGACTTCGCCCTCGATGCGTTTCACGCCGCGCGCCTCGGCGTAGCGGCGCAGGTACCGCGCGTAGAGTCCGGCGTCGAAGTGGTAGGCGTAGGCGACGCGCGCCAGCGGCGAGCCCGCGGGCACGTCGCTGGCGCCGGAGATGAACTTCCCACGCGGCGCGGCCGCCGTGTTCAGCGAGTATTCGCCGAGTTCCTGCGCCTTGCCCTGGGCGTGCAGTTTGAGCCAGTACTGGTGGAAGGGCAGGCCCCGGAAATCGTGACCAATCGTGCCGAAGCCGTGCACGTAGCGCGAGCCGATGCTGCCCCAGTCGACAAACTGGATGCCGAGTTTGAAGGTGCCGCGCACCGCGCGGACGAACTCGACCTCATCGATGCGCAACGAGTCGTTGAAGGCGCGCAGGTGCGGCACCGTCGCCTCGCCGACGCCGATGGTGCCGATCTCGTCGGATTCGATCAGCCGGATGCTGACCGGAAGCTCGAGCGCATGCGCCAGCGCCGCCGCGGCCATCCAGCCCGCGGACCCGCCCCCGACGATGACGATGTTGCTGAGGCGTGCGTCGTGCGTCACTTCGCTAGAACTTTACGCCGAACGAGGCTCGCACGGTGCGCGGAAACCCGGTGATGTTGCCGATGGGATTGAGACGCCCCGTGACCTGGGCAGTCGGCGAAATCTGGTCGATGTAGTCGACCAGGTTCGCGTGGTTGAACACGTTCAGGATGTCGACGCGCAGGTACAACGCCGCCACGTCGCTCATCTGGAAGTTCTTGGTGACCTGCAGATCGAGCGACTGGTAGCCATCGTTGCTGTCTGCGGCATATCCGGCGGCAGTGCAGGGCGCGCCGTTCGGGAATACCGCGGTTCCCCCGAGGCAGGCATTCACGTTGCGCGGTATGGGTGTCGACCAGGTGAGTTTGGCCGCGAGCATCATGTCCCAGGGCACCGCGTAGGTGCCGGTGGCCACGATGCGATGCTTGGCGACGGCATTCGACAGGACGAACGGGTATTCCTCGATGGAAACCTGGTCGAAGGCGTAATGCTCGTTGATGTCGCGATTGCCATCGGCGTCGGTGTACGTGTACGAGACCGTCGCGCCCCACTTCGAGTCCATGGTGTACGGCTTTTCGGCTGACAGCAGCACCTGCGTGCTCTTGGTTTCGATGCCGCTGTCGCCGATGAGCAGCACGCCGGCGAGTCCCGGCGGAGAGTTGCCCCACGGCTGCGAACGGTTCTGCCAGAAATCTCCGTTGGGATAGCGATTGCCCATCGTGAAGACGAAGCCGTCCTTGCTCTCGATGCGCGTCACCGCGACGCTGGTCTGCCAGTCGGCGACCCGGCTGCGGAATCCCAGGCTGAACTGGTCGGAGTAGGGAACCTTCAGTTCGTTGTTGATCAGGTTCACTTCGCCGGCCGTGCCGCTCAACAGCGCCGGCAGCGCGGTGGGATCCGAGGCATACACCGGATCCCACGCGATGCACGAGGCGCTGGGCGTGCAGGGATGATCCGGGACGTTGAAACGCATCTCGGTGGCCGCCAGTGCGAACTTGGTTTGTTCGAGCTGCAGGTAGTCGTACAGGGTGCGGTCGTAGGCGCGACCTGCGCCGCCGAAGATCACGTAGCGCTGGTCGCCGCCGATGTCATACGCGAACCCCAGCCGTGGCTGGAATTCCTTCATGTACGGATCACGCGTGTTGCCATCGGTGATGTAGTCGTTGATGTCGATGGCGGTGTGCGGATCGGTGGAGAGGCCGAGCGACTGCCCATAGGTCACACCCGGTGCGATCTCCGTGTTGAGCGAATCGATCAGGAATTGCGGTGTCACCGAATCGAGATACGACTCGTTCCACTCGACGTCCCAGCGCAGGCCGATGTTCAGTGTGAGGTGATCGTTGACCACCCAGTCGTCCTGGGCGAACACGCCGAACTGCTTGTCGTTGGAGGTGACGATTGACGAGTAACCCTCGACCGGCAGTGCGAACGCGGCCTTCCACGGGATGGTGGCGGTGCCCGCGGGCGTCACGTCGTAGTAGAACGCGGGATTGCCCGGCACCGAGTCCTGCGCCGTGAGATCGACGTCCTTGTACTTCACACCCAGCTTGATGGTGTGGTTGCCGGCGATCCAGCCGATGTCCGTGAAGGTGATGTTGTTGCCGATGCCCCAGCCCTTCTGGCCCTTGTTCTGTCCGGCGCGCGGGTCCGCGCCGTTGGTGGAGAGGATGTTGTGGTCGGCGCCATCGTTGAACGTGTAGACCGCACCGTTGGTATCGGGGTTGACGATGTGCGGTATGTAGAAGGCGTCTTCGTACGTCAGGTACAACTCGTTGAACCAGCGATCCGCGTTGTGCTTCCACGACAGCTCGTAACGCTGGTCGTCGTTGTCGGTGTCGACCGCGGCGGTTGCGGCGATTCCGGTTCCGACCTGGTCGCCCTCGCCGGTTTCATCGCGCAACTTCACCGACAGCTCGAACCGGTCGAAGTCGGTGGGCTCGAAATCGAGCTTGGCGAAGAACAGGTCTTCCTTGAAGGCAATGGTCGCGGGGCCGAGCTGCGCGGTCGCTTCGGGCGGCAGCTGCGCCAGGATGTCGTCCGGCGGGCTCGAGCCCGGGATGACGGTGACCGGCGTCACGTAGCGCTTGCCCTCGTAGGTCAGGAAGAAATGCATGCGGTCCTGCATGATCGGCCCGCCGAAGGCGATCCCGAACTCCTTGGTCTCCGACTCGGTCTTGATGCCCGACGCTTCCTCGGCGGGGGTCTTCGCCCGCCAGTTGTCGGCGGAGTAGGTGCCGAAGGCCTCGCCCTGGAACTGGTTGGTGCCCGATCGGCTGATCGCCGTGATCGCGGCGCTCGAGATCTGGTCGTACTCGGCCTTGTAGTTCGAAGTGATGACCTTGTATTCGCCGATGGCGAGCTGCGGGAACGGATTGCCCTGGGTGTCACCGGCCTGGCCGCTGATGCCGGAACGCACGTAGCCCTTCTGGCCGACGCCGTCGATGTAGAGGTTCACGCCATTCTGGTTCTGCGCACCGCCGCGGATCGAGGTCTTGCCCTTGGCGTCCACCTGGAACACGACGCCCGGCACGGTGTCCGCGAACTCGAGGAAGTTACGCGTCATCTGCGGCACGTTCTCGATCTGTGCCTGCGACACGGTGGCGCCGACCTCGGAAGTCCTCACTTCGGCGAGCCGCCGGCCGGTGACCACCACTTCTTCGGTGGGCGCTTCGACCTCGGCCGTCGCTTCGCCGGTCACGAGGTCCAGCGTGGCGGTGGAGGCGACACTCAGGGTCACGGTGGTTGCCGTGCCAGGGCCGCCTTCAACCGTGTACGTACCCGGCGTCAGGCCCGCGAGTGTGTAACTGCCATCCGCGGCGCTGCGCGTGCGGCGCGTGGCGCCGGTGGAGAGGTTGCGCGCCGTGACATCGACGTTGGGCGGCGCCTTGCCGCGCAGCGTGGCTTCGGCGGATTGCGCCAGCGTGACGCCGGGCGCGGCGAGAATCGCGGCGACCGCCGCTCCGATCAACGAACGTGGAAGATAGTGGCGCATGGAAATCCCTCTCGTGTGCCTGTGCGCGGGACCATGCGCGGCGCCTCGTGGCGCGGTGTGGCATCGTCGACACGCTTCCTTGAACACGATTCTTGCACCGTCCGCGCGCGGAATCTCATTTCAGACGGGCAATTGGTGTAGGACGACGCGCGAGTCGTCGGTCGGCTTCGTCGGACGCGAAGGTTGTTAGGGCGGCGCAACATCGCGCGTCGCAACGCGGCGCGCGCCGGCAAGTTCGAACGTGCCCGTGAGACCACCCTGTGAGCTGGTGCCGAGCGTCACTTCGTAGACGCCAGGCTCGAGCGTCCAGCGATCGTCGGGATCGAGCAGCGCCAGCCGTTTCGCGGGCACCCGCAGTTCGATCGTGCGGGTCTCGCGTGCGGCCAGGTGCACGCGCTGCCAGGCCTGCAGGCGTTTGCCATTCACGGTGCTCGCCACGCGCTTGCGGATGTAGAGCTGTGGCACCTCGTCACCGGCGCGGTCGGAAGTGTTCGTCAGCCGTGCGCGCACGGTGAGCGTGCCGGTGGCGTCGAGCCGGGCCGGCAGCTCGAGCGCCTCGAGCGTGAAGCGGCTGTACGAAAGTCCGAAGCCGAAGTCGAACAGCGGTGCGTCGCTCTCGTCGAGGTAGTGCGCCTTGTAATCGCCGCGCTCCGGGATGTTGGGCCGGCCGTTCGGGGGATCGTAGAAGTGGATGGGCAGCTGGCCGACGCTGCGCGGCCAGGTCACGGGTTGTTTGCCGCCGGGGTTGTAGTCGCCGAACAGCACATCCGAGATGGCGTGTCCGCCCTCGACGCCCGGAAAGAAGGCGTGCACCAGCGCGCCGCTGCGTTCGACCAGCGTGGGCACCGCGAGCGCGCGGCCGGTGAGCAACACGGTCACCACCGGCTTGCCGGTCGCGGCCAGCGCGTCGATCAGTGCCGGCTGGTTGCCGGGCAGGTCGAGGCGCGAACGGTTGTTGGCTTCGCCGCTCTGCCGCTCGCGTTCGCCGACCACGGCAATGACGAGATCGCTTTTTGCAGCGGCCGCGACCGCCGCGGCGATGCGCGCGTCGTCGCCGCCTGGCGCGTTGCCGCGATCGTCGAGCGCCGCGCCTTCCGCGAATTCGATGGTGACGCCATTTTTTCCCGCGGCAGCGCGCTCCTTGAGCGCCGCGAGCACGGTCACCACGTCCTTGCCATCGCCGCGCGCATGCCATGGGCCCAGCAGGTCGGCGGTTGCCTGGGCGAGGGGACCGACGACCAGGATGCGACGCGCGCCGTCGAGCGGCAGCAATCCCGTGTTCTTCAACAGCACGATGGATTTGCGCGCGATCTCGCGCGCCGCGGCGCGATGCTCTTTCGACAGCCGCACCTTTTTCTCGAGGTCCTCCGGTACATAGGGCTTCTCGAACAGGCCGAGTCGGCGCTTGAACGCCAGCGCGCGCAGCACTTCGCGGTCGACGTCCTCGATGCGCACCAGGCCCTGGTTCACGGCATGGGCCAATTGCGCGTAGTACACGCCGTCTTCCATGTCGACGGTCATGGTGCCGTCGCGCAGCGCCTTGACGGCGGCGTCGAGATCGTCGGCCACCGTGCCGTGGGAGCGCATCTCGGTGATGCCCGCGTAGTCGGATACCAGGACGCCGTTGAAGCCGAGCTCGCCGCGCAGGACCTGCTGCAACAGGTAGCGGTTGGCGGACATGGGCACGCCGCCCGGCCCGGTGGTGAACGCCGGCATCACCGACGGCGCGCCGGCCGCCACGCCCGCGGCGAACGGCGGCAGGTGAAACTCGCGCATGGCGTGCTCGCTGATGTCGACATAGGCGTAGTCCTTGCCGCCCTGCGAAAGGCCGTAGCCGAGGTAATGCTTCAGGCAGCTGGCGATGCCGAAGTCCTTCGGCGCCGGGCTGCCGGGAAGGTCAGCCAACGACCGATGGAAACCTTCGATGGTCGCCACCGCGTAGTCGCTGCTCACCTGCGGGGACTCGCCGAAGGTTTCGACCACGCGTCCCCAGCGAGGATCGAACGGGTGATCCACCATCGGCGCGAAGGTCCAACGCTGGCCATGCGAATAGCCCTCGAGCCCGGCGATGCGCGCCGCGGTGCGCGCATCGTTGGCGTCGAAGGTCGCCGCGAGTCCGAGCGGCACGGGGAATATTGTCCAATAGCCGTGGATGATGTCGGTGGCGAACACCACCGGGATGCCGAGTCGCGATTCCTTCACGGCGATGCGCTGGATGCGATTGATGTCCTTTGCCGAGAACTCGAAGGCCGACATCTGGAACCCGATGCCGGCACGCGCGAGCTCCTCGGCGGAGAGACTCGGGCGTCCCGCGGAATCGGGACCGGTCATCGTGCCCTTGCTGAGCAGCATGAGCTGGTTGACCTTCTCCTGTAGCGTCATGCGCGCCAGCAACGCCGCATCGCGCGGATCTGCCGGTGACGCGGCGGCGCTGGGTGCGGCAACGGGCGCCGTCGTTGGCGCATCGGCGCGCGCCACTGGCAGTGCCAGCGCCGCCACCAGCAGTGTGGCGATCACGCGAGACTTCGACATGACTGGCTCCGGGACGACGCCATGGCGATGGCAAGAGCGCGAAATTGTAAGCACGCCGCAGGGACGCGGGAGTCGGCCACGGCCTACAGATGACCGTACGGCCAACGTCCGATTGAGGGGATGGACTCATCTCTCGCATGGTGCGCACGGAGGTGCTCATGGATAATTCGCGTCGCCGGCTGCTCGCGCCCGCGCTGGCCGCCGGGTTGTGGATTCTCGCGACGACCTCGTTTCGACTGGCCGCGGCGCCACTCGACCACGTGCCCACCATGGAGGTGGTGCGCAACAAGCTCGAGTTGACGCCGGCGCAGGAGTCGCAGCTCGCGCCGCTGTTCGCGCAGCGCATGGACCAGCTGCAGCAGACGCGTTCGAAACTCGAGGCGGCACCGGGCAAGCAGGAAAAGCGCTCGATCCTGCGCGACGCCAAGCAGGCGCAGACCGAATTCAACGCCCAGGTGGAGAAGTTGCTCACGCCCACCCAGGTGAACAAGTGGCGAGAACTGCGCAAGCAGACCCGCGAAAAGCTGAAGGAGCGCTACGAAGACCCGCGTGATGCCGGCTGACACACGAGCCGCGAGGATGCGGTGGCGCCGGGCCCTGTGCCTGCTGTTCGTGTTCGCAGCCGCTGCGCTGGCCGCGAAGACGCCGTTCTGGGGCGCCCGAGACTCGATGCCGGCGGACACGCCGTTCAAGGATCTCAAGCAGGGCGAGTTCGTCTGGTTCGGCGACGCCACGCGCAGCGGACCGTTGCTGCTGGTGGTGAGTCTCGATGAACAGCGCGCCTACGTGTATCGCAATGGCGTGCTGACCGGCGTCAGCACCGTGAGCACCGGCAAGAAGGGCCACGAAACCCCGACGGGCGTATTCACCATCCTGCAGAAGAACAAGGATCACTACTCGAACATCTACGACAACGCGCCGATGCCCTACATGCAGCGCCTGACCTGGGATGGCATCGCGCTGCATGCCGGCGGTCTTCCGGGCTATCCGGCCTCGCATGGCTGCATTCGCCTGCCGAGTGAATTCGCGCGCCGGTTGTTCGAGGTGACGTCGACGGGAATGACCGTGGTGGTGGCGAGCCAGACCAGTGATCTGTCACGCGCGGCCTACCCCGGTTTCCTGGCGCCGCTCGGTCCCACCGGAGGACCGGTCACATCACTGCCGCTGATGCCCAGCGAATCCCTGCGCTGGCAACCAGAGCTCGCGCCCGAGGGGCCGATCAGCGCGGTGTTGAGCCGGCAGAGCGGGCGAGTCGTGATCTATCGCGCGGGCGTCGAGATCGGGCGCGCGCGTGTGGTGTTCCATGGGACCGAACCGCTGGGCACACATGTTCTCCTCATGGTCGAAGGCCCCGGACAAACCGTGCAGCGTTACGCGGGAAAAACCGGACAACACTGGGTGGAGGTCGGCATCGCCGGCCACGATGCGCGCACGGGACTCGAACCGGATCCGACCCTGGCCCAGCGGATCGAGATAGCGCCGGAATTCATCGCGCGCGTCAACGATCTGCTGCAGCCGGGCGCCACGGTGCTGGTCACGGACGAGCTGATCACGCCCGCCACCAGCGGCCCGCGACTGGACGTCATCAACTCCGAGCCACCCGAAGAATAAGAGGCGACTTTCCTCGCGCGTATAGTGCGGGCAGTTCACGAATCGAAACGGGCACGGAGCAGGCATGAGGCAATGGGCGGGGGTGTTTCCGGCGACGACGACGCAGTTCACGCGCGACGAGCGGCTCGATGTCGGCGCCACCCAGAAGGTCGTCGACGCGCTGATCCAGGACCGCGTGAATGGCGTCATCTGCATGGGAACGGTCGGCGAGAACTGTTCACTCAGCGCCGCGGAGAAGCGCACGGTCATGGCGGCCGTGAAGGAAGTCGCCGCCGGCCGCGTGCCGGTGTTGTCCGGCGTCGCCGAGTACACCACGTCGCTCGCCATGGAATACGCGCGGGACGCCGAGAAGATCGGCATCGATGGACTCATGGTGCTGCCCGCGATGGTCTACAAGTCGAACCGGCGCGAGACCCTGCATCACTATCGCAGCGTCGCGGGCGCCACCGGCCTGCCCATCATGGTCTACAACAATCCCGTCTCTTACGGCGTGGACATCAGCGTGGAGATGTTCGGCGAGCTCGCGCCACTTCCGAACATCGTCGCGATCAAGGAATCCTCGGAAGACACGCGTCGGCTGACCGACCTGCGGCGCGCGCATGGCGAGCGCTTCACGCTGTTCGCGGGAGTCGACGACATCGTGCTCGAGTGCATCATGCTCGGCGCCACCGGCTGGGTGTCGGGCCTCACCAATGCCTTTCCGCGCGAATCGGTGGCGCTGTTCGCACTGGCGTCCGCCGGCCGGTACGCCGAGGCACGCGAGATCTACCGCTGGTTCATGCCGCTGCTGCACCTGGACACCATTCCGACGCTGGTCCAGTGCATCAAGCTCGCCGAGCAGCTGGTGGGGCGCGGATCGGAGATGGTGCGCGCGCCGCGCCTGTGTCTCGAGGGCGCGGAACGTGCCGAGGTGGAAGAGCTGGTGCGCCAGGCCGTGGCCACGCGGCCCAAACTACCCACATGACCGATGGCATGGGTGGGGTCGCGGCGGCGGCCGGTCGCGTCAGTCGAAGCGGCGCAGGTCGAAGGCCGAGACGTCGATGCGCGGCGCGCGTCCCGCGACCAGGTCCGCCATCACCAGCGCGGTCACGCCGCTCAGCGTGAGGCCGATGTGCTGGTGTCCGAAGGCGTAGAACACGTTGGGCGCGCGCTCGAGCCGGCCGATCGCGGGTAGATAGTCCGGCAGCACCGGGCGCGGTCCCACCCAGCTCGCCTGCGTCGAGTCGGCCGGGTACCCGAGCGATATCAAGGTACGGCGCAACTGCGCGGGCCGCTCCGCGTCCTGGGGCGCGTCGCTGTCCTCGAATTCCATGAAGCTGGTGGAGCGCAGGCGGCCGGCCATGGGCGTGACGAAGGTGGCCTGGTCCTGGTAGAGCACCGGGGCATCGATCAGCGGCTGCGCGCCCGGCATCTCGACGTGATATCCGCGCGCCGATTGCAGCGGCACGGTCACGCCGAACGGGGCCAGCAACCCGCCCGACCAGGCACCGCCGCACACGACGGCGCGGTCGACCACGATGGAATCGGCGCCGCTGGCGATTTCGATGGACCTGCCGCGCAACACCAGCGCGCGCACGTGCCGCCGCGCGATGCTGACGCCATGTCCGGCGGCGGCTGTCGCGAACGCACGTACCACCTCGAGAGGGTCGACGACGTGCGCACACTTCGGAAACCACAGGCCCGCGATGTCGTCGACACGCGCCGCGGCGCGAGCCTTTTCGAGTAGTTCGGCCGGCGCCGGCTCGGTGGGCACCTCGAGCGCGCGCATGACGCGCGCCTGCGCCGCCGCACGCCGCGCGGCGCCGCGGCGCAGCCACAGTTCGTAGTGGCCGCGTCGCTGCAGCAGTTCGGGCCGACCGGCATCCCGCAACAGGTCGGCCAGCGTGTCGACCGCGGGTCGCACGAAAGGTGCCAGGTACCGGGTGTGGGTGCGGCGTCTGAAGGCGGCAACCGCGAACCGCAATGCCCATGGCGCGAATTCCGGCAGGCGGCGCGCCGGGATGCGCAACGGCCCGTCGAACGCCGTGAGCAGGCGCCAGAAGCCGAACAACAGTCCGGGCGAGGGCAGCGGCTCGAGCAGCTCGGTGGCGATGTGACCGGCATTGCCGAAACTCGCGCCTGCTTCGCCGGGAGGTGATCGGTCGATGAGCAACACGCGCCGCCCTTCGCGCGCCAGCGCGTAGGCGATCGACGTGCCGATTACACCCGCGCCGATGACGGCGATCGTCTCCTGCTGTGACATTGGGATAACGTATGCGAAGTGGCCACGATCTAAAAGGTTCTTGAATGATCGCGATCCGAGTCGTCGATTCCCATACAGCGGGCGAGCCCACGCGGCTGGTGCTCGATGGCGGTCCGCCGCTGGGCGATGGCAACCTGCAGGATCGCGCGGCGCGATTCCGTGCGGAATTCGACGGCTGGCGCTCGGCCATCGTCAATGAGCCGCGCGGCTCGGACGCGATGGTGGGAGCGCTGCTGTGCCCGCCGCACGCGGCCGGTTGTCGCTTCGGCGTGATCTTCTTCAACAACGTTGGCGTGTTGGGCATGTGCGGACACGGCACCATCGGACTCATCGCATCGCTGGCGCATCGGGGTGACCTCGGCCCGGGGCGACTGAGCATCGATACTCCGGTGGGACCCGTGGAGGCCGAGCTCCGTGCCGATGGCAGCGTGGCACTCGACAACGTGCCGAGCTACCGCAGCGCCCGCGGTGTCGAAGTCGAAGTGGCGGGGATCGGCCGCGTCCGGGGCGACGTGGCCTGGGGTGGCAACTGGTTCTTCCTGGTGCGGGAGCACGCGTTGCGCATCGACCTGGCAAATCTCGAGGCGCTCACGGATTTTGCCTGGCGCGTGCGCCTGGCGCTGACTTCAGCCGGATTTCCGCAGGTGGATCACGTGGAGTTGTTTGCCGAAGGCGCCGCCGGCGCCGACAGCCGCAATTTCGTGTTGTGTCCGGGCAAGGCATACGACCGTTCGCCCTGTGGCACGGGCACCAGCGCCAAGCTCGCCTGTCTTGCCGCGGATGGCGAGCTGGACGAAGGCGAGGAGTGGTGCCAGGAGAGCCTCATCGGCAGCCGCTTCACCGCGAGCTTCCGCTGGCTGGAGCGTGCCTCGGGGCGCGTCGCTCCCACCATCATCGGGCGTGCGCACGTGACCGCGGAGAGCACGCTGCTGCTCGATCCGCGGGACCCGTTCCGCTGGGGCATCCGCTGAGCAAAGCCGGCCTCGAGCCAGGCCATCGGCCGGCTAACTATCCTCTGACTAGCTAGCTCAGGGCGCCCTTCAGCAGGCCGCCGACCGCGGCGCCGCCCGCCTTCGACACGAAGTCGGTGACGGAGGGCACGAACTTCGCGGCGGTCGCCGGCGAGATGCCGAGCTTGCCGAAGGCGCTGGTCAGCCCGGCGAGATCGCCGATGTTGCCCGCGAACGCATTGAGGCTCTTGGCCTTGTCGAGGTACTTCTGCGCACCCGGGATCGCGGCGGCGACCTTGTCGAAGTCGCCGGCGGCGAGTTTTTCCTGCGCGAGCTTGAGCATCGAGCCCACGCCGCCCTCCGCCTGGTTCTGCGTGACACCGAGCGAGCCGGTCAGCATTCCCAGCAGCGAGGATGAATCGCCCGACAGCGCCTTGGTCGCGCCCGAGACGGCGGAGTCCGTGGAAGCGCAGCCCGCGAGTGTGATCAGGGCGAGGAGGAGTCCGGGAACCAGGATGCGGCGGTGCATGAGAGATCTCCACGACTGGATAGACGGGCGCGGAGTCTATGGGCCCGGCAGCGCGCGCGGGAATTGGCCCTTGTGCGTAGCGCTCAGGGAGACGGTCGAGTACCGCCGGCGCGCATGAACCTGCGAACCACGCGTACCGTGACCAGGCAGAACACCACCACCAGCGCGACGGCAATCAGCGGCGCGAGCAGCGCGAGCACCGCAACAAACACCGCGGCGATCATCTCGAAGGTGGACAGGAGTGGATTGCCGAGCCCGGCGGTGAAGGCCGTCGACTTGGCGCGCACCAGCGTGGTCACGCCCTGCGTGATGGCGGCGATACCGCCGCCGGCGATGATGGCGGTACTCCACTTGATCAATGGCGGCAGGTCGGTGATGACGGCCGCCGAGACCACGGTGCCGGCCGCGAGCGCGAGTGGAGTCGTGATGGTATCGAGCAGGTTGTCCACCGCGGGGATGTAGTACGCCAGCACTTCGACGACCGCGGCGACGCCCAGCATGACCATGGCCGTGGACGTGCCCAGCCATGCGAAATTCCCGTCGAGATGCAGATGCCTGGTATACGCGGCGATGCTCGCCACCAGCAGCGGCAGGAACACGCGGAAGCCCGTGGCCGCGGCGAGTCCCACGCCGAGTGCGATCGAGAGCGCGGTATCCATGGCCGTCATGCGCCACAGCATACGCGGCGAGTGGCGTCGCCGGAATCGCGCGCCGCTAACTCGGCTTGTGGGGTGACACCCGCGTCGGCTGCGATGCATCGCCCGCGGCCGCCGCGCGGGCGCCCTGTGCGCCATCCACGGCGACGAAGCGCGTCGGCGCGAGTGCGCTGCCGACGGACTCCACCAGCGTCGCGATTTCGAGCAGCAGCTCCTCGCGTACCGCGCGAAAGACTTCGGCGTCCTGCGTGAGCACGTAAACGAAGAGCTCGAGTTCGATGGCGTCCGGCGAGAAATTGACCAGCCGGATGTAGCTGTCGCGCTTTTCCAGCTGCCGATTCCGGTCGAGCAGTGCGCGGATGCCCGTGAGGATACTTTTCACCTGCTCGACGCTGGTGCCATACCGCAGGCGCAGCGTGGTCTGCGCGAGGAACTTGCGACGCGTGGCGAAGTTCTCGATGCCGGCCTGCGCGAGCGAGCCGGCCGGCAAGGACACCAGCGACTGGCCGGCCGTGCGGATGCGCACCGATCGCATGGTGACGTCCTCGACGGTGCCCGAGGTGGAGCCGATGGTGCAGTTGTCGCCGACCGCGAGCGCCTTGTCGCTGAGCAGGAAGATTCCACCCAGCAGGTTCTCGACGGTCTTCTGCGCGCCCAGCGCCAGCGCCACGCCGACCACGCCGAGTCCCGCGAGCGCCGTCTTGCTTTCCACCCCGAGAAGGATCAGTACCGCGATGACGGCGACCACCAGGATCAGCGCCAGCACCATGCGCTCGGCCAGCAACATCAGCGATTGCGTGCTGGCGCGATCCTTGCCGCGCACCATGCCGCGCGCGTGCGCGAAGGCGAGTCGCAGCGCGCGCCGTGACAGCCAGGTGAGCGCGAATACCAGCACGACCAGCCCGACGCGCGCATAACCGACGCGGAAGGTCAGCGGAAATCCGAGCTTGGGAATCACCACGAACTGGATGAAGACAGCGAGCACGACGATGGCCGGCCAGCGCGTCTGCTGGTTCCAGGCTTCCCAATCCTGTTTTCGTTGCGGACTGCGGATGAGCGCCAGCGCCGTCTTGTCGATGACGAGCGCGAGCAACCACAACGCGGCGAAACACAGGACCAACAGGCCCATGAGCACTGCCCAGTGGCCCAGTGAAATTCCCAGCAGTTCGCGCTCCAGCATCCACTCCGGCATGGAGCGCTCGACCCAGGTCTTGCCCACCGCGGCCGCGATGGCGGGGACTTCGTCGAGGCTCTCCGACGAGAACAGCCAGATGGGCCCGTTGGTCTTGTCCGGCACGCGCACCAGCACGATGAAGACCTTCTGTCCCTGGACGTCGATCGGCCCGACCTGGTCGCGATCCGGCGGCAGCCCGTCTTGCAGGTTGCCTTCCGGCGAATCGCTCATGTGGCTCAGGGATTCGTGCAATTCGCCATCGAAGATCTTCTTCAGATCACCGGCCAGCAGCGGCGCGTTCCTGCGCTGGAGCGCGGTGCGCAGCTGCATGAAGAGCGAGGCGGACGAGAAATCTTCGCGCTCCGTCGCGCGCGAGAAGGCCACGATGGTGCCGCGGGGAGTCGAACGTCCCAGCGGATCGATGAGCTCAGGGGGCGTGTCGGCAGCGCTGGAGGACTTGCCCAGTCCGGGAAGTTGCGCGGGCGCGGACTGCGCCAGCAGCGCCAGCAGGCAGATCGATGCGAGGCGGAACACACGCATGGGGCAGCAGGGTCACATGTGCGGCCGGAGCGCGGCATGGGACCATCAGCCGATGTGAGCAACTTGAGAAGGCAGCCTTAAGCGCTTGTTTTTATTGGTGCCCGGGAGAGGACTCGAACCTCCACGGTGTTACCCGCTAGTACCTGAAACTAGTGCGTCTACCAATTCCGCCACCCGGGCAGGGCTGCGAAGAGCGGCGCAATGTAC
>Ga0315910_10002431_pt1 | contig 16392 bp, 9 predicted proteins | sample EdamamesoilMG_FD_204470 | JGI IMG/M metagenome (GOLD analysis project Ga0315910, IMG submission 204470) | Garden soil microbial communities collected in Santa Monica, California, United States - Edamame soil | ecosystem: Environmental > Terrestrial > Soil > Garden | place: USA: California... | reverse complement strand
GATCTCGCCGCGCGCCTGGACATCGCCGGTTCGGTCTATTTCCCGCTCGATTGCCACCTGCCGACCGACCGGTTCATGGCCGCGCTGCAATCAGAGGTCGAACGGCTCGGTGTGAAGTTTATTTGGGATCGCGAGGCTCTGGAGGCAAGGACCGAAAAGAACCATCAACTGCGCGCGCTCAAGCTTTCTGATGGTCAGGAAATCGAAGCCGACGAATTCGTTCTGTGCGGCGGGTCGTGGTCGCCGGTCCTTGCGCAGACGCTCGACCTCCGCATTCCCATGCAGGCGGGCAAAGGCTACAGCCTCACGCTACCGAAGCCGCGGCAACTCCCGCAAATCTGTTCCATCTGCACCGAAGCGCGCGTAGCTGTGACGCCGATGGACGGCGCTCTTCGCGTCGGCGGCACGATGGAGATTGCCGGCCTGAACGAGGACATCAATTCCATCCGCGTGCGCGGCATCATTAATTCGTTCTGCCGTTACTTTCCGGATTTCCGCAAACAGGATTTCGATGGCATCCGACCGTGGCGCGGATTGCGTCCCTGTTCGCCGGATGGATTGCCCTACATCGGTCGCACGGGGAGATTCACCAATCTCTCGCTCGCGACTGGCCATGGTATGATGGGCTTGAGCCTTGGGCCGGTGACGGGCAAGTTGGTGGCTGAAATTCTTTCCGGCGAGAAGCCCGCTTGGGACATCAGCACGCTTTCACCGGATCGGTATGGATGAAAAGGAAGAAATGGTAGTGGACGGCGGGCTGCGCCGTCCCGCGCCGCATGCAACGGCGCAACGCCTTGAAGAAGCGTTCCGGCCCTGAACGGGCCGGGATCGTCGCAACACGACGATCACTACCTGAACTGCTAGTCGAACAACACATGAAAAAACCAACCATGAAATGGCGCGGGGTGATACCCGCAATCACCACCGCCTTCAATCCTGACCTTAGCGTGGACCACGCGTTTGTTGCCAAACATGCGCGCTGGTTGGTGGACAACGGTTGCACCGGCATCGTCGCGCTCGGCTCGCTCGGCGAGAGCGCCACGCTGCGGTTCGATGAAAAGGTCGCGATCCTCAAAACCATCGTCGCCGCGCTCGATGGCAAAGCGCCGGTCGTAGCGGGCATCGCGTCGTTGAGCACGCTGGAGGCGGTGGATTTGGCGCGCGCGGCGGTGGACGCCGGTTGTTCGGGGCTGATGGTGTTGCCGCCCTACGTTTATTCCAGCGACTGGCGCGAGATGAAGTCGCACGTCCAGCCCGTCATCCGCGCGACGAAGCTCTCGTGCATGCTCTACAACAATCCGGTCTCCTACAAAACGGATTTCCTGCCGGAACAAATCCAGGAACTCGCGGCGGCCCATCCGAACCTGCACGCGGTTAAGGAATCCAGCGCGGACGTGCGGCGACTGACGGCGCTCAAGGCGATCTGCGGCGACCGCCTCGCGCTTTTCGTGGGCGTGGATGATCTGATCGTCGAAGGCGTGCGCGCCGGTGCGGTCGGCTGGATTGCCGGGCTGGTGAACGCGTTCCCCCGCGAGTCGGTCGCGCTTTACAATTACGCGATGCGCGGCGAGACGAAGAAGGCGGACGAACTTTATCGCTGGTTTCTGCCGCTGCTGCGCATGGACACCGTTCCGAAGTTCGTGCAATTGATCAAACTGGTCCAACAAGAAGTCGGCATGGGCAGCGAACTCGTCCGCGCCCCGCGCTGCGTCATGGCCGGCGCGGAACGCAAGGCGGCGCTGGAGACTTTGAAACAGGCGCTGGCGAAGAGGCCAAAAGTCTGAGGGCCTGTCTGAGAATTCCAGTTAGAAACACGGAGCAAGGATGCTCCGTGAACCCGCCCGCTGGAAGCGGGCGCTACGCGGCGTAGCGCGGGCATCCTGCCTGCGGGTTCGGGCGGCATCCCTGCCGCCCGACGCGGGTTTTCAGAGAGACGCTAACCGCGAATTGACGCGAATGAACGCGAAGCTTTGGAGTGCGGTGGCTCGACGCCGCTTTCGTCGCTTGGCCGGCTCGCCGGTCAAGCAGAGCCGCGTCCAGCGGCTCGCGGGACCGATTGAACGCGCCCTCGAGTTTGACGGCGACAAGTCGCCTGCGGAAAGCGCGGCCAAGTCCGCGCACTCCAAAGCCTGGGGCGTAATGCCAACCGGATGTGGACGCTCATCGCGGAGGCGCGTTGGTAAGCATCTCAGGAGCAATTTGTGTGAGAATATTGGTGGTTGCCGCGCGGACCATGCGATCATCATTGGTAAGCGCCTGAAGCAACAGAGGCAAACACGTGTTCGTTCCTTCGGCCCACACCATCAGGCGGACGTTATAGATGATGCGCCAACGATTGGTTTGATTCGGATCAGTCAGTGCGGTTTCAAAGATAGGAAGCGACGACCGCCCGAGGCTGGCAAGCGCAGACATGGCACGGCTTGCAGTTCTTGGAGCCGCATTGTTTTTCATCAGAGCTTCCAATTCCGGCAACGCAGCGAGCGCGTTGGTGCCAAGTATCCCGAAAGCAGCGTTCGCGTGGCTTGCTCGCTCCCCTGCCGGTCCATTAATCCATTTCTGAAACGTATCGTTGTCCCAAATCCGGCTCGGCAGGTTGCGGCGAAGAGTTTCCCGCCACGCCGGCGGTTCATGCCGGATCCATTTCATAAGATACGGCAGTGCATTCGTGCCGATGTGAAGCACCGCTTGGCGTGCCTCCTCAAATTCCGGTGTCTGCTGGAAGTAAACGTCGTTTCGGTAGATGGCGAGCCATTCGGAGAGCGAGCGGCCTTGGTAGTGCGGTTCGTCGGTCGGCTTCAAGATGAAGAACGATACCATCAGCAACACCGCCAGCCCCAACAAAATGAAAACCCTTCGGCGTTTCCGCATGGCCGGAGTCTGCCACCGAACGACGTTTTCGCCGAACAAAATCCGTGTCCATCCGTGTCCATCCGTGGTTAAATCTTTTTGAAGCATGAAACTCGAAGGCCTTTCAATTCTCGGAGCGGGCCGCGCGAAGGCGGCTGGCAAACCTACGCCTGCCCTCAATCCCGCCACCGGCGCGGCGCTCGGACCGGATTACTTTTGGGCGACGCCTGGCGATGTGGAAACCGCCGCGCAACTCGCCGCCAAGGCGTTCAGCGAGTTCGGCAAATGGCCGGGCAAGCGGCGCGCCGGTTTGCTGCGGCGCATCGCGGAGCTGATCGAAGCCAACGCGCCGGCGATTCAGGAGCGCGCCAATCAGGAAACCGCCCTGCCCCTCGCGCGCTTGCAGGGCGAAACGGCGCGGACATGCGGGCAGTTGCGGCTGTTCGCCACGTTGATTGAGGAAAACTGGTGGCTCGACGCGCGGATTGATCACGCCGACCCGAATCGCAAGCCGCTGCCGAAGCCGGACGTGCGCTCGATGCTCGCGCCGCTCGGGCCCGTGGTGGTGTTCAGCTCCAGCAATTTCCCGCTCGCGTTTTCCGTGGCCGGCGGCGACACAGCGTCCGCGCTGGCGGCGGGTTGCCCGGTGATCGTGAAGCCGCACCAAGGCCATCTCGGCACGTCGGAAATGGTCGGCCTGTGCGTGCAACAAGCAGTCAAGGATTGCGGCGCGCCGGAAGGAACATTCTCCCTGCTCTACGGCGCGGGCCGCGAAGTCGGCATCGCGCTGGTGAAACATCCGCGCGTGAAGGCGGTCGGTTTCACCGGTTCGCAAGCGGGCGGGCGCGCATTGATGGACGCGGCGGCGGCGCGGCCTGAGCCGATCCCGGTTTATGCTGAGATGGGCAGCATCAATCCGGTGTTCCTGCTGCCGAGTGCGTTGAAGCAGAACGCCGAGAACCTCGCCACGGGTCTGCACGGTTCGGTGACGCTGGGCTTCGGCCAGTTCTGCACAAATCCCGGTCTTGTCTTTGTCGAACGCGGGGACGGCGCAATCGGTTTTCTGCAAAAGCTCGAATCGTTGATGGCCGCTACACCGTCGGGCACGATGCTCACGGCGGATTTGTGCGCCGAGTATCGCAAAGGCGTGGAGAAATTCTCGAAGTCGGCCGGCGTGAAACAGGCGGCGAGCGTAAAAGCCGAGGCCGGCTCGGGCAGGGCGCAGTCCGGCGCGGCGTTGTTCACGACGGACGCCGGAACGTTTTTGAAAGATCACAGCCTGATGGACGAAGTGTTCGGCCCTTCCACGCTCGTGGTGCAATGCGATTCGCGCGAGCAGATGCTCGACGCCGCGCGCCGGCTCGAAGGCCAGCTCACTGCCACGATCCACGGCACGCCGGAGGAACTCGCCGCGAACCGCGACCTCATCGCGCTGCTGGAAACGAAGGCTGGGCGCATTGTCTTCAATGCTTTCCCAACCGGCGTGGAAGTTTGTCACGCGATGACGCACGGCGGACCGTATCCGGCGACGGCTGATGGCCGCTCGACTTCCGTGGGCACGCGCGCAATCTTCCGGTTTGCGCGGCCGGTGTGTTACCAGAATTTTCCCGACGCGGTGTTGCCGGATGAATTGAGAGATGCCAATCCACTGAGCCTTTGGCGGCTGGTGGACGGCAAATTGGGGCAGCAATGAACTGCGTATGGACTGCGGTGGCAGAGCGCAGCGCCGACACCGCTTTGGAATCGCGAGCGAATTGTCGAAGTGCGCTCGCTTGAGAGCGGCGTGGCGCTTCGCTTCCTGCCGCAGTCCAAATAAGCCTGTCGCGCGGGGAAAACGGATAGCCCGCTGTGCAATTCGCGCATGGGCGGGTGGCCGCGCGACTGCTTCGCTTTCAATATGAAGACTTGCCTTTCAGTCTGGCTCGGATTGCTGCTCCTGGCCTCACCCGCTTTCGCGCAGGATTCCAATGTGGCGGCCGTGAATGTGGCCATCGTCGCCACGCCATCGAGTTCCTACGTTTCCGGCGACACGCGCAACACGGCGCTCAACGACGACAGCAGTCCACGCAGTTCGCGCGGCGACCGGCGCGGGTCGTATGGCAACTGGCCCCGGCGCGACACGCAGTGGGTGCAATACGATTGGAGCCGGCCCATCAGCACGAAGCAGATCGAGGTCTATTGGTGGGACGACCGTCAGGGCGTGCGCTTGCCAAAAGCGTCGCGGCTCAAGTACTGGGATGGAAACGAGTTCGTCCCGGTGAAGAACGCCAGCGGCCTCGGCGTGGAAGCCGACAATTTCAACGTGACGACGTTCGAGGAAGTCACCACGTCGAAGCTGCGGCTCGAAATGGACGGCGACGCAGAGTTTTCCACGGGCATTCTCGAATGGCGCGTGCTGGACTCGGGCAAGTCGCCGGATTTTCCGCCATCCGTCGTGGCGGGCGTGGATCGCGTGGTCGTGCTGGGCGGGAAAACATATTTGAGCGGCAAGGTTAAGGCGCTGAAGGCGGACACGGCTTCGGCAAGGGTCAAATGGGAAAAACTCTCCGGCCCGGGCAGCGTGAATTTTCAGAATGTGAACGCGACGGAAACCACCGCCGCGTTCGGCAAGCCGGGACAATACGTGCTCCAATTGACGGCGGGCGAAGGAAGACTGAGCGGCTCATCCACGCTAAATGTGAAAGTTGAACTACCACCACCTTCAGAGCGGCTTGATGTTGTTTATACGAAGCGTTACCAGATAGACAACCCACTCTGGAACGCGCGGGCGAAGTCGCTCATCGCCAGTTGGATTCCGCACTGCATTGATTACATCAACCGCACGAACCTCACGCAGGGCCAGGGCGGCATTGATAATTTTGTCGAGGCGGCGAAGGCATTGCGCGGCGAACCGCACGGGCGGCACAAGGGCTACGTGTTCGCCAATGCGTGGGTGCATCAGACCGTCGAGTCCATGTGCATCGCACTGATGGTGGACCCGCGCGGTGACGCCGAGATCATCAAGGCGCAGGAACTGATGAAGGCGACGCTGGAGGATTGGATTCCGAAAATCCTCGCAGCGCAGGAGCCGGATGGATACTTGCAAACGGCCTACACGCTGGCGAATCGCAATCAATGGCCGCAGCGCTGGAATCCGCCGCAACGACAGAATCACGAAGGCTACGTGGCGGGCTACTTCATCGAGTCGGCGATCAATCACTACACGCTGACCGAGGGCAAAGACAAACGCCTTTACGACGCGGCGAAGAAGCTGGCGGATTGCTGGGTCGCCAACATCGGTCCGGGCAAGAAGGAGTGGTACGACGAACACCAACAGATGGAACAGGGGCTGGTGCGCTTCGGACGTTTCGTGAATGACATGGAGGGCAACGGCCACGGTGACAGTTATGTGAGACTCGCGAAGTTTCTGCTCGATAATCGCAAGGACGGCAGCGAATACGACCAGAGCCATGTGCCCGTGCAGCAACAATACGAAGCCGTCGGTCACGCCGTGCGCGCGGTTTACAATTACTCGGCCATGTCTGACGTGGCCGCCGAAACCGGCGATGTGGATTATCAGAGCGCGGTGCTGTCGCTTTGGGACAACATGGTCAACCGGAAGTATTACGTCACCGGCGGCATTGGCAGCGGCGAAACCTCGGAAGGATTCGGCCCGAATTATTCGCTGCGTAACAATGCGTATTGCGAGTCCTGCTCCAGTTGCGGTCTGATTTTCTTCCAGTACAAACTCAACCTCGCCTACCACGATGCGAAGTACGCCGACCTTTACGAGGAGACGATGTACAACGCGCTGCTGGGTGCGACCGATCAGGAGGGCAAGAACTTTTACTACACCAATCCCCTCATCGGCGGCCGACGCACGGCGTGGCACGCGTGCCCGTGTTGCGTCGGCAACATCCCACGTACGTTGTTGATGATTCCGACCTGGACTTATGTGAAGGGAAAGGACGGCCTCTACGTAAATCTGTTCATCGGCAGCACCATCAACGTCGAACGCGTCGCCGGCACGGACGTGGAGATGGTGCAGAAGACGGATTATCCGTGGGACGGCAAAGTCGCCATCACGGTGAATCCCAAACAGGCGAGACAATTTTCCATCTTTGTCCGCGTGCCGGATCGCAAGACCAGCGAACTCTACACGAGCACGCCTGAAGTGAAGGGCCTGAAATCATTCGCCGTAAATGGCAAAGCCGAGACACCGAAGATTGAGAATGGCTATGCCGTGGTGACGCGCGAATGGAAAGCCGGTGACAAGATCGAACTGGAGTTGCCCATGGAAGTCCAGCGCATCAAGTCCGACGAAAGGATCGTAACGAACAAGGGCCTGACTGCCTTGCGCTATGGCCCGCTCATCTACAATGTCGAGCGTGCCGATCAACCGGATATCAACGGCACGATCAGTTCGAAGCCGCTCACAGCTGAGTGGCGCGGCGATTTACTCCAAGGCGTAAAAGTCATCAAAGGCGAGTGGGCGCATGGCACGCCGTTGATTGCCATCCCGAATTACGCGCGGAACAACCGGCAGGGCCAGAGCGGCCAAGCCGAGGGCGGCCCGGGTCGCGGCCGCGGCGAAGCGGGGTCGCAAGTCTGGATTAGGGAGGAGTAGCCGAAGTTAAATGAGCCATGCATATAATTCAGTATTATCGCATACTCAGGATTCATGAACCGGGACGGCCGTAAGAAGCGGGCAAGCGGTTGGGATGTTCAGCACGACGTAGATGAGCTTTCCCTCGCACCAGAGGGATTCGTAATCGAGAAGCTTCCCCAGCGTTAATTTTCATTGGTACCACGCGTGCGATGTTAGCTCGTGAGGTTCACTTTCATACAATAAGATTGCAGGATTGAATTAATCCCGAAGCAGACGGAAAAGCCGCAAGCCAAAACTCGTTGCCGTCGGTTACCGGATAACATGCTGGAAAATACACCCCAAGTTCGGAAAAATGAGCGGTCGTTGAATTTGTCTGGCTTCTCCACTCATAGGATTGTTCCACTTTTCCGTTTTGATAGCTTTCGAAGCCCATCGCATACGAAGTATCGTCTCCGGAAAACACCAGAGCATTTGTCTTAAGAATGGCAGATAGTGATCGAGCCTGTGCGCTGAACCCATTTAATTCATCCTCGTCGATTGGGACGCAGAGAGCTTGGGTAACCACAATCCAAGCACTGTCGCGAATCTGCACGATGGCATTTGCTGGAGAGATTTCGTTGTCTTGATCGCGCGCAGAGCGAAGCGGCACATTCTCGAGCAGTTGCTTTCCTGGTTGTTTCTGCAAATAAGTCTTCGATACAGGCTCCAGCGAACTTTTTACCGCGAGAACACTCCAAGCGGGATGTCCCCATTGATTGATGAATGTGACAAAATCGTCTGCGCCTGATTGCATTGAATCACTTACAGACTTTGCGTCGCGTGTTTTCATCAGGCTGATTCTTCAATGTCTTCAAGTACTTGACGACATCCTTGTGGCCATAATAGGTGGCGATATCAAGTGGAGTTTCACCGTGTTTATCTTTCGAATCTGATGCGGCTCCGGCTTCGACGAGGATCTTAACTGAGTCCAGCCAGCCATTCTCTGCCGCGCCATGTAGCGGTCCTCGGCCGGACTCATCCATCTGATTAACTTCGGCCCCTGCAGCGATCAAAAACTCGATCATTCTCAGAATGTTACCGCGAGCCGACCTGATTAGCGCAGTGTCTCCAGTCTTCGATCGTGCGTTTACGTTAATTCCGGCGTCTAGCAACACCTTAAGCACTTGGATTTGACGATCTGCCAATTCACTCGTTGAAGGAACCACTCTGACTGTAAGCGGCTCCCCGCTTTGTCCAATCGTATGAACACTCACGCCAGCGCCTAGCAGGAGTTTTATGATGTCAATGTGACCATGAATTGCCGGCGCGTACAATTCGGTCGAGCGAGGACGCGCCCCAGCTTGAAGCAAACGTTTGACTATTTGGACATGGCCATAACGGGCCGCCTGACTTAGGGCTGATGCTTCTCCAAGAGCAAAACTGTAGTTCACGTTGGCTCCGTGATCGACGAGGATGCTAACAACCCCCAAATGGCCTTTTTCACTTGCGAGCATGAGAGCTGTATCTCCTCGGTTCTCTGTCGGCCATGGGTGGTCTGCCGGAAGGTCAATTCCAGCTCCACTTGCAAGCAAATAGCGAACCGCGTTTTCGTGTCCGTTTGCCGCCGCGGCGATCAAAGGACGTAGTCCCGTGTGTTCGTGACACTGATTGACGTCCGCTCCAGCGTCGACTAAATCGCGGACCTTTTTTAAGTTGCCATGGCAAGCTACGTCAACAAGTTCACTCATAAGTTTGAAGATTCCTTAACGTCTCTTCTTCCTTCCTTTGAAATCGAACAGTGTATCCACAACCGCAAGCTAACGAACAGCCTAGTTACAAAACAGGAAGGTTCCCAGCTTGGAAACAGTCAGCACGTCGGGCCGGCCATCGCCATTCACATCAACAACGGTGATTTGCACGCCAACGCCGGATTCGCGATCAATCAGGTGCGGCTCAAAGCGCGCTGTGTTTCCATTCCGCGTCAGCCGAAACCAATACACCACCGGCTCGGCCATCGGTTCGATGTCACCTTTAGGCCCGTGGGCCCAACGGCGCTTGCCGACGACGATGTCCCGCAGCCCGTCACCATCCATGTCCGCCAACGCCAGCGCGTGCGGTTGTGAGAACGCCACGCCGTATTTCGCCTCTTCCTCGCGTGTGCCCATAATGATGTGCTTCTTGAAAGTGATCTTGCCATCGGCTTTCACATGCTCGAACCACGCCAATCCCCAGCCGTGCGCGTCAATCGCACTGATGATGTCGTTGTCGCCGTCGCCATCCACATCCAACGCGAACATCTGAGCGCCACCTTTTTCGCCGAACTTGAAATCGTGCCGCGCCCACAAAGCGTCGCGGTTGGTGGGTTGTTCGTACCAGGCTTCATCGAGAATGAGATCGGCGCGTCCGTCGCCGTTTACATCACCAATGCCGGTGCCGTGATAAAAGTGATGGAACTTGCCCTCGGCGGTGATCGGCTTGAAACGCCAGGCGTTGGTAGGGTTGTTCCAATCCGGTTGAATCAAGCCCCAGCGGATTTCATCATGCGACACCAGTTCCGGTTTGCCATCGCCGTCCACATCCTGAAACGGCGGTGACTCGCCTTTGATGCGTTCGAACACGAAATGTTTTTTCCAGAAGCCCGCCCTGCCCCGCGGATTCTCATACCAAAACGCCTGATGCAAATGCACGCGGCCCAATACCAGGATGTCCAACCAGCCGTCACCGTTGAAATCATATACGTAGCTAAACATCGAATCGCTCGGACTCGGCTCGGTGCGAAAAGACTTCGGCGGATAGAACTCGTGCTTCAGCGTAAACGCCGGCCCCTCATACCAGAACGGCCCCGCGACGATATCCATCTTCCCATCACGATTGATGTCTCCCGCCGTGATGCCGTCACAATAATATTGATCGGTGAGAATCTGCTTTTGAAACTGCGGACTGCCGGGCGCGGCGGCTGAAAGCGAGTTCGTCATCAGAAGCATTGCCACGGCACACGCAAGCAACGCCTTCGGGAGGTCATGATTTGGTTTCATACGTTCGGTCGCGCAGTCCAGTTGGAAAAGCTTTTCGGATTCTACCCGCTCCCTTAAGCTCGGCGAGCCAATTCCCAAAGCGGCCCACGCTCGCTGACATGAACAACAAAAGCACACCGTGAAACTTCCCGCACAATGGTTCAACACTTGGCTCTTGGCTGCAACGCTTCTGGCCGCGATCGCGAATGCGGCGGATTTTCCCGCCATTTACAACAGTGAACCCGACACCAACGCCGCACCGCCGACACCACGGGAATCGCTGGCCAGATTGAAATTGCCACCCGGCTTCAAGGCGACGGTGTTCGCCGCCGAGCCGGACGTGCAAAATCCCATTGCCATGACCTGGGATGCCCGCGGGCGGTTGTGGATCGCGGAGAACTACACTTACGCCGATCGCACGAAGAAATTCGACCTGCAACTGCGCGACCGCATCCTCATCTTCGCGGACAGGGATGGCGATGGCCGGTTCGATTCGCGCCAGGTTTTCACCGAAGAAGCGCAACGTCTCTCCAGTGTCGAGGTCGGTCGCGGCGGCGTGTGGGCACTGTGCCCGCCGCAGTTGTTGTTCATTCCGGACGCGAACGCCGACGACGTTCCGGACGGCCCGGCGGAAGTGGTGCTCGACGGTTTCAAGGTGCCCACGGAGAACTATCACAACTTCGCCAACGGCTTGCGCTGGGGACCGGACGGCTGGCTCTACGGCCGTTGCGGTGCGTCTGCACCTGGGCAAATTGGTGTCCCCGGCACCGCGGATGAAGCCCGCCTGCCGCTGCGGGCCGGCATCTGGCGGTATCATCCCGTCCGCAAAACTGTGGAAGTTCTCACCGCCGGCCCGATGAATTCCTGGGGACTCGACTGGGACGCGCACGGCGAGGCCTTCTTCGTCAACGTCGTCAACGGCCATCTCTGGCACCTCATTACCGGCGCGCATTTTCAGGTCGCGCACACCATTGATCCCAATCCGCGCACCTACCAGTTATTGGACCGGCACGCCGACCACTGGCACTTCGACACGGCGAAAGGTTGGACCGCTTCGCGCGACGGTGCGGCCAGCGATTTTGGCGGCGGCCATGCTCACGCCGGGGCGATGATTTACCTCGCCGACAATTGGCCCGCCGAATATCGCGGTCACCTCTTCACGCTGAACCTGCATGGTCGCCGGGCAAATCAGGAAATCCTTGAGCGTGTCGGCTCCGGCTACGTGGCAAAGCACGGTGAAGATGCTTTCTTCTTCAACGATGGCTGGTTTCGCGGACTCGATCTCCGCTACGGCCCGGATGGCGGCGTGTTCGTGCTCGACTGGAGCGACACGGGTGAATGTCACGAGCACACGGGGGTTCATCGCACCTCAGGGCGCATTTACAAAATCACTTACGGCAAGCCGAAACCGCCTCAGATCGGCGATCTCACAACGTTGGGAGTTGCCGAACTGGTGAAACTTCATCTGCACGAGAACGAATGGTTCGTCCGCCAGGCACGCCGACAACTCGTTGAACGTGTCGTTACTCCGCGCGAAATCCAGACCGCAAGAGCGCAACTGCGCGAACTGTTCGCCCGCCAATCAGACGTGGTGGTGAAGCTGCGCGCCTTGTGGTCGCTCTACGCCATCGGCGCCGCAGATGAGAATTTCCTGCGCGCGCAGTTGCGTCACTCGGACGAACATATCCGCACCTGGGCCGTCCGGCTGCTCAGCGATTCCTGGCCGTTGGACACCATTACCTCGGCGCGGCCTGGCCAACCGGCCGCTACCAAAGGCAGCGGTTTGTTCGCACCCACTGAAAAAGGAACTCCCTCGCCACTGGTGTTCGCGGAACTTAACCGGCTCGCGAAGTCCGAGCCGTCGGGATTGGTTCGACTCGCGCTAGCGTCGGCACTACAACGCTTGCCCGTACTGCAACGCATCCCGCTGGCGAGGTCATTACTCACCAAGGCCGAGGATGCTGACGATCACAACCTGCCGCTCCTGCTCTGGTATGGCCTGATTCCCCTGGCCGACGCCGCGCCTGACTCCCTTGCCAAACTCGCAGGTGACTGCGCGCTGCCGCTCACGCGCAAACTGATTGCTCGGCGGCTCGGCGAAGACATCGAAAAGAATCCCGCGCCGTTGAATGACTTGTTGAAACTCAGCGCGAACAAATCAGAATCATTTCAAACCGATATTCTTGCCGGGCTGGCTGAAGCCCTGCGCGGCTGGAGCAAAGCGCAAAAGCCACCGGCGTGGGACGTGTTGCAGGCCAAGCTATCCCGTTCGAACGATGCTGCGCTGCGCGACCGTGTGCGCGATCTCAGTGCGCTCTTCGGCGATGGCCGTGCGCTCGATGAAGTGAAGCGCGTCGCACTCGACGAGCAGACCGAGATTGCCTTTCGCCGTGCCGCGTTGTTGACGTTGATCGAGAATCGTCCGCCCGACTTGCGCGAAATTTGCGAGCGGCTCCTGAGCGTGCGCTTCCTTAACTCAACCGCCGTTCGGGGGCTTGCACTCTTTGACGATCCGGCGATTGGCGAGAGCCTTGCCGAAAGTTACACCCGCTTTCACCCGTCGGAACGCCCCGCGGTGATTGAGACGCTGGTGTCCCGACCGTCCTTCGCCGGGCCACTGCTCGAAGAAATTGCCGCGGGCCGGATTCCGCGCGCGGACGTGACGCCGTTTCACGCGCGCCAAATCCGCAGTTTCAACGACGACACGCTCACTAAACGGCTGTCGGAAGTCTGGGGCGAACTCCGCGACAGTCCGGAGGACAAACGCAAGTTCATCGCAGAAATGAAAGCCAAACTCACGCCCACTGCCCTGTCCGCTGCCGATAAGAGCGCGGGCCGCGTGGTTTTCAACACGGCGTGCGCCTCGTGCCACACGCTTTATGGTCATGGCGGACAGGCGGGTCCGGACCTCACGGGTTCGGGTCGCGACAACTTGGATTACCTGCTCGACAACACGGTGGACCCAAGCGCCGTGGTGAACGCAGATTTTCGCATGTCGGTGGTTGATCTGAAGGATGACCGCACTCTCAACGGATTGGTCATGGCCAAAACGGATCGCACCATCACGCTACGGACGCAGTCCGAGACGCTGACGCTGGATCGGGCTGAAATTGACACCATTCGTGAATCCGCGCTTTCGCTGATGCCGGAGGGTTTGCTGGAGGGATTGAGCGCGACGCAGGTGCGTGATCTTGTTGCCTACCTGATGCACCGAAGCCAGGTGCCGTAATGATCCGACGCTCTTTCAGGACGTCATCAGCCGGTAGCCCACGCCGGATTCAGTGATCAACAGCGCGGGCGCGGAAGGACTCTTCTCCAACTTCTCCCGCAGGTGCGCCAGGTAAACGCGCAGGTAGTGAGTGTGTTCCTCGTGCGTGGGCCCCCAAACTTCCCGCAGAATCTGCCGGTGCGTGAGCACTTTGCCGGCGTGCTGAATGAACAGGCGCAGCAGTGCGTATTCGGTCGCGGTCAGTTTGACAGGCTGGCCTTTGCGCGTCACACGTCTCGCGACCAGGTCCACCACCAAGTCGCCGGCTTGAAAGAGCGGCTCTTCGGCGCGAGATTTGTCCGCATGCCGACGTGCGGCCCGAAGGCGTGCGAGCAGTTCCCCCGTGTTGAAGGGCTTCGTCACGTAGTCATCCGCACCGCCGTCCAGTGCGGCAATCTTGTCCGTCTCCGCGTCCTGCACGGTGAGAATGATGACCGGCGTTTGCGTCCACTCGCGCAAACGTTTCAACACTTCTAGCCCGCTCAAATCCGGCAGTCCCAAGTCCAGCACTATGATCTCGGGCCGATGCTGTGCAGCGAGCACGAGGCCCTCTTGTCCTCCGTTCGCGGTGAACACGCGGTAGCCGCCGGCTTCGAGCGAGATCGTGAGCAGCCGGCGAATTTGCGGTTCGTCGTCAATCACCAACGCTGTCACTGCATCTGCTTTTGTGGTCGCGCTCATGTGGTCTCCTCCGGCACGGCTGGCGCGTCGGGCACCGGCAGGTGGATGGTGAACGCCGCGCCACCGCCAGCGCGGTTTGCGGCCTGCACGCGTCCGCCCTGGGCTTCGACGAACCCTTTGACAATCGCCAGGCCCAGCCCGGTCCCGCCGGGCTTAGCGTCCGCCGCGCGATGGAACAAATCGAAAACCCGCTCCAGTTCCGCTTCGGGCAGCCCCGGCCCGCGGTCCGCCACTTCCAGAATCAATTCTCTTCCCTCGACGCGGGCACTGATCTCCACCGGGGTCCCTGCAGGCGTATGCGAAGCTGCGTTGACGACCAGATTGGCCAGCGCCTGTTCCATCAAGACGAAATCCAGTTTCATCAGCGGCAGGGCCGGAACGATGCGTGTTTCCACCGGATGGTCACCGAGCAGATTCTCCACGCCGCGCCGCGCGACTTGCACGAGGTCCGCCACATCACACCAATCGAGGTTAGGTTTGATCTGGCCCGACTGGATGCGCGCCGCACTGAGCAAACCTTGGACGAGCCGGTTCAGTCGCGCGCTGGCGGATTCAATCTCCGCCGCCAGGTTCGCTTGCGCCGGCGTCAGCGTTCCCGATTCGCGGAGACCGCTCACCGCACTTGTGATGGCCGCGATGGGCGTGCGCAGTTCGTGCGACACCGAGTTGAGCAGCGTGCGACCCAACTGCTCCGATTGCGCGAGCAGCTTCGCGGTCGTTTCGGCGTCGCGCAACCGCTGCCGGTCAATCACCAGCGCGATCTGTCGGACGAAACTGTCCAGCAGGTTGCGCTGCTGGACGCTCAGGGATTTGTGGGAATGAAATCGCAGCGCAATCACACCGGAGGGTTTGCCGCCCGCGCTCAACGGCAGGTGCAAAGCCGCCGCCTGCGGCAGCGTGTCGGTAAAACGTCCCGCCGCTTGATCGTGTTGAAATGCCCAGGCCGCCACGCTTTCTTCCTTTTCATCCAACGTCCACAGCCCGGCGGGGTAAGGCGCGAGCTGCTGGCCCGCTTCCGGGTCCGGGAGCAACACGGCCACGTCCGCATCGAAGGCCGCGCCCACTTCGCGCACCGCCACGCCGAGCACTTGCGGGAAGTCGCCCGCGTTCGCGAGTTCGCGGGTGAGTTGGTAAAGTGCGGACGCGCGTTGCTCGCGCCGGCGCTCGGCCTGCTGCTGAAGACGCAGGCGGGCGGTCAACTGTCCGGTGGCGAGCGCCACGAGGAAATACATCCCAAACAGCATCATGTCGTGAAAGCCGCTGATGCGAAATGTGAACACCGGCGGCACGAACAGGTAATTCCAACAGAGCGCAGTCAGTGTGGCGGCAAACAAGTTCGGTCCGCGTCCGACGAACATCGCCAGCAACACCACAGCGGAAAGATAAATTAGCGCCACGGCTTGGTAGCCGAGCCAGCGTTGCGCACCCAGGCCGATCAACGTGACGACAGCGACGACGGCCAGCGCGGCGAAGTATTGGTTCGACCGTGATTCAAGGCGCAGCCATGGAGCTTTGCTGGCACTGACGACGGAGTCCAGCTTGTCCGCGCGCACGACCAGGATGTCCACGCCGCCGCTGGCTTCGATCAGCCGCTCCAGCACGGACCTCCCGCGCAATCGTTCCAGCCACGCCGGACCGCCGGGTTTGCCGAAGACGATTTGCGTCACGTTGTGGTCGTGTGCCGTTCGCAACAGCCCGTTCACCATGTCCTCGTCCGTGGTGGTAATGACTTCGGCGCCAAGCTGCCGCGCCACGGCGAAATTCGCGGCGAGCCGGTTTTGTTGCGCTTCGTCCAGCGGCCGAGAGGTCTCGACATAGACCGCAAGCCAGCGCGCCTGCAAGGCATCCGAAAGCCGGCGCGTCCAGCGAATCAGCGGCTCCGACAGCGGGCTCGGCCCGACCGCGACGAGCAGGCAGTGCCCAGTCTTCCACGGTCCGGCTTTCGTCGCGGCGCGATGAAATGCCTGAGTGTCCACTCCGACGTGATCGGCCACGAGGCGGAGGGAGAGTTCGCG
>Ga0315910_10002430_pt1 | contig 16394 bp, 33 predicted proteins | sample EdamamesoilMG_FD_204470 | JGI IMG/M metagenome (GOLD analysis project Ga0315910, IMG submission 204470) | Garden soil microbial communities collected in Santa Monica, California, United States - Edamame soil | ecosystem: Environmental > Terrestrial > Soil > Garden | place: USA: California... | reverse complement strand
GCTTGGCTAGCTTGCCATAGAGGACTGATTGTGTTCGCATTTAGAGCTTTTTGTGTTGCACACCAAGCCGCAGGACCGGCATTGTAGGCGTCACTACCACACATGCTTTCAAATCCACGAACTACAAACTCTGTACCGTTCTTGGTGTAGAGCTTACCATTGGAAACATACAGTCCCTTCTTACCTTCAACCGGTGGAGGCGCTGTAGGGCCAGTTGGGCCTGGAGGAGTTACCGGACCAGTAGGGCCGGGTGGTGTAACTGGGCCGGCTGGGCCTGTTGGTCCGGGATCACCCTTATCGCCCTTAGGGCCTGGATCTCCTTTGTCACCCTTGTCGCCTTTAGGGCCGGCCGGTAGAGGAAGCATTTCGTCCTTCTCGGCGTCTGCAATTATTTGCTGGAGATTGGTCGCTGCGTCTTGGTTGGCCTTAAGTAGGCGTTTAGCTAAGTCAGAAATTTTCAATGGAACCTCATATGCAAGAGTTAGGCCAATCTTGCCATAAGGTTCTCACTTATTCAAGTCGATCGTTAACGATTGTTTAGATTGACTCACGGCGCCACAATAATTAGTTTCGTTGGATGCCTGATACCTCCCCCGAGACAATTCGAGCAGTGCTAAAAATAATTTCAGATGAACTACTCAGACAACTCATTAGCTTGGCAATGCAGGAGCAAAGACGTAGGACACGGGACATGGTGGCAAAATGTCACGAAAGACCAAAACTTGGATTGCCTAATGTAATTTTCAAAAACGTATCAGAAAAATAATCCACAAAAAGCAAACGGCCTGGATTTATATTTCCAGGCCGTTTCTTTATTTAATGAAACAAAATTAAAGTTTCATTCTATCACGACATTCTGCGAGTGTTGTGTGGTAAAGAATTTTACCATTTTCATAGACTGTATCTAAGACAGAGTTGCTGTGAATCTTATAGTAGTTGATTTTTGACTCGTCGTATTCTACTGTCTGGTACTTACCGTCAATCTTTACCAGATCAAGTAGTCCTGACTTAGAACGTTTGCCAGAATCAGTGATTGGATCCTTGAATACTCGGCGTAGTTCTCCATTGACTCGAATGGCACAGCACTTGAAGGCCCACCTCTGAGTATCGCGGTTGACTTTCTGAAGAAGGCCACCGCCGGAGCCGAAAGCGATGTTAGTGGCAGACCAGCCTAAAGAGGTCAACAGTTCAAGGATGTCTTTCATTGAAAGACGATCAATGCCGTCGCCTTGAATGACACGAAGGTAGGGCGGTAGTACTTTGTATCCTTTACTATTAATTGTAATTTCGTCCTTTAAGTTAACTTCCAAATTATTGAAAATATCCGGAAGCACCTTCAGGGGATCACCACTATCAGGACGTATGACAAGAGTTCCGCCCGACTCTTTCAGGACCTTGACCATTTCAGGTGAGGACCAGAAACATACAGCATTATAGATGTTGTATGTGTCAGAGACACAGGCTGCCAGCTTTGGAATGCCTGGCGGTAGCTGACGATCCGTGAGGAATGTCTTCACATAGTTCTTGTAGAAGGCAATTTCTCCATCACGGCCCCAGGACGAGACAGTGCTGTGTTCGCTGGCTGGAATGCTGAACCCTGCCATACCGCAGTCGTAGAAGTGGTTCACCATCCGAATCCCTTCGATTGTGTCTGATCCAAGGAAGTTCAATAGGTGTGCCGCCCCGCCAAGTCGAGATTGCTCAAGACAAGTCACTCCTCGGCCACCAAAGTCATGAAGCTTGAAGACAAGGTCTGCCTCCGGCGTATCCGACGACAACTGCAGATAGTGATTGAGAATCTTCTTGGACTCCCGACTCTGAATTGCAATCGTGGAGGGATACCAAAGTCGAGTCAGCATGGTTTCCAGCCAGCTGACGATCCAGAAACAATTCTTGTCAAAGCACTCAATCGTCAGGAGTGCGTTGCTAACAGGAACAACAGTGCCTTCTGGGATTGCTCGGATACGAACCGGAAGATTGCCATTACACTGCTTTACAATGTAGTTCCAACCTTCCCAATTAAAAGGTTCTCCATGAGCTGATGCGAATTCAGCTGCTTGAAGTACATTTTCAGCCGTTACTGGCTTGCTTAAGTACTCGTGCAGCAAGTACTGAAGTCCGAATAGTGTTGACTCCTTAAACTCACCGCCTCGAGCCTCAAGATAGGACATCATGTAGTCTGTACCCTCGGGATATTGCGGCCAATGGGACAGTTTGTAGCTATCAACGTCTAAGCAGGTGTTGTAGGGAAGGGATGTTTTTGGTTTAATTTCTGTTTGCATTTGTTATTTTACCTCTCCGGTAATTTGTTAAAGGACCCAGTTAAATTTACTGTGGTCAACATAGATAGTGCTGCTACAGACAGCACAGTTAAAAGTGTAAGAAGTTCCGTCTCGTTGATCAGAATGCACATTCCTGATGTCAGATCGTTCTACTTCAAGTAAAGATCGACAGCGTGTGCATTGAATCTGGACTGGCTTGTTGTCTTGGCGACCGTTTCTAAGAATTTTCATAAATTAAAACTTTGCCACGAAATAAGAAATTATGTGAGCATGATCTTCATAGAACATATTTTCTTTAATAGCTACTTCCCTGAGCGGAAGCCAAAATGCTTTCTCAGCATCATCACTGCCCTTAACCTTAACCGGTTTCCCGCCACCAAGATTAATACAGAAAGCATGCGTGATAGTCCTACCCCGAGTGCTTCGATCGGGATGATCAAAGACATGCTGATCAACAATCAGTTTCCTCAGCTCTTCTTTTGGTAGGGCTATGCTTGTCTCTTTCCGCAGCTCGCGCAAGGCCGCGTCTTCAATTCTTTCGTGTTGGTTTATGAACCCTCCAGGCAGTGCGAAAAGGCCCTTTCCGGGATAACTCTTCCGCTTGACTAGGAGTACATGTCCAGATTGGATGACTACTGTGTCAACGGTTACGAAGGTAGGGGCGTAAGGAGCGGCGGCCCAAGCCTGTTTGTACTTCAAGACGAAATTGTATTCGTCACGAAGATTCCAATAGTCAACTTGCACTTTCTGAAAATCTATTTCAAGGCGTGCCGCAACAGGAGCAGGAACGTTTCGTCTTATATTATATATTGATGTCTCGTCACCTTGTGTGAAATACCATTCACGGATCTTAGTCGCATCCAGCCCCGGAATAAAATGATCTCCCGCATCCAAGTGCTTCCATTGCGGGAACATCTTAAGATAGAAGCTGCTACGATCCTTCTGCTCACCTAGAAGCACAATGTCTTCTGCACCACCAGTAACTTCATCTACCTGTTGCTGGACACAGGTGATCCAGCGATTGTCGTTGTAGAGGTAGTCGGAAGCTTCCAGGAAAATGATTCTTTCTTGATCCTTCTGAGAGAAACAAGAAAGAATCATCTCGCGTCTTTCTTCAGCATTCCATGGATTTTTAATCGACCTAGCCGTGTTACATGATCCTAAAACAATAAGTAGTTCGTCTACATTCTCAAGCCCGAACTTGGCTAGACTAAGGTGACCATTATGGAATGGCATGTATCGTCCGATAAATACACCGTACTTGTGTTTCATTATTTTCCTTTTTACTTAAGTAGTCAACCTTCGCTACGCTTGGTTAACCACTTGCTTCAGCACCTCTCTGGTGCCGGTAACGCTAGAATCGCACACCCATTTACGAATGTCAAACACAATTGCCACAAGTAAAATAGAATTGGTCGTCGGGCCTAGAAGCACAAATTCTATTTTACTTCAAGAAGTTAACTGTCTTTACCATTGCGTCCTTCCAGATAAAGATTATCGTATGAGAACGAAAGGTAAAAATGTTTAAAACTCTAGCTATTGTTTCCGTAGTCTTATCCACAGGTTGTGACAACGTTGTGGATAACGTTGAAAACTTCACCTGTGCATTTGTTCCTAACTACGTGGCCGACTGCCTGGATCCTGAAGTTCAGGACAAGGTGGTGAGCATTGCGACTACAGGTGTAGTTGCGGCTCAGATCAACTGCCAGGGGATTGCGCTTGGAAGTGGCGGCAAGCTCGTCAGCGTTTACTACCAAGCCTCCAAACTGCAGGATGGTAGCTGTCACGCCTCCACTACCGTGGCTGCACCTAGCCCTACTCCCGGTGTCGGATTCCTGCAGGCATCTGGCGCTAACCTGACAGTATTGACCGATCCTAGGGCTGATGTGTGTCCCGCAACTGCTTTCCATGTACCCATGTTGAAATCTACGACAACGGTGGAAAATGGAATCGTAAAGGTTGAGAGCCAGTTCTGTACTTCCGGCGGGAACACTTTTTGCACTATGCCTGTGAGTGGGTGCACCGGCTTCAATATTGATCAATTTTAGGTTGCAGCGCCTCTAGAAGAGGTTACGATAGAGACATGGAAACCGTATTCCTTTTAACCGTACCTGTAGTAAAGAACTGCCCGCCTAAACTTTTGGGGGTGTATACTACTGCTGACTCTGCAGCAGCGGCAATGGATTCCTATAACGTCAGGTTTAATAAGGAACATGGTTACTTTCCTTCAGGCCTTTTGATTGAAGAAGTTCATGTTAACCAAGAACCGTTCGTTCCGGAGTGTTGGTAATGGCCGAGCGAAAATTCATTGTTGAGTCCTATCGTAACTATAGAAACGAAGGTAGGATTCGTCTGACGTCTGGAAAGACTACCCACTTGCTCACTGTAAGTGAGGCTATTATCTTGTGGGAAGACTTGCGTCAAGAGATTGACGATGTGCAAGAAGAAATTACACAAGTTCAGGGTGAATTGATTGGAGAAAACTCGTGAAAGAACTGTACACTGTTTGGAGTCATGTTGAACATGAAGAACCCGTACTAATTAGTGTGTGCTCAAACCTTGATAAAGCTGAACGTTTAAAAGTTCAGTTAAAGAGAGAAAATGTCAATAAAAACTTTTGGTGGGAAGTCTATGTTTTGGACATGGGCCCTGATGGAGAGGAGTTAGAATGACTACCGTCCATTTGCTCCAGCAGGGACCCTCCATCCTCGGTGCTTACTCAAGCCAGAATCTGGCTGGTGAGGCTCTAGCACAGTGGTGCGATGAATTCTTGCAGCGCTTCGGACGTTGTGCTCTATTGAATGAGCTTCCGACGCTGGTTGAGATGAGGGTTGATGGGAAGCCTGGGAAAGAGTCGATTGTTAGGAGTGCAAGTGCAAACTGAAGACAGTAAACACTGTTACGTTCTAGTAGCGGAAGACAAAGCAGGGACGTTTGAAGTTATTGCTACTTCTCACCTTTACAGTATGTTAACTTGGGCTAAGGAAGATTTTCTTAAAAGGGAAAGACAAGAAAATTCTTCCTTTGTTGATAACTGGCATTTCTCTATTCACACTGTTCCTTTTGTATGAAAACTAAATACGTAACGATTGAAGTAATGAATGAACATATTGAAAAGGGTGAACCTGAGGACCCCTGCAATTGTCCCGTCGCTTTAGCCCTGTCTGAGAAAACTGGACTTGTCTGTGAAGTATATCCTGACAGTATTAGAGTGGGCGGTAATCTTTTTGACAAATGTGCTCACTTTAAAGCACCTGCCTCAGTGACTAAGTTCGTGAATAAATTTGACGGGCAGATCGGAAAAGTTAAACCTTTCTCGTTCAAGCTTCCTCTCACAAATATTAAGATCGAATCATGACTGAAGTCTGGCTTATCCACATTGCCGATCTCCGCTATGCGGAGAATGAAGACCTATTCTCCGCACAGAAGTGCGCTACTGAAGTATATGATAACTTTGACAAATTTCAAGAGCGCTGTTTGGAACTACATAAGCGTAATGTTAGTGTCGCTATCTATACTCGACAAGTATCAGTAGGAGTGAAATATTTCTGATGACTTACGTCTACCTACTAATGTTAAATCACAACGGGGAGAAGGATTCCGTTCTAGGTGCGTACTCCACCTACAGTAACGCAAACGATGCTATATCAGCGTTTGTAGATGTAGAAGGGTATGGCAGAGAAGAATTATTTATTACTTCAGTTCAGTGGCAACCTTACCCGAAAGAAGAAACTAATGGAACACTGGCTTGAGAGGCACTTCCCAATCTGGTTCGTGTGGGGTGTTTATGGTAGTCCGGCTTTTAAAGCCGACGGCAGTCTACACGATCCAAACGCTTTCTGTGACATCTCTGACGGTGAAGAAGACGTGTTCACGCACATTCCACATCCTGTTGCTGAGAAGTTGATTGCTGCTCGCAGGGCTTATGTTGATGCGATTGAAGAGATTGTTTATGCGCATCCGGAGACTTATGGTAGGATGGAGAGGAAGTCATGACGCTGTATGACTTTCTAACTAAGTTCATGCCTCTTTTTCCTAGTGTTGTTGGAGTGCCTACTGGATTAATTATTCTCTGGCTTGAGAAGAGAGACCGTGAAAGAAAAAGCAAGAAAAGTTTTCATTAAATCTCGTGACAAGCATACTTGCCAATACTGCCTGAAAAAGGATGTGCCATTAACTCTTGATCATGTAGTTCCCAAATCACAGGGTGGTAACAATAGGCGAGACAATCTGATCACATCTTGCTATGGATGCAACTATGGTCGCCAGAATCAAAATTTCATTGAGTGGTGCATGCATATTGCAAGCAAGACTGGACAATCAGGCACTGAGATTATTGATCGAATTCAAACGCAAATATCTAAGGACTATACAGGAGTTCGTAGTAAAGATCAGTGGGCAATGATCGGAGGGAAGCCTTAGTATTTGCCGACTGTGGGTCCTTGGGTTACGCCGCGGCCGTCGGCGAGGATGCGGTAACGCAGTGCGTCTTGTAGGTGGTACTCGCCGCGAGTAGGGACATCTTCAGTCTTTTTCTCGTCTCTTGGTGTATTAGGAAAGTGAGACAGCATATGCTCTAGTGAGCGGAAGAAAAATAATCCTGGTTTTTCTCTATGAAATGGCCTGTCTTCCTCAGGAATAACTGTTCTAAGTCTTTCGCGAATCAGCGACCAACCACTTATTCTAGCTCCAGAAGCCTTGTCTGAAGAAAGCCACTCAATACCAGAAACAACAGTACCATCTCTCAGACGTATATCGTCTCGCATGCAGTCTTCAATGTTAAATCCTGCATTAAGTTCAGTGTGAATTTGATTATCAGCTGGGCCTGGGTAGCAACGATCATGAATACCCCACTCAATTTCCCGCTCTACTATTCCTCGAGCTACAGCAGAAGCTGTTAGTTTAATACCTTTATTCGGCTGTCCTGTAGTACCGTACCACTCACGAATGACAAAAATATCACCTTGGACAGAGGATTGCCAATTACCTTGCGCATCTTGGTAATCAGTTCCGTCAGACTGAGCAAACCACAATATAGCAAATGGACTATCTGACCCCCAATCCATTGATCTATCAATTTTCCAGCTAAGGGGAATGCGGAAAGGTTTTACTACATGGTATCTTTCCTCATAGACATCATCAAACATGCCTCCGCTTGCTACGCCCCATTCGCCGTTAATCCACGCTCGACGAATTGCATCATTAGGTGCTTGAGCCGCAATATCTGCTAAGTATGTAGGGTTGGCCTTCATGAAAATTTCATTGAGTCGCGTATCAATGAAAATACTCATGCGCGGTCTAGATTGTATATTTACAAATTTATCGTCTTTCCATCGTTCAAGTTCAGGATTATCTTCTGGGTTATCATATATTAGAGTTTTATCAAATTTAGGGTCATGTAACTTGAATCGTTTCATAATCCACCCAACTCCAGGCCCGGATGGGTTTGTTGCAGCCCAGCAGCGAAGTTCTTGAGATACTTCAGGATGAGCGCTACGAAGTAATGACTGAGAACGCAAGTAAACGTCGGGTGTTTGCCAGTTACCTAATTCGTCATATGCTATGAACCCTAGTTCCGACCCGTGGACAGAGTTGTAGTCGTCAACATCAAACATTTGCCTGATGGTAAACATTTCACCACCCGGGAACCTAAATACTTTGTAGGGGTGTGTTACATACTTTACATCAGGGCATGCGGTCTGGAATAAGATCTTAAGTTTCTCAAAAACGGTATCGGTTTCTGGGATACTACGCTTAAAAAGCATGCCTCTCCAGTGCTGACCCCACCCTCTTTTTGGGCCCACATTTTTGAAAAATGCTTGAGCTATAATGTCAGTGTTGTGGGTGACAATAAAGTCTTGGCAGACGTATTGATGGGAAGGGTGGTCGACGGCGAAGCAAGTACCTGATCCGTTGGCCACTCTTTCAATTGAAACCAGAGAACGGTGTGTGTCTGGGGATAACCTGTATTCAACGTTGGGAGGTGCTTTAGCTAACGGGATAAACCATCCTGGCGGTGAATTCAGTAATTCTTGAGTAGTTTTTACTTCCCAGGTAACTAAATCTCTTGATACCGACCAATTATGTTCTTCATCCGCTACTGTAAAAGCACCGTCACTGAATACTACTTTGTAAAGAGGGCCATCCTTACGTTTACTGATTTCTAATATATTTGTGTAAGTTCCGTCAGGAGCTACTAATTTGTCACTGTATGCTACCTCACCTACCAACTTCCAACCACTATTTGTTAGAACTTGTGTTTGGTCGGCCAGCCGTTTACCGGATCCGCGCGGTCCATGAAGTAACAGTTCACGGACCTGGAGGGGGCATAAAAAGGGAAGCATTTGTCCCTTTTGTGGTGTCCATACAACTTTACATTGTTGTTGCATTTACGTCTTTCTTTACTGGAATTTTACGACAAACTGGAAATCCTGTTGCATCATGAACAACGATAAAATCTTGAATTACGAACTGATGCGAAAAGTGATCAATTTCAATACAAACCGATGCATTATTATTTACCTGGTCAATTGTTTTAACTAGTCTGTTGACCCCAGTCATCTCTTTACATCTTTCAATTTTTCTTGGTAGCCTAAAAGGCACAAACTTATTACATGGCGTCGTAGTAGTATCAAAATAAGGACCTCCGCCACGCCCAGTTGGCTCTCTGTCGCATAAGTGGCTACTGGCTTTTCCGCCTAAAGATCTTACAAGATAACAAACATCGGCTGAAAGTTTATCAGAAACGCTAGCAAATGAAGTTCGGCCTTCTTTATCTGCAGTTCCGTCTGTGTCCATCAATCCTTGAAGAACTGATAATCTAGTTTCACGATCGGCCGCTAGTAATTCTTTAGGAACCGATTTAAAATGAGCCTTATTTCTGCCGCAGGCATCCTTCCACTCATCTGAAATCTTTCGACCTCCGATACAGTACACACGTTCTACCTGATCTTTGTATTTGTATCTTCTCCAGCCATGGTTATTTACCATATAATCAAGAATAAAATCGTCTTCACTGTATAAAGTAGTTACAGAAATATTCTCAACAGTTGACCCGTCACCAATTAACAGACCAATTACGTAAGGGTCCTTACCTAACCACTTACTTCCAGGAACTGCTAGACAAGTTGGTATATGGTGACCATTATTAAGTTCAATTAGCCTTCCAGTAGTTTTAAGTTTCCAACCGTCCTTCCATCCTGTTTTATCGTCTTTTGTCCACCACCGGTGGTCAATTGCAGTATCTACACTAACTTTATCATCAAAAGTAACTCGGTATAGTTCTGTATCAAAGTCAACCTTAGTTGACACAACTGTAGTATAGGTCCCATCAACCGCAACTAGTCGATCTCCTACAATAATCTGGTCTGCTCTTTCCCAGCCATGATCTGTAAGAACTTTTGTGTAACAAGCCATTCCTTTATACAAGGTTCCAGTTTCTAAAGTAGGGCCTCGTGGTTTTCTAGGACCATTATGTGTTAATATCTCATTGTTACAGATCTGTGAAATTGTCTTACTTAAGACATTATACCTATCAGCAATTTCCTTTTGTTTAAAATTACCCGTAGCGTAAAGACCCCTAATTTCTTCAGCCTGCTGAAAAGTTAATGGTTTACGTCTGGTCCATCCTGACTTCATTATTTCTCCTGATTGTTTATAGTAGGTTCCATAGCCATATTGTAGTATTTCGTTAATAAGTTGTCAAATTATCTAAAATACAAAAAGGCAAGAACCTTTCGCTTCTTGCCTTTACCAAATCAATTAAAGTGAGTTTTTAACTAACCTCTTCTTCGTCTTCCCCATAAATAAACGTAACGCTAACGAATCTGGCCAACCCATCTACGTCGCGAGTAACACCAACCCGATAAGATCCATCTCCATAGCCAGACATGCAGACAATCCCTGCGCCACTCACAATCCCTGCATCCTTTCTGTCTTCAATAATTTCCATACAGTCTGAATGTTCTACATCAAGAAATTTCTCATAGTCGTAGATGCCCATTTGTCCACTATCTACACAGACTCCGTCAATAAAATAAGTACCACAGATATCAGGATCCAAATCCTCACATTCTGCAGTTAATTGAACCACTCTACCTTCATCATTTAGTTCAATTGAACCAATCCAGATTCCATTGGCGGCATTGTGCACAATATATCCAAGGCTATTGTCCTCATTGGTGCTCTCCCTGCCATAGCAGGGGTCACTCACGTAAAGTCGACCATGACGAAGTTCAAATTCACCTACGAATGTTCGTGGATCTTCCTCTTCACAGGCACAGCTATCACATACGCCGTTTTCCATTTTACTTTTATCCTTTAGAGTGCCCACTAAAATCAGTGGGCTTCCTAATACTAACAATCAGAACAGGACCTGCAAGACAAATCTTCATACCCTATCAAGATAAAATTCCTGCACCCTATCATCAATCCCAGAATCATACTTACTTGCCGCAACAATCGCCGCCTTAGCATCCTCAACCGTAACCGACCTACTCTCCGCAATCATCAGTAAGCGTCCTAGAACGAACTGTTCACAGCAACCAATGGCCCAAAAGTCTGTCTGGTCAATAGGGCTCAATAGCCCATGGCCATCTAGATGTATAAGTTCCCGCTTATATGACACAGCCAGGGCTTCGCAATTATGATCTGTCTCATCCATCATATCAGATATGGAATCTAAAATCGTAATCTCGTGGCCACTCTTTTTTACAATCCTATTAATCTTTTGAGAAATGATTCCTTCACCAACGTGTGCAATCAGGTAGCCTTCGGCCTTTGACACCTTGGTGGCAGTAGTGGGCATTATGCATGTGCCCATTGAGTCGCGACTGTCGGCTACTGCCCAACCATCCCTGTGAACAATACAAACACTCATCGATTCAGTTCGTCTTTTTTGAGTTTTTCGTCACGTTCAACTACCCCACTGTTCGTATGACTTTACACTATTTTCCATCGCAGAGAAGACAGCACACAAATAGTCGTGTAGATATTTTGCTTCCTGCTCATCTGTAAAATCCTTACTTTCTAGTAGGCATCCTGGCACATCGGTAACAACGAACCAATTACCACTGCGTGTACCTTTATTAAGAGTACAGTCTACATTTACACCTGAAATATTAAATTCAGCCATCAGCTGCCCACTGCCCTTAGACCACTAAGCCGATTGTCACGACCGAAGTAGTGAATACTATCCTGATCGGGAATAATCCAGTCGTCTGACCTGATATCTTCTTCGTCAATGTTTTCTGGTTGATACCTGACTAGGTCAAAAATTGTATTGCCATTGAGGCGCTGGATGTAGCGTAGGCCTTTGGCTAGTTTTACTGCTGTTCGGAATCTCATTTGTTCTCCCATTGAATGTTTTCTGTTGGACATCGCTCAACAACACCGTTCTGCTCCATAGCAGCTACGGCTAATGCTGCAATCTTACGTAAATTTCTCTTAGCAAATGTATTGGCTTGAGGATCTCCATTTCTAGAACAGAAGTGGAGAGCTTCCTCAACATAGTCTCGAATATAGACTAAGAATTCTACATTAGAATGTAGGCCCTGAGACTCTGTAGTATTGGTGTTCCAACGAAAGTCTTGGTAATTCCGTTCGGAATCAATTACTTTGTAAACTTCTTCACGACTAGTCATTTTAGCTCACTCCGTTCGCAAGTAACTGACCTGCACTTCGTTTGGTCCGTCACTTATACTCCTACCTCTTGGTCAAACGTCCCAAGCACTGCCTTCACCACTGCAACGTAAACATGGTCCTTTGCCTTCTGCTGGTAAGGCAAATCACTGTAAGGCACCAAACAAGGATGCTCCTTCTTTACGCCGTCCTTAACCGGACCGAGCTTCCATCCAGCGGCAAACTTCTCATTGCACCAGGTGACATATGCCTGTTCTGGGCCATCTCCATTAATAATACCCTTCACTACTGCTACAGAGCTGTCCTTTTGCCACTGCTCCGCCCACTCCCACGTCACCTGACTGTTATCACCAGTCGCAACGCAGAATGCTCGATTGCACTCATGGGCTGCCTTCGCTGCTGCTAGAATTTGTTCGTCTGTGTATTGGTTCATGTTACCTTCTCCTTTAGGTTCGATCTGCTCACAAGTAGTCAACGTTCCGTTAACCACTTACTTAACTTTAAATCTTGGCATTACCAACTGTTCAACTTTCCATGCTTCAAAAGTCAGCAGTACTTCACCGACGTTCATCTCTCCGGAAGCACCGACATCATATGATTCACCAAAACGATTAATCAATGCCACAAGTCCCTTGATGTGTCCAGACTTTACTTGGCTTAAAATCGTTTCAGCCAGTTCAAGTAAGTCAGGATCAACATCCCGCTTGACGGCAACTAGCTTATTAGACTTTTTGTTTTTTATCTCAGTCATATTTTAATGCAAATGTGAACCTTCACCGACGTTCGGTTCGCATCTGAGGCTGATTCTGACTGCAATATTGCAACATATCCGTCAGTTCACTAATTTTCAGACGAATGTTCTCTAGAAAATCTTCCCTGGCCTCATCTGGAGTGTCGCCTACCCCAGCGTCCACGGCCTCATAAAGGCATTCGGTTAGGTACGTTTTACTACCCTCACTCGGACACTGTGTCCGGTAGGCATGCTGCCAATTTGTCAAATTACTTCCTATGGTGGGTTGTCGACGCCAAGAGGTTCGCATATTTCTTCAATGTAACCCAACTTTTAAGTAATGGCAAGGCCTGTGGTAAATAGACTAGTAATTTCGACCCTTTGGCCGATTTTCAATAAATAGTGACGATTTTTGTGGCATCTGATGGGAAAAGTCACAATATAAGGGTGACCGCCTGTAGCATTACAGTAATGCGCGGGTCTTATAAGCCTACAAAAGCAGGGGCAGTACCTGCCAGGCGGACCAAATTAAAGGAATAATATGGATCTAGAAGATAACTACGCAGAGTACCTTACAACCCTTCTCAAGACGCAAGGAGTTGCGGTTGCAACCGTTTCGGATGGGTGGGTTTTTACCTTTACGAAAGAGAAGCTTCAAGCAGTGCTTAATGGTACTGAAGAGGCCAATATCATGATCTTCGTCAAAAACTCTGACTTGCAGGTGAAGCATTAATGTCTGGTTACGGCCTATATACTGGCAAGCGAGTTTTCGTAAAGCCTGTGGTTCTTGGCTGGGCTATCCAGGGTACTTGGGTCGACAGTGCAAAGGACGGCTATGAGGAACTACACGTCGTCCGACTGGATACTCCGCACCACGGGTTTAATTACCTGACGCTAAGGCGGAATGAGTTTTTGTATTAATTTATCTTGACCAGCGTTCGTAAAGAAGTAGAGTAAAGGCTCGTTTCACTCGCAGTTAGTCAACGTTCGCTACGCTCCATTAACTAACTATGCATAAGTATCTTCGCATGGCCTCCCGCATCTCCATCAAGGGCAATTGGCGCAGGAAAGCGCATATTGGCTGCGTTGGGGTCAGAGGTGACGGCGTAATGGTCACCGCGTGGAATGGTAGTGCAACTGACGTGTGTCCTACAGCACACGCTGAAGCCCGCCTGGCTCGCAAGCTTGATGCTGGTTCTGTTGTTTACGTGGCTCGAGTACGGCGTGATAATGGGAAGCTTGCAATGGCTAAGCCTTGTGCTCATTGTGAGAGAATACTCAGGAATCGTGGCATTCGTCGCGTCGAATATAGTATTAATGAACATGAATTTGGAGTCCTAGAGTTTTAATGTTTGAACAAATTGCCCTTGTGTTTGAAACCTTTACTTGGGGATTGATTGTCGTGCTGTGCGCTGCATATTGCTACGATAAAATTACTCGCGGATGAGCCATGATTAAAATTTCACTAGAGATGACAGCGGACATTTTGAATGTGTCGCTTGACTATGCTGAAGAACTTGTTATCAGAGGAGTCTTGAATGACTACTGTGATACCATGGGTGATTACACCTTGAATCTCAATGAGGTCATTGCATACAGGAACCTGCGAGACCTTGATCGCAATGAGGCTCTCAGGGATCTTACTCAAGAAGCCCAATTGATGGGTGAGTATGATGCTCCAGGGTTTGATCGTGTTGGATATGATCGAGACCGGTTGATTGGGGAGAATCAGGACTAAGCCTTCGGCAATTAGTCAACCTTCACTACGTTCGGTTAACCAATTATGAGCTATTTAGTTAGGCCAGCTGGATCAATGATGAGTTTGTCGGAGTCAATGGAAAGAGTAGTTACTCTTGCTGACAAGAACGCTCTACTTAAATACCTAGACGATGAATACATGTGGATGTTCCTTCCACGGATTACAGAGCCTGTCGTGACAATTAAACACTACGGGTACGATAGTCGTTGTGGGTGGGACACGTATCTAGTATGTGTTGATGCGCAGGCTGTATTGTTTGCTAATGGAGACTTCTCTTGATCGCAAAACTCATCCCTCTCGTCATTGTCCTGTACATCGTCACGTTCCTAGTAGCCGGACAGCAAGAAAGATCTGGAGCCAGCATCGATGATGCAATGGTGACCGGCTTGTGTGCTGGGTTTATTGTTGCTTCCTTGTTGAGTTTGGGCTTGGCTTTTGTTGAAAATAGGCGATACTAAAGGTATGTTTCTTCTTCAAGGCCGTAGCTATTCCAGTTCGTGCTGGTGGAATTTTGGGGTCTATACCACTCTAGAACTTGCCAAGAACGCTAGAGATGGAATGCACAGGACGGCGGATTCACATTCCGTTAGAATTGTTAAGTGGAAAGTTGACTTCCAACCAGGAATGGATAATTACGAGGAGATTAAATGACCTTTGAACAGTGTGTTCGTGAATCATTCGCAAACAAAGACTTGGTTACTGAGTTTGACCGGCTGAAAGGAACAAACCTTTCACTTCGTGGAACTGGTCTTGATATCCAGATCGACTTAGCCTGTGGTCGATTGGAACAGGATGTGGCTGAGTTTGTGAAGTTTGCTAAGGAATGTGTTTGGGATAGGATGAGCAATGCCGACTAAAAAGTACACTAAAGCCCAATTCATAGACTATGTTCAGGGCATGATCTCTCAGGAAGAGAACTCCATTTCAATTCAAATGGATATTATCAGCAGAAGTGGTTTCGCCCCTGATGTTGTTGATCGTGCTGATAAAGTACGGAATTACGTTACAGCAAAACACACTCTAGAGCGGCTGATTAAGTACATCAACAGTGATTGGGAGTAAGTGTGAATATCTTCGTCCTACATGAAAATCCGACCATTGCGGCTCAATACCAGTGCGACAAACACGTACCTAAAATGGTACTTGAAACTGCACAGCTTCTATGCTCGGCCTTTCCTGAAGGTGTGGCCCCTTACAAACCGACGCACCTCAACCATCCATGCACTAAGTGGGTCAAGGCTAGTTCCAGCAATTGGCACTGGCTTCTAACTCACGGCTTTGCTCTTTGCAATGAATACACGCATCGCTTTAAGAAGACTCATGCGTGCGAACGTGTTATGCTGTGGCTTATGGAAAACCATGAGAATATTAGTCTAGGTGCATTAGGGGTAACACCTTTTGCACAGGCTATGCCAGTAGAATATAGGAATGATAATGCTGTGGAAGCATACCGCTTGTATTACAAGAAAGACAAATCTCGATTTGCTAAATGGATTAAGGGGCGAAGTGCTCCGGAATGGTGGAACTATGAAACATAAAGGACCTTTCACAATCGTAGACAATGACTCCGGTGATCAATATGTTATCCCGGTTGACAAATTGACTCACTGGTATGGTGAATGGATGCATAGTGAGCAGTTTATGTCTGGTGATACACCTGATTATGCGGTATACTGCGGAGGACGTGTTACATTTAAGGCTTATAAATTCCTATGAATAAAATTACTACATTAATTACAATTCTCATTCCGGTGTTCGGCTGTGGCATCTCTCCGCAAGATGCGGCTGACGAGCTGAACTACTCTACTGATCACTCTGATGAGTGGTGTGATTTTAACCCTGTTCCGCCCGGTGTTGAAGTAGATAAGGCTTCCAATCATCCTGACGGGTATGGTATCACGGCATCTTATGGGTGCTTTGAAGATGATACAACATGGCCGGGAGGATTTTGTTTTGCTCCATTTACCAAAAACTGGAATGTGAA
>Ga0315910_10002429_pt1 | contig 16403 bp, 16 predicted proteins | sample EdamamesoilMG_FD_204470 | JGI IMG/M metagenome (GOLD analysis project Ga0315910, IMG submission 204470) | Garden soil microbial communities collected in Santa Monica, California, United States - Edamame soil | ecosystem: Environmental > Terrestrial > Soil > Garden | place: USA: California... | reverse complement strand
CTGGGTATCGCGGTCGGTCGCCGCGACCACCGTGCTCCCGGCGGGCATCCACGAGATGGCTCGGTCGAGCAGCTCCGGTTGACGTGCCGACATCGCGCCTGCAAAGGACACGTAGCGGGTGCGGGGATGTGCATTGACCTCGTGGTAGCTCAAGGCATCGATCGCGCTCTCCGTGATGACCAGGCGTGTGTCCGTGGCGGCTTGTCCGCTGCACCAGAGGGCCTTCGTGCCGCCGCGCGCGAAGCCCGTCATGCGCCAACTCTTTGTCTCGAAGCCGCAGAGGCCCTGTTCATCGTGGTGCAGGAAAAGGGCCGTGCCCGTAGGAAGATCGCGTTCGTCACGTCGCGGCCCGGATTGGCGCCAAGTCTGGCGAAATCGGGGATGCGCGAGCGTCGCGTGGGTCAGTCCGCGACTCTCGAGGTAGCGGTGGCTCTCGACGGAGGTCGCGTGCTCGACTGTGGCCGCCACCGCCGCGCGATCCTTTGGGACGTGCTCGATGGAGACACGCGCATACGTGGGCAGCTCCCGGGGAGTGTTGGTCCACTGCCGAAGCTCCTCGAGAACCTTCGTCATGGGAATGTCGTCGAGATACTGAATGAAGTCGATGATGGTCCCGCGAGGCCCGGTGTCGTTGCCGAGGGTGTAGAACACCCAGTGGCCGCCCTTTCCCTTGCCGACGACGATCTTGTGGTGCGACTTGGGATGGCGCAGGGCGGGAAAGTTTCGCGAAGTCTTTTCCGCGAAGGAGGCGTAGCCGCGAGAGGCGGCATAGGCGATGAGGTTTACATCGCGCTTGAAGCGATCGCGCTCGCTGCGTGCGGCGTCGAGTGCGGCTTGTCGGATGTCTTCCCGAGAGCGACGGTGCGGTGCGGCGGTGTCCACGACACCACTTCGGACCGAGGCACCGTCGTGGTTACAAAATCGTACTCGGTCTCGTCGATTTGGGTGAGCGCCAGGTCATCATGGCTCGCCGAGGGCTTTCCGGAGCGCCGCCTCCGCCTGCCGGAGAAGATAACGAGCTTGCATCCGGGTCATGCTGAGCTCGGCCGCGACCTGATCGATGGTGGCCTCCTCGAAAAAGTGACGCCGAACGGCGAATGCCTGATTGGCTGGCAACCGTTCCAGGGCGGACAACAAACGCTGATTCAGCTGCGCGCGCGAGGCGGCTTCTTCGGCCGAGGTTTTGGGAGATAGCGCTATGCCCTCCCCCTCGGTATCCGTGGCGAGCTGGCCAACAACTCTCGCGATCTGAGCTCCAGTGATGCCCGCGACTTGATTGTGCAGCAGGCGGCCGCTGTCCGCGGCCGCCTTGGCGTCGCTGCGAGCGCGCCCGACTCCCGCGCGCGCTTCGTACAACCGCCGTGAGATGTGCTCGCGGCAGCCTTCGACCATCGCTCGTTCGATGATCAGCTTCGCGAATGCCCGAAAGGATGGGTTCCTCTGCGGGTCGAACTGACGCGCCGCCTTGAGCAGCCCGAGTTGGCCATGGCTCCGTAGCTCGGCGAGCGTCACCTGCTGTCCGAAGTTACGAGATACGTAGCCGGCCACGAGATCGACCCAAGGGAGCCCTTCGGTGATACGCGCCCGAATTTCTTTTTCATCGGTGGAAGTTCGCTGCTGCATGTTGCCTCCGCGAGATGTTGCAGTCGGTTGAGATCACCGCCCCCTCCGAAGTGCAATCGGCGCGGGGCGGCCGCTGGTGTCGGGCAAAATGACGTCGCGCTCGTGTTCCCGTCGACCAGTTGCTCGAAGCGGAAGTGCAGACTGCCCACAGGGACTCCTCTGCCCGACCCGAGCGTTCGTCTAAAAAATCATCAGGGCAGGTGCACTTTTCCGAGGGCTGGAATTTATCCCACGAGAGCGCAATTTTAACCACGGGGCTCGCTCGGTCCGAATGGATGTCATGACAGCGCGGGTCGGAAGGTCGTCTGGCGCGGAGTTCCGCGAGAGCCGTTCGACGGTTGGGCGGTCAGCGCCCCTCATCCGGAGGCCGGCGCCCGTCGGCTGGGCGCCTGCGGAGGCGCTGGGCGATGCGGCTCTTGACGGATGGCACGGTGCGCCCCAGGGCCTGCGCGATGTGCTCGGGCGTCTTGCCGGCGCGCTGCATGCCGGCGACGAGCTCGTCTTCTTCCGGCGACCACGCGCGATGCGAAAGCGGCGCATGTGCTCGGGCCGGGATGACACCATCCTCCACCAGTGCAGCGACGCGGCGCGCGACCGCCGCGCGAGTACGCCCCGGCAATCGCGCGACGATCTCGTCGAGGGTCGCGTCTCGGGCGCGCAGGTGCACCAGAATGGACTCTTCCCGTGCGGTCCAGGGTCGGCGCTCGTGTGTCGGCGCCCAGCGGGCCTCGATCCGACCCTGCCGAATGAGATAACCGATGCGAACCGCGAGCGCTCCGCGCGTTCGATGCGGCAAACGCTCGGCGATGGCTTCGAGGCTGTCGTTGGCCGACCGGAGCTGGCACAAGAGCTCATCTTCGGCGTCCGACCAGGTCGCACGAGTGCTCGCGAGCCGCCCGTTGGCGATGAGCCGCTGCACGCGAACTCGGATCGCTCCAGCAGTGCGCCCCGGCATCTGGCGCGCGATGGCGTCGAAATCCGCACCGCCGCGACGCAGTCGACAAATCAGATCGTCCTCGAGTTTGGACCAACGTGTGCGCGTCACGGGAAACAGGGCTCAGAAGTGCCCCGTAATACCTGCAGTCGTGCCGACAATCCATGGCCGGACGCCACTGGCGGTGTCTTCCGGAGCGTCGTCTGGCTCGAGCAGGTACAAGATCGTACCTGCGGCGAGCGCGCCGACCGCACCAATGCCGGTCAGCAACGACGCCGTGCGCCACTTCTTCGCGCGCGCGTCCCCTTCGATCCCGCGCTGGCAGCCCGGAGTTGGAGGATCCGAGATGCCATTCGGACAATCCGTCTCGAACACCTCGTTGGCCGCATCCTGATGACGATTGGCCTCGAGAAGGAATACACCCGCCGTGACGCTCGCCACCGCTCCGGAACCCCACAGAATATACGATGGCAAATGCGACCTGGGCGCGCGGTCCGCTTCTGCCAGCGGCAGCGGCAGCGGCAGCGGCAGCGGCGGCGCCGCGGCTGTCGCGTCGGCAGTGAAATCCGTGAGGAGCTGCGTATCGCGAGCGACGAACGTGTGCTCCGCCACGTTGGCCGCGTCCAAAGTGACGCTCCAATCGGCAGCCGTGATCGACGCACGAGCGAGTTTGAAGTCGTGGCGGCCTGCCCGTACGCGCAACTCCGCGGAGTCGCTGAACGGTCCGTATTCGTTGACGACGGAGTTGCCCTCCGCGATGCGCGTATCGACGATCCAAAAAGCCCCCGGCGCTCGGAGCGAGACGGTGGCGCTGCCGCGCTCGAGTCGTTTGACGTTTTCGTCGAGTGCATTCTTCATGCTCGGGCTCAGGTCTTTGCCGCCTTGGTCCAAGCTGGCGACGAGTGCGTCGATGGCCTCGCCGTCCTTCTCGAGTGCCGCAGCCGCCATTCCGATATTGGTCAGCGTCTTGCGATCGGGATTGACGGCGTAGGCGGCACGAAATTCCCGATACGCCTCGGCGAACCCCTCGGGAGTGTTCGTGCGCATGGCCGCGACGCCGGCCTGAAAATGGCCATCGGCAGTCTGGGCATTGGGCGTCGTCGTGTCGGCGCACGCGGGTCGCTCTGCGAGCAGGATGACGACGCAGAGGTATGCCAGCACGCGAGCAGTAGGGAGGAAAAATTTGGCGAACGACATGTCAACGCTCGTTGTAGATGGTGTATTCGCCAATGCGCTCCTCATTCGAGGGCACGTTCGGCGGAAGGCGACTGGGCGGGGTGCCACGAGGCCTCGTCCTTGAACGTGGCCGTGCTGCCGAGGTTTTCGCAACGGCGCGTGGCTGCTCCGCTGCGGGCGCTTCGACGGCAGCGGGTTGGACCAACCGTGGCATTGCGCCCTGACTTGGAGGAGCCGGAGCTGCCTCGGCGATGGGTGCTGGGGTCGTGGCCGTGGGTGGCACCGTGGCGGAAGGTGGACTCGAAACGGGCGCCGTCGCGGAGGCCGTGGGTACTCGTGCGGGATGCGCTCGCCATCGGGGTATTGCCCAGAGCGCGCTCGCGGCGATCCCCAAGGTTAGAGCGACAGCGATGCCGCGCCGCCGCCAGGAATGGGGCCGCTCGAGATGCTGCGTATGCATCACTGGTGGCAAAGTGCTCGGGCGCTCGGTCCGGATTGGGCGGGGCGCGAGCGGCGCCGTCTGCGCGAGTGCCAAGTCATTGCCGTTGCACACCGGACGGAGCGCCTCGACGAGCTCGTCGACGGTTGCGAAGCGCGGTCCTTCGAGCGACGTGGCCTTGGCAAACCATGCGTCGAAACCCGCCGGTACGGGGCCTAGGCTCGACGGCACGGGCCGCTCGTTGCTCCAGAGACGTCGTTCGAGGGACCTTCGGTTACGCGCGTCGAATGGCTTCTTGCCCGTCAGGCATTCGCAGGCGATGACGGCCAAGCTCCACAAGTCGGCTCGAGTATCAACCGCGGCTCCGTTGATGTGCTCGGGGCTCATGTACCATGGCGTTCCGGCAATGTTGCGGTCTGCGGTGGTATGGAGTGTCTCGCGGTCCAAGTTCTCGACGACAGGTGCGGCGACGCCGCAGTCGAGCACCTTGACGACTTCGCCACTCGCGCTCTGGGCCAGGAAGATGTTGTCCGGTTTGAGATCGCGGTGGACGAGATTCTTGGCATGCGCACGCGACACGACGCACGCAACCTGCAGCATGATCGCCAACAGCGCGCTGGGCGCGAGCGTGCCCTGTTGGTCGAGCCTATCCCGCAGAGTCACTCCGTCGAGGAGCTCCATCACGATGAAGGGGATCCCCGTGGCATCGTCGACTCCGTTTTCGAAGACGTGCACGAGGTGGTCGCCACGCAATTGTGCCTCCACCCGGGCTTCGTTGGCGAAATACCTCCGTGCGATTGAAGCGTCGGTGAGGGTCGACATTTTCACCGCCACCGGTGCCTGCCAATCGCGATGGGTCGCGCGCCACACGATACCCATTGCGCCGCGGCCAATTTCCTCCTCCAGCTCGTACTTTGATGCTACCACCTGCCCAGGGGCGCCCCCCGGCGTGATCGGTCGCATGCGCGCCGTCGGCGCGAGATGCACAAACGCTGGCCCGGTGAGCTTCGAACGGCGGTCCATCGATTCTCCTTTACATGCCTTATTACACGAATATGCTTCAGTCGAGTAGCGAGTGTGGGGTGACGACGATGAGAAAATCGATTTGTCTGCGAGCAGTCCGGTTTGGCCGGGTCCTTCCGATCTTTGTCGCGGGCTCTTCCCTCGCTGCTTGCGAGGGGCCGGTGCGGCCCCTCGACCGAGGGACCCACGACGCTGGCATCGCTGGGTCTGCCGCGGCTCCCGGCGCCATGTCGGAGGCTACATCGAACGTGGATTCCGGTGGGGCTGGCTCGCCGACTCCTGGCGAGACGCCGCCGGCGATCGATGCATTGGATCCGAACTCCACGACTGCGGGGCAATCAGGGGCGCCCGTCGAGCCCAACGCGAGCTCGGATGCGGGTGTCTCAGGCCCGGTGTGCGTGCCGACGGGGCCGCGCGACTGCGCCTCCGAGCTCGACAATGACTGCGACGGGCAGCCCGACAACGTGCTCGACGATGTTTGCCGATGCACCCTCGGTGCCGTGGAGGCCTGCGATGAGCACCCTGGGTTCGATGGCCTGGGCTTATGCACGGCGGGTACCCGCACCTGCATCGTGACCGCTGACGCGGGCAGCTCATCGAGCGACTGGGGCGCGTGCGAGGGGGCGATCGGACCTGGTGCGGCGGACTCGTGCGACGTACGCGGCGACGACACGGACTGCGATGGCCTTCCAAACGAGGGCTGCACGTGCGTCGAGGGCGAGCCACTACAATGCGGCTCGAGTACGGACGTCGGCGTTTGCGCATTCGGAAGCACGACCTGCGTCAATGGGGCGTTCGGGCAATGTATTGGAGCTATCCCCCCTGCCGCACGTGATTCGTGCGTGCGGGGCGACGACAGCAATTGCAACGGCATCGCGAACGAAGGCTGCGCTTGCATCGATGGCGAGACGCGCCCCTGCGGTCCTCCTGCGATAGGCATCTGCCGCGGCGGCGTACAGACCTGCGTGAACGGTGTGTTCAGCGCCGAATGTGTCGGCGCCGTCCAAGCAGCCGCTCGTAACTGCAACTCGACGGCGGACAACGACTGCGACGGGCAGCCCGACAACACCATCGACAATGTGTGCCAGTGCGCCATCGGGAGCTCACAAGCTTGCGGTACGCATCCGCAGGACGGGGTTGGGTCGTGTCGGGCTGGGAGTCAGCAGTGCGTGCCGGGACCCAACAACGCATCGAGCGCCTTCAGCCCGACGTGCACGGGCTCAGTCGGTCCCGGTCCGCGTAATTGCGGCTCAGCATCGGACAACGATTGCGATGGGGAACCCGACAACACGATCGACAACGTTTGCGAGTGCAACCCTGGACAGGGGAATGGCGCGTGCAGCGACGATCCGAGCAACTCGCGTTGCAACGGTCAGGGACAATGTGTGCCGTGTCAGACAGACGCGGATTGTTCCTTGGTCTCGGGCGGCCGAAGTCAGTGCGGAGGTGGGGAATGCTTCGCGTCGGAAGCCATCGTCGGATGGCGGATTCGCGGTGACAGCCCAACGCTCCCGGCTACCACGGGCGTACCGGGCGTCACAGGCAGCGATATGACGAAGGCCAATGCGTTTTCCGCCGTCGCAGCCTTACAAGACACCTTCGGCGCCGTGGATTGGCCCAGGGAGGGGCTTGATCTGCGTAGGTACTTCGAGTTCGGAGTGACCGCCAATCCCGGCAGCAGCGTCACATTCGATCACCTAGAGTTTTCAATCTCATCGTCCAACTCCGACGACGGGTCTGCTGATTGGCAGATCCGCACCAGCGTGGACAGCTTTGCGAGCTCTATCGCGCAGGGCTCGGTTTCCGAACTAGCTCTGCCCGGAACTCCGGTGACACCCAATGTGAGCGCCTTGGGTACCCGAACGGGAACTGTGACATTTAGGCTCTATATTTTCAATTTGGCCTCGGATGAGTTCCCGGCCGTGGGAATTCGGGGCTCCAATGGAGCAGCAGCTTCCAGCCTTCTTATTTTTGGTGGGGTGAACTAAGATGAAAAGCGTGATTTGCGATCTAAAGCTATCTGGCTGGGTTGGGGTGGTAAGCTCCGCGTTGGTGCTGTCGGCATGCAGCGGCGCAGCGAGTTCCGAACCAGGCGAAGCTAACGCCGCCGTCTCGGCGGTGTCCGAAGGCGCGGATGTCTTGGCGGCATGGGAGATTCGCGGCGATAGCCCTGAGTACGTATTGCCTGCCACGTCGAGCGCTGATGGCATCACGCCCACCGAGTTGACTCGAGCCAGTGCGTTCGCGCGGACTGCTGCCTATCAGGACACGTTTGCTGCCCACGACTGGCCCACCGAGAACCTCGATCTGAACAAGTACTTCGAGTTCGGCGTCGAGGGGTCCACCGTGACGTTGGATCATCTTGAGTTCTCGATTTCGTCGACTAACGCTCGCGGTGGATCCGCCGATTGGCAGATCCGAAGCAGCGTAGATGACTTCGGCGCCGCCATTGCTGAAGGTTCGGTTGACGAACTCGCCCTGCCCGGAATTGCCGTGACGCCGAGCCTGGCAAGGCTCGGGGCAATCGAGGGCGCGGTGACCTTGCGCATTTACATCTTCAATGTCGCGTCGGACGAGTTCCCAAGCGTGGGGATTCGTGGCTCCGATGGAACGGCTGGATCCAGCCTTCTCCTCGTTGGCTCAACCGCCGATTGAGACTCGTTAGGGTCGAGTGGGGGTCACGGCTTGGCTTCCTCGTCGAGCATCCAGGCTTCCGCCGGAGCACTGGATGCGCAAATGGAAGTGATCTTGATGACCCGAATAGGCGTGCATCACCCGCTCCGCGAGCGGCACAAAGCGAGCAAACTCCGGACTCTGCCGCCCGTACTCGAGTAACAGCTCCCGCAGCTCTGCCGAGATGAACACGTGGCTCACGACGACCCGCAGGTCGCGGAGCCACTCGCGCAGCATGACCCAAGTTCGATAGGCGTCGAGCACGTGGCTGGGATTCGAGAGTGAACGCCCGTCGGAGCCGAAGGGCTCGAAGGCATTCAGCATGACGGGCTGACCCTGGCCATCCGCGACGAAGAGCGCCACGTCGGCATCGCACCCGGTCTGATGGGAGACGTGACCCGATAGCCGCCCTCCGTGGCGAGCCGACAGGTCACCAACGAGCGTGACCGAGCCGGGCACGGCCATGGCGGCGGCACGAGCACCGCGCCGGACGAGCTCGAGCAGCAACGGATTGCCCCAAACGCGATCTTCCGAGCCCTGCTTGATCCGCAGGTAGGAACGCTCCGAGAGGGTTCGGGCGCCATCGAGAGCGACCGTGCCCGAGGGACCCGGCTGGGAGGGTTGCGCCGGGCTGGAGGGGGCGAGACCCAGCGCGAAGAGGCCGACCAGGGCCCCTAGCAGCCAGCGAGGCGCCGTCACGAGCGCTCCACCTTCCCCACTGGGGCTGCAGCGCGCCGGGGCCGCCGAGCGGCCTTCTGAAGGCGCCCAGCCCGCTTGGATGCTTTCCGTGGAGCGGCGGTAGTCTGAAGAACCTGCGGCAGGACGAGCGGCCCCGCAGCCTTGCCCCGGGCAACGAGCTCGGCGAGCTGGTCACCGATCGCGCCGAGGAACCGCTCCAGGCCGAGTTGGCGGTCGTTGATGAGCCTCAGACCGAGCTCCCACGCGGCGGTCATGTCTGGGGTCGTGGCGGTCGGCGGGAGCGCATCGATGAGCGCACGGCCAACGGCCGTCGATCGGATCTGTTTTCCCGTTCGACGCTCCACATACTCGCGGTCGAAGAGGCGCTCGATGATACTCGCCCGCGTAGCGGGCGTGCCGATGCCGTCCGTATCGGCAAGGACTTTGCGCGCCTTGGGATCCGCGAGGAATCTTCCGATGTTGCACATGGCTTGAATGAGGGTCGCGTCGGTGAAGGGCTTAGGCGGCTGGGTACGTTTCTCGACCAGGCGCCCCGAACGACAGAGGAGTCGGTCGCCGACGTCAAGAGGGGGCAACGCGGTGTCTTCCGCGGCATCGTCGTCGCCCTTTTCGGCCGTATCGGAGGTCGACGCCACTGGCTCGAACGCTCTCCATCCGAGGGCGAGCGTCCGCCGCCCGCGCGCCACGAAAATTTCGTTGGCCAGGCGGATTTCCGCCCGCGTCTGCAGATACTCGAACGGAGGCAGAAACTGTTGCACGTAGCGGCGCGCGACGAGCTCGTACAGGGACCTGTCGGTCGCGTCGAGACCACAGACTGCGGCGGTGTTTGCGGTCGGAACGATCGCATGGTGCGCGGTGACTCGGGAATCGTCCCAGACGCGGCCGCAGCGGTGCAGATCAGCCGCTCCGCACGCCTCGACGAGCATCGGAGCATGCTCCCGCACCGCATCCAACACTCCCCTCGCCTGCCCCCGCTGTGCCGCCGGCAGATAGGCGCAATCGGAACGCGGATACGTCACCAGCTGACGTTCATAGAGCCGCTGCGCGAGCTCGAGCGTCCGCGCCGCGCTCAGGCCGAGCTGGCGCCCTGCCTCCACCTGCAAGGACGCCAGTGAGTGGGGCAGAGGCGGCTGTTCCGATCTCTCGGTTGCCTCGTGGTCTGCCACGCAGCCCAACGTGCCGGCGACACGGCTCGCCACGGTCCTAGCGAGCTCGCGATCGAGCAGCCTCCCTTCGGCATCGAGCTTGTCCCCGTGCTCGTCCTTCCCTACTGCCCACGTGGCTTCGAATTCCGCTCCCGCCGCGCTGCGCAAGGTGACCGTGACACCATAGAATGGCTTCGGCACGAAAGCCTCGATCTCGCGATCCCGGCGCACGATGAGCCCGAGCACGGGTGTCTGCACCCGCCCTACCGATACGACTCCGCGATATCCTGCGAGCCGCCCTCGCAACGTATACAAGCGCGTAAGATTGAGCCCGTAGAGCCAATCGGCACGCTGGCGAGCGAGGGCGGATTCATAGAGAGGATGATATCGCTCGTTCGGCTCGAGAGCTTCGAGGGCCCGCGCTATCGCAGCTGGACTCAAGTCCGTGACCAACAAACGTTCCGTGGGACCGCGCCAGCCGAGATGCAGCAGCACCTCGTCGACCAACAATTGTCCTTCACGGTCAGGATCGCCGGCGTGCACGACACGCTCTGCGCGGGCGAGGAGACGCCGGAGGGACGCGACGAGTTCGGGCGCTGCAATGCGATGCCGCCATTGTCGCGGGATGACGGGCAGCGTGTCGAGTGCCCACGTTGCCAGCGCCGCGGAGTAGTCTTCCGGCGGCGCCATCTCGAGGACATGGCCTGCGCACCATGCAACGATGTCCCCGGTCGCGCATTCGATGTGATGCTGCGACCGCCGATGGGGCCCGGGGATCGCTGCTGCAATTGCACGAGCCAAGCTCGGCTTTTCCGCGACGACGAGGCGCATGGCGGTAAGTCGTCGAAGCGGTCAGAGCTCGACGTCGCGTCCGGCGGCCGCGTCCCGAGCGGCAAGCTGGTCCCGCCAACACTGCGGGAAGGGAATCTGCGTCACGGACGGAGACTCGAGTGTGCCGTCGACGCCGAAGCTGAAGTAGACGCCGCGCACGCCCGAACGTTCAATTTCGCCGAGGCTTCCGATCCAATACTGGAGAAAGGAGCCCCGCGTATCCCCGGAGTAATTCGTCGGTTCGCCGAGCACGTCGAGGACCTCCGCCTGCGTCGTCTCGCCGACGACGAAAGAGCAGAGGACTTCGTCGCTCGGGACTGCCTCGAGAAACGCGTACCCAGTTTCTTCGTCTGCTCGGCCACCGCCCCCGCCACACGCCACGAGCGAAGCCACGCAGAACATCGACATCATCGCCTTGATCATATCTATCTCCTAGTGCACGCCTGGCGTGCGTCTCGAGCGGCGGTGCGCCGTCGCTTCCGGTATTCACTGATTGCCGACGAGGCCCGACATGCGCAGGCCCTCTGTCATCCCCGCAAGAAAGAATGCAGCATCGAGCGCGTCACGTCAATCCATCGTCCTATCGATGAGCAAGCCAACGTCCGCGCTCAAAATTCGAGTAGCAGGCTCAGCGTGCCGAGCACGGACGCTGTGGGGATGGGGCCCATGTAGCGCGAATCGAAGCTGTCGCTCGTGGTGATCACGAAGATCTCGCCCGGCTCCAGGCGGCGACAGAGCTCGAGCCGCGGCAAGGGGCGCTCCTGCGAATCGACGGAACGGACCGTGGCCACTCGCCGCTGGTTGATGAGGACGGCAGCATCTCGGATGCAGACGTGATCGCCAGGCAGTGCTGCCACCGGCTTCGCGAGCAGATCGAAGAACGAGGTCGGGACGAGGCGCCGTTCGCGAAACAGCTCGCGCAGTGCCTCCGGGATGGGGAATGCAACGATCTGGCCCCGCTCGGCGGGCGCGCCGCGCGTCAACCAATAGAGCCCCCGCGGGACGCTCGCCGTGCGGTTGAGGATGAGGCGTCCGGGCAAGAACACCTTCGCGACGATGACGAGCACGGCCATGGTGGCGAGCACTGACGCGGCGAGGCGGTGCTGTCGTAACTGCCGCCATCCAAGCTCTGAGCATGGCGCGGTCCGATGCCCGATCGATGCCGTCACGGCGAAGTGCCCCCGAAAAACAGACCGCCCGGGCGAAATAGACTGTCAGCGAGAGCCGAGGCGTCGTTCGGTGGGGGCGGCGGGGCGCTCGACTGCTCGAGTTGGAGCATTACAAAGCGACCCAACGCGGGCAGACCCAAACTCTGGCCGTACCGGTCCAGCGTGCACGCGCGACGGCTGCGAGCGCTGGGCGCGTCCCCGAGGCTACGGCACTGATAGTCGAACTCGCTGATCTTGGCCGAGGCGACCTCGACTTGGAGGCAGCCATCGAATAGTTGCTCGATTGGCTTGCCGAGCTCCTCGAACCATTCCAGGCGCGCCGGCAGCAGGCCCACTACCGGGCTGCCTCCGAGCGCCGCAATTCGGTCGAGAGCCACGCGTGCCTCGTTAATCGAACGAGGCGGTATATCGACCGACGCTTCATCGAGGCCCGAGATGTCGAGGACGGCGAAAACATTGGCCGCGCTGACGGCATCGATGATGCCGAGCAGCAGCGGGTCGTCGAGGTGAAGGCTGCACGACAGGAGCAGCGCCGCGAGCGCGTCCATTTCTCACTCGCCCAAGAAGCTCGAATCGATTCCGGTGAAAGTCTCCGGCATGCGATCGAAGCCCTCAATCGAGCGCCGTTGGCGTTCGGCGGTGATCCTGTTTTCGGTGACCTCGGCGGCAGCGATGTCGGATGTCACCCGCCCCGCCGCTGCCACGGTTTGCGTTATGTTGGCGAGGTTCGAGTGGACGATCGACAGCATCTGGACCGCGGACTGCAGTTGCGCCACTTGGCTGTCCTCCGCATCGGAGCGCCGAAGAATGTCGCGGGCCTGGGCGTGGCTCTGCTCGAGGGTGGCAACGCTAGTCTGCGCGCGATGGGAAACGAGGGCGGCCCCGTGAATCTCGCGATTCATCTGTCGAGCCGCCTCGGCGTGCTCACTTGGCCGCATATCCCGGACCGCGTCTTCATCTGGGAACATTCGCCGGAACTGGCGATTGACCCCGTCGAGCGTGTAGCTGATGGTGTTTGCGTCGCGCGTGATGGAGTCGAACGTGACGGCGTCACCGGAGAGCAAGGCGGCGACGGACTGGTAAGAGCGCGGGTCCAAGCGCTCGGCGGCATTGCGCAGGTATTGAACCTGTTGCTTGACCGCCTCGATTTGAGCGATCGTGGTGGCGATCTGAGCCGTCACCTGCGCGATGCTCCCGACGTCGATCACGGGAAAGGCCAATGCCGGCCGTGGGCGCAAGAGAGTGAGCGCCGAAAGTGGAAGCAGCGTCAAAGCGTGCAGTGCAGCGCGGCGAAACATGGCTAGGTCCTTGGGTTGAACGAGGTGGGTCAGTTGTCACGCAGGAAGTCGGCGCTGATGCCGTCGGTGTGCAGCGGCGGGGCGAATTGCTCGAGCAAGCGGTTCTGCCGCTCGGCGGTGGCGTCGCGGGACGATGCTCCGGTGGCCGCGAGCGAGGAGTTGACGCGCTCGGTGGCTGCGAGGGTGAGGGAGAGCTGCTCGAGATCGGAATTGATGAGCTCGATCATGTGGACGAGCGCTTGGAGCTGCGCGACGGCGCTCGAACTGCCATTCGAGCGTTCGAGCAGCTGAGTCGTAGTGCGGGTGTTACCCTCGATGCTCGAGAGCGTCGCCTGAGAGCGTTCGGCGGCGAGGGAGCTCATGTAGAGCTCGCGGTCCCACGTCTCTCCGAGACGCGCCATGTCCGCCGAGGGCGTGTTGCGAACGGCCTGCTCGTCCGGGAAGATCTGGCGGTATTGGCGAGTGACCGTCGCGATGCGGTACCCGATCATATTCACGTCGGAAGTGAGCGAGCGATACTGCGACAGAACCTCTTGGGGCGACTCCGGAAGGTCCGTCAAGCGCTGGGCGGCGTCACGAAGGACGCCGATCCCGGCGACGAGCTGATTGTAGAGGTTCAGGGCCTCCTGGAGCTGTTTAGCCATTTCCACCGCCCGAGTGGGATCCACGACAGGAATGAGCGGAATGGGCAGGGCAACGGCAGGACGACGGCCCATCACGACGGCTGCGGCAACGACGGCCGCCAGCCATGTGCGACGTGTGTCTTTCGCGTGCATGTGCGGTTCTCCGATGGTGGCGGCTTCAGTTGGCGGACGCTGAATGATGCCCGCGAGCCGTGCGTGCGGGCGTGCTGGGCAAAACGTGAGTCCTCGGCGGCGGCAGCGTTGCGGCGCGGCCAGAAGCCGGCCGCGAGCGCTCGTCGACGAGAGCGTCGAGGGCCCGCTCGATGTCGCCGCTCTCGAGAATCGCTGAAACACGAGGGAAGGCCCGCGTCTCCGGTGTCCCCCAGTCCACGGCGTCGTGGTCCACCAAGGCGCTGGCGCACCAGCGCAGCATCCCGAGGCAAATGGCTCTGTGCCGGGCAATGCGGGACTGGCTGGTCGCTTTCAAGGCCACCAGCTCGGAGAGCGTCGCGAGCTGCACCTCGGTGGCGTACACGTAGGCTTCGGTCAAATTGCGCAGGCTGTGTGGCGTTTTCACCTTGTCTCTAACCTTTCGTCTGGTGGGCGGCTCGCGGGGCATCCGTTCTTGCTCGTGCCCCGCTCGTGTCATTCAGCATACGGCTCGAGAATGATGTCCTGGGTGACGCGGAGATTCGCGGCAAAGCCGGGCCTGACCGTGATCGTGGGCTGAATGTTGATCTGTCGGGCGACGATCGCCTGACCGGCGTTGTTGATCTGCCCGGCCGCATTGCGGGCCGCGGTCTGCGCGAGCGTCGGCTGATATCCGGTGGTGTCGCCAGCGGCGGCCTGTGTGCCCACGGCCAGAATGGTAGATAGGCCAACGGCCGCGATAAGCCGATCGTAGTGATTGTCCACGTCGTCGGTGAGCCCCGCGCCGCCCTGAAGGTCACTCGCGGGCATGCACTTGAGGTTGATGGACTTCCCGTTCGGAAAAATGATGCGGTCCCAGCACAGCAGCACGCGCTCTTGTCCCCAGGCGACCTTGGAGTCGTACCACCCGACGAGCTTGGTGCCTTGCGGCACGAGCAGATGGTCCCCGGTCACGCTGTCAAATACCCGCTCGCGCACCTGCGCAGTGACGGGGCCTGGCAAGTCGGAGTTGATGCCGTCGATGAGTGTGATGGGGATGATGGATCCCGCCTTGAGCTCGTAGGGACTGATCGGTCGCTGCAGCGATGAGGCGAGATAGTCCGCGGATGGGCGCGTGGAATTCAGAAAGGCCGACTTGTGGTCCTGCAGGTTGGGGTCCAACGAGTCTACGCCGCTGCCAGCGGCCATCGACGTCGGGGCGAGCAAGGGAGCGCCGGTTGGCATGGCAGGGGTGGGCATGGCAGCCGGGGGCGAAGGCTCGGCGGCGGACGCGCGGCGCGAGGTGTCCGAGGTTTGGAAAAACACGCCCGCATTGCGGGCCTGCTCGTCGAGCGCCTCCCGTTGCGCGCGCTCTCGCTCGGCGCCTGGATCAGGTACGATGCGCGTCGGCGGCGGTGGCCTCTCGCTCGCGGCTGGCAGGGGCGGTGGTGCGGCCCGCAGAGTTTCGGGTGGGATGGGCGTTGGCGCCGCCGGGACCGCCGAAAGAAAGTCTGGAATCGCTTGAGTCCTCGGCAGCGTCGGACCTTTGGGCTCTTCGGCGATGGGAGCGGGATGCGCAAGACGCACCAGGTAAGTGCCGCCGATGACGACGGCCGTCAGTGTCGCGACCGCCGCGATGACGGCGACGGGCTTGAGCTTGCGGCGCGGGGTCGCGGGCAAGTCGAGGCTCGCATCGTCCTCTGCCATCTTATGGGCCGCGTCGTGGGGATCCTCGAGATCGGCATGGAGAGGTTCGTGATTCATGGTCAATGTGCGCTCCGTTGGATGAGCACGACTTGCTGGGCCTCGTCGGCGTCCTTCGAGGGCAGGCGCAGCTCGACGGCGTCGACCACGCGATCGACGACGTACAGGTCTCCACGGACGCGGTAGTTGACGTACTCCGCGTTCTGCGTCGATCCGGAGCGCACCACGAAGAGCATGGGCAACGGGTCCGGACGGACGCCGCCGGGGAACCGAATGAACGTCTGCGACCCGTCGTCGAAGACCATCGTGGGCCGCCACGATGGCTTGCCCGACGTGTTGCGGATCGAGTAATCAAACCGCAGCGCTTTGGCGTCGGCGACACGAGTCGAGCTCTGCCGTTCGCGGGTCAGGCGTTCGAGCTCTTGGCGTCGGCGCTCGGCATCGTGCTCGGGGTAGCGCCACTGGACGGCCGCCATGTAGGCGCCGCTGCCCGCGAGGAGCTCGAGATGATAGTTCCGTCGGTTCGTCGTCAGCGTCAGGTTCGTCGTCGTGTCGACCCGTAGCGGAGTGACTTGCACGTGCTGTTGGGGCTCGTCCCCGTGGACGGCATCGATGACGTGGATGATCCACAGCGACGCATCGCCAACCGTGGGTCGGGTAGCGAGCTTCTCACCTGGTTGCAAGATCAGGTCCGTCACGCGCTTGGGCGCCGCCCGGACGCGAAATAGCTCGTCGCTGGCAAACGTATACGTCGTGATGGGGTCGACGCCGCCGCTCGTCGTGGGCGCTCGCGATGGTGCGACCGGCGAGGCCTGCGGCGCCGCGAGCTCGCGTCGTCGGCCATGGCGCGGTCTCGGCGACGTCGACTCACGCGGCGTCGTCGTCGGAGCGGTCCTCGTGAGAGAGGCCTCGGCATCACTCCTCTACCCTGCGGCCC
>Ga0315910_10002428_pt1 | contig 16403 bp, 15 predicted proteins | sample EdamamesoilMG_FD_204470 | JGI IMG/M metagenome (GOLD analysis project Ga0315910, IMG submission 204470) | Garden soil microbial communities collected in Santa Monica, California, United States - Edamame soil | ecosystem: Environmental > Terrestrial > Soil > Garden | place: USA: California... | reverse complement strand
GTGACGAAGTACCTGCGGAGGTGGTAGCGGAGATTGCCGGAGCTGGCGGGCCGGGCGTTTCCGATCCATGGTGGGGTTACCAAAGCGCGAGCGGCTTCTATTTTCCGGATGAGGTCATCGACTGGATTGAGGCGGTTGCAAACGGCGAAGATCCCGGGCCTTTATAGATTTAGACCAAGCGTAACTTCCTCATCTGGCTGTTTATCGGTACGCTTATCGCCGTGTTGCTGGCAGAGGTCTGGTCGGCGCCATAGGCCTCGGACTGTTGGCATTTGTTGGCTGGATCTTCCGGCAAATTAAACGTGCGGGATGAACGCTGCGGGAGGAGAACCACTGATGTCCAAAGTCACACCGTTCCTGATGTTCAACGATCAACTCGAGGCGGCCATGGAGTTCTATACCGCCACCTTCCCGGACTCCGAGATCAGGAACGTCGCCCGCACCGGCAATGATGGCCCGGTTACGTCCGCTGAATTCGTAGTTGGCGGCCAGGTCTTCATGGGCTACAACGGCGGACCGTACTTTTCGTTTTCCCAGGGTTTCTCACTGTTCGTTGACTGCGAAGACCAGGCCGAAGTCGACCGGTATTGGGACGCGCTCGTCAGAGCCGGGGCAAAACCCATCCAGTGCGGCTGGATCGAAGACCCGTTTGGTCTCGCGTGGCAGATTGTCCCAAGGCGCTTCATGCAACTCATCCAGGACCCGAACTCCACCAAAGTCCAGGCCGTGATGCAGGCGATGATGACCATGGTCAAACTCGACGTCGCTGAGCTTGAACGAGCCTACAACGAGGCCTAGCCGAGGCCTGCCGGTGCCAGCAGGAACTGCGCGCCTTCATGTTCGACCCGCAGTCCTGAGCATGAGCGCAGCCAGTGGAGCCGCTGGCTAAACATCCAACTGCCGGGTGATAATTCCACTGAACTTGTTGAGGGAGAGGAAAATGAGTTACAGCGGCAAGCATGCCATTCCTGCTGCCATACTGGTGGCAGCACTGTGTTCCACGAGCGCACTTGCGCAAGGGGCCAAAGCGGGCGAGGAACCCACGCCCGGATTCAACAACAAAATCCCGCCGGAGATCATGACCCCGGAGACGGTGCAGACCCGCATAGGCACGCTCACATTTGCGGATGGTGTCCCCACTCCAGAGACCACCCAACTGACCTACGATCATCTCGACTTCCTGCGTGGAGTCCAGGTGTTTCTCGATTTCGTACCCGCCGCTTCGCTGGAAGCGATACGCCGTGGTGCCAGCGAGTTCGGCGCCAGGGAAAGTCACCAGGCCATCGTCTACGACCAACTGCTGGACTCCAACCCACTGTTGCTGACCGGTAATACCGATACCGTTTATTGCATCGCCATGCTCGATCTCGAGACCGATGGGCCCACCGTGGTCGAAATTCCAGCGGGCTCGGGACCGGGAACGGTGAACGATGCCTTCTTCCGGTTTGTCATCGACATGGGAGCTCCCGGGCCGGACAAAGGCAAGGGTGGCAAGTACCTCATCGTTCCCCCCGGCTACAAGGGAGACTTGCCGGAGTCGGGCTATTTCGTCGCGCAATCACCTTCGTACACGAATTTGTTGATCCTGCGTGGCTTCCTGGTTGACGGCAAACCGGATGCGGCTTCGAAGATGTTCCGTGAGGGCTTGAAGGTGTACCCGCTCAGCATGGCCGCAAGCCCGCCTGGGATGGAGTTCCTCAACGGCTCCGGAAAAGCCTACAACACCATTCACGCCAACGATTTCGGGTTCTACAGGGAGCTGGACGCCGTCATCCAGAAAGAGCCGCTGGACTTCATCGACCCTGAATTGCGTGGCCTGGCCGCTGCCATTGGCATCCGCAAAGGCCAGCCGTTTGCGCCCGACGAGCGGATGGCGAAGATTCTCACTGAAGCAGTTGCAGTCGGCAATGCCACTGCCCGATCCATTGCTTTCAACAACCGTGATTCGCGTTCGCCGCTTTACCCCGACAGCCAGTGGAGGACAGCGTTCATCGGTGGTGACTACCGCTGGCTTGATGGCGACGGCATGTCCGGACGCAACCTTGATGCACGCACCGCTTTCTTCTACATGGCCACCGTCAACACACCCGCGATGGCACTGCAAATGGTTGGCGCGGGCTCGCAGTATGCGGTGATCTATAACGACAGCTCGGCAAACCCGCTGGTCGGTGCGAAGAGCTACCGGTTGAACATCCCGGCAAATGCGCCGGCCAAGGATTTCTGGTCTGTGGTGGTGTATGACCCGCAGACGCGTTCCGAGCTGCAGACTTCACAGCCATTTCCCAGCCGGAATAACAAACGAGACAAACTGGTCACCAACGCCGATGGCTCAGTTGACCTCTACTTCGGCCCCAAGGCGCCCGCTGGCCTGGAAGAAAACTGGGTGCAGACGGTACCGGGCAAGGGATGGTTTGCGCTGCTGCGGCTGTATGGCCCGCTTGAGCCCTGGTTCGACAAGACCTGGCGGCCGGGCGAAATAGAATTGGCGGAGTAGCCTGGCCAAGCGTCACGCGGCCAGACAACACCTACAGGAACTTTGGGTTTGCGGATTACAGCAGGAGATAGCCCGTGTTCAGTCACATCATGATTGGTTCAAATGATATTGAGCGTTCGAAGCGCTTCTATGATGCCGTCCTGGCAGTGATAGGCGCAGGCGAAGCGATTCGCAACGTTAACCCCAGCGGGCAAACCCGGCTGTTCTACCGGCATGAAGGGGTATCGTTTTGCGTCACTGAGCCTATCAATGGTGAGCCGGCGACCGTTTCAAACGGTGCAACCGTAGGCTTCAAGTGCAGCACTCCGGAGCAAGCGCAAGCGTTCCATGACGCTGCCCTGGCACATGGCGGCACCTCAATAGAAGCACCTCCCGGTTTGCGCCATGGCCCGCAAGGATCACTCTTTCTCGCCTACGTCCGGGACCCGGACGGCAACAAACTTTGCGCACTTCACCGGCCCAAGTAGGCCAATCGTAATAATTCATCTTGCGGCATAATCAAGTTGACAGAAGGTAATTGCCATGACCGTTGCTGAAGTGCTCGCCCTGCTTGAGACGGAACGCGACGAGCGTGGTATCAAACACTGGGAGAAACTGGGCAGCGGCACCGGCGGCATGAGCAGTTATGGAATTGGCCTCACGAAATTGCGCAAACTGGCCAAGCAGGTCGGACGTGACCGCAAGCTCGCACAGGCGCTGTGGAAGTCCAAAGTCTACGAAGCCAGGGTGATTGCACTGCTCATCGATGATCCCGCGCAGATTACCCGGGAGCAGGCCGAGCAACAGGTCGAGCAGTTGTCCGGCGGCATGTTGGCCCATGTGTTCGCCTCGTGTGATGCAACGCTTGCCAAGACCTCATTCGTAGTAGAACTTGCCGACCAGTGGGTCAACAGCAAAGATCCTGTGCGCCGGGATTGCGGCTACGGGCTGCTCTATGAAGCATCGAAGCTCTCCGGCAAGAAAGCACCCAGCGAGGAGTTTTTCCTCGGCCACGTCAAGCGCATCTCGGAACGGATTGATACTGAACCCGAAAGAGTTCGCATGGCGATGGGCGCGGCACTGATGGGCATTGGCAAGCGCAGCGCAGCGCTGAACAAGGCAGCGCTGAAAGTTGCACAACGAGTGGGGCCGATCGAGTTCACTTCCCTGAGCGGCGAATGTGAGCCGTTTGATGTTGCCAAGCACTTGTCCACGGATCGCCTGAAAGAAAAGCTGGGACTGTAGGCGTGGCTCGCAGACGGTTTTTTGTTTGCATCGCCATCCTGATGCTGGTCGCCGTCGCGCTGGGTTTTGGAAAGAGCTTTTATCTGCGTCCGGTGTTCAACAGCAAACCGCTGCCGGGCTATCTGCTGCTGCACGGAATAACCATGACCGCGTGGTTCCTGCTGTTCCTGGCGCAGTCCATGTTGGTTAGCGCCAGGCGCGTTGACCTCCATCGCAAGCTCGGCGTTGCTGGCTTATTTCTCGCAGCGGGGGTGGTAGTCACCGGAGTTGTCGTCAATCTGAACGTCATTCCGCGGATGCTGGAGATAGGGCAGATTTCCAGGGCTAAAGAAGGCGTGGAATTTGCGCTTTCCAGCATAAGTGGGCTGTTCCCCTTTGCCGTCCTGGTGCTTCTGGCGGTTGCACTGCGTCGAAATACAGGCGTGCACAAGCGCCTGATGTTCTGGTCGTTTGTGTGGGTTCTTGGCCCGGCGTTTACCAATACCCGGCCGCTGGGCCAGTTTCTCGATCCGCTGGTTGCGCCGTACCTGCCGTTCTTTCCGGCAGACTTCATTTGGCTTCTCGGGCTCGCCATCTATGACTGGAAAACCGAACGCCGCATTCACCCGGCCACCTATGTGACGTTCGCGCTGCTGCTGTGCTTCTTCCTGTTCGCCACCCCATGGATTACCGGGAGCGAAACACTGCAGGGGTGGCTGCTGGCCTATGTGGAGAGTCACCAGTGAGCACCCTTCCGACTTTCTCTGTGATAACCAGCCGGGCCTGCTCCGGCACGCCCACATGCTGCTTCATGCCTGTGGGGCTCATGCTGGCTGGAATTACTGGATCTTCCGAGTAAGGCGATCAGCGCAACTTCAGTTCCGCCATGCGCTGTTCAATCTCTGTCTTCGGCAGCCAACGGCCATTGACCATGACCCCGGCCTGTTTGCGAACATTGCCCACGTCGACCAGCGGGTCGCCATCAAGCAGCAACAGGTCAGCGCGGTGCCCGACGGCGATGGTGCCGAAATCCGGCTCGGCAAGGTACTGTCCCACGTTGCGTGTACCGGTAGCCAAAGCCTCGAAGTTCGACAGCCCGGCAGCAGTCATCAGCTGCAGTTCCTGCAGTGTTGCGAAACCAGGCACGTTGCCGATCTGCGGCGCATCGGCGCCCAGCAGCAAGGTGACTCCACCCTCATGCAGTGAGCGGATCAGCCAGGAACGCAATTCCAGATACTCCGCGCGGCGGTCGGGGGTGAACTCCGGGTTGGCCTGGAATTCGCGCACGCTATCGGCCCATTGGTTCACATCGCTTTGCGGCCACCAGGCCATCGCGGCATCAGCCAACATCCGCTCAGGCTGGCCTGTACCGGCCAGCGTTTGCATTAACGATTCGGTGGCATTCACGTAGATCCCCGCCTCGCGGGTGGCGCGAACCAGGGGGGCCAGCTTGTCCCGGTTGATGTGGCCAACCAGCCCGCTGCCAAACAAGCCACTTTGCTCCAGGGTAACGGGGGCGCCGTCGGCGATCAGCGCCTCCATGTAACCGTCCATATGATCGATGCTGGCGTACCCCGCCTCGATGGCGCGTTGCACTCCCACATCGAGGGGAACGTGCCCTGCAAACGGAATGTTCATCCGGTGCGCGGTCTCGGCCATGGCGTCGAATGCCGCGCGTGACAGTCCGGGGTGGATCTTGAGCAGGTCGTAGCCCGCAGCTTTCTGCTCTTGCACCATGCGGACGGCAACCTCAGGAGTGGGTGCGGAGTTGCCGTTGATGGAAGGGCCTGCCAGGATCAGCCGCGGGGCGAGCCGCTGCCAGCTGGCAGCCTGCTGCCGCCATTCAATCTGGGCGGGATGGCCAAGCATGCCACGCACCGTGGTAATGCCGTTGAGGACGTTCAGCTGCAGCACCCGGTCCACCATTTCCGGCGAAGCACTGCCCGACGGCAAATGACCATGCGTTTCGGTCAACCCCGGCATGAGGTACTTCCCCTGGCCATCCACCCGCGTGGCGCCGTCAGGAATCGAAACCTCCCCTGCCGGCCCGATCGCGGCAATCCGGGCATCCTGGATGACCACGGTCAGAGCCGCCACCTGGCGCTCGTTATCCATGGGAATAACGGTTACGTTTTCGAACGCGACAGGCGCTGGCGGTTGTGCGATGACGGAAGCACTGAGGGTCAGGGCCGCCAAGGTTGCATACATGTTCTGCCGGATTTTCATGGTTTCCTCCTGTGTAGGTCACATGATGGCGCTGAATTGATAGTATGCAAAGACTTGCAAACCCCGGAGGACGGCAAATCCATGAACAACGACGAACGGATCATCGACCTGCTGGGGCGCATCGAATCGAACCAGCGCACGGCACTGGAGGCGCAGCAACGGCACCTTGAGATCGCGCAGGCCCAGCTTGACCGATCCAACAAAACCATCCAGGAAAGCATCGAACTGCAGCGCACTGCGGTCGCCAGACAGGGCCAGATCACCCGGATTATCCTTCCACTGCTTGCTGTGGTGGTCGCTTTACTGGCCTACTTGCTGTTCAAATACCGCATCTTCTAGCCCGAATGATCCCGCAAAGCGGAGCCCAGCATGAGTACGTTTTCTGAAAAGCTCAAAGAGGAATTCAAAGCGCTGCTGCCACCAGCGATCTTTTTCTTTGTTGCCCTGCACCTGGTGGCGTTTGTGCGGGCACTGATGCTGGAAGGCACCGGCATCGCGCTCAGCACTTCATTGTCCGTCACGATTGCGGCGCTGATCATCGCCAAGGCGGTGCTCATTGCGGACTTGCTTCCACTCATCAACCGCTTTCCGCGCAAACCGCTGATTTACAACATCGCCTGGAAGTCGGCCATTTATTTTTTGGTGGCAGCCCTGGTGCATTATCTGGAGAAGTTGTACGACTTCTGGCGCGAAACCGGCGGCTTCGCAGCTGCCAATGAAAAATTGCTGGCCGAAATCGTGTGGCCCCATTTCTGGGCCATCCAGATTTTCCTGCTGGTCATCATCCTGATGTATTGCACGCTGCGCGAACTGGTGCGTGTGATAGGCAAGGACAGGGTCCGGCAGATATTTCTTGGGCCGGTGTGAACCGGCTACCAGGCCAAAACGTTGGCCGACTACCACTTGCAACAGGCGCAACGTCAAAGTAGAAAGGTGAACCCAGTGTGAAGGGCCTGCAGCTCCACCACGTTTTCATATGCACAGCCGTGGGCGCACCGGAAGCAGAAGCCCTGCGTTCTGCAGGGCTGGTGGAGGGTTCAGGCAATACCCACCCGGGCCAGGGTACGGCCAACCGGCGTTTCTTCTTCGAAAGTGGTTACCTGGAACTTTTGTGGGTGCATGACGAACGTGAAGCCCGCTCGGAACTGACGGCGCCTACCAAACTCTGGGAGCGCTGGGCCCGCCGGGATGGGGAGGCCAATCCATTCGGCCTGTGCTTTTCTTCCGCGCAAGGCGTTGATCCTGACCCGCCCTTTCCCACATGGCAATACCGGCCAGCCTACCTGCCCGCTGGGCGTTGCTTCCATTTTGCCGATCAAATGCGGCTTTCCGAACCGGAAGTCTTTGCGCTGAGCTGGCCACAGGACCAGTCGCCACCCGCAAATGAACCGAAGAGTCATCCAGCCGGGCTGGTTGCGATTCAGTCTGTTTCGGTTGGTTTAGCCGAACCCGCATCCGTATCCGCTACGCTGCGATCCATCAGCGATGCCGGTCTGGTCAGGATTCACCGCAGTGCCCAGCCTGAACTAATCATTGAATTCTCCGCGCGGAAGCCCGTGCTGCAGCACCTTCCGGGGCTTGGAATCACATTGGCCGGCCAGCCGGGATAGTCTGGCGCGGCTGCCTGTCGAAAGGAGGAGTTATGCCCATTGATGACCTCTACCACGATGGAATGCGGCAGCTCCAGCAAGCCCGCGACACACGCACCATAGCCGACCGGTTGAACCAGGTCACGGTGCATACAGCCTTCACGGATGAGGATCGGCAGTTCATTGAGCGCTGCGCCATGGTGTTTGTGGCTACCGCTGATGGCGAGGGCCATCCCGATTGTTCTTACAAGGGCGGGTTGCCCGGGTTTGTCCGCATGGTGGATTCGACAACTCTGGCCATCCCTGACTATGACGGCAACGGCATGTATCGCACCTGGGGCAACGTCCTGGTGAACCCGAACGTGGGCCTGTTGTTTGTGGACTTTGAGCAACCCAAACGCATCCGGGTGAATGGCACAGCCGAACTCAGGCAGGACGATTCCTTACTGCAAGAGTGTCCCGGCGCGGTGTTTATGGTCCGCGTCACCGCCCGGCAGATTTTTCCCAACTGCCCGAGATACATTCACAAAATGCAGCTGCAGGAGCACTCGGCATACGCACCGCGGCCCCACTACACTCCCCCGGTACCCGCCTGGAAGAGCTTTGAAGAGTTTCGCGACTATCTTCCGGAACGCGACCGTTCCGACCCCGGCAGGAAATAAGGACTCCCATGATTCCTGGAATTCTGGCTTTCCCGTCCATCGGTTAAAGTGCACCACTGGGGAATGCGCGGTCGGGCACGGTTGTAAGTCCACCCGATTTCTCCTATAAACAAGAGCGGAAAGGGCATTTCTGTCACGCAGTTCTGGCGTGACTCCGGCGGACACACTCGCCATCAGGGAGTGGGCAGTGCAGGCGATCCTTCGCCCGCATTGAGAACCACCGCATTCAGTTCCAGGAATTTCAAGAACAAGGACGTTGCCGCGTCAGCGGCACGGGCGTACGTGCATCCGTAATTTCACTCCGCAAAACCCGGGGCACGTCGTAACTAATTGTTTTTTCTTTTTGATTGGGGGTTATTCAATGAAAGTTCCAAGTTTGCTTTTAGCAACTACGGCTGCACTCGGCCTGATGGCCGGCAGTGTTCCCAGTGCAATGGCAGTCACTCCCTTGGTGGGCACGGCAAGCAATCCGGTTTCCGCCGGAGGTGTTGTGCCTTACATCATCCCGGGTGCCAATTCAGGCGGAAACCGCACCTGTGCTGAGGTGGGCTCGGCATTCTTCGGCAACGCACAGTATTACCAGTGCTGGAGCGGTGACCGGAATCCGGGTGATTTTCACCTGGGCTTTCCCGACATCAGCGGCAATCCGGATTGCGACCGGAATGTGATCACCGCCAGCAACGATGGCACCTACGTTGACTTTACCGCGGGCCCTGATGGCGTGGGTGCGGCCATCGTCAAAGGCGGCAACGCTGCCAATGTTTATGTTTACCAGCCCCAATCACTGGCAGATTCCGACTTGGCATCGCCCTTGAATCCAAACGGCAACCCTGCGGGGCTCAGTCATTCCGATGGCTTTTGCTGGAATCCGGTTCAGCCCCCTGGTGGCCCCACACCCGAGTGTTATGCAGATGAAACGGCTTGGGCAGCAGGTACCCGCTACGTCAAGAAGGGTAACTGGGCCATGTTTGTGGCCTACCCGGGCGCTGACGGCACTGTGGACCTGATCGCCGGCCAGCACCATTTGGCAGGTGAGGTTACTTTTTCGGGTTCCGTTGGTGGCGTTGTAACCATCACCATCGAATTGTTTGATGGCTGGCGGTTTGCGCTGAGTCCGGTCGGTGAAGAGAACGGATTCCCGATTTATGACAACAACATCAAAGTCCAGGATTATGCAGGCACACCACCGGCCAAGAATCCGGCGCCTGGCCAATTCCTCTGGAAGACAGTAGCCGAGGGTCAAGTGGGCGAAATCGAAGTGCCCCTCAACAATATATATGGCGTCCATGTGGACGTAGAACGCCTGGTGGACTGCCCCACCCCGCAATAGTCTCGCTCAAACCGGTGTAGCTTAGCCGCAGCGCGTTTTTCAGGATCATTTCTCCCTGCGGGTTGGGCAGCTTGCCCAACCCGCATTTTTTTGGCTCGCCGGGCCAATGGTTTTCTTTCTTAAGAAAAATCTTGCAGTTAGGCTCGGAATCGTAGATTCTATGTAACACGTTTCAGGGATGAACAACGGTGGGGCCGAGCCTCGCCGGGACGTCGCGCCAAATTCTGCAGGCGCTGGAGCAAGGGAATGCACAAAATCAACTCGCGTATCAACGCGGCTGTGGCAGCCATTCTGCTGGCTGGACTCGCCGTTACCTCAACCTCAGTTTTCGCCCAGTCCGACCAGGGTCTGGCGTCCCGGCAGTTTGGCAAGGGCCTGCCGAAGACCGTCAAAGATTTACCCCCCGGACAACTCAAGCGCAAATTGGAAAGCCTGCCACCACAGGCCAACGCCAAAGCCTTGAAGTGGCTGCAGGACATTGAGTTCACCGGCACCGACCTGGATGTGCTGAAAGTCGATGACGCGGGCGGCGTGTTCTTCGAAGACTCACTGTTGCCGCAACCGGCCGGTGCCCTGGGCGGCCCCGAGCCCACGCTTCCGGAAGACGCCCCGGCTGAAACCCTGGCCAATGCCTTCAAGCTGCACAGCCGGCCCGGTGCGCCCAATGTGGTTTACATTGATTTTAACGGCCACTCATTTACCGCCACCGCCTGGGGTTCCGGTACGTTCAATGCCGTGGGTTATGATCTCGATGGCAGTCCCGCCACCTTCAGTGACAGCGAACGCCGCAAGATTGTCGACATCTGGCACCGCGTGGCTGAGGACCTGGCGCCCTTCAATATTGACGTGACCACGGAAGAACCGACTACCTTCACCCGCTACACCGGGCGCATCCTGGTAACCAAAGACGTGGATGCCAACGGCGTCAACATGCCCAGCAAGGGCGCGGGCGGCGTGGCCTACGTGGGCGTGTTCGGCAACTCGAATTACCACAGCTATTACTCACCGGCGCTGGTGTATTACAACAACCTGGGCGGTGGTGTGGAAACCTACGTGGCCGAATGCGCTTCGCATGAATTCGGCCACAACCTCGGGCTGTCCCATGATGGCACGACCTCAGGTACCACGTATTACGCCGGCCACGGCAGCGGCCTGGTTTCCTGGGCGCCCATCATGGGCAACAGCTACTACAACAACGTGACCGAATGGAGCAAAGGCGAGTACACCGGCGCCAACCAGACGCAGGATGACTTGAGCATCATTCAGGGCCGGCTGGGGCTGGTGGCTGACGATCACGGCAATGCCGTCGGCTCCGGCTCGGCGCTTGCGATTGACGCCAGCGGCGCCGTACTTTCTTCAAACCCCGAACTTGACCCGGACAATCTGCTGACGCAGAACAAGGGCGTGATCAATTCATCAACGGACGTGGATGTGTTCAGCTTCAATGCCGGCTCAGGCTCAGTAGCGCTTACGGTGCGCCCGGCCTGGGATGCGTTTTACCGCGCCACCAGCCGGCGCGGCGCCAACCTCGACATTAAACTGGAACTGCGCAATGCCGCCGGCAGCCTGGTAACCAGTGCATCATCTTCCAGCGACACGGCAGTAACCGTGAATGCATCAGTGAATGCCGGCACTTACCACCTTTTGGTCACCGGCGAAGGAAATGGCACCGGCACCAGCGGCTACACCCAGTATGCCAGCCTGGGCCAGTACTTCATCAATGGCACGGTTACTGCCGGTACCGCAGCGGATACGCAGCCACCCAGCCCCAATCCCATGGGCTGGGTTTCCGCGCCAGCCGCAATCAGTGAAGCAGCAATCAGCATGACCGCAGTGGTGGCTACCGATGAAACCAGCACTGTCCAGTACAACTTCCAGTGCTTGGCGGGTGGCAGCGGCTGCGCGAACAGCGGTTGGAAGTCATCCAACAGCCACACGATTTCAGGCCTGGCGGCCAACACCAGTTACACGTTTAACGTTCTCGCGCGCGACCAGGCAGGCAATGTCACCAGCACCTCAGTGAATGCCAGCGCCACCACGCAGGCGCCACCTCCTCCACCACCCCCACTGCCGGAAGCCGAAACCGTAGCATCGGGAGAGTCTTCCAGGGCCGGAAGCGTGACGGGCACGTTCAGCCTGACCCAGGCCGATGATGGCGCTGCACAACGGATCATGGAAAGGGAAAGCGGCGGAAAAGCGAACAAGCGCTACTCGTACCTGGAACACCGCTGGACTTTCAGCCTGCCATCCAGCCAGGGTTATGTGGTGCACGCCAACGCCTGGAGCGGCGGTTCCGCTGATGGCGATACCTTCAGGTTTGAGTACTCCACCGATGGCGGCCGCCGCTGGTATTCCATGTTCACGGTGAGCTCAACTTCCAGCAGCAATGAGCAGTCGTTTGCCATCCCGGGCACACAAAGCGGCACATTGCAGGTGCGGGTCATCGATACCAACCGTGTCGCCGGCCAGTTGGACCTCGATTCGGTTTACGTGGACCACCTGTACCTGGACTGACCTGACCCCGGGGACTTTCCGAACCGGCCGGAAGCACCGGCCGGAAACGCTGACCAGCCCCACACTTGCCTTGCGTGGCAAGGCTTTCTGCCCCACCATACCTGCCAAGCCGGGGAGGGAGAGGGAGTTCGCGGAATGCGTGTTCGGTCTTTGGTGAGCTGGTCTGCATGGCTGGTTGCCCTGTTGCTTCATACCCTGCCTCTCGCGGCTGGCGTCAACACTGCTCCAGTACTGGAACCCAGCCAGTTCTTGCAACTCCTGCCGGTCAATGAAGATGCACCTGCTCCTTCTGGCGCGGTGGGAACACCCGTATCAAACCTGGTGGATCTCGATTCGGAGCAAGGGGGGCTGGACAATGTCACCGACCCGGATGTCAACGGACAGCTCGGCATCGCCATCATTGCCGCGGATACTTTTAATGGCACCTGGCATTTTTCACAGAACAGCGGAACAAACTGGTTTTCCCTGAACGCGGTTTCAGACACCAACTCATTCCTGCTGGTCGCAAACCCAACCACCCGGCTGTATTTCAGGCCGGCGGCCAATTTTAACGGCAACGTATCGGCCGCTTTGACCATCCGGGCCTGGGACCGCACCGCTGGAGAGGAAGGCAACTACGTCAATACCGAGGAAACCGGCGGCACAACGGCATTCTCTGCGGACAGTGATACGGTCTCACTGTCAGTATTCAGCATCAATGACGCACCGGTGCTGGATGCCAGCAAATCACCGGCCCTGCTCCCCATTAACAAGAACAGTCCGCTGCCGGTGGGGGCGGTCGGCACATCGATTACCAGCCTGGTGGATTACCTGTCACCGCCGGGCCAGCTGGACAACGTGGTGGACCCGGATGCCGGTGCATTGCTGGGCATTGCCGTGGTCGCAGCCAGCGCCACTAATGGCACCTGGTACTATTCAATAGACAACGGCGGGAGCTGGAACCTGCTCGGATTCGTTTCAAACAGCGCCGCCCGGCTTTTGACTGCAGCAGCTGGTTCGCGCCTGTATTTCCACCCGTCCGTGGATTTCACGGGAACTCTGGCCGCGGCCATTACCTTTCGCGCCTGGGACCGGACTACGGGCAACAACGGCGCAGGCGCCGATACCACAGTGAACGGCGACGCGTCCGCTTTTTCGGCAGCCACCGATACGGCTTCACTCGAGGTCGTGCAGGAGCTTGTCTTCCTCAACGGTTTCGAAACCCCGGATTAGACAGGGTTCAGCGGGTAAAGAGTGATTGGAACCAGATCTAACTCGCCCTGAAAGTCATGCACATGGCCTTGTTCACAAGTCCGCGGCCAGCCGGTGCCAGAATTCCCTGAGGTACCCCTGCCCATCGGCGTGGAATTGCTGCTCGCCAACCACCGCCTTGCCATCCACGCAGCTCCAGTTGTATACCGTTGCCCGGCCAGTGACGTAGGCTGGAATTCCGTCCGCGTCGGTATTAACGGCACAAAATTCCGCCATGGCCGCACTGGGTGCTTGTGACAGGTTGGCCGGTTCGCTGCACGGCAGGTTGGCGCCCAGCGGGCAAACGTAGACTTCTTTGTCCATGCAGCGCCAGCGCGCGGCGATCGGTGCATCAACAGGCAGGTTCTTGCCCGCCAACCCCTGAATCCGCAGCGGCTCGCGCAGCGCGGCTGGAACCAGGCTCGCCCGTTCATCTCCGCCTGGTGGCAGTATCAGCGAGTTGCCGATCGCCGCACAGAATTCAAAGGGTTTGGCCACCTCGGCATCCAGAGTGCACTGTCCGCGATACAAAGCCCACTGCTCACAGGCGAGGTTTTTTCCTTTACCATCCGCCAGCTGGCACAGGCTGGTTATATCACCGCTTGCATCATCGCCGGCCACCGATTTCCCGCCCACATACTGGCAATAAAGGGCAGCAGGATTGGCCTGGCCAACGCGCTGCGGGTTGGCTGAATTTCTGGCGAAATCCTCCACCCGTTGCCACACGCGCATGAGGTTGCCGCCGAGGATGGCGGTGATTTGTTCTTCAGAATATCCGCGCAGCAACAATTCCGCGATCAAGGCCGGGTAGCTGGACACGTCCTTGAGCCCGGTGGGCAGGCTGTCGCCCACACCGTCATAGTCGGAACCGAGGCCCACATATTCATGGCCCACCAGCTTCACCACATGGTCGATGTGATCGGCCACATCGGACAGGCTGGCAAACGGATAAGGCAGTTTTTCGCGATAGGCTTTTACCCACTCTTCAGTGGCGGGGTTGTCAGCGGTATTGCCGGTTTCTTCCATCCATGCGGTGCGCTGCTCCGACATTTTGGCCTGCCAGGCATTGGCCTCGGCAGTGAGGAAGCTGGAGCCGTAATTGATCATGATCACGCCGCCCTGCTTTGCCAACGCCACAATCATTTCATCGCTCATGTTGCGTTCGAAGCCGGGTGTGAAATGCCGCGCCGAGGAATGCGAAGCAATCACCGGGACCTCTGTCACCTCGAGGGTGTCGTAAAAGGCTTCATCCGAAACATGCGACACATCCACCATGATACCCAGGCGATTCATTTCAACCACCGCTTCTCTACCGAACGGACTGAGGCCGTTCCATTGCCGGTTCTTGTCATAGGATGAATCGGAAATATGGTTGCTCATGCTGTGCGCCAGCGTGATGTAACGCACACCGCGGTCGTAGAAGAATTTCACGTTCTCGAGTTTGGCCTTCACCGGCGAGCCGTTTTCCATACCCAGCGCAATGCCAATTTTCCCGGTTGCCTGCGCGGCGCGGGCTTCGGCCGGGCTGCGCACGATGACGAACTTATCCGGCGCGCGGCCGACCAGCGCTTCCATGTAATCGATCAGTTCGTTGGCCAACTGGAAGGCGCTGCCCTCGGCTTCAGTGCTTGAAGGCGTGTAAATGGACATGAAAGGAATATTGAGCCCGCCCTGCATCGCACGAGGGTAATCAAAATCACCATTCAGAGTCGCGCGGCTGACATCTTCCCAACCCTCGTTGAGCCGGATGGGTACATCGATGTGCGTATCGACAATCAGCGCGCTCTGTGCCAGAGCTTGTGCTTTGGCAAGTTGCTCGGCAGTGGGCTCAGCGGCCCAGACTGCAGAAGTCACGATAGCGGACACACAGACCAATCCGAGAAAGCCGCCTTTGAAGGATTTCGAAAATTGCATGACAAGCTCCGTGTGAAGCGCGAACAGCGGAATGAGGGGCGGGGCTAAGACCGGATCCAGGATTCGTTGCGTCCGTCCGGCTGGATTTCGTAATCCACCATGCGGTCGCCGTCAAAAATCCAGCGGGTCTGGAAGCGCTCGCCACGGATCATCATGGGCAGCCAGTGCTGGTCGTCTTCCCACATCAGGTGGTAGGGGACCTGGTCGACTTTCACCCACATGGGCCGCGCTTCGCGGCTTTCGGTGGGCTCACCAGTGAAATCCCGTGTGCGGTACACATAGACGTGGATGGAGTAGCCATCGACGAACTGGAATTTATGTTCGCCACAGTACTCCAGGTTGGAAACCGTGATCCCGAGTTCTTCGCGGCATTCGCGGATGGCGCATTGCTCCGGTGTTTCGCCTGGCTCGACCTTGCCGCCGGGGCCATTCACCTTGCCTTTGCCCAGCCCGGTTTTCTTGTCGATCAGAAGGATCTCATCGCCACGCATCACGAACACCAGCGTGGCCGGATCCTTGGCTTTCCAATTAGACCAGTCGAGATCGCTGAGGCGCTGCATTGAACTTTCAGACCACCCCATCAAACTATTCTGACCCTGCAGAACTTCAGCTTGCCCACCTGCAGCACGCCGCTGAATCCGGCCGGCAGTTGCAGCGCCCGGTCTTCAACTTTTTCGCCATCGATGCGCACTCCGCCTTCCTGGATCTTGCGGAAGGCTTCCGAATTGCTGGCCGTCAGGCCGCACTGGGTCAGGGTCGCCGCGATGCCCACGCCCTTTCCACCGGTGTCCAGCGTGCGTTCCGGAATCTCATCCGGCATGGCACCCCCCTGGAAGCGCGACACGAACTCCTGCTGCGCGGCAGCAGCAGCGGCTTTGTCGTGGAAGCGCGTGACGATTTCCTCGCACAGGAGGAATTTGATATCGCGCGGATTCTTGCCCTCAGCCGCCGCTTTCTTCAAAGCTTCGATATCGGCATTGCTGCGGAAGCTCAGTAGTTCAAAATAGCGCCACATCAGGTCGTCGGAAATCGACATCAGCTTGCCGAACATCTCGCCGGGCGCTTCAGTGATGCCGATGTAGTTACCCAGGGATTTGGACATCTTCTGCACGCCATCAAGGCCTTCCAGCAACGGCAGGGTGATGATCACCTGCGGCGGCTGGCCATAATGTGCCTGCAGGTGGCGTCCGACGTGCAGGTTGAACTTCTGGTCCGTGCCGCCCATTTCCACGTCGCATTCC
>Ga0315910_10002427_pt1 | contig 16404 bp, 14 predicted proteins | sample EdamamesoilMG_FD_204470 | JGI IMG/M metagenome (GOLD analysis project Ga0315910, IMG submission 204470) | Garden soil microbial communities collected in Santa Monica, California, United States - Edamame soil | ecosystem: Environmental > Terrestrial > Soil > Garden | place: USA: California... | reverse complement strand
CGTGCGTTTACGCCGCTCCCGAGACCGTCGGCGCACAGGGATGTGCGCCGCCGAGCCCCAGGGATGGTCTTCCGGCGTGTCTCGGGAGCGGCGTAAACGCGCGGAGCACCCGCGACTAGCACAACGCTTTTCGGGTGCGCTCGAAAGCGCGGAGCAGGCGCGATCAGCAGCGTCGGTTAGCGGGGTTCGAGGAGCTCGGCGTCGATGAGATCGCAGAGGCAGTGAATCACGAGCAGATGCACTTCTTGGACGCGGCAGGTGCGTTCGGCAGGCACGCGGATCTCGATGTCGCCGTCAGTGAGCGAGCCCGCGATTACGCCGCCGTCGCGACCCGTGAGCGCCACCACACGCAGCCCTCGCTCGTGCGCCGCGTGAATTGCGCGCACGACGTTCTCCGAATTGCCGGACGTCGAGATCGCGAGCAGAACGTCGGCCGGCTGACCCAACGCGCGGACCTGTTTCGCGAAGATCTCCACGAAAGCGTAGTCGTTCGCGATCGATGTCAGCGTCGAGCTGTCCGTCGTCAACGCGACGGCCGGCAGCCCGGGGCGCTCGAGCTCGAAACGGTTCAAGAGCTCGCTCGAGAAATGCTGCGCATCCGCGGCGGAGCCGCCGTTGCCGCAGCTCAAGATCTTGCCGTCCTCGAGCAGGCAGCGAGTCATCGTCGCCGCAGCGGCAGCGATGGCTGGCGCGAGTGAGATCGCGGCTTGCTTCGTCGCGATACTCTCCTCGAAGTGGCGGCGTACTCTTTTTTCCATGACCGGGCGCTCGGGAGTCCGCAGTCACTCTGCCTCGAACTCACCGCGCGTTCAACTGGCGTCGAATGCGTTCTTGATCCAGTGGATCTGCGCGTCGGCAGAATCGACCGACTCGAATGCGAAGACATCGAAGCGAATCCGCGCGGCTTGCCACTCCGCGTGGCGCATCAACCAGTAGCGCGTGGCCTGAACGATGCGTCGGCGTTTTCTCATGTCGACGCTCTCGACGGCCGAGCAGAGTGCATTCGCGCCGCGTGCGCGGACCTCGACGATCACGAGATGCTCGTCGTCGCGGCAAACGAGATCGAGCTCGCCGAGGCGACAGCGGTAGCCGCGCGCAAGAATCGTGAGGCCGTGCTGCGTGAGGTAGTCGGCCGCGCGTGACTCGAAGAGCCGACCGCGTTCGAGGTGCACTCAGCGTTGGCCGATCAGGGTCGCGTCGATCGGCGCTGCGCCCGGGGCAGTGAGGGCCACAGGGCGCCCATTCTGGAATTGCGCAAGCGGCAACGTGCGATGCACGCGGCCTCGCGAGTCGAGCGACAAGTCGCCGGACATTCCGCGGATCGGCCACGCGCCAGCATCGTCGGCGTACAACGAGCCCGCGAGACGGTACGCGTCGAATCCCATGCCGTACAGCCGCAACAGCACGACACGTTGCGGCCAGTACGTCTGCACTTCGGAGCGCATGGTCGCGGCCGCTTCGTCGGGTGAGACGAGACCCGGTGTGTCCGGGAAAATGAAACCGTTCAAGTCGGTGTCGCGCGCAGCGCGCGCAGGGTCGAAGATCGAGGACGTGGCATAGGTCGGAATGTCGCCGGCCGCGAAGAAGCGCAGCTGCGCGGCCAGCAACCTCGCCGCGCGCGCGTCCGCGACCACGAAAATCATGTCGACGTCTTCGCGACGGCGCGGCTCCGGGAACTGCACGGCCACGCCGAGGTTCGCCGACAGGCGTCGATATCGTTCCCGGCTGCGCGTGACGTTCAGCAGCGCGGCGGTCGGTTGAGAGAAATCCTGCAGCGCGGGTTCGTAGCCGTTCCACGCGACGAGCTCACCGCCCGCCGCCGTGAACGCCGCGTTGAAATCGTCGCGAAGCTGATAGCCGCGCTGATTGCTCGGCACCATGGCGATCGCGCTTCGCGCGCCCGCAGCGATGGCCGCCGCGGCGATTGCGCGCGCTTCATCCTCCGCGGCGAGAGCGAATTGATAGAAGCTCGTCAGGAATGGCGCATCACCGGTTGCAAAGTTCAGCGCCAAGGTCGGCACGAAGCCCGCCTCTGCGATGACCTGATCGACCTCGGGTTGCAGCAGCGGCCCGACGATGAAATCCGCTCCGTCGAGCTGTGCGCGCAGATAGGCTTCGCGGCTTCCGGGTACGGTGGAGTCGTACACGCGCACTTCGGTTTCGGCGTTCGCGGGGTTGCGCAGGTGCGCGGCCATGAAGCCGTCGCGGATCGCGAGCGCCGCATCGCGTTGCGGTGACGACAGCGGCAATAGCAGCGCGATCTGCGTCGGAAACCTCGTCGAACGTTGCCCCGCGAGCAGCTCCGCGAGAAGGCCGCCGGCGGCCGGATGGTTCGTGTACGTCTGACGCCACGTCAGCAGCGCGCGGCGCAGATCGGTGTTGGCGCTGGTCGCGAGCGGAGCCAGCGCGAGCCAGCCATCGATGATCGCATCACCGGTCGGCGCCGGAGCCGTGCTCACCGGGAATTGCTTGAACCCGTCCCAGATCATGCGTTGGTTCGCGACGATGGCTTCGGCGTCACCGAGCCACACCTCGCGCTCGACGAGCACGCGCACTGCGTCCACGGGCCGGCCGAGTTGAAACAGCGCTTGGCCACGAATCGCAGCCGCGTCGCGTTGCGCCGAATCCGACAGCGGCGGCGGAATCGCGGCCAGCATGTCGAGCGCGCTCTGCGGCCGTCGTTCCGCGAGCTCGAGCCGAGCCAGCAGCACGGCGCTTGTCTGTTGTTGTGCGGCATTCGCGCCGGTGCGCGCTTCGGTCAAACGGCGGCGCGCGAGCGCCGTGTCGCCAGAGTCGGCCGCGAGGCGGGCCGCCTCGAGCAGATATCCGACGCGGCTCGTGCCGCTGACAGTGCTGGCGAGCTGTGTGTAGAGATCCGCGGCCGCCGCAAGGTTGCCCGCTTCCTCGCTCGCTCGCGCGCGTTGCTCGAGCGTCGCGGTGTCGCCGGTGGGGCGGGTCGTCGGCGTCTGCGAGGTGCAGGCAGCGAACGCGACCACGGTCACGATTGCGATCGCCCTGGCTGCGCGACGCAGCGCGCTTGTAAACTGACCTTCGTTCATGACCAGTTGGGCTCGGCGTCTATGACGGACACCCGATCCGATCGCGGCAAGCTGTATGTCGTGGGTACGCCGATCGGCAATGTCGATGACTTGAGTCCACGAGCCCGCAGCGTCCTTGCGATGGCGGATGTCATTGCGGCCGAGGATACGCGCCATACCAGGGGATTGCTATCGCGAATCGGCGTGGAATCGCGACTTATCGCGTACCACGAGCATAACGAGACCGAGCGTGTGCCAGCGCTGCTCGAGCAGCTCGCGAGTGGCAAATTCGTGGCGCTCGTCAGCGACGCCGGCACACCGCTGATCAGCGATCCCGGTTGGCGTCTCGTCGATGCGGCGCGGGCTGCAGGAATCGAGGTCGTGCCGGTGCCGGGACCGTGCGCCGCGATCACGGCACTCAGCGTTGCGGGCTTGCCGACCGATCACTTCGTGTTCGAAGGGTTTTTGCCGCGGCGCGACGGTGCGCGCGCAGAGCGTCTCGAAACACTGCGCCGCGAACCGCGCACGATCGTGCTCTATGAAGCCGTGCATCGGATCGCGGCTACGATCGCGGCGTTGTGCGCGGCGTTCGGCGGCGAGCGGCGCGCCGCGATTGCACGCGAGCTCACGAAGACGCACGAGCAGATCGTGAGCGGCACTCTGGCCGAGCTCGCAACAAAGCTCGACGTGAGCATTCCACTGCTCGGCGAATTCGTGATCGTGGTCGCGGGCGCCGCTGCGACGACTCCCGACGAGGCTGAAGCGCAGCGTGTGTACGAGCTGCTCGTCGCCGAGCTGCCGCCCGATAAAGCACTGAAGCTCGCGGCCGAGGTAACCGGCGTGTCGCGCAACGTGTTGTACCGCTTGACTCGAGTTTGACGCCGCCAAGGATGGCGGCGTGCAGCAATTGCAGGAGCAAATTGCTGCCGCGCTCCGAGTACACTGACGGCTGGAGTCGGCCGAGCAGCCGCTGGGGTAACACCTGGAGGAAAGTCCGGGCTTTTTGGGCAGGGTGCCAGGTAACGCCTGGGAGGCGCGAGCCTACGGAAAGTGCCACAGAAAATATACCGCCAGCCGGCAACGGCAGGTAAGGGTGAAAAGGTGCGGTAAGAGCGCACCGCGCAGGTGGCAACACGCTGCGGCACGGTAAACCCCACCCGGAGCAAGACCGAATAGGGGAGCGCCAAGTGTGCCCACACGAGCTCCCGGGTAGGTCGCTACAGGTGCGCGGCGACGCGCATCGCAGAGGAATGGCTGCTCTCGACAGAACCCGGCTTACAGGCCGACTCCTTTCTCCGAACGCTAGCACCGACGTGTCCGCGCGTGGTCTTGCGAGAGGCCCCTCGCGGGAGCGTCGGCGACAGGGACGTCGCCGCCGCAGCCTACAGGGATGTATTCACGGCGGTCCCGCGAGGGGCCTCTCGCAAGAGCACGCGCCTGCGCTGCGCCGTTGCATGGATGGATTCACAGTGCTCTTGGATAAGCTCGCGACGTTCGTCGCGCACGAGCGAGCACCACTTCGCTAACTGTTCGCCAGTTCTCGTTTTTTCTCTTGCGTTTCGTTGACACGAAACCGCGCCCGTCACTATAGTGTCACGGAGTGGAGAAAAGTGGGCGGGAATGGGCCTGGCGGACGTCTTATGTTTCGCGGCGCGACCAAAGTCACCCTCGATGCGAAGGGTCGGATGGCCATCCCGGTGCGATACCGGGAGCGGCTGTTGACCATTGCCACCGGGAAAGTGGTCTGCACCGTCGATCGGGACTGCTGCCTTCTCATCTACCCACTGCCCGATTGGGAGGAGATCGAACGCAAGCTCATGCGCCTGCCGACGCTGAACAAGCAGGTGCGACGGCTGCAGCGTTTGATGCTCGGGTACGCCACCGAGCTCGAAATGGATGGCCATGGCCGTGTGCTGCTGACGCGCGAGCTGCGTGAGTTCGCGGGCCTCGAGCGGCAAGCGATGTTGATCGGCCAGGGAAATAAGTTCGAGCTCTGGAGCGAGGAGCGTTGGAGCAGCCGCCGCGACGAGTGGCTGGCGGACGACGAAGGCGAACAAGCGGGCCTACCACAAGAACTCGAATCGCTGTCTCTGTAGAGCATCCGCCGGTGACCAGCGCTCCTGGACATCAGCCCGTGCTGCTCCAGGAAGCGCTCGAAGGGCTGGCGTTGCGGAATGACGGTTGGTACGTCGATGCGACCTACGGACGCGGCGGGCATAGCGCCGAGATATTGGCGCGGCTTGGACCACAGGGACGGTTACTCGCTTTGGACAAAGACGCGGAAGCGCTGGCTGACGCTCGGGGACGCCTCGGGCACGACCCGCGTTTCACCATTCGGCATGCAGGTTTCGAGGACCTCGCTGCCGTCGCGGGCCCCTGGCTCGGCGGACACAGCCTCGCCGGCGTCCTTTTCGATCTCGGCGTCTCCTCACCGCAGCTGGATGTCGCGGAGCGTGGGTTCAGCTTCGCGCATGACGGTCCTCTGGACATGCGTATGAACGCGACTCAAGGCCCGACTGCTGCCGAATGGCTGGCCAGCGTGTCGCAGTCCGAGCTCACTGACGTGTTGTTCCGCTATGGGGAAGAGCCGCGCGCGCGCCAGATCGCGGCCGCCATCGTGCGTCAGCGCGCGGTCGAGCCGCTGACGACGACGCGCCAGCTCGCGGCTCTCGTGGCGGCGCACGCGGGTCGGCCGACCGGCCGGATTCACCCCGCCACACGAACCTTTCAGGCCATCCGGATTGCACTGAACGACGAGCTCGCGGCGCTCGAGCGCGGCCTCGCGCAGAGCCTCGCATCGCTGATGGCCGGCGGGCGGCTCGTCGTGATCAGCTTTCATTCGCTCGAAGACCGGATCGTGAAACGCTTCATGGCGCGCGAGGCACGCGGCGACGAAGCGTATGCCGGTCTGCCGAACATTCCACCGCACGCGCAGCCGCGTCTGAAGCTCGTCGGCAAGCTCGTGCGCCCCACGGACATCGAGGTCGAACGCAACCCGCGTGCGCGGAGTGCCCGACTGCGTGTGGCCGAGCGCGCTCGGCGCGAGCAAGCCGCATGAACAGACAAGTACTCGAGCTCGTCGGCGTGCTTGCGCTCGCCGCGTGCGTGGTGGCATCGGGAGTCTGGATCGTAAGCGTCGAGCATCGCTCTCGGCAGCTGTTCATCGAAGGCGAGAAGCTCAATCGCGAGCTCGACCAGCTGCAGATCGATTGGGGTCGATTGCAGATCGAGCAGAGCACCTGGGCACAGCACTCCCGGATCGAGTCGCTCGCGCGTCAGCGCTTGCGCCTCACGGAGCCGGCCGAGGACCAACTCGTCGTCGTGTTCGAGCCGGCGCGGTGAAGCGATGAGGCGAACTGCCAAGACGACGGTGGCGGATCGTGCTCGCTGGCGCAGCGCCGTGTTGCTGGCCGGATTCGCGTTCTGCGGGCTCGCGCTCGAGGGCCGCATCCTTTATCTACAGCTCGTAGACAAGGCGTTTCTCGAGCAACAGGCCAACGGCCGGCATTTGCGCACAGTGCAGATCTCCGCGCACCGCGGCTCGTTGACCGACCGCTTCGGGGAGCCGCTCGCGGTCAGTACGCCGAACGAGTCCGTGTACGCGAACCCGCGCGAGTTCAAGGATTCGCTGGATCGCCTGAGTGAGCTTGCGGACGCGCTGGACCAAGACGACGAGTGGCTCGCGCGCCGCATCACGAGCAATCTCGACCGCGAGTTCGTGTTTCTCCAACGCCACGTGAAGCCGGCGACCGCCGAGCAGGTCATGAACCTCGGCTTGCCCGGTATCGGTACGGTTCGCGAGTACGGGCGCTATTACCCCGCCGGCGAAGTCACGGGCCACGTGATTGGTTTCACCGACGCCGACGATCGCGGCCAGGAAGGGCTCGAAGCCGCATTCGACCATTGGCTCAAGGGCGAGAACGGCAGCAAGCGCGTGATGCAGGATCGTCGCGGGCAGGTGTTCGACGACATCGAGCTCTTGCGCGCACCGCGGCCGGGCCGCGATCTGCGGACCAGCATCGACCTGCGGCTGCAATACCTCGCGTACAGAGAGCTCAAGGCCGCAGTCACGGAGAGCCGCGCGCGCTCGGGCTCGGTCGTGATCCTCGATCCACGCACGGGGGAGGTGCTGGCGATGGTGAATCAGCCGTCGTACAACCCGAACGACCGTTCGCAGTATCGGCCGGACCACTATCGGAACCGCGCCGTCACGGACATCTTCGAGCCGGGGTCGAGCTTCAAGCCGCTCGTGATGGCCGCGGCGCTGGAGAGCGGCGCGTACAACCCGCGCAGCCTTGTCGACACGTCGCCGGGCGCGCTCGTGATCAACGGCAGGACGATCACCGAGGACAAGTCGAAGCTCGGGCGCATCGATCTGACCACGGTGCTCGCGCAGTCGAGCAACGTCGGGGCAGCGCGCGTCGCATTGACGATGGAGCCGCAGGCGATCTTCGACGTCGTCTCGGGCTTCGGTGTGGGCAAGCTCACCGACAGCGCGTTTCCGGGCGAGTCGGCGGGCACTATCGAAGATCCCAAGCACTGGCGCACGGTCGGTCAGGCCACGCTGTCATACGGATATGGAGTCGCGGTCACGACGCTGCAGCTTGCGCGCGCGTACGCGGCAATCGCCGCGGAAGGCACGCTGCGTCCCGTCTCGCTGCTCGCGCTCGACGGCGCGCCGGAGGGTGAGCAGGTGATCTCGCCGCGCACCGCGCACGACCTGACTGGAATGCTCGAGGCGGTCGTATCGCCGGCGGGCACCGGCCAGCGCGCCGCGGTTCGGAACTTCCATGTCGCCGGCAAGACCGGCACGACGCAGAAGGCCGGGGTCGGCGGCTACGACGCCGAGCGTCACGGCGCGATCTTCGGGGGCTATGCGCCCGCGAGTCAGCCGCGCCTAGTCGTGGTCGTGATGATCGACGAGCCTCAAGGCGACCAATACTACGGCGGCGATATCGCCGCGCCCGTGTTCGCCAACATCGTTTCCGGCGCGCTCCGCGTGCTCGCGGTGCCGCCCGACGCGCTGGCGACGCCGCCGCTCGCGGTGGTTGCGCAAGCGCAGGTGAAGCCATGATGGCCGCGCTTGCGGTGGCGCGCAGGACACTCGGCGACCTCCTAGGGAGCGATGCCGGCAACCACGCGCGGCTCGCCATCACGGACCTCGTGCTCGACAGCCGGCAAGTCCGGCCTGGCGCCGCGTTCGTCGCCGTCTCGGGCGGCCGCGATCACGGGCTCGCGCACGCGCACGAAGCGCTGCAGCGCGGCGCGGCAGTCGTGCTGTACGAGCCGAGCAACGTATTCATCGATCCGCCGGAGCCCAGCATCGCCGTGCCGAATCTGAAGGCGCGGCTCGGCGAGATCGCGCGCGCGTTCTACGTCGCTGCGGTGAAGCCCACGATCGTCGGGATCACGGGCACGAACGGTAAGACGACCGTCGCATACCTGCTCGCGCAGGCTCTGAGCCAGCCGCAGCGCCCGTGCGGCTACATCGGCACGCTGGGTTACGGAGTTCCGCCGAAGCTCAACGTCCACGGCTTCACGACGCCGGATTGCCTGACGTTGCACCGCGAGCTCGCCGAGCTCGGCGCGCCGCGCGTCGCGATGGAAGTCTCGTCGCACGCGCTCGCGCAGCAGCGAATCGCGGGCCTGGAGTTCCACACGGCCGTTTTCACGAATCTCACGCGCGATCATCTCGACGAGCACGGCGACCTGGCGAGCTATGGCAACGCGAAGCGCAAGCTTTTCAAGGTGCCGGGGCTGCAGTGCGCGGTGCTGAACGTGGATGATCCGTTCGCGGCGACGATCGCCGCGGATCTCGCGCCGCAAGCCAAGGTCGTGAGGACGAGCTTGCGCGGCTCGGCCGTCGAGCTGTCGGCGCGCCTCAAGCGTTCGGATCTCGGCGGTGTCGAGCTCGACATCGGCGGGCGATTCGGCACGGCGCGGCTCGCGTCGAAGCTGATCGGCGCGTTCAACGCCGAGAACCTGCTCTCCGCGCTCGGCGCGCTCGTGGCGCAGGGCATGCAGTTGCCCGCTGCCTGCGCGGCGCTCGCGAGCGCGAAGCCTGCGCCAGGACGAATGGAAGTGCTCGGCGGTCCGCCCGACCGACCCTGGGTCGTGATCGATTACGCACACACGCCGGATGCGTTGCAGCGCGTCTTGACCACGCTCGAAGACGCCGCCACGGGCGAGCTCACGTGCGTGTTCGGCTGCGGTGGGGATCGCGATCGCGGCAAGCGTGCGCTGATGGGCGCCGTCGCCGCGGACCTTGCAGATCGGATCGTTCTGACGGACGACAACCCGCGTAGCGAGGATCCCGCTGCGATCGTGCGCGACATCCGCGCCGGCGTGAACGAGCACCCGCGCGTGAGCGTGATTCACGATCGCCGCGCCGCGCTGAAGGCCGCAATCGAGCGGGCGCGGCCCGGCGACGTCGTGCTCGTGGCCGGCAAGGGACACGAGACCGAGCAGATCGTCGGCGACGAGCGACGCGTGTTCAGCGACCGCGCCGTGGCCGCGGAGATCCTCGGGGTGGCGCAGTGATGACGCGAACGCTGGCCGCTGTCGCCCACGAAGTCGAAGGGCGCCTCGTCGGCGCCGATCAATCGTTCGGCGTCGTGACTACGGACACGCGCGCCCTGTCCGCCGGCTCGTTGTTCGTTGCGATCCCCGGAGATCGATTCGACGGCAACGATTTCGTCGCCGAGGCCCGTGCGAAGGGCGCCGCCGGCGCGCTCGTGTCGCGACTCGCTGCCTCGCCGCTCGCGCAGATCGAAGTCCGCGATTCGCGTCGCGCGCTCGGCGCGATGGCGCGCGCCTGGCGCGCGGCATTCTCGATTCCCGTCGTAGCCGTCACCGGCAGCAGCGGCAAGACGACGGTGAAAGAGCTGATCGCCGCTATCTTGGGCGTCAGCCGCTCCGTGTGCGTCACGCAGGGCAACTTGAACAACGACATCGGCGTGCCGCTCACGCTGATGCGCCTGACCGCCGAGCACGACGCAGCGGTCATCGAGCTTGGCGCGAACCACGCCGGCGAGATCGACTATCTCGCGGGCCTCGCGCAGCCGACGGTCGGCGTCATCACGAACGCGGCCGCGGCGCATCTCGAAGGGTTCGGCTCGCTGCGCGGAGTCTGCGTCGCGAAGGGTGAGCTGCTGGATCACCTGCCGCGCGCCGGGACCGCCGTGTTGAACGCCGACGATCAATTCCGCGCCGACTGGGTCGCGCGCTCGCGCTGCGAGTTCACAGTCACGTTCGGTTTTGCGACGAATGCGGATTGCCGCGTGATCGGAGAACCGCAGTACATGGCCACCGGCTCCGAGTTCCGGATGCGTCTTCCGGACGGCGACGAAGCGGACGTCTGGTTGCCGCTGCTCGGCCGCCAAAACGTCGCGAACGCGTGTGCGGCCGCAGCCGCGGCGCAAGCCGTCGGCACGAATACCGACGACATCGTCGCAGGGTTGGCTCGCGCGACGCCCGTGCGCGGCCGGCTCCGCGCCGTGCCCGGCCGTAACGGCGCCACGATCATCGACGACAGCTACAACGCGAACCCGGGCTCCGTGCGCGCAGCGCTCGATCACCTCGCGGCCTTGAGCGGCCGCCGCATCCTCGTGCTCGGCAACATGGCGGAGCTCGGTCCGGAGGCGCCGACGCTGCACAAGGAGATCGGCGAGTACGCACGCGGGCGCTGCGACTTGCTGTTCGCGATCGGCGATCTGGCGGGCGAGGCTGCGGCAGCCTTCGGCACCGAGGGGCGCCGTCTTGCAGACATCGCGGCCGCGCGTGACGCGCTCGAGCCGTTGCTCGGAACGAACGTGACCGTGCTCGTGAAGGGCTCGCGAGTCATGGGTCTCGATCGCTTGGTGAAGACGCTCGAGATCGAGCCGACGAGGGCGCCCTAGTGCTGATCCACGTCACCAATTACCTCACGCAGTTCTACTCGGGCTTCAACGTCTTCACGTATCTCACGACGCGCGCGATCCTGGGCGCGCTCACGGCGCTCGTGCTGTCGTTTGCGTTTGGCCCGTACTTGATCCAGCGGCTGCAGATGCAGCGCATCGGTCAACAGATTCGCCAGGTGGGTCCCGAGAGCCACTTCCCGAAGGCCGGCACGCCGACGATGGGCGGCGCGTTGATCCTGCTCGCGATCACGATCAGCACCGTGCTCTGGGCGAACCTCACGAATCGCTTCGTGCTGCTCACGCTCGGCGGCACGCTGTTCTTCGGCATCATCGGCTTCGTCGACGACTACAAGAAGGTCATCTTGCGCAACTCGAAAGGGCTGAGCGCAAAGGCGAAGATCTTCTGGCAGACCGTCGGGGCGCTCGGGCTCGCCGTCGCGTTCTACGTCACGGCGGAGAACCCGCCCGTCGAGCACGCGCTGCTGGTCCCGTACATTCCCGGCATCACGATTCCGCTCGGCGCGGTCGGCTACGTGCTGTTCACGACGCTCGTGCTCGTGAGCGCCAGCAACGGCGTGAATCTGACGGACGGTCTCGACGGCCTCGCGATCATGCCGTCGGTGCTCGTCGGCACGGCGCTCGGCATCTTCGCGTACGCAGCCGGCAACTCGATTTATTCGTCTTATCTCGGGATCCCGTATATCGCGGGGTCCGGCGAGCTACTGGTTTTCTGTGCGGCCCTGGCTGGCGCCGGCTTGGGCTTCTTGTGGTTCAACACCTATCCCGCGCAGGTCTTCATGGGTGACATCGGTGCTCTCGCACTCGGTGCCGCCCTGGGGCTTGTTGCGGTGTCGGTGCGGCAAGAACTGGTGCTGTTCATCATGGGCGGAGTCTTCGTCGTCGAATCCGTCTCAGTCATCATCCAGGTTGCCTCCTACAAGTTGACCGGCCGGCGCATTTTTCGCATGGCGCCGCTGCACCATCACTTCGAGCTCAAGGGTTGGCCCGAGCCGAAAGTGATCGTGCGGTTCTGGATCATCACCGTGATCTTGGTGTTGATCGGTCTCGCGAGCTTGAAGATTCGTTGATGGCGGCATTGGCGGCCACAGTCATGTTGTCCCGTCGTTACCTCGACGGGTGGGTAGTGAAGAAGGAAGGGGCGGTGCGCAGCACTGCGCAACACAGTCTTGTTGTCGGTCTCGGCGATACCGGGGCCGCGGTCGCGCGTTTCTTGAGCGCGCGCGGTGAGCGTGTGCGCGTGATCGACAGCCGCACTGCGCCGCCGGGCCTCGCGGATTTGCGAATGGCATGTCCGAGCGTCGAGGTCGCCGTCGAGACACTCGATGAGCGCTGGCTCGAGGGCGCGAGCCGCGTGCTGTTGTCGCCGGGCTTACCCTACGACTTGCCGTTGGCCGTCGAGGCGCGTCGGCGCGGCATCGCCGTGATCGGCGACATCGAGCTGTTTGCGCTCGCGGCGCGAGCGCCCGTGATCGCCGTGACCGGCAGCAACGGCAAGAGCACGGTCACGACGCTCGCTGCCAAGATGCTCGAAGCACAAGGGCTGCGTGCGCCCGCCGGCGGCAACCTGGGTCCGCCCGCGCTCGACTTGCTCGAGGAGCCGGCCGACGCCTACGTGCTCGAGATCTCGAGCTTCCAGATGGAGACCACCGACAGCTTGGCGCCGCTGGCCGCGACGGTGTTGAACATCTCGCCGGATCACCTCGATCGTCACGGCACGCTCGAGCGCTACGCGGAGCTCAAGGAAAAGCTGCTCGCGGCAGCGTTGCACGGCGTCGTGAACGCCGACGATCCGCTCGTCGCAGCCATGGGTGCACGGCACGTGGACACGGTTCCGTTCTCCGTGGAGACGGAGCTCGAGCACGGCTACTCGGTGATCGTAGAGGACGGCGAGCGCTGGCTCGCGCGCGATCGCGAGCCCTTGCTGCGGTCGGCCGAGCTCAAGCTTCGCGGCACTCACAACGAAGCCAATGCGCTCGCGGCGCTCGCGCTGACGGCGGACCTCACGCGCAACCTGTTCCTGTCGTTGGACGTGCTGCGGTCCTTCGCGGGCCTGCCGCATCGGTGCCAGCACGTGGCCGAGCGCAGCGGCGTTACGTACGTCGACGATTCGAAGGGCACGAACGTCGGTGCGACGCTCGCGGCGCTGAAAGGGCTCGAGGGCCCGCTCGTGCTGATTGCGGGCGGACTTTCGAAAGGACAGGATCTCGCGCCGCTCGCAGCGGGCGCGCGCGGCAAGCTGCGCGCGGCCGTGTTGATCGGTACCGCTGCGGCGGAGCTCGAGGCCGCGCTCGCGCCGGTGTGTCGGACGGTGCGCGCAGAGTCGATGGTCGACGCCGTCGCGAAGGCCGCCGCGCTCGCGAAGCGCGGCGATACGGTGCTGCTGTCGCCGGCGTGCGCGAGCCAAGACATGTTCCGCGACTACAAGGACCGCGGCGACCAATTCGCACGCGCGGCGACGGAGTTGCCGGAATGAGCGCGGTCATGAAGCCGGATGCCGTCGTGAAACCCAACGCGATCGCGTTCGATGGCGCTTTGATCTGCGCGGTGATCGGTCTGATCGCGATGGGCACGATCATGGTGACGTCCGCGTCGGTATCGATCGACGCAGACGATCCTCTGCACTATCTCGTGCGGCACGTCGGCGCCCTCGTGATCGGCTTGGCGGGCCTCGCGGTCGTCGTGTCGATACCGACGGAGCTCTGGTACCGCACGAGCTTTCTGCTGCTGCTCGTGGCTCTCGCAGCGCTCGTGCTCGTGCTGATCCCGCCGTTCGGGCATGCGGTCAACGGCGCCCGCCGCTGGATCGTGCTCGGCCCCATCACGATGCAGGCGTCGGAACCCGCGCGCTTGTGCCTGCTGATCTATCTCGCGAGCTATGCCGTGCGCCGCTCGAACGAGCTGGGCGCAAGCCTGAACGGCCTCGTGCGGCCGCTGTTCGTGATCGCGGCTGCTGCGGTGCTGCTGCTCGCGGAGCCCGACTTTGGCGCAACCGTCGTGCTCGGCGCGATGAGCCTCGCCGTGCTGTTCGTCGGCGGCGCGCGTCTTCGCGACTTGATGCTCGCCGGACTCGTCGGTGGAGCATTGCTCACGGCGCTCGCGTTCTCGGCGGACTACCGCGTCGTCCGTTTGATGTCGTTCCGCGACCCCTGGGCCGATCAGTTCGGCACCGGCTTTCAGCTCACCCAAGCGCTGATGGCGATTGGCCGCGGCGAGTGGGGCGGCGTAGGTCTGGGCGAGAGCGTGCAGAAGCTGTTCTATCTTCCCGAGGCGCACACGGACTTCGTGTTCGCGGTGCTCGTCGAGGAGCTCGGCTTCGCAGGTGCGACGCTCGTGATCGTGCTGTTCGCCATCGTCGTGTATCGCGCGCTCGCGCTCGGCCGCGAGGCCATGCTGAGCGGCATGCACTTTCAGGGGCTCGTCGCGACCGGCATCGGCGTGATGCTCGGGTTCGAAGCGCTCGTGAACATGGGCGTGAATTCGGGGCTGTTGCCGACCAAAGGGCTGCCGCTGCCGTTGATCAGCTACGGACGCGCGAGCACCGTCGTCACACTCGTTGCGCTCGGGTTCCTGTTGCGGATTCATCACGAGCTGTACGGCGGGCAGAAGCGGCTCGTGCAGCGCGGGTACGTGCGATGAGCCGCGGGCCGATCATGATCATGGCGGGCGGCACCGGTGGGCACGTCTTCCCAGGTCTCGCCGTGGCCGCCGAGCTCAAAGCGCGGCGGCACGACGTCGTTTGGCTCGGCACTCAGCGCGGGCTCGAAGCGCGGCTCGTGCCGCAGCATGGCATCGAAATCGAGTGGATCACGATCGCCGGCGTGCGCGGCCGCGGCGCTCTCGCTTGGGCTTCGGCTCCGTTTCGCATCGCGAAAGCGGTGCTCCAGGCGCTCGCCGCGTTGCGTCGCCGTCGACCGGCGGCCGTGCTCGGAATGGGCGGCTTCGTCGCGGGTCCCGGCGGCGTGGCCGCGTGGCTCTCGCGCAAGCCTCTGATCATTCACGAGCAGAACTCGGTCGCGGGCTCGACGAATCGCTGGCTCGCGCCGCTCGCGGCGCGCGTGTTCGAAGCTTTTCCCGGCAGCTTTCCGGCTCGCGCTCACGCGGAGCTCGTCGGCAATCCGGTGCGGCGCTCGTTGACGCCGGCCGAGTCGCCGCGCTCGCGCCTGCTCGCGCGCAAGAATCTGCGCCGCCGCGTGCTCGTGATCGGCGGCAGCCAAGGCGCTCGGATCTTGAACGTGACCGTGCCGAAGGCGCTCGCGGAGCTCCCCGTCGATGCACGTCCCGAGGTCTGGCACCAAGCCGGACGCGGGCTCGCCGACGCGCGCGCCGCTTACGCGGAGGCGCACGTCGAGGCGCGCGTCGTCGAGTTCATCGACGACATGAGCGAGGCGTATCAATGGGCGGACGTCGTGGTCGCTCGCTCGGGCGCGCTCACGGTTGCGGAGCTCGCGATGGTCGGCGTCGGCGCGATCCTCGTGCCGTTCGCTGCGGCGATCGACGATCATCAGACTTTGAACGCGCGGCATTTCGCGGCAGGAGGCGCCGGGCACGTAATCCCGGAGCGCGAGCTGACGTCGAGCGAGCTCGCGCGGACGCTCGCGAGCTGCCTCACCGATCTCGACGGTCTCGTGGCGATGGCCGAGGCCGCGCACGACCAGGCGAAGCACGCCGTGGCCGAACGTATCGCCGACGCTTGCGTGGCAGCGGCAGAGGTGCGCGCATGACGACGCGCATGGGCCGCATCCGCAACATCCACTTCGTCGGCATCGGCGGCGCCGGTATGGCAGGCATCGCCGAGGTGCTCATCAACTTGGGCTACTCCGTGAGCGGCACCGACGTGAAGCTCTCGAGCGTCACGGAGCGACTGCGTTCGCTCGGTGCCCGCGTCGCAGAGGGCCACTCCGCAGATCACCTGCTCGATGCCGACGTCGTCGTCGTGTCGAGCGCCGTTGCGGCCGACAATCCCGAGATTGCAGCCGCTCACGCGCGGCGGATCCCGGTCGTGCGCCGCGCCGAGATGCTGGCCGAGCTCATGCGGTTCCGGTACGGCGTTGCGATCGCAGGCACGCATGGCAAGACCACCACCACGAGCTTGGTCGCGAGCGTGCTGGCCGAAGCCAACCTCGATCCCACGTTCGTGATCGGCGGCCGCCTCGCGAGCGCGAACGCGAACGCCAAGCTCGGGTTGGGCAAGTACCTCGTCGCCGAGGCCGACGAGAGCGACGCGTCGTTCCTGCACTTGCAGCCGATGATCGCGATCGTCACGAACATCGATGCCGATCACCTCGGCAGCTACGAGAACGATCTCGGCCGGTTGAAGCAAGGTTTCCTCGACTTCCTGCACAACCTGCCGTTCTACGGGCTGGCCGTGATGTGCAGCGACGACGCGAACACGCGCGAGCTCATTCCGACGCTGGGTCGGCGCGTCGTGAGCTACGGCTTGGGCGATC
>Ga0315910_10002426_pt1 | contig 16406 bp, 18 predicted proteins | sample EdamamesoilMG_FD_204470 | JGI IMG/M metagenome (GOLD analysis project Ga0315910, IMG submission 204470) | Garden soil microbial communities collected in Santa Monica, California, United States - Edamame soil | ecosystem: Environmental > Terrestrial > Soil > Garden | place: USA: California... | reverse complement strand
CGAGACCCTACAAAAGTCAAATAATCCTGAGAAGTTTATTACTTCTGAAATTGCGAAATTAAACGCCAACAGACGTTATCTAGCAGGGAATAAATTTAAAATGACCAGCGATGCGGACAGCATAAAAACCATGTATGACTTGGAGGGAAGAGTGCCCGAATGGCATAAAGTTGGGATTAACGAAGTGAAAGAGTTTTCCCATGCGAAGTATGAGGTGGATATGAGAGTATATATAGAGAGTGTAGAAAAGAAAAATCGGGAAACAGGACCAATAAAACCGCAACTCAAGAAACTAGATTGGAACAATAAAACCGAATTGTGCGAATTGATCTTCGCCCTTTCTAAATCTGAACGAATTAGAATGGACGGGGCAGCTATTATGCAGAAGGATTTGATTGAGTTATTTGAAAAGATATTTACAGTTGATTTGAAAAATTTTCATGACCTATTGGGGAAGGCCAAGGTAACCAATAAACGGTCATTCGACGATAAACTTTTTACGGCGGAACTCCTTGAATACGTTCAGAAGTATCATCAAAAGGGTTAATAATAGCGTGGTTTAATAAATATTCTATTCGGGTCGAACCAACCCGAATACTTTAGGCTGTTGATATGCCGTCCTTCGTTAACTGAAACAATAAAGTTAGCGATGACACAACAAATTTTTACGAACATTTCCCCGGATGAATTACAATCGGTAATCAGGGACTGCATTAGGGAGGAATTAAGATCAGTGGTTCCCCCAGCACCTCCGCAGAGTGATGAGTTCTTAACGGAAAATGCCGTTAGGGATTTACTACTAGTTAGCAAGGTAACCTTAAAGGCGTGGAGGGATTCGGGTAAAATCAATTTTTACCGCATTGGGTCCCGCATCCGTTATAAGAAATCGGAGCTATTGGCTGCCCTTGAATCTCCTAAGAAATACGAGAGGACGGCATGAAGTTCCGTTTTGATTTAGACGGGTTACTCGAGGAGACCCCCGAATATATTTTAAACAGTTCTAAAAATCTGAATTATTAATGGAAACACGAATGAAGGCAACGCCCACAAATAGGCCATCCTCCACATCAAAACCGGATTACAAGAAAGTTGTATATCGACTCAATGACGAATCAAAATATTACGATAGGCACGAATGCCCGCCAGGATTCGAGAAACTACCTACAGAGTTGAAGATCGAAGAAACGCGGAGGCCTGAGTTGATAAAATCGAAGATTATTTGCAGGGGAAGGGTCAAAGATGGGCGGTACACCTTCTTTACGGGATTAATACCCGTGTCGGGGAGCTGGTATTTCGGGGACCATTATCATCCCGCAGAGAACAAGAAAAACAGTTTTGTTCTTTTCTGTTTCACCGAGGGAAACGCAGTACTTACTATTTACTATTTCAATCACTTCAAGTTATATCCAAAGAGACGGGGTAAGTTTATTGGTGAATTTATTAGGAGGGTGGGTGACTAACAGGCGAATAAAAATCCAATGCCAGAGAAACAAGAAAGAGGAGCGACTAATCGACCCCTCTTTTGTTCAATTCATTTCTCAGGGCAACTGAAAAATGATTGACTACAAATATAGCGATATTATTAGAGGAATAACGGTAGGCGATTTCCATGCCAACGACCTTTTAGATTTTAAGGCCTCTGTCAGTATTAAAACGGGAGAGATAGCCCCAATGGATAACGCCAACCGCCCCAAGGGCTACCAGCCGAGGCGCGAATTACAGGCCATCTATCGGCAGAATAAATTCATCATTACCAACGACCGTTATATTAAACATTCCGGCAGTTTGCACGAGTATTTCACGGACGGCGGAAACTTCACGGACTTTACCCTTCCAAATCTTTTTGGCGTCATCCGCGATCTCCGCGACAAGTTCGATATAAACCCTCATAACGATGTTATACACAACATAGAGTTTGGGGTTAACGTGGAGCTGCCGTTTAAGACCAAGTCCTTCCTGGATGCCGTAATTAGCTATAGGGGTAAGGAATACGAGCGGCGCACGTTTAGCGGAGGGGGCCATATGATAAAATTTGTCATGGAGAGTAAATACCACGAGCCGGGAAAGAGGCCCAAGGTGTCTTATGAGTTTAAACTCTATGACAAGGGGAGGCAATACAATCTATCGGGCAATGTCCTTCGTGTTGAGGCAAAGGTTAGGACAATGAACTTCCTACACTCTAAAAAAATACCCCTCCGCACCTCCGCCGACCTGTTGAATCCCACCATCCTGCGCTCAATGGGGTGTGTTCTGATTGATTTATTTAAACTATTGGTAATATGCCCCAAGATTGCGGAGAAGGGCTGTAATGAAAAGGAAATACCTCTATTGAAAGACGGGCGCAATCCTAAGTATTGGAGCGGTCTAAAAGAATCAAATCACCAGGAGTATAAAGATACATTGAAACGGTTCCGCAGGTTGGTTCTCAAATACGATGCGTCACGAATGCAGGAAACCGTCGGCAAACTGATACGGGATAAATGGAACGAACTTAGTCGGATCACTGAGGCGGAGGCGTTAACGATGGGATCCTTTTTGCATGAACTAAGGCCGCAAACCTTCCCCGATTTAACCGCCAACAATCAGACAAAAACCTTCCCCGATTTAACCGCCTACGGTCCCCAATCCACAACAGCCAACTTTCCCCAATTTAACCCTTCAAATAGTATGTTAATTCGGGGAAACAGCGACACGGCCGAGCGGAGGTATTGCAAGACCTGCGGTAGGGATATTACAGACCAAAAAAGGGGAAGTGTTTTTTGTAGTGAAACAAGGTACGGGGCCGAGGCGAAACGGTGCAGGAATGTTGACAGCAACCCCCGGAACAACTTTAAGAGCCGGGAGCGGAAAATAAAGAGCGGAGGTCTACTCTTTGAGATTGATGGCTATCTAACCCCATTGATAAATACAACAGGAAACAAACGGATGACGGCAAAATAACGGGCAAATGACGGCGGGATGGCCTGTGAAGTTATGACGTTCAATTGACCTTAAAATAACCTTGGATTACAGCGCACACAGGACTAACAGCAAAATAGATTTTGAATACATAGACCAATTGCCTTAATTTCAGCCACAAACTAATAGACAATGAATCAATCTGAAATTATTGCACAATTAAATTCGATTTTAGACGAACACGACCACCTTTCCTTAATTGCAAAAAGAGCAAGTAGAAGTTTAGATGATAATCAGAAACAAATGCTGAGTAGTCGAGCAGTTGCGGCAATAAGGCGCATATCAGGCCACACATCAACCTATGGACTAGAGATAGATAGGATATTGGCGAAATACTCTCATCCTTACCACAATTTTGATATGGTTATGGGCGTATTGGAGGCCATGCGAGACGATGTGAAACAAGGTTATTTGCAGAATTTAATTAGCCAAGTTCGTGCTGAGATTTTCTCGGACTTTTTGGAAATGGGCGAACACCTGCTGAATGAGAATTACAAAGACGCGGCAGCCGTAATTATCGGAAGTGTACTTGAAGATTCTTTGCGGAAATTGGCCGATTCTCATGGGATTACAACCATAAATGATAGGGGTAAAAGTTTAACTATCGAACCTTTAAACACCGAACTAGCCAAAAACAAAATATACAATAAACTAGTGCAGAAACAAATTACAAGTTGGGCCGATTTGAGGAATAACGCAGCGCACGGAAGGTATTCGGAGTATCAAAAGGAAGAAGTAAAATTGATGTTGTTATTTGTTCAACAATTTTGTGGAGAGTATCTAAATTAACATGAGCGACATACTATCTCTATTTAGGTTTGTATTACCAGGAACGGTTTACATTGTTGTTTTACTCCTAGCACTGATATTTTACGACGTTGATAGCGTGAAAATCTTGCTGGCAAAATCAAACACAAACGCACTCTCATTCTTTGTTACGGTCTTTTTTATATCGGGGACTGTAGGGTATTTGTTGAACCATTTATACAGGTTATTTAGCCCCGCTCATGGATTTAGGCAAGTTGATTTAGTGAATACCCTGCAAGAACAAAAAATAATGAACGTAGTATACTCCAATGGGGAAGTGAATAGAAAACTAAAGAATGATAGAAGGAACAGGATTCGCGCCTACGAAATAATCAATGTTGTTTGGCACCTAAACGTAAAAAAGTTTGATGAGAGCAAAACCGAATTTCAGGCCAGCCTAGTAAATTCCTTTGGCGCAACACTATTAGCTATAGCCTTTGCAATCCCGACCTTTTTTATTATTGACTATAAGTATTTGGTAATTCCATTTGATTTTATGGATTATACTCGTTCGGTAGGGTTTCTATTACTTCTACTTTACTCTTTTGGAGTCCTGTATAATCAATCTAGGAATTTATATGAAAGATGGATTAATTCAACGGTGATTTCAAAACTTAAATCCAATGATAAGGAATTGATTAAGGATATAACGTTTATTGAATAATACAACGAATAACAATGGCATTTGAAAAAGGAGTTTCAGGCAACCCGTCCGGGAAACCCCCTGGAGCAAGGAACAAAACCGGTTTACAGCTCCGGGAAACGATCACAAATTTCTTGAGCGAAAACTTTCCAAAAGTGATTGAAGATTTCAATTCCCTCAAACCCAGGGACAGGGTTAAACTTTACTGTGATCTTCTCCAGTATGGACTTCCTAAACTCCAGTCTGTTTCTTTAGGATTTGATTTAGAAAGGTTAACGGATGATCAGTTAGACGAGGTGATTGAACAATTAAAACAATCGGCAAAAGACTTTACAAACCATGGTTAAGACTCGTACCCGGTTGGATAAAATCAAATTTTTGAAAGGAGTAATGACCGGACAGAATCAAATTAGCGAACTTTTGCCGAAAGAAATAATTGTTTTTCGGAATGACAATGAATCGAATTTATTTCACTGTGAAAAAATGAATTTGGAATTTACGGAAAAGGAGTATAAGACATTTCAAAAAGAACATCCTGAAATTACTTTTATTTTGATCCGTAGAGAAATAATTAAGGGCGGAGGTAACTATACATTATGAAGGCCCGCAAAAAGAAAATTGATTTACTGAAATGGAAATGCTACTGGACACAGGCGGAGGTGGAGGCACAACAGGCGAAATTCCCTAACGACAATTTTACGTTTATAGTTGTGCAGCAAATAGATTAAGGGGAGAGTAATTAAATTCCAACAAAACCCATATCTTCACTTTTAACTTATCTGTCAACGAGACTAATCCCAATTCAAAAATATCCAGACTAAACCATTATTTATATGCCAATCCAAACACACGAAAACGAAATTCCTCTTGAGGAGGGCGCAATTCTATGGAGATATATATCTTTTGAAAAATACAAATCACTATTGCAAACACGAGCATTATTTTTTTGTCGCGCTGAAAAATTCGCAGACCCGTACGAGTTCTCAATTCCCAGACGAGAATATGAATTTAGAATCAGTCCTGAAAAATACTATGCTGAACGCGCTATATTTGGGCAATATGAAAGAAATTTTGATCTCGAAAAGGCGAAAGTTATGGCAGAAGGTATTGCGGCAACCCAAAAAAAAATAAAAACAGCAACAACAGTTAATTGTTGGCACATTAACAATAACGAATCAGATGCTATGTGGCAAATTTATCTAAAGAATAATGAAGGTGTTGCGATCCGCACGAATAAGGATAAACTTTATAAGACCCTTGAAGACGCAGTGCCTAATATTGGAATATCAAAAGTGAGATATATTAATTACGCAACGGATATTTGGTATGATTTAGATGAGTATCCACATACGCGATCCAACTTTTACATTCCAGTATTCCATAAAAGAATTGAGTTTAGGCATGAGAACGAACTAAGAATATATCATCATGATATCGAGAAAGAAAAGGCTGGTTATTGGGATAATCAACCTAATGACCGGGGAGAATTAATAAATATTGACTTATCTACACTCATAGAGAGTGTCATTTTTCACCCCACAGCTGACGAATTGACTAAGAATAAAATTATTGATCTCACCAAATCGCTCGGCCAGAATTTTAATTTTGTTTCATCGGATCTATCAAAAACAGCGTACTATTAAATATAGTTTAGTTGGGTTTAATCGATTCTCATTAGCAAGTAAAAGTCCTTTCCATTCATAATTAGAACTAAACACTTTCTTGGAATTATTGGTTAAAAAATGAGCGGCACATTATTCAACTTAATTGCCATAATAACGAAATTATACCGCAAATACCTCCTATAGCTCCTAGCGCAAATACCCACCAAAAGGTTTTTGCCTGCCATTTTGCAAGTCTAACATCCCATTTCTTCTTTTCATCGTCACTCTCTTCTGAAATGACTTGAGTTTTAAGACGATCAAACTCACGTTTGCCTGAGAGAGAAATAACGTAGGACGGATTGTTGAAATCATTATTTATCTGTTGAATAAATCCCTGATCAACCATCCAATTCCACCTCCGTAAACAAATATTAGAATTAAACTCAGTTTCAGAAAAAATATCCTTTTGAGATTTTTGGCCGTCATTAAGTTTTTCAAAATACTTCAATGAAATAATTTCTTCATGTATCATATTTTTTTCATGTGTAATAGTAGATTTCCAGACCAATCCTTGGTATGTCCGTTAGAAAAGTTAATCTTTTGGTTTATTCTGCCCCACAGAAATATAGATAATCGACCCAATGATCGGGAGAAACAAAACTATTAAAACCCATCCTATTTTATCTGAGGGGTATTCAAATTTGTTCTTTGTCATAATGTTAATGAGTGCCCAAATGGGAATAATGATAACAGCTAAAAGAACTGAAAGAGCAATTAACATTGTGGTTTCAGGTGCGAGATTCATAGGCTAATAATAAATTAAGAAATTGATCAAACGACCTCTTTAATATTTCCACCGAGAGCGATAATTTTCCCCCTTATCTTTGCAAGATCCTCCTCCTTCATTCTCCTTTCCTTCTTACCCTGGACATAGGTTTTGCTAGCAAAATAGAACGCCTCCAGGTAGCAATCTAATGCCTCTTGGTCTTTACCTTGATACTCTTTCAGTTCACCTCTTCTATAGACCTTGCTATAGTTCATGCTGTTGTCTACCCTAATTGCCTGTAGTGTTTTTTTAATAGTTCCAATATTGTCTGCCATTACTAGCCAGACAATTAAGAGGATTAATCCAATGATCCCGGTTAATAATTCCATGTTGTTTTTATATGCGTGATTAATATCCGAAAGGAGCAACATAGGTCAAAATGACTCAAAATGCCTGAGCATAGGCAAATATTTTGGGACTTATCCCCCAAACCCAAGACGGAGTTTAAGGACAATTGCGCGCGCGCGCGAGGATTAGGATGCACTTTCAGAATTAAGGGCTGTGTCATCCGATCTCATTTCAGTTTCGGCCAGATCATTAATTGGAATTACCTGCGCTGACTCACCATTAGTTCCCCTTTTCTTTTTGATTTTCTTTATCTTTTCCTGTTTGATGTCATCCAGTTGAATAGCCTCGAAAACAATCCTGTTTATCGACCCCTGTATTTCGCTATCAGTAAATTTTGATTTATATTTCTTCTTTAGGGTCCGTTTTATGAAATTGACCACAGGGGCAGAGTAAAGGAGTCCTGCCACATTTTTGGGATCTAATGCTATGGTCTTATTCCAAAGAAAATCCAGGCCCTTATTTGTTATGGAATCCCTGTGAAGAAACTGGACCACCTCCACACAAGACTTTAAATGTGTCGGGTCTGAAAGATCAATAGAGAAGACCCTACGAGATTCGATTGGTTTATTAAACAGGATTTTGTAAAAGTCAAAACAACGTCCGTTCGTGAGTAAGGCCCATTCAATACCCTCATTTGCCCCATAGTTGATAGCCTGCCTTAGATGTTTCTCAGACAATGCCAAGGACAGGGCCTTTACCTCAACTAGAAAATGTCTGATACCTTTTGTTTGTATTACGTAATCGGCATACGTCCCCCGAATCATGTACTCGGTTTTAACCTCGTCTATTGGGGCAAATCCCAAAACGTCAGTTAGAAATGAGTTAATCATTAGGCGAGTTCCCGACTCATCAAGGTCTGTAATCTTGTTACTTAGGAACTTTTTGCAATAACTCTTAACCGAGTTTTGCATCTTCAATTGTTTTCCTTTTGTTATCATGGCGGTGAGTGTTAGTGTCAGAAAGGTAAGACATTCCCCAAACACCATTAACCGAAAAACGTAAAAAAACGGAGTTTTCGTACCCCGCACCGTACCCCCTAAAACCAATTACCTATGTAATTGATTGAATTGCAGGAGATTCTATGAAAAACAAGTAGTCCCGGGCAGAATCGAACTGCCATCAAAAGTTTAGGAAACTTCTATTCTATCCGTTGAACTACGGGACCAGGGTAATATGTAAAAATAAAGAGTTGCGAAATTAATAATACAGTTTGGAATATCAGGCATGCTTTCTTCATTAGCTAATTGGCTAATTAGCTAATTAGCTAATGAAAATCTCTCAACTGACCTTACTTCCCGACTTGACCAGGACTTTCGGCTGAACAAAAACCAGCTTCCCTGTTTCGGTGTCTTCTGCCATCAGGATCATTCCTTTAGACTCAATGCCTTTTATTTTTCGCGGTTCAAGGTTGGCGAGCAAGGATACCTGCTGTCCGATTATTTTATCGGGCTCATAGCAATGTGCGATTCCGGAAACTACGGTACGCTGTTCGTTGCCGGTGTCGATAGTCAGTTTCAGGAGCTTGTCCGTTTTCGGTACACGCTCAGCCGCAGTGATCGTGCCAATGCGCAAATCCATTTTGCCGAAATCGTCGTAGGCGATGTTGGCTTTTGTCTCAGCTACAGGCGCTGATTTAATTTCCATTTTCGTCACGGTATTATTGGCATCTTTTGTACGATGCAGTTTCTCCACCTGTTTTTCGATGACATCATCTTCGATCTTTTCAAACAGCAGTTCGGGTGCATTCAGTTCATGCCCTGATGAAAGTATTTTCTTCTGACTGATTTCATTCCATCCCAGTTTGGATAGGTTCATCATGGCAAGAAGCTTTTTGGATGTATTCGGCAAAAAGGGTTCCATGAGATAGGCCAGGAATGCCGTAATCTCCAGGGAGAGGTAGAGGATGGTGGCTGTCCGCTTCGGATCCGTGGAGTGCTTTTTCCACGGTTCATTGTCGGCCAGGTACTTATTCCCGGTGCGCGCCAGGTTCATCAGCTCAAACAGCGCTTCCCGGAATTTGTATTTCTCCAAAAGTGCGGAAAGCTGCTTCGGCTTATTTTTTAATTCTTCAATGATTTTTTTCTCCTCTTCCGTGATGTCGGAAGGTTCGGGAACCTTGCCTTCAAAATATTTATGCGTAAGCACGAGCGTGCGGTTTACGAAGTTTCCGAGGACGGCCACCAGTTCACCGTTGTTACGGGCCTGGAAATCTTTCCAGGTAAAGTCATTATCCTTGGTTTCCGGCGCTGCGGAGGTCAGAACATAGCGAAGTACATCCTGCTTGCCGGGAAAATCTTCCAGGTATTCGTTCAGCCAGACAGCCCAGTTGCGTGACGTGGAAATCTTATCTCCTTCCAGGTTCAGGAATTCATTGGCCGGTACATTGTCGGGTAAAATAAATTCACCGTGCTCTTTCAACATGGCAGGGAAAATGATGCAATGAAATACAATATTGTCCTTGCCGATAAAATGCACCAGCTTCGTGTCCTTGTCACACCAGTATTTCTTCCACCCATCCCCGGCCCTTCCAAAAGGGAAGGGAGATGATGCGTTCTCTTTGGACTCAAACAATGCTTTGGTAGCGGATATGTATCCAATGGGCGCATCAAACCATACATACAATACTTTCCCTTCCGCACCGGGAAGCGGCACTTTTACGCCCCAATCCAAATCACGCGTCACAGCGCGTGGCTGCAGCCCCTGGTCCAGCCAGGATTTGCACTGTCCGTATACATTGTTTTTCCATTCGCCTTCCTTACTCTTCAGCCAGGCTCCGAGCCAATCCTGCTGGATTTTATCTAAAGGAAGAAACCAGTGTTTGGTTTTTCGAAGTACGGGAGGTTTGCCGCTAAGCTGTGAATGCGGGTTGATAAGGTCCCGTGGTGTCAGGCTTTTACCGCATTTCTCACATTGGTCCCCATAGGCATTTTCATTGCCGCAGTTCGGGCAGGTGCCGGTGATATAGCGGTCGGCGAGGAACATATTGGCTTCCTCGTCGAAGTACTGCTCGTTTTCTTCTTCCGTAAAAACCTTTTTGTCATACAAGGTCGTGAAAAAGCCGGCAGCTGTTTCATGGTGTATCTTTTCGCTCGTTCGATGATAGATATCGAAGCTGATTCCGAAATCCTCAAAGCTTTTTTTGATGATAGCATGGTACTTATCCACCAGCTGCTGCGGCGTAATGCCTTCCTTCCGGGCACGCAACGTAATAGGCACGCCATGCTCATCGGAGCCGCAGATATAAATTACGTCTTCACCCTTGCTGCGCAGGTAGCGTGCAAAAATATCAGCGGGTATATACACTCCCGCCATATGGCCGATGTGAACCGGGCCATTGGTGTAAGGTAATGCTGCTGTGACGGTATAGCGGGACATGTATGGTTTACGATCTATGGATTAGAGAATAATTGCTGATTTTAGCTTTAGTTAGCTTTTCACCGCAGAGACGCAAAAGCGCAAAGTTTAATAATGTTTAATCTGCCTTGTGCCTTTTAACTTTTGCCTTTTGCCTTTTAACTTCTAACTTTTGACTTTTGACTTCTGACTTCTGACTTCTGACTTTTGACTTTTGACTTTTGACTTTTGACTTTTGACTTTTAACTTTTTATCCGCCTTATAGCCATTAAGCCACTTTTCGCCAACTAATGCCTATTTTTGGCCGACAAAGATAAGAATATGATCCGTCCACCCTACCTGAAACCAGGAGATACCGTTGCGCTGATTTCTACAGCCCGAAAGGTTTCCAAAGCAGAAGTGAAGCCCTGCATAGATATTCTTAAATCCTGGGGCCTGGAGGTGCAGTTGGGCAAGAACCTCTTCAAAGCGGAAAACCAGTTTGCCGGAAGCGACGAAGAGCGGACCGCTGATTTTCAACGTGCTCTGAACAGCAAGACCGTCAGTGCCATCCTTTTTGCACGCGGCGGTTACGGTACGGCACGCATTATTGATAACCTGGACTTTAAGCGTTTTGCCAAAAATCCTAAATGGCTGATCGGCTTCAGTGATATCACGGTCATTCATTCGCATGTGCATCGCCATTTTGGTATCGAAACATTTCATGCTCCCATGAGCCTCAACATTCCCAGGCTCAGCCCGCAATGCCTGGGGGTCCTGAAAAGTACTTTGTTCGGAGAACGATTAAGTTATTCCTCATCCAAACAACAACCCATTGCGGAAAAATTAAACCGCAAAGGCAAGGCGAAGGGTATGCTGGTGGGAGGCAATCTTTCCATTTTGTATTCCCTGGGCGGCACGCCTTCCGATCTCGATACTGCCGGAAAGATCTTGTTCCTGGAAGATCTCGACGAATACCTGTATCACATCGACCGCATGATGATGAACCTGAAACGCGGAGGCAAATTGCAGAACCTTGCCGGACTGGTGGTAGGAGCTATGAATGATATGAAGGACAATGATATTCCATTCGGAAAATCGGCGGAAGAGATTATTGCCGCCGCCGTAGCTGAGTATACTTTTCCTGTGCTCTTCGGATTTCCATCCGGACATATACAAAACAATTTTCCCCTTATCTTTGGAAGGGATGCAACTTTGAACGTTGCCGATAAAACGGATTTAACTTTTGCACCATGACTGATCACATTGAACTGGGTAAGCGCGGCGAAAAGATGGCTGCCGAACACCTCGATAAAAAGGGGTTTAAAATTCTTGACAAGAATTATGTTTTTGGTAAAGCCGAAGTGGATATCGTAGCCATGAAGGACAATACGATTGTATTTGTGGAAGTGAAAACAAGGGAGTCTTCCTACCTGAGCGGCCCGGGCTATACGGTCTCCACAAAAAAACAGAAGCAGATTATCAAGGCCGCCGATGCTTATTTAAAAGCGCATCAGCTGGAACAGGAATCCCGCTTCGACATCATCTCCATCATCCTCAACAACCAGTACAATAAGCTGGAACATATGGAGAATGCTTTTTATCCGACAGGGTGATTAATTAGCCAATGTGCCAATTAGCTAATTAGCCAATGAATAGATGCGTGTAACTCAAAGGCGAAAAATGCCTTTTCGAACATTCAGGGAAAGTGTCCCTTCCCTGTCTGGCGTATTCACGAAGCTGCAGGCAAGGACTTCGCCCAGTACCAAAAATCGGTTCAAATTAAGGACGATAGTACAGTCGTTGTGCAGCGTCAAAACGACGAGTCATTGTTGAAGAGTCGATATGCCTAATCAGAATTGATATTTAACTACCCAGCCTTCTTCATTAGCTAATTAGCTAATTGGCACATTAGCTAATCAGCGAATTGTCACATAATCACATTGCCTTCAGGCCGCATAAATCCGTATCTTTGCCCCTCCTAATCCCCAATCCCATGAAAGCAAGGCGTCCACGGTCTACCGGCAGTAAATATTCCGGTGAGAAGAAGAATTATTCGAGACCATCAGGCGGCTACCGCAAAAGGGAGGATGGGGACGGTTTTTCTTCCGGTGACAAGAAAGAGAGGCCATCCGGCAGGCCGTTCAAAAAAACAGGTACCTCCGGGGGAAGATTTTCCAAAGGACCTGACCGTGAAGGGTATAGAGGGCGGTCCGAAGGGACCCGGGATAGAAAACCTCGTCCGGACGCATCGGACAGACCGGGTCAAAAGCGAACTTTTAAGAAGAGTCCCTGGGAAAGAAAACCTGATAGCGGTTCCGGCAAAAAGAAATTTGGTGATAAAAGCAGTTCCGGACGATTCGACAGGGATAAAAAACCCTTTGGACGGACCGGCGAACGTGGTGAAAGAAAATCGTTTGATAGGCCTGCCAGGGGAGAAAGACCGGAAAGAAGTTCCGGTGGCGGTAGATTTGAAAGAGGCAGTGGCCCGGAACGCCCATCCGGTGAAAGACGTCCTTCGGAACGCTCATCCGGAGAAAGTCGTCCTTACCGTTCAGACAAACCTTCTTATTCCGACAGGCCGAAACGTGATTTCGGATCAGGGGACGAACGCCGTGCCGGAAGAAGCAGTGGCGGATTTCGCAGGGAAGATCGCGGAAGAGGCGAAGGAGAAAGACCCGAACGTCCGTGGAACCGCAAAGAGAGCCATGAATTTTACGGTGACAAAAAGAAATTTTCAAAACCGCGCCCTGCAACGGAAAGTTCAGAAGACGACGGGTCAACACGCCTGAATAAATATATTTCCAATGCGGGAATCTGTTCACGCCGGGAAGCGGACGAGCTGATTAAAGCAGGGGTGGTTTCGGTAAACGGAGAAGTGGTTACTGAAATGGGATTTAAGGTAAAGCCGGGTGACGAGGTCCGTTACAACAATGAAACCTTGCGCTCGGAGAAAATGGTGTACGTGCTTTTGAACAAACCGAAAGACTTTATTTCTACCTCTGACGACCCTGAAAACCGCAAGACCGTGATGAGCCTGGTGGCCAATGCATGCAAAGAGCGTATCTACCCGGTTGGAAGGCTGGACCGTAATACAACAGGACTACTCCTTTTTACCAACGACGGTGAACTGGCCAGGCGTCTTACGCATCCCAGCTTCGAAGTACAAAAGATCTACCAGGTGGATCTTGACAAAAACCTGAAGTCCGGCGATATGGATAAAATCGCGGAAGGAATGGAACTCGAAGACGGCTATATCAAACCCGATGCCATTAATTATGTAGGGAGTGGCAGCGACAAATCCATTGTAGGCATCGAACTTCATTCGGGAAAAAACCGGATTGTACGCAGGATATTTGAGCAGCTTGAATATGCCGTAAAAAAACTGGACCGCGTTTATTTTGCCGGGCTTTCCAAAAAGGATTTGCCTCGCGGACGGTGGAGGTTCCTCACCGAGATGGAAGTGGCCAGCTTAAAAATGCTCACCGGCGATAAAAAATTCAAGGGACTTACTCCCAAGCCTAACTTTTCTGCCGTCGATTGAAACGGACGCCCACAAGTTATTTCTTTTTAGGAATACAGGTTCATCCTGTTTTCCTTCGGCGACATTTTTAAAATCTTAGGGGACCTTAGTGTCTGGTGGTAAAATTCAGGAGCAGGGTCTGCCTCCGGCATAGCAGTTTATAAGCAGATCACGGAGTTCACGGAGAAGTTGAAAAACAGGATCGGAGCTTTTTTATTTGAGCACGTCGATACCCAGGATTTTCGAAATCTCTTTCTTGACGAGGTCCAGCTGCATTTGCATGCGGATCAGGTCGTCCACATCTTCGCCGCGCTCGTGGGCCTCTTTGATCTTTTTCTGGTTCGTTTCAATCATCTGTGCAACTTTTTTATTCTTCAGATGATAGATGGATTTTTCTACGCTGTCCTTCAGGTTCATTTTTTCTTCCGGCACGTAAATCGCATGTTTGGCGGCCCAGTTTTCACTCAGGAAATAACGCGGGCTCAGCATCTCCACGGCAAAGCTACTGACCTGCGGGTCTTCATGCGCAAAAAAGTAATTGCTGATCAGCTCGCCTTTTTCATCAGCATGGGATATGATTTCACGGTATACCCTGTCGTGCACGGCATTCGTAAATTGAATCTCATCCCTTGACATTTCGTTGATGATATAGCTGAGTACACGTTGTTTGACGAGAACCAATGCCCGCTTGCCTGTTTCAATCTCTCCTTCCAGGGGTTCGGCTTCCTCGTAAAAGTCCAGTTCATCGTTACCGAAATTCAACAGCAGGCGGATAATTTCTTTTTCCTGGGAATCCGTATCAAATTCATCGACGCGTTGTTCCGGCTTAATGGTTTCCGTGAGAAGTTCCGCAATATCGCTTGAACCGGTTTCTTTTTTCAGGTGGTGCCTGCGCAGTTTGTTCAGCTCGTTGATCAGTACCCGCTCATCGATTTCCATAAGGGAAGCGCAGTGCTTCACATAAGTTGAACGGGTAATGGCATCCGGTATGCGTGAAATCGTTTCCACCACTTCGCGGATCAGCTGTGCCTTGCGGATGGGGTCGTTACTGACATCCTTCAGCAGAAGGCCGGTTTTAAACAGCACAAAATCTTTCGCATTGTTGGCGATGAAATTTACGATCTCCCTTTCGCTGTGCTTGCGTGCGTAGGAATCGGGATCGTCGCCGTCGGGAAACAAGACGATACGTACATTCAGCCCTTCTTCCAGGATCATATCGATGCCGCGGAGCGAAGCTTTGATGCCGGCATCGTCGCCATCGTACAGGATGGTAATATTCTTCGTATACCTGCTTATGAGTCGGATTTGTTCAGTCGTGAGGGAGGTGCCGGAACTGGCAACCGCATTTTCAATGCCGGCCTGGTGCAGGGAAATAACATCGGTGTAACCTTCCACCAGAAAACAGCCGTCGTTCTGAACGATGGATTTTTTAGCGAAGTACATGCCGTACAGCACCTGGCTCTTGTGGTAGACTTCCGATTCGGGAGAGTTGACGTACTTGGCTGCTTTCTCATCCTTTTTCAGAATCCGTCCCCCGAAGCCGATCACACGGCCGCTCAGGTTGTGGATAGGAAACATCACACGGCCTTTGAAACGGTCAAAGCGGCGCACCGTGGTTTTTTCGGAATCCGGAGAATCGTTTTTCTCTATAGTCAGTCCTGTCTTTACCAGGTATTCGGGCTGAAAGGCATTCGCCAGCGCTTGTTTGGTGAAGGCATCCCATTCATTCAGGGAGTACCCCAGCTGAAACTTGCGGATGGTGCCTTCGTTGAATCCGCGCTCCTTGAAATAGGTCAGACCGATGGCCTTGCCTTCTTCCGATTCAAAAAGGAAATCGGAAAAGGTTTTTTGTGCAAAACCATTCAGCACCATCATGCTTTCTTTCTCGTCGCGAAGAATCGCTTCTTCCGGGGAAGGTTGCTCTTCGGCGATTTCAATATTGTACTTTTTGGCCAGGTAGCGCAGGGCATCGGGGTAGCTGTAGTGCTCGTGCTCCATGATGAAGTTCACGGCGCTGCCACCTTTGCCGCAACCGAAACACTTGAAAATATTCCGGGCCGTATTAACATTAAAGGACGGGGTCTTCTCATTATGAAAAGGACACAAGCCAATCAGGTTCACGCCTCTTTTTTTCAGGTGCACAAACTCGCCGACCACTTCGTCGATCCGGGCGGCGTCAAAAATACGTTCTATCGTTTCCTTAGGTATCACTGCAAGGCCAGTTTTTTATAGCGGCTCTTTTTCTGTTTGGGTGGAATGGTCCGGACGATAAATTCCGCGATACGGTTGTAATATTCGTCGCCCGTTTCTACCGTATTGCTATGAAAGGAATTCCGTATCAAAAATAATTCTTTTTGCCGGGCT
>Ga0315910_10002424_pt1 | contig 16413 bp, 16 predicted proteins | sample EdamamesoilMG_FD_204470 | JGI IMG/M metagenome (GOLD analysis project Ga0315910, IMG submission 204470) | Garden soil microbial communities collected in Santa Monica, California, United States - Edamame soil | ecosystem: Environmental > Terrestrial > Soil > Garden | place: USA: California... | reverse complement strand
ATAAAAAACCCCCGGAAAAGGGGAACTAAACCGGGGGCGGAAAACGCCCCGGCTTGGGGCCGGGGCAACCCGCTCAGGGAGGTGAAGCGGGAGACGACTTGCATCGTCTGAAGGTAAGATTGCAGCCGGTCCAAAAAGTTCCGTACCGCGCCGAGCGCGGAAAACCCGCCTAATAATCAGATGAATATCTACGGTTCGTTTCCTGCGGTCAGAATGCGGCGCATGCGCCGCGATGATTTTTCGCGCCGCCTGATGCGCGAAACCTTGCTCAGCGCTGACGACCTCATCTACCCCGTGTTCATCATGGACGGGAGAAACCGTACTCAGAAAGTGGCTTCCATGCCCGGCGTGGAGCGGCTCACCGTGGACCGGCTGCTGACGGTCGCCGAACGCTGCCTGAAGTTGCGCGTGCCGGCGATGGCGCTGTTTCCGGTGATCGAACAGAAGCTGAAGTCACTCGATGGCCGCGAAGCCTACAACCCGAAAGGGCTGATTCCGCGCGCGGTCGCGGCGCTGAAAAAACGTTTCCCCGAACTCGGCGTGATGACCGATGTCGCGCTGGATCCGTACACCTCGCACGGCCAGGATGGCGTGATCGACAAATCCGGCTACATCCTCAATGACGTCACGCTCGGGATCCTGGAAAAGCAGGCGCTCGCGCAGGCCGCCGCCGGCGTCGACATCGTCGCGCCCTCGGACATGATGGACGGACGCATCGGACGCATCCGCCAGGCATTGGAGAAGAACGGCCACATCCACACCAAAATCATGGCCTACTCGGCGAAGTACGCTTCCGGGTTCTACGGACCTTTCCGCGACGCGGTGGGCTCGGCGACGAATCTCGGCAAGAGCGACAAGAAAACCTACCAGATGGACCCGGCGAATTCCGACGAAGCGCTCTGGGAAGTCGGTCTGGACCTCGCCGAAGGCGCCGACATGGTGATGGTGAAGCCGGGCCTGCCGTACCTGGACATCCTGCGGCGCGTGAAGGATGAATACAAAGCGCCGACCTTCGTTTACCAGGTCTCGGGCGAATATTCCATGCTGCGCGCGGCCATTGCCAATGGCTGGCTGCCCGAGAGCTGCATCCTGGAATCGCTCGTCGCGTTCAAGCGTGCGGGCGCCGACGGCATCTTGACCTACTTCGCGCTCGAAGCCGCGGCGCAGTTGCGCCGTTAGCCGAACACCAGCATGACGCCGTGAGCTTCGTCGGCGGCAACGACGAGCGCGCCGTCTTTCAGAGCAACGTAGGAAACGCCGCCGCGCTTCAGTCTGTCGGCTGCGGATTTCTTATCCTCGACATGAAGGCGAATCGCCGCGATGGACGGCGCATCCGCGTGCGCGTACTTGACCGGAAGTCCGTCCAGCAAACGCGCGTAGCGCGCCGGTTCAGCGCTCGCGATCGATACCGATTCGATCGCCCCGGCGCCATTGTCGTGGCGCTGGTATTCCGGCCGCCAGACGATTTCGCGCGTGTGATGCTGGCAAATGAACGTGCGAAAACCAGGCGTCTCGGCGGGCGGCAGTTGAACCAGGGTGAAACGCGCCTCCCCGAGATTCTCGACGGGACGAGATAGCGCCAGCGGCGCCTCGGCAGCGATTCCCGACTGCGTGAATTCCGCGTACGCGCCGGCGGCATCGTCGGTCGCCAGCGCAAGCGCGCCTACACCCTCGCGTTTCGCCAGAAATTCCGCGAAGTACTGGAACGCCGCCGGCGGCGCGGCGGGCAGTGCCATCAGTTCCAGGTAGTCGCGCCCGAACATGATGCAGTGGTTCTGCGAGCCGAGCGAGTGAAACCCGCGCGGCGTCAGCGTGAATCCCATCCGCGAGTAAGTGTCGCGCGCAAGGTCGAGATCGCGCACCAGAATCACGGCATGGTCGATGCCGCGGACATGCCCCGGCATCAGGGCGCGCCCGCGAGTTCCAGCGTCTTCAGGAAGCGTTCGGCGTTCTGGTAGCCGATGACGCGCAAGCCTTTCAGCTCGCGCCCTTGCGCGTCGAAGAAAATGATCCCGGGCGGGCCGAACAGGTGGAAGCGCTTCAGCAGCGCCTTGTGTTCGGCCGTGTTCGCAGTGACGTCGGCCTGCAGCAGCAGCATGCCGTCCAGCTTCGGCTTGACGCGCGCGTCGCTGAACGTGAGCGCCTCCATCTCCTTGCAGGACACGCACCAGTCGGCGTAAAAATCGAGCATCACGGGCTTGCCGGGCGCGCGCAGCTTCGCGTCCAGCTCGGCGATCGAATGCACGCGCACGAAGTCGGTGCCGCCGCCCGAGGGCCGCAATACCGGCCAGACGATCCAGAGCGCGACGGCGAGCAGCAGCACACCGAACACCTGCTTCACGCGCACCATCCACGGACCGGCCTTTGGCAGGAACGCGCCCTCCGAGACGCCGACCACCAGCAACGGAATGCCCATGCCGAGCGCCATCGTGAACAGCGCCGCGCCGCCGAGCGCGACGTCCCGCGTCTGGCTGATGTAGAGCAGCGCGCCGGCGAGCGGCGCCGCGACGCAGGGACTGACGATGACAGCCGACAGCACGCCCATGCCGGCGACCGATGCCAGCTTGCCGCCGGGCAGGCGCCCGCTTGCCGTCGCGAGCGGATGGCGCAGGAATCCCGGCAGCTGCAGCTCGTAGAGGCCGAACATCGAGAGCGCGAGCACGACAAAGATCAACGCGAAAGCGCCCAGCACCCAGGCGTTCTGCAGCGCCGCCGCGAGCAGCGTGCCGGACCACGCGGCCGCCACGCCTGCCGCCGCATAGGCGACCGCCATGCCAAGTACATACGCGGACGACAGCATCAAGGCGCGCAGCTTGCCAAGATCCCGGCCCTCGCCGGCGATAATCCCGGAGAGGATTGGCACCATCGGCAGCACGCAGGGCGTGAATGCAAGCAGCAGGCCGAAGCCGAGGAAGCTCGCCAGCACCAGCAGCGGCCCGCCCGATTCGAACATGCGCGCAACCTCCAAGTCGCTGACCTGCACCGTGAAACCCGCCGCAGGAACCACCGGCCCGCCGGCCGGCGGCGCCGCGAAGCCCGCGAGCTGGATCGTGGCGTTGCTGTCCATCGGGACATAGCACACACCGACATCCGCGCATCCTTGCGAGGTCACCGCAAGCCGGAGCGGACCCTCGAAACCCTCGACCGGCAGGCGGATCACGACCTGCTTGCGATAAGTCTCGACGTCGCCGAAGAATTCGTCCTTCTTGCGTATACCCGGCGGGAATTGCGGTGTGCCCAGCTTCGCCTTCGACCCGGGCTCGATGGCGAACTTGAAGCGCTCGCGGTACATGTAATAGCCGTCGGCGATCGCGAAGCTCACCTCCACCGTATTCGCGTCGAGGGCGCGCGTCGAGAAGCGGAAGGCTTTCTCGGGCTCGAGCAAATCGCCCGGGTTTACCGCATGCGCGGTGCCGAGCAGGCAAAAAAGGAAGGCGAAGACTCGAATCACGCGGTCACTTTCCGGCAGCGGTTTCCGTGGCAACCCAGTCCAGGTAAGCCGGCAGGCCGTGCTCGATTGGGACCGCGATGATCTCCGGAAGTTCGTACGGGTGCCCGGCGCGGATCGCCGCCTCGAGTTCGGCGTAGCGCTCGACGCTCGTCTTGATCAGCATCGGATGCTCCTCGTCCTGCTGCACCGCGCCCTTCCAGCGATACACCGAACGGCAGGGCGCGAGGATATTGACGCAGGCGGCGACGCGCTTTTCGATCAGCGCCCCGGCGAGCCGCTCGGCGGCGGCCCGGTCAGGCAGGTTGGTGAACACCAGCAAGGAGCGCATGCTCGAGACCCTGGTGGACGGTCGGAAAGCGCAGCCGCACGCCCAGCACCTGCTTCAGGCGCCGGTTGTCCAGCCGCCGCGATTCGTTCATGAAGGAAAGCAGCTCAGGCGGCACCCGCCCGGCTGCTTCCGCGCGCGCGACGCGCGGCGGGCGCGGCAGCCCGGCGCTGTCGGCAACCAGGTCGAACCATGCGCCCATCTTGAGCTGCGTATCGTCTGCGGCGTTGTAGATGCCAGCAGGCGCATCGTCGTCCAGCGCACGCGCGCAAATGGCGGCAAGATCGTCGGCGTGAATGTGGCTGGTATAGACATCGTCGGCATCGCGCAGCACCGGCGTGCCGGCGTGCAGGCGCGCGAGCGGCAACCGGTCGGCCGCGTAGATGCCCGGCGCACGCAGCATCAGCAGCGCGACGCCGTGTTTGCTGCACCATAGTGCAAGCTGCGCCTCGGCACTCGCGCGCCTTGCACCGCGGCTGCTCTGGGGGCTCGGCACGCGGGTTTCGTCCACCAGCGCGCCGCCGCAATCGCCATACACGCCGCTGGTGCTGATGTAGACCAGGCGGGTTGGTAGAATCCGCGTGCTTTCGAGTCGAGCAAGCAGGTTGGCAGTACGGGTATCGGTCGCGCCGGCAGCTGGAGGCGGCGCACAGTGCAGCACCGCGTCGGCGGGTTCGAGCGCGGCGAGGCTGCCGGGCCGGTCCAGATCCATCCCGTGCGTGCGCGAAAGCACGCGCATCTCGAAGCGGGCCTTGAGCAGCGGCGCGGCGCGGCGCGCGATGTCGCCGTAGCCGGCGATCAACAGACGTTTCATCGGCATCATTGTAACGACATGCACACAGTCACCCTGCAGCCCAGCGGTCACCAATTCCAGGTCGAGGACGGCGAAGCCGTGCTCACCGCCGCACTGCGCCAGGGATTCGTACTGCCCTACGGGTGCAAGAACGGCGCCTGCGGCAGCTGCAAGGGGAAGATCCTCTCGGGCAGCGTGGACTACGGCGTGTACCAGCCGAAGGCGCTGACCGACGAGGAGAAGGCCCAGGGCAAGGCGCTCTTCTGCCAGGCGAAGCCGCTCTCGGACCTGGTGCTGGAAGCGCGCACCATCGGCGCGGCCAAGGACATCCAGGTCAAGAAGCTGCCCTGCCGCGTGCAGAAACTGGAGCGGCTGTCCGAGGACGCGATGCTGCTGCAAATCAAGCTGCCGGCCAACGAAAAGCTCGTCTTCCTGGCCGGGCAGTTCATCGAATTCCTGCTGAAGGACGGTTCGCGCCGCAGTTTCTCCATGGCCACCGCGCCGCATGACGCGGAATTCATCGAATTGCATGTCCGGCACGTCGCCGGCGGGCAATTCACCGACCACGTCTTCAACAAGATGAAGGAACGCGACATCCTGCGCTTCGAGGGGCCGCTGGGCACCTTCTTCCTGCGCGAGGACTCCGACAAGCCGCTGGTGTTCGTCGCCTCGGGCACCGGCTTCGCGCCGATCAAGGCGGTGATCGAACACATGTTTCACAAAGGCATTGCGCGCCCGGCGACGCTGTACTGGGGTGGCCGGCGGCCGAAAGATCTGTACATGAACGCGCTCGCGGAAAAATGGGCCGCCGAGCATCCGGGATTCAAGTACGTCCCGGTGATCTCGGAGGCCCTGCCCGAGGACGGTTGGGCCGGCCGCACCGGCTTCGTGCACCGCGCCGTCATGGAGGACTTCCCCGACCTGTCCGCCCACCAGGTCTACGCCTGCGGCGTGCCCATCATGGTGGACTCGGCGAAGAAGGATTTCGTCGCTTCCTGCAAGCTGCCCGAGGAAGAGTTCTACGCCGACAGTTTCACCACCCAGGCGGATACCGCCAAGACCTAGGCCGTTTCGCCCAGGTAGGCTTCGCGCACTTTCGGATTCTCGAGCAGTTCCTTTGCTTCGCCGGCCAGCGTGATGGTGCCGGACTCCATCACGTAGCCGCGGCTCGACACCTCCAGCGCCAGCCGCGCGTTCTGTTCCACGAGCAGGATCGTGACGCCCTGCGCCGCAATCTCGCGCACGATGTCGAAAATTTTCGCCACCAGCCGCGGCGCGAGGCCCATGGAGGGTTCGTCCAGCAGCAGCAGCCTGGGCCGCGCCATCAGCGCGCGCCCGATGGCCAGCATCTGCTGCTCGCCGCCCGACAGCGTGCCGGCCGTCTGCGCGCGCCGCTCCTTGAGCCTGGGGAAGGTTTCGTACTGGCGTTCCAGGTCGCGCGCGATGCCGTGATCGGCCCGCGTGAACGCGCCCATGGCGAGGTTTTCCTCCACGGTGAGCTGGGCAAAGATGCCGCGGCCCTCGGGAACCATCACCAGCCCCTTGCGGGGTAGCTCATGAACCGCGCTCGCCGCAGTGTCGATGCCGGCGTAGCGCACGCTGCCGCCGCGCGCAGGCAGCAGGCCGCAGATGGCGCGCAGCGTGGTGCTCTTGCCCGCGCCATTCGCGCCGATCAGGCAAACCAGCTCGCCTTCCGCCACTTCGAGATCGATGCCTTTCACGGCGCGGATCCCGCCGTAGCCGGCTTCCAACCCCTTGACGTCAAGCAGCACTGGGCACGCCCAGATAGGCTTCGATCACTTTAGGGTCGCGCTGTACCTCGGCGGGCGGGCCTTCGGCGATCCTTTCGCCGTAATCCAGCACCAGCACGCGGTCGCAGACGTTCATCACCAGGCGCATGTCGTGCTCGATCAGCAGGATCGTGGTGCCGTCCTTGCGGATATCGTGCAGCAGACTGCGCAATCCGGCGGTCTCCGAGGCATTCATCCCGGCAGCGGGTTCGTCCAGCGCAAGCAGCTTCGGCTCGGTGGCGAGCGCACGCGCGATCTCCAGGCGCCGCTGGTCGCCATAGGGCAGATTGCCCGCCGCCTCGTTGGCGCGCGCGCGGATGCCGACGTAGTCGAGCAGCTGCAGCGCGCGCTTTTCGGTGTCGGCCTCTTCGTCCATCGTCCGGCGGTTCCTCAGGATCGCGCCGACCACGCCGGCGCGCGTGCGCAAGTGGCGGCCGATCATCACGTTTTCAAGCGCCGACAGGCTGGCGAAGAGGCGGATGTTCTGGAAGGTGCGCGCCACCCCGGCCCTGGCGACCTGGTCGGGCTTGAGCCCGGTGATGTTCCGGCCGTCGAACAGGAACGACCCATGGTCGGGTGCGTAGATGCCGGTCAGCAGATTGAACAGCGTGGTCTTGCCCGCGCCGTTCGGTCCGATCAGGCCGTAGATGTCGCCCCGCGCGATCGAGAACGACACGCCCGAAAGCGCCTGCACGCCGCCGAAGCGCTTGCCCACCTCGACTGCGTCAAGCAGCGGGGTCACGGGTCAACTCGCGCTTGCGCACTTCGGAAGGAATCAGGCCGGCCGGCCGGAAAAGCATTACCAGCACGAGCGCGAGACCGAAGATCAGCATCCGGATGACCTCCGGCTCGACGAGCATCCTGCCAAAGAGCGCGTGTTGCGCCGGCTCGACCGTCCAGCGCAGGATCTCCGGCACGAACGACAGCAGCACCGCGCCGAGGATCACGCCCGCGATGTTGCCCATGCCCCCGAGCACCACCATCGAGACCACCATGACCGATTCGACGAGCACAAAGCTCTCGGGCGAAATGAAGCCCTGGATTGCGGCGAACATGCCGCCTGCGACGCCGCCGAAGCTCGCGCCCATGGCGAACGCCAGCAGCTTCATGCCGGTGGTGTCGATGCCCATGGCGCGCGCCGCGATTTCGTCCTCGCGGATCGCCTCCCAGGCGCGCCCGATGCGCGAATTCTGCAACCGCACGTTGATCAGGATGATGCCGATCATCAGCGCGAGCAGCAGGTAGTAGTACTTCATCGGCCCGCTCAGATCGACTCCGAGCACCCGGTCGCTGCGGGAGAAATCCACGCCGCCGATGCGCACCGGGTCGATCCCGGCGATGCCCTGCGGGCCGCGCGTGATGTTCACCGGCTGCGACAAGTTATTCAGGAATATCCTCACTATTTCGCCGAAGCCGAGCGTGACGATGGCCAGATAGTCGCCGCGCAGCTTCAGCGTGGGCGCGCCCAGCATGATGCCGAACAGCGCGGCCACGCCGGCGCCGATCGGCAGGATCGCCCAGAACGGCAGGTGCAGGCCGAACTGCGGGCTCGCCAGCAGCGCATAGGCATAGGCGCCGACGGCGTAGAACGCGATGTAGCCCAGATCGAGCAGTCCGGCGAATCCGACCACGATGTTAAGGCCGAGGGCGAGCAGCACGTACAGGAGCGCGAGATTGGCGATGCGCACCCAGGCCGTGCCCACCTGCGACAGCGCGAACGGAAGCAGCAGCAAGGTGATCGCGACCAGCGCGACCCCCGCCCACAGCCATTTGCCGCGCTTCACGCCCGATCTCCTACACGCTCACCGAGCAATCCGGACGGCCGGAAAACGAGCACCAGGATGAGTACTACAAAGGCGAATACGTCCTGGTAATTGGAACCAAAGAGGACGAAATGCCCGCCATCGGCGCAGCTCGCCTCCGGACCCAGTCCGTAGCGGCACAGATCGGTCAGGTCGCCGATGTAGCCCGCGCCCAGCGCTTCGACGACGCCCAGCAGAAGCCCGCCTACCATGGCGCCCGGGATATTGCCGATGCCGCCCAGCACGGCGGCGGCAAACGCCTTGAGGCCCAGCACCGACCCCATGGTGTATTGGGCGACGCCATAGTACGTCCCGACCATGACGCCCGCGACCGCCGCCAGCGCGGCGCCGATCACGAACGTGGCGGCAATCACGCGGTTCACGTCCACGCCCATCAGCCGCGCCACCTGCGGATTCTGCGCCGTGGCGCGCATCGCCGTGCCCAGGCGCGTCCGGTAAACCAGCAGCGCGAGGCCCGCCATCATCACCACGCAGATGGAAAGGATGGCGAGCTGTACGCCGGTGATATGTGCACCGAGGAAGGTATAGGTGGTCAGCGGGATGATCTGCGGAAACGCCATCACATTGCGGCTCCAGACCACCATGGCCAGGTGCTGCAGGATGATCGACACGCCGATCGCGCTGATCAGCGGCGCAAGGCGGGGCGCGCCCCGCAGGGGCCGGTAGGCGAGCCGCTCCATCGAGTAGCCCACCAGCATGCAGACCGGAATCGCGCAACCGGTGCCGACCAGCACGACCGCGAGCGGCGGCATGCCCGCCGCCGCGAGCGCGTTGATGACGGTGAAGGCGACCATCGCGCCGATCATCACCACTTCGCCGTGCGCGAAATTGATCAGCTGGATGATGCCGTAGACCATGGTGTAGCCCAGCGCCACGATGGCATACACGGCCCCAAGCGTGAGCCCGTTGATCAGCTGCTGAACGAAGATGTCCACGCCGGGTCCCAGACTAGCAAAAAAAACGGCACCCGAAGGTGCCGTCGTTTCGCCCTGAATTTGCCGGGCTACTTCTTCATTTCCGCCTTGGGCGCTTCTTTCGCCGGCTCCGCGGGCGCGGCGGCCGGGGCGGGCGCGGCGGACTTGAGGAAATCCTCGAAGGACGTGGTCTTGCCGCCCTTGATGATCGCGATCGGCCCGAGCTTGCCGTCCTTCATGGTGAAGATCGTCATCTCGGCGTCCTTGCGATCGCCCTTGTCGTCGAAGCTGATCTGCCCGGTCGCCCCCTTGTAGCTGCTCTTCGCCAGCTCGGGCAGGTATTTCGCCGGATCGGCCGAGTTCGCGCGCTTCATGGCGTCGATCAGGATATTCGCCGCGTCGTAGGTGAATGGCGCGTAGATGATCGGGTCGACATTGAACTTCTTCTTGTAGGCGTCGAGGAATTTCTTGTCCGCGGCCTGCGGCGGCAATCCCGCCTGCGAGCACAGCAGGCCATCGGCCGCCGCACCCGCCAGCTTGGTCATGTCGTCGGTGCAGGCGCCGTCGCCGAAGGAGAACACCGCCTTCAGCCCCAGCTCGCGCCCCTGCTTGAGGAGCGGGCCGCCGGTGGCGTCCATGCCGCCGTAGAACACCGCGTCGGCGTTCTTGCCCTTGACCTTGGTGAGCACGGCCTTCCAGTCGGTGGTCTTGTCGGTGCCCTTCTCGCGCGGCAGCACCTTGATGCTGGCCGCCTTGAGCGTCTTTTCGACTTCGTTCGCGATGCCTTCGCCGTAGGCAGTGGCGTCATCGATCACCGCCACCAGCTTCGGCTTCTTCGATTCGGCGAGAAAGCTCGCAATCGCCGGGCCCTGCTGGTCGTCGCGGCCGACGACGCGGAACTGCGTCTTGAATCCCTGCTCGGTCAGCTTCGGATTGGTGGCCGAACCGGAAATGACCGGGATGCCGGCGCCGCTGTAGATCGGCGAGGCGGGAATCGAGGTGCCCGAATTCAGGTGGCCGACGACGCCGTTGACTTTCGCGTCCACCAGCTTCTGCGCGACGGTGGTGCCGACCTTCGGGTCCGCCTGGTCGTCTTCCTTGACCAGCACGAACTTGGCATCCTTGCCGTCGATCTTGATGTTGGCCGCATTGGCTTCGTCGATGGCAAGCTGCGCGCCGTTTTCGTTGTCCTTGCCCAGATGCGCGATACCGCCCGTGAGCGGACCGACGTGGCCGATCTTGATTTCGATCGACGGTGCGGGCGCAGCCGCAGGTGCGGGCGCGGCGGCGGCGGGCTTCTTGGGTTCCTCCTTGCCGCAGCCGATCAGTCCGACCGCGACGGCGAGCAGGGTCAATGCGAGCTTCGAATTCTTCATGGGTTCTCCCGGGAAAACAGGGGGCTAATAATACCGTAGGGCACAAAAAAAGGGCCAGTCGCCTGGCCCTCTTCCGCGCCTCTTGCGTCGCGCTATTTGGTCGACAGCACCCATTTTACGAGCGCCTTGACGTCGGCATCGGGCACGGTCGCATTCGGCGGCATCGGCACCTGGCCCCAGACGCCCTGGCCGCCCTTTTTGACCTTGTCGACCAGCTTCGCTTCGGCGTCTTTCTGGCCGGCATATTTCTTGGCCACATCCGCATAAGACGGGCCGATGGTTTTCGCGCCTTTCACCACGTGGCAGGTGGTGCACAGGTATTTCTTGGCAAGATCATCGCTGGCTTGCGCCGGCAGCGCCGCGCCCAGAGTGACCAAGATTACGTAAAAAACGATTGATTTCATGGATGTTCCTGTCGGTTTTGCGTCCGCGGATGCTACCTAAGTTCTGTCCTTTTGCAAACCCATCAACGCCTTCGCACTGCCCCCCGTTGACAGCCTCCGGGCGAGGCCGGTCACAGGCACTATTACTATTGACTTCCGTGGACGCCGACGAGGTTCTGAGGTTCTGGTTCGGGCTCGATCGCAAGGCCTGGTTCGAAAAGAATCCTTCCTTGGACGACGGAATCCGCCAGCGCTTTCTGCCCGGGTACGAGCTCGGGGCGGCGGGAAAGCTGCGCGCCTGGAAACAGGCGCCCGCCAGTTGCCTCGCCCTTGTGATCCTGCTCGACCAGTTCCCGCGCAACATGTTCCGTGGCACCGCGCGCGCCTTCGCGGCAGATCCAATCGCATTGGAGGCCGCGCGCCAGATCCTTGATCGCGGCTGGGACGAAGCAATGACTCCCGACGAGCGCATGTTCGCCTACCTGCCTTTCGAGCACAGCGAGACGCTGCAGGACCAGGAACTGTCCCTCAAGCTCTTCGAGGGCAATCCCAATTTCGAGTGGGCACGCAAGCACTGGGAAATCGTCCGGCGCTTCGGGCGCTTTCCCCACCGCAACGCAGCCCTCGGGCGCACCAGTACGAACGAGGAAATCGAATTCCTCAAGCTTCCGGGTTCAGGTTTCTGAATCCGTAATGGCGCCTTTCGAGGCGGTACTGACGATGCGCATGTATTTCCCAAGCAGGCCGCGGGTATAGCGCGGTTTGGGCGCTTTCCATTTCCGCCGCCGCGCGGCGAGTTCCTTCGCCGGCACGTTCAACTGCAGGAGGAGCTTTTTCGCATCGATAGTGATGGAATCGCCTTCCTTCACCAGCGCGATGGTGCCGCCCACGTAGGCTTCGGGCGCGACATGCCCGACCACCATGCCCCAGGTGCCGCCCGAGAAGCGCCCGTCGGTCAGCAGACCCACCGAATCGCCCAAGCCCTGCCCGATCAGCGCGGAAGTCGGCGCCAGCATCTCCTGCATGCCGGGCCCCCCCTTGGGGCCTTCGTACCGGATCACCAGCACGTCGCCCGGCTTGATCTTCCTGCCGAGGATCGCCTTCATCACCGCCGGCTCGGAATCGAAGACGCGGGCCGGACCCGTAATCGAAATCTTCTTCAGTCCGGTGATTTTCGCCACGCAGCCCTCGGGCGCGAGATTGCCCTTCAGGATGGCCAGGTGTCCCTGCTTGTAGATCGGATTGGACCAGGGCCGGATCACATCCTGGTCCTGGCGAGGTTCGGCGGGCACGTCCTTCAGCATCTCGGCCATCGTCTTGCCGTGGATGGTCATGCACTCGCCGTGCAGCGCGCCGTTGGCGAGCAGGATCTTCAGCACCTGCGGCACGCCGCCCGCGCGATGGAAATCGACCGCCACGTACTTTCCGGACGGCTTGAGGTCGCACAGCACCGGCACCTTGCGGCGCACCCGTTCGAAATCGTCGATGGTCCATTTCACTTCGGCCGCCGAAGCGATGGCCAGGAAATGCAGCACCGCGTTGGTGGAACCGCCGGTGGCCATCACCAGCGCGATGGCGTTCTCGATGGACTTGCGCGTGATGATGTCGCGCGGCTTGAGGTTTTTCTTCACCGCCTCCACCAGCGCTTTCGCCGATTCCGCGGCGGAGTCGACCTTCTCGGCGTCCGGCGCCGCCATCTGCGAGGAACCGAGCAGGCTCATGCCGAGCGCTTCGAACGCCGACGACATGGTGTTGGCGGTGTACATGCCGCCGCAGGCGCCGACCGAAGGGCAGGCGTTCTTCTCGATGCCGAGGAAGTCTTCCTGGCTCATCTTGCCGGCGCTGAAGGAACCCACCGCCTCGAAAGCCGACACGATCGTGAGATCGACACCCTTCCATTTACCCGGCTTGATGGTGCCGCCGTAGACATAAATGGCCGGCACGTTCATGCGCGCGATGGCCATCATGCCGCCCGGCATGTTCTTGTCGCAGCCACCCACCACCAGCGCGCCGTCCATGGCCTGGCCGTTGACCGAGGTCTCGATCGCGTCCGCGATGACTTCGCGCGACACCAGCGAGTACTTCATCGCCTCGGTACCCATGCCGATGCCGTCGGTGACAGTCGGCACGCCGAACACCTGCGGCTTGGCGCCTGCCGCTTCCAGCGCCGCCATCGCGCTATCCACCAGCGGCTGGATGCCGGCGTTGCAGGGGTTCATCGTCGAATGGCCGTTGGCCACGCCGACGATCGGCTTGTCGAAGTCCCCGTCCTTGAAGCCGACCGCGCGCAGCATGGCGCGGTTGGGCGAGCGTGCGGGGCCGGCGGTGATCAGCCTGGAGCGGCGGTTCGTGGGACCTGCGGGTTCGGCCATGGCGGTTCCTCCTCGGGAGCGGCGAGTCTACGCGAGCGTTTGTGTTGCAATCCAATACAATGAACGTCGTTGATTGATACCTAACAGGTATGAATACACCGGACCTGCGCCAGCTGCGCCACTTCATCGCCGTCGCCGAGCGGCTGCACTTCGGCCGCGCCGCCGCGGCCTTGCACATCTCGCAGCCGCCGCTGTCGCGCTCGATCCGCGACCTGGAGGCGCGCCTTGGCGTCACTCTGCTCGCGCGCACGCGCCGCAAGGTCGAACTCACCCCGGAAGGCGCGCGTTTCCTGGAAGACGCGCGGCGCCTGCTCGCGCAGCTCGAGCACGCTGTGCTGGAAGTGGGCCGCATGGCCGCCGGCGGCGGCCGCCTGCGCCTGGGATTTGTCTCGCTCGCCGACTACGGCGTGCTGCCGCGCCTGCTCAAGGCCTACAAGGCGGCGCGGCCCGGCGTCGCGCTGGCGCTGCGCGAGATGCTCTCCCCCGACCAGGCGGCGGCGCTCGCCGCGGGAGAACTCGATTTCGGCCTGCTGCTGCCCCCGGTCGCCGGCGCAGGCTTCGAGCACATCGTCATCCAGCGTGAACGGTTCCTCGCCGCCCTGCCCGCGCGCCATCGCCTGGCGCGCAGGCGCGGCCGGATTGCCATGCGTGAGCTTGCCGACGAGGCTTTCGTCATGGCGCCGCGCGAGATCGCGCCCGGCCTGCACGACCTGATCGCCGAGCTGGCGGCGCGCGCGGGCTTCACGCCGCGCGTCGCGCAGGAAGCCATCCAGATGCAGACGGTCGTGAGCCTGGTGTCGAGCGGGATGGGCGTTGCCATCGTTCCCTCTTCGGTCGCAAATCTCGGCCGCCGCGGCGTCGCCTATCGCGAACTCGCCGACGCGCATCCGCGCCTTGACCTGTGGCTCGCCTGGCGCGGCGGTTCCCTGGGCGCCGCTGCGCGCGAGTTCGTCCAGCACGCGCGCCGTGTTGCCCGTTAAGTTAATCTCGCGCCATGCTCACGCACCCGAATTTCGATCCGGTGCTGTTCTCTGTCGGGCCGCTGGCGGTCCGCTGGTACGGCCTGATGTACCTGCTCGCGTTCGTGTCGTTCTGGTGGCTGGGCACGCGGCGCATCAAGTCCGGACTCGCGCCGGTTTCGCGCGAGCAGCTCGACGACCTGTTGTTCGGCGGCATCGTCGGCGTGATTCTGGGCGGACGGCTCGGCTACGTGCTGTTCTACAAGGCGGACTATTACCTTTCCCACCCTCTCGAGATCCTCGCCATCTGGCAAGGCGGCATGTCCTTCCACGGCGGCTTTCTCGGCGTGCTCGCCGCGATGGCTTTCGTTGCGCACCGCCAGCGCGTCAACTGGTGGGACCTGATGGATTTCGTCGCGCCGCTGGTGCCGATCGGCCTGGCCACCGGACGCCTGGGAAATTTCATCAACGGCGAGCTCTGGGGACGCACCACCGATCTCGCCTGGGGCATGGTGTTTCGCGGCGCCGGCCCTCTGCCGCGCCATCCGTCGCAGCTCTACCAGATGGCGCTGGAGGGCGTGGCGCTGTTTGCTCTGCTGTGGTGGTTCTCGTCGCGGCCGCGGCCGCGCACGCAGGTGTCGGCGTTGTTCCTGCTGGGCTACGGGACGTTCCGTTTCATCGGTGAGTTTGCACGCGAGCCCGATGCCTTCCTCGGCTTCCTCGCCCTCGGCCTGACCATGGGCCAGTGGCTGTCGCTGCCGATGATCGCGGCAGGGCTGTTTCTCTGGGTCCAGTCCTCCCGGCGCTAGCCTAGGCGAGCGCCAGCTCCAGCGCGCGCACGACGTGGATCGCCTCGCGCTTCGCGCCGTGCCCGATCTGCTGGCGGCAGCTGGTGCCGTCGGCGACGATCAGCGTGTCCGGCAAGGCCTTGCGCACGGCGGGCAGCAGATTCGCCTCGCCCATCTTCATTGAGACCTCGTAGTGCTCGGCTTCATAGCCGAAGCTGCCCGCCATCCCGCAGCAGGAGGATTCGACGGTGTCGACCTTCAATCCGGGAACCAGGCGCAGGACGGTTTCCACCGCGCCCATGGCGCCGAAGGCCTTCTGGTGGCAATGGCCGTGCAGCAGTGCCGCTGGCGCGATCGGTTTCAGGTTCAGGTTGAGGCGGCCGGCCTGCGCCTCGGCCGCCAGGAATTCCTCGATCAGGAAGGCGTTGTTCGCCAGCGTCTCCGTATCTGGCAGGAGCACGCGGTATTCGTCGCGCAAGGTGAACAGGCAGGACGGCTCGAGCCCGAGCACCGGGATTCCGCGTGCCACCCAGGGCGCCAGCGCAGACAACACGCGTTTTGCCTCCACGCGCGCTTCCTCCACCAGCCCCGCCGACAGGAACGTGCGCCCGCAGCACAGCGGCCGTTCACTGCTTTGCGATTGCGCGATATGCACGCGGTAGCCTGCGGATTGCAGCACACGGACTGCTGCGCGCGCGTTTTCGGGCTCGAAATAACGACTGAAGGTGTCCGCCAGCAGCACGACCTCGCGCTCGCCGCTTTTAGGCCAGGGCCGGTCGACGAAATAGTCGTCGCGCCAGGCCGGCAGCGGCCGCTCGCCGGTGAATCCCGCCAACCGGCTGGTCCATCGCGTCGCCAGGTTCGCCAGCGCCGCCGACCCTGCGGCCAGCGGCGCATAGCGCGGCAAGTAGGCGATGGCGCGTTCGCGCAGCGCAAGACCGCGGCGCGCCTGGTCGTGCGCCTTGAATTCGATTTTCATGCGCGCCATGTCCACGCCGGTCGGGCATTCGCGCTTGCAGCCCTTGCAGGACACGCACAGGTCGAACGCTTCCCTGACCGGCCCATCGGACTCGGAACCCAGTTGCCCGGACAGCGCCAGGCGCAGCGTGTTGGCGCGTCCGCGGGTGAGGTGCTTCTCGTCGCGGGTCACGCGATACGAGGGGCACATGGTCCCGGCGTCGAACTTGCGGCAGTGGCCGTTGTTGTTGCACATCTCCACCGCCTTGTCGAAGCCGCCCCATTCCGACCAGTCGAGCGCCGGCGCCGGCGCCTTGCTCTCGTACCCCGGCTTGAAACGGAACAGCGTCTTGTCGTCCATCTTCGGCGGCGCGACGATCTTGCCCGGGTTCATCAGGCCGCGCGGATCGATCCACGACTTGATTTCGCCCAGCGCCGCGGTCAGGCGCGGACCGAAGAAAGGCGCAATCCATTCCGAGCGC
>Ga0315910_10002423_pt1 | contig 16414 bp, 36 predicted proteins | sample EdamamesoilMG_FD_204470 | JGI IMG/M metagenome (GOLD analysis project Ga0315910, IMG submission 204470) | Garden soil microbial communities collected in Santa Monica, California, United States - Edamame soil | ecosystem: Environmental > Terrestrial > Soil > Garden | place: USA: California... | reverse complement strand
TGGGCCACTGGCCGCTCACCCGGGGCACTCCCCCACCCCCGCGCTGCGGGTCAGGCTATGAGCCCCGGGTGACGCCGCGGCGTGGGCGCCTGGATGCGTCTTGCGAGCTGGACCGCCCGGGCCTGGGTGGCGGTCTTCTTGCGGTGGTGTGCCCGGCACTTGGTTGCGAGGTTGCTCAGGCTGTGGTCTTCAGGGTCGCCGAGGTGGTCGGCTTCAAGCCCGGTGGTGACGGGGCACCGGTGTCCGTTCTCGACGACTGTGCAGCGGTGGCCGTCCCGGTCGAGTACCTGCTGGCGGATCTTCTTCCAGCCGATGGGGCGGGGTGTTGTGCGCCAGGCGGTGGGGGATTCACGCCAGTGGCCCCGGGTCATGTCAGCCCCCCCGGATATGCCAAGTGCCCGGGTCTCCTGACCGCGGGCACATTGAACGACTGTGAACATGATCGTGTCTACAGTGCCCACCGTCAAGCGACGCGCTGTGTCGGGTCATGGCAACAGGCCGGCGGCGTGCAGCCCGAGCGCGACGAAGGCCATGGCCAGCCAGATGACGGCCAGGAGCGGCCAGCCCTCGGTGACCATCCGTCGGGCCTCATCTCCAAAGGCCCGCAGGGCAGCACGGAAGGAATCGGACTCCTCCTCCAGTGACGCCATCAGGGACGCCACTCGTCGCGGTAGCCGAGTCGTTCGCGGTAGGCGGAGGCGATCAGGCGGACGGTCTTGCAGGCGCCCTCGGGCACGTCTTGCCAGGTGCGGAAGCTGCTGTGCTTCGGGACGCAACGCTGGCACACCGGCAGCTCGGCGCTCGCCTCCACGAGCTCACCGTCGTCGAGCTGCAGCCAGCCAATGTCGCGCCAGATGATGCCATGGAGAGCGAGGATGGCCCGCTTCGCCTCGATGTCGGCGAGCATGAAAGCGGCACGCGAGTCGAGGTAGGGATCGCCGGACTCGAAGCTGTTGTTGCGCTCGTCCTCGTCGAGCACGCGGAGCAGCCAGGTCACCAGGTCGTCCATGTCTGCATCCTCTCAGGCTGCCCGCAGGAGCGCGGGGCTCTGCATGACCCGGTTGAGCACGTCGCCGAACCGGTAGCGGGGCGTGTCGTCCAGCGGTGCGAGGTGGCCACGGTCGGCCCAGGCCCAGATGAGTTTGCGGAGTTTGGCGGCGTCGGTGACGAAACCGAGGGTGGCGACCCACTTGGCTGCTTCGGATGCGGTGACGGTCCGTTCGCCCATGGCGGCGATGAGCTGCTCGCGGGTCTGGCTCATGTCGACGGCTTCGCCGCAGCGTCGGCACGGGCCGGTCTGGTCGCTGTAGACAGCCATGCCGCAGTGGCACATGCCGACAAGGTTGCCTTCGGCCTGGCGGTCTACGACGCGGACCAACTCGCCGCATGCGGTGAGGAGGGCGGGCCAGGCTTCGTCGGCGTTGGGTCGGTGGCGGAGCCATTCGAGGTGGAAGGCGACGAACAGGGCGGCGCGGCGTAGTGGGTGGTCGACGAAGACGGAACCGGTGGGGCTGACGGCGTAGCGGTAGATGGTCAGTCCGCGTTCTTCGGCGATGAGCCGTGCCCAGGTGGTGAGTTCGCCGGCGGCCGCGTCGTGGCGTTCTGCGGCTTCAAAGCGGGGCGGGAGGCGGATGGCTTCGAGCGCGTCGCCGGTTTTCCACCAGCCGAGGTCGTCAGGGCGTCCGGGGCCGGTCCGGTTGATCTCGTCGAGCCTGGCCACGGTGAGCGTGATGTCTCCGGCGATGCGGGCGACGGTGCCGAGATGCCGGCGCAGCATGGCCGCGCAGGCCGTATCGATGAGGGCTGTGTCGTGCCGCATGGGGCGCCCGCAGCGTGCGCACTGGTGGACCTGGGGCTCGGTCATTCGGCGGGCTCCGTCCGCATCCGGGGGTCGAAGGTCGCAGAGAACTTCCACATGTCGTCCGGGTCGCCCATCCAGCGCAGGTCGGTGATCCGGTAGCGGGTGGTCTTGCTGCCGTTCGCCAGGATCAGCCAGTCGCCAAGCTTGGGTTGCCGAGGTGCTCCGGCGAAGAGGTGGCCGTGGATGGTGAGACCGCCGTCCCGGGAGTCGAAGACGCAGTTGTGGCCCCACGTGGGGCGGCTGTAGTCGTGCTCGCGCCCGGTGGCCTTCGGGGCTACAGCCAGTGCGGCGCGGACGTCGTCGGGGGTCATGTCGCGTTCCTCATCACGGCCGTCTCCAGAGCGTCGCGGGCGCCCTCGAATCGCCGCACGTCTTCGTCTTCGACGAAGTGCTGGCCGCGAATGGCGTGCAGTGCGTCGAGCAGGTCGGCGAGTGCGGTCACCACGTCCGGGGATGCCGTCAGGGCGATGTGCCGGGCAGCTGTCTCTGCGGTGGCGCCCTGTCCGGCGTTGGCGATGCTGATGCCGCCTGCCTTGACCCACCAGCTGAGCCCGCCTTCGTCGGTGGCCCACCAGGTCTGGACGCGTTCGCCTTCGGTCAGTTCGCGGGTGCTGTCGCGGAGTGCCTTGGCTGCGGGTGAGGTCATCGGTCCTCCTGGGTGGGTGTGGTGTCCGGGTCGGGTGCGGGCTGCCACGGCTCGGCCTCGTGAATCGGACCGTCGGCGACGAGGCGCGCGACCCGGGCGGGCCACGCCGGGCGATGCTCGGCGCCTCCGGCCGCTTCGATTGCCTGCTGCTCGGCCTCTTCGCGGCTGGGGTGGGTGAGGGCGTCCCAGTCGGCGAGCCACGTCCCGTCCGGTTGCCGCGTCAGGACTTCCCAGCCGATCGTCTGGGTGCAGTCGGGGAGCGGCAGTCCGGCGATCTCCAGTGCGGCGAGGACGGCGTTGGCGTCTCGGAGGTAGGCGGCGGCTACCCGTTCGTTGGTGATGTCGGGGCCTCGGCCGAGTCCTTTGGCGCGCCAGTCGGCGTCGTGGGTGGCGAGCAGGGCTGCGGCGATGATGTCGCGTGGTGTGGTCATGGTTGCCTTCCGGGCGTGGGAGACGGGGCGGGTTCGTGGGTGGTCGCTGCACCGGCGCACCAGCGCATGCCGTAGCCGAGGCCGAAGGCGTCGCCGACCCAGTGCGGTTTTCGGCTTGCGCCGCAGTCGCAGGAGCGGATGCGGATGCCGCAGTGGCGGCAGGTGGGGGCGCTCATTCCGCTGCCTCGGGGTCGATGCCGTGACGCCGGGCCACGGAGAGCTGTTCTTCGCAGGGCAAGGTCCAGCGCACGCAGCGACAGCAGAGCATCGGGCCCGGGACCTCGTGTAGTCCGATCCGGTGCACCAGGTAGCTGTGGGCGCCGTCGCAGGGTGCGTGTCTGCGGAGGATGTCGCGGTCCTCGGCCAGCCCACGCAGGTGGTGCTCAGCGTGGCGGATCTCGCCGGTGGTCGATGGCCAGATCGGATGGTCCGCGCACGCGATCACGCCTTGCCAGACCCACTCGGCCTGCTCGATGGCGTCAGTGATCTGCCGGTGGAGGTTCATGTCGCCTGCCCATCAGCCGGGGTGGCGTCAATGAGGGGGCCGTCGCCGAGCCCGTGGGGGTCGCTCGTCACGGGCGAGACCCAGTCCGGTGAGGCTTCGAGGCCAACAGCGTGGCGCAGGTTCGACAGGCGCGGGTGGATGAAGCGGTCCCAGGGTGTGGTGTGAGGCGAGTCCCGGTAGGGCTTGTTCAGGTACGGCGACACGGCGATGAGCGCGCTGGTGACGCGTCGTACGGCGTCGCGGATCTCGTCGATGTTCAGCGGCTCACCCATTGGTCTGGCTCCTGTCGTTGTGCCCGGCGCATTCCACCGGTCCCATGCCGCTCCGCAGCGGCACTGCGGTCCGTCGGGTCTCTCGTGGGTGCCGGGGATCATGGCGTGGTCGTTGTGCCCGGCGGGGAGTGGCGTCGATGAGCTTGTCGGGCCACGCTGCGGCAACCAGCTCATTCCAGTCGGTGCCGTCCTCCTGCGGGTCGCCGTCCTCCGGGTACCACCAGTGCTCGCCGGGGGCGTCGTGGCGCACCAAGACCGTGTTGTCGCCGGTATCGCGGACTGCGGTGACTTCGGGTCCGGGCTCCTCCGGCAGCGCCCACACGCGCCGCTGCGCTTCGCTGGTCTCCTGCACCCCGGGGTCGACGGGTTCGGCCGGGAGCGTGGCGTCTGGGGCCGTCTCCTGCGGGCTGGCGGGCACGTACTGGATCGTCAGCGTCCCGTCCGCGTTGGTGGTCGTGACCTTCGTGTGGGTGGGCTCGCCGATCGCACAGCCGAAGCGGCCCAGTTCGTCCATCCAGGCGGGTTCGGTCTCGACCTTCGGAGCGGGGGTGTCGGCGCCGGCCAGCAGCGCGCGGAGACGGCCTTCTCCGTCACGCACGGCCGCGAACAGACCCGAGCCGTTCCACTGCGCGGTGCCGTCGAACGTGGCGATGATCCGGCCCCAATGTGCGGCGATTGCCTTCACGCCCTCGCGGAGCCGGACGACCTCGCGACCGCACGCGGCCCGTCCACGCTCGGCAACCTCGGCCCGCAGTTGCTGTTGCGCGGTGGTGGCCGAGAAGTGGGATAGCTCGATGCGAGCGGCCTCCAGCTTGCGGGTGAGGTCGCCGATCTCGCCCATGCGCAGGTCGTCCAGCTTGCGGGTCGCGGCCAATGCGGCGGTTCGCTCCTGCCGCGCTTTGCTGGCGCTCGCCAACGCGTGATCCAAGTCGCGCCGGGCATGGTCGCGTTCGACGGTGAGCCGGTCCACGTCGAGGGCGGCAACGATCCGGGCGGCGAGTTCGGGCACGTCCCAGGGCACCACCTCGTGCTCGTGCAGGATCGCGGCGACCTGGTCCACCGGTGTGCCCACGAGGCGACCGGTCACCACCGGTGCGGGTGGTGCTGCGAGGGCGTCGATCAGTCGCCCCGTGGTGTCGACGAGCTCGCCCAGGACTCCGTACGCCGGGGCTTCGAGCCACGGTTCGTCGTCACGGTCAGGCGGCGAAGCGAGCCAGTCGAGGGCGCCGGATGCGCGGGCGACGAGGCTGCGTGCGGCGTCGAGGTCGAGCTCGGCGGGGGTGGGGTTTTGGTCTGGCCGGTCAGCGTCGGTTGGCTGGGTGGTCACGGGCGTAGCTCCCTCTCGATGCCGTTGGCCAGCGCACGTATCTCGTCGCCGGGTTGCAGATAGGCCGTCATGCCCGAGGGCCATCGCCTCGCCTCTTCCTGGAGCCACTCGGCGAAGACGGCGAGCACGTCGTACGACTCGGCCTCGGCGTTCGGGTCGTGGTGGTTCGGCATGATGGCGTCTTCGACGCGCTGGCGAAGCGCGGCGACGCTGGGGTCGGTGGTGGTCATGTCAGGCTCCTTCGGCGAGGGCGTCGGGCTTGTAGTGCGGGTTGGGCTCGGACCTTGCATCGCGGTCGCGCTGGCGCTCCCAAGCCAGCACCTCGGCGCGGCGGAAGTTGCGCTCATCGGGGGCCGGCAGCTTGTCGCGCAGATCCGCCAACAGCTGGCCCACGTCGGCCGTGCGGTCCGCCGGGGCAGCCTCGATAGCGTTCTGGCCCGAGCAGTGGCGCAGGTGGTACCGGCCGATCACGGAGCCCTGGCAGATGCGGCAGGTCGGGGCGGCGTCGACCCGCTCCAGCCGGGCGGTGCGGGCACCGGCGATGACGTGGACCGGCATCAGGTAGTCGGTGGATGTGCTGCGGTGACGCTGCACCGCAGCGCGGGCGTCGGCGAACTCCACGTCGGAGAGCAGTTCCTGCCAGGCGGCGACGGTCTCCTCGCCGAACTTGCGGTTGTCGACCGCGGCGATGAGCGTGAGCAGGTCCAGGGTTTCGGTGAGGTTCACCCCGTGCCCCCTTCGATGGCTGGTTGTGCCCGGTCTGCGTCCAGTGCGGCCATGCGTTCCCGCATCGCCGCCCGGGAGGCGAACTCGGGACGCACGCGGTGGCCGTTGTGCTCGATCAGCCCGTCGGCGGCGGGCGCGCGGGCGCGGTTGCGTTCGGCATCGGCCTGGGCGCGGCGCATCCAGTTGCGCCAGGTGGCGGGCCAGTCCGTTTTGCGGCCGGCGGCACCGGGCCTGCCACGCCAGTAATCGACGAAGGCCTCGGTCTCTTTGGTGCCGACGAGCGGCGTTTCGCGGCGAGCCCAAGCGATCATCTCGGCGGTGACGGCGAAGTCGTCGGGGATTCGCGTTCCGGTCGCCACAGAAGACCTCGTAGAGGTCTTCTGATCTGCCTGATCAGGTACAGATCTGATAAGGGGGTTCACTGTGGACCCACCCGTAGGTTCACTGTGGACCCTGTCTAGGTCCATGGTGGACCCTGGGCTCTCTGTGGACCCTGCTTCTGAACCCACCCCTAGGTCCACGGTGGACCCACCCTTGGGGACCTCCAGCCGGTAGCGGATCCGCTCACCACGACGCATAGCCGGGCCGTCCGGGTAGGAGCGGACCACCCAACCGGCAAGCTCTAGGTCGGCCAACCGCCGCTTGATCGTCGACCGGCTCAGCCCGGTCTCCCGCTCCAGCACCGTCAGCGACGGGGTGTGCTTCTCGGGGATCTCGGCTGTGCCGACCTCGGCGACGTCGGCCAGCACGAGCAGGATCAGCCGGGACGGCGCGCTCAGGTCTGAGGCGCGAACGGCCTTGGTCACTTCCCACCGGCTCGTCATGGCGCCGACGGGTGGTCAGTGTGAGAGGGGTGCGGCATACTCATGCCGGGCTCCTGGTCCGCTTGGACGGATAGGGGGTCAAGTCGACCGGTGAGCGTTCCCGCGCTCCCGGTCGGCGCTTGATCCAGTCTACCCGCCATTTGTTCGACCTCCCGGTCTCATTCGCTTGCGTGTCCTAGATTCCACTGTGGATCACTGCCCCGGTGACCAAGCCTGACGGTGGTACTTCCGGGTCTGGGCCTCACCTCCTCATCGCGGGCTCTTGCAGTCGCAGCGGGTGCAGTGCTCGCGCCTCTTCGTCGCCGAGACGGTGGGGCGCAGCTTGGCGCGGGAGGTGCGTCCCTGGCGTGGCAGGTAGCGGGTGACCTCCTGGTGCTCGGCCACGACATGGCCGCAGGCGCACATCGCCGTGGCGGGGTCGCGGTGCCAGTCGGCAGACGTCGGGATCGTCATGCCGCCACCGGCGCATCCGCGTAGGTCCCGTCTTCGGTGAGATACACCCACCGGGCTCCGTGACCGACAAGCACCGGCGTCGCGGCGGGATCAGCCCACTGCGACACCAGCCAGCCCGACTTCAGCGCATCCGCCCGGTGCGACTCGACCTCACCGTGACAGCCGGTCGCGCCAGACCCGCACAGCGTCAACAGATTCGCCGGGGAGTCGGGTTTGCGGGTGCCGCCCATGCCGCGCGGCCGGCGGTGGTGGATGGACCAGTCCCGACCGCGCTCACCTTGGATGGGGATGCCGCAGCGGACGCACGCACCGCCGTCGCGTTCCAGCACCAGCTGTGTCAGGTCAGCCATCGCGCACCTTGTCCCGGATCCGTTCCATCAGCCCCCGCCCTGACGACTTCGCCACGGGGGACGCCGGACCCACCTCGGCGTAGCCGCAGTGCAGGCAGATGTGCTGCACTGCTCCAATCCCGGCAGAGCCGTCGAGGACCAGGAGCTTCCCGTCCCGCGGGCAGCGCAGCCACGAATCGATCACTTCCCGGCCACCTCCTTCTGCCGGTTCACCAACCACGTGATCACCGCATCGGTGTCCACCGCGTCGAGCTCCGAAGACGACTGGACCGCATCCCTGCCGGTGACCCGGCGGACCAGATCCAGCCGCGAGGTCCGGTCGTAGCCGAGCTCGTTGAGCAGCGCGTGCATCTTGCCGGCCTGCGCCTTGGACGGCTTCTCGCCGGTGCCGGGCAGAGCGACGGCGGCTGCCTCCGGAAGGGCCGCGGCTGGCTCCGTGGCGACTGGCGCATCAAGCTCTGCCTTGCGCTGCCGGACCAGCGCCGACAGGCGGCGGGCGTCCTCCGGATCGATGGCGCCCTGATCCACCGCAGGGCCGATCGCCGCGAACGCGGCCCTCAACTCGGCTTCGTCGGCTGCGGCATCGATGGCGTGCTCCAGCGCCGCCAGGCGCTGCGGGTCGTATCGGACCGCAGGTGCCGCGTAGCGGCCGTCGTCGTCCTCGTCATCCGGCGCCACACCAGTGATCGACAGCAGGCAGTAGCGCCGGGCGTAGGTGATGGCCGATCCGAGTTGCTGTGCGGGTGTGGTCGCCGGAGGCAGCGGGTAGACGCCCTCCACCTTCTCGCCGGACGTGTGCAGCAGCGCATAGGCGAGCACGAACCGGCCGTCATCCAAGGTGGGCCGGGCGGTGTAGGACAGCCCTACCTTCCCGAGCGCGGGCAACACCGCCTGGACGACATCGGCCAGGTCGGCGTAGCTGTACTCGTAGCTGCGCTTGCCCTCCTTCGCCTCTACCTTGGCGGTCTTGCCCTTGTCGATGCGCGGCACGTTGGCCTGAAATGCCGCCAGCGCGGTGGCAAGGTTCTCAGCCATGGTTCCTCCTCGGGTACAGGTGCAGTCCCTGCGCCTCGGCCCGTTCCCGGCACGGCCTCGGCTCGATGCACAGCCAGCCGTGGACCGGGTCCTGGTGCATCGGCGGGCCCACCACGTAGCAGGCGGCGCAGCGTGCCGGCGCGCTCGTTGGCGGACGGTTCGACGGGGCCGCCCATGCGGCGCAGCAGGTTCATCGGGTCACATCCAGCAGGTACCGGTAGCCGGTCGCCGCCTGAAGTGGTACGACGCCGTTGCCGCACAGCCGCAGGCCGGCGGTGTTGTCCACGATGGACGTGACCCATCCGTCGGCGAGGCCCATCAGCCACTCGACGAACCGGGCGGAGAGACGTCGCCCGCCGCGCTTGCCGACCACGGTGGGGTGGGGTGCGTGCCGTCCGGTGATGTGCTCCCAGCGGGCGATGGCAGGCCCGTACTGGGCCCACTGCGCGCGGTCTGCGGCGATGGCTGGCAGCAGGGGCTCACCCCGGTTGTTGTGGCCGTTGCCGTGGGAGTTGGTGGCGGTCGGGGTGGGTAGGAGCAGGATCGACGAGGTGAGGGTGGGCAGGAGCGCTACGGCGTCGTCGAGCATCCGCCGGCCCTGCCCGTAGCGGGTCGCCGCCACGACGGCTGACGGCTGCCCGCGTCGTGCGGCCCGGGATGCCGTCGGCGTTGGCAGGAGCCCGGTCAGGGCCACATGCGGGCCAGCGTCTCCAGCGACGGCCGCACCGTCGCGTGCTCCGACGGACTGAGGTTGGATCCGTACGTGCTCGCCACCGGAGTCGGCAGGAGTGGCGACGACGAAGAGCCGATCGCGGTGGTGCGGGGCGCCCAAGTCGGAAGCTCGTAGGCACGTCCACGTCGCGTCATACCCGAGCGCGGCCAGGTCCCCGACCACCTCGGCGAAGCCTCGAACAGCGTGGGCTGCCACGTTCTCCAGCAGCACGAGGCCGGGTCGTAGGTCGCGTACGGCTGCCGCGACGTGGGACCAGATGGCTCGGGGGTCGTCGTGTCCACGTCGGGCTCCGGCGAGGCTGTAGGGCTGGCAGGGGTAGCCGGCGGCGAGGATGTCGACCGGCTCGGCCCGGCTCCAGTCGGCCACGGTGATGTCGCCGACGTTGGCCGCGTTGGGGTAGTGGGTGGCGAGTACGCGTGCGGCGTCGGGGTCAGTCTCGGCGACCCACGAGAGGCGTACGTCGGGCCACAGATGGCGGGCGGCGAGGTGCAGGCCGCCGTAGCCGGCGCAGAGCTCGGCCATCGTCAGCACGACGCACGTCCCGGGGTGACGGGTTCGAGCGGCCGCCCGTTGCGGTCCCGCCGCCCTTGGATGATCGGCCCGCTGTAGTCGCTGGCCGGGTCGCGGTACTGCGGGCAGGCCGGGTCGCACTGGTGCTGTGCGGCGAGTTGCGGGGTGCGGTGGTAGTCGTCGACGCCGGAGAACGCGCGGCGGGCCTCGTCCTCGGCGCGCGGGGTGAAGCGGTCGCGTTCGGTGGCCGTGACTTCGGTGACGCCGGGCACGATCCCGCCGGAGCGAATGGCGTAGCCGACGATCTGGTCGCCGACGATGACGGGATCGGTCACGGTCGTGTCCCCCTATGTGTCTCGTACCGCCACCGGTCGACGGTGTGGCTGGGGATGTGGACCGGGTGGATCCGGTCAGCGACCACCGCCGGGGTGAAGTCGCCGCGCTCGATCTGGTGGGCGGTGCTGTAGGTGACCCCGACCGCTTGAGCGACTGCGGCGGCGGTCAGGTCGCTCTTCGCGCGGATGGTGGCCATCAGCTCGCGGACGTTGGCGAGCGGATACCGCAGCGTCTTCGGGGTCATGGTGACGACGGGGAGGCGGCCGGCGGTGGCCAACCGGGTCACGGTCGACGGGTGGACCTGGAGCAGCGCGGCGACCTCGGTGCGGGTGAGCAGTTCCGGCAGGGTCTCCATCACTTCACCTCGAACAGGTCGGCTTGGGTCCATGTCTCCGCCGGGCCGACGTCGGTAAGCGGGAGCCCGGTCAGCTTCTCGGTGATCACGCCGAACTCCTGCGTGACCGGGCCGCGGTCGACGAGGAGCCGCATGCCCCGGGCGCGTGCCTCGTCCATGCGCACGGCGTGCTGCTCCTTGACCAGTTCCCAGCGGCTGCGGACTGTGTCGAGTGCGGGCCAGGGCAGGGGGATGACGGCGGTGTCGTCGGGGTCGAGCCAGTTGTCTGGCTGTTCGGCGTGCAGGTCGGTGACGTAGCGGTCAGCGGACGCGTCGGTGGTCAGGCCGGTGTAGGGGTTCTTGCCCGGCCGTACCGTGACCGCGAGGTAGGCGCGCAAGGCCAGCGCTGCCAGCCAGGCGGCGGCACGGCATGCGCCTTCACCGACCGCGGCCAGACCGTCGGCGATCGCCTTCCGCTCCACCACGCACATGGCGACGACCGCGGCGGCGAGCAGGGCCAGGGTCACGACCAGGCCGGTACCGGCCACTGTGGTCACCGTGTCGGGGTTCATCGCTCCCGCCTCCAGACCTTGAGGACGATGCACGGCAGCAGGCAGACGAACACGGCGTGCTCGGCGAGGTAAACGCCGATCCACCAGTCGCGGGGCTCGATGTAGACCTGCCCCCATTCGCGGCGGTGACGCCGGAAGTTGAGCCGGATTCGGTCGAGTGGGCCACCCGCGAACCGGCGCCGCCACTCGATGAGTCGTTTCGGCCTCATCGGTTCCTCCTCATCGCGGGTTCGGCTGGTGCCGGTGACGGGTGCTCAGCCACCGTCCGGGTGATGTCGGCCGCGTGCACCCGCCACAGGTCCTCCGCATCGCGGGCGGCCTGCGGCGACAGCCGGTCCAACTCGACGTCCGCAGACTTCGGCGGCCACCCGGCGTCGACCAGCAGGTCATGCGCCATGCGCCGGTAGCGGACCGCCTCGTCGTACTGCCGGTCGTCGAGGGCGTCGTGGAGGCAGGCCATCAGCAGGTACGCGGTCACCTCCGGCCGTTCGGAGATGCGGTGGCGGCCGTGGTAGTCGTCGGCCCACTGCTGTGCGGCGTGGACCTCGTCGCCGGGGTCACCACCGTGCGCGATCGGAAGACTCACGACGGCCTCCGTACGGTGTAGCGGCGCCAGGGCGGCAGCACCGGATCGACAACCGCGAGCGATCGGCCCGTGATGCCGGTGCCGCTGAAGCCGTTCCGGTTGGCCCACGACCAGACCAGGCCCCGGTGGCTGCGGTTGCCGTGCGCGGTAAGAAACCAGCGGGTCACCGGGCACCGCCTCGGCGGAGCAGCATTGGCGCGGCGAGCAGCAACCCGACCACGGCGGCGAACACGGCGACCAGCGCCCACGACTCGACGCGGCTCATGCGATCACCGCCAGGTGCCGGTGCACGTCCAGCAGATACCCCAGCCGCGACACGCAGCCGGTCCGCGACCCGTCCGGGTGCAACTGCCAATACCGGCCACTGCCGTCCGGCTCCCACATCAGCCCGGTAGGGTCGGCCAGCTTCGCCCAATCGGGCACGGTCGGCAGCCGGACGGCGTGCAGGGTGGGGAACTCGGGGGCATCCGGGAACAGGTCGATGGTCACGACGCACCACCGGACAGCGGCCCGGCCCAGACGGCGTCCAGCGAGCGGCGCATGTCCGGGCCGAACGACACGTACGCCTGAAACCGGTCAGGGCTGGCTGATGGGCAGGGCTCGATCCGGGCGCCGGTGGCGTGCGCGAGCATGAACAGGTCGGCCGCTTCGCGCATGCGGGCCGCCACCATCACCTGCCCCCTGGCGTAGACCTTGGTCGCCACTGTCTTCGGCGCCGGGATGCCGTGCTCGGTGATGATGGCCGCCAACTGGCGGCCCAGGACGGCGGCGCGGGCGACCCCGGCACGCGTGGCCGCAGCAACCTCCACGGCCGGGTCTGCGATGATGGTGTCCATCGAGGTACCTCTCGATCTCTGGGGCTCCGGCGCTGTCACGTCGGGGCCCTGTTCTTGTCTTGCGGTCTTGACCCGGGTAGAAGCGGCGGCTTCGGCTGTCGACACGGCGCTTTGCTCGCGCCGCCCCTACCCGGGGGTCTAGGTGTGTGCGAGCAGAACCGCCACGACAGCCAGGCCGTAGCCGGTGGCGGCAGCAGCGGTGGCGATGAACGCGACGGTCAGGGCGACGGTCAACGCCACGGCGTGCGCGAGATCGGCGAGGCGGTGGCCGGCGGCGGCGAGGATGCGCATCACGCACACCTCAGATCGACGCCCCGGGCCAGCAGCCACGGCAGCGGGTCCACATTGGAGCCGCCCACGACCACATCGATGTGAACGTGCGGGCCGAAGCTGTGGCCGGTGTTACCCAGCAGCCCGATCCGCTGCCCCGCCGTCACCGGCCCGGACCACACGTCGATCCGGGACAGGTGCTTGTAGACGGTGACGGCCCCGTCGGCGTGGCGGACTTTCACCCGGTTCCCCGCACCGCCCGACCATCCGGCGGCGACCACCGTGCCAGGACCCACGGCGCGGACCGGCGTGCCCGTGGGCAGACCTTCACGGCCGCCGAGGTCGATCCCGGCGTGATACCGGTCCGTCACCCCGTCGCCGTTGTCATCCCGCGATGCCCCGTACTGGCCACCTCCGTACGGGGGGCGGCATACCTTCGCCTCCAGCGGGCTCACCCAGCCGGTGGTCGCGCGCATGGCGGCGCGCACCGTCGCCGGGGGGTCGACGGACGCGACCACCGGCCGGGAGCCCGTCGGCGACAGGAACGCCGACGGCATGGGGGCGAACAGTGGCTGCGGGGCCACACCGGTCAGCGTCGGCTCAACCTTGGGCAGGGCGAGCAGGAACATGTTGGTGGCGGCCAGGACCAGGACGGCGAGGGCGGCGGTGGCGGCGAGACGAAGCAGCGACGGGGTCACGCGGCCACCTCGCCCAGGTTGATCTCATCGAGCGAGTGGCCCTCACGGGTCCATGCCTCTCCAGCCGTTGCGCCGGGGTGACGGCGCATGGTGTCGAGCAGCCGGTCGAGTCCGCTAACCACGTCGGACAGTCGACCGCGCTGATCGGCGACCTCCTGGCGTAGCACGGTGACCTCGTCGATGCCCATGTCCCAGAACGCCTGCATCTGGCGGCCGACAATCTGACCGTCCTCATCGGACCGCTTGGGTCGCGAGTAGCTGACGGTCTTCTTGACCCGCTGACCGTTGCGGCGAATGTAGGTGACCGAGTGCATGTCCTTGTGGACAGCGGTGTAGTCGCGGCTGGCGCCCTGCTCGATCCATCGGCTGAGCGTCTCGTACGCCCAGTGCTCGCCGGACTGCTCGGCCGCCTCGACCAGATGCACGATCTCAGCGCTCACGTCCGACTTCGGGCGGCCCTCGTCATCGCCAGCGCGGACCAGACCGCGCACCCGTGACCAGTACTCGCTCTCGCTCATCGGGCACCCCCAGTGATGACGCGCAGTCCCGAGGTCTGCCGGCGGCGTTCCTCGCGGACCTCGTCGATGAACCGCTCGAGGCCGTGAAGGAACGTCTCGATCTCGGTGTCGTAGTCGGCGGCGTAGACCTCCACAAGCCGCTTACGGTCGAAGGTGAGAATCTGGATCGCCTTCGCCGCCATAGCCCCCCAGTTGGCTCGGAACCGGGTGGCGGTGCCCTCCATGGCGGCGTCGAGGGAGGCGTCGAGCTTGGCGATTTCAGCGTCCTTCTGCGCCTCGGCCTCGCGTTCCTCGATGCGTTGCTGGATCTGGGCAGCGACCTCTGGCGGCAGCGGGTCGGCCGTAGGCTTCGGTGCCGGGGTCGGCCTGGCGGCCGGGTAGGACTTGCCGTCGGCGCCGGTCACCTTCGCGGGCTCAGCCTCAGGTGGGGAGGAAGTCCCCACCTGGGAAAGGTCGTTGCGGACCGTCTTGGCGTCTACGCCCGTCGCACCCGCGATCTGCCGCGTGGACATGCCCTGCGACCGCAGGTCGGCGACCGCCTCGCGACGCTCCACAGTGGGCAGAGCGGCCAGTAGCTCCCCGAACTCCAACGTCACGTAGGCGTGCCACGACGGGTGGCCGAGCGCCCGCCAGTCCTGCTGCGCGTAGGCGTCGGCGATGTCCTGCCGCATCGCCGTGTACGTCGGCAGCGCTGCGCGGATCCGGTCACGCCGGGCGGTGGCGGTGGCAGCGTCGGCGGGCGCCGGCTCGACCGGGTATGTGTACCGGACGATGTCGGCCGGCGACGAACCGAGCAGGTCGGGCGCGCTCACGACGTCACCGCCTGCACGAGCTCGACGACACCCCACGCGGCGGTGCCGAGGACGGAGAGGGCGGCGACGAGGATCAGCGCGGCGGTCTTCCGGCAGCCGCCCTGATCCGCCGGGCCGCCGGACTCGGAGCGGGACGGGAAGCCCTCGGGGCGGCCGATGTGCGGGTCGTGGCCGTTGACGTAGTCCTTCGCCATCACGCCACCGCCAGCGCGGCGGAGACGGGGGCTAGCAGCCGTGCCGGAGAGATCCCCAGCGCGTGCGCGATACGTTCCACGTCGCGCAGGTCCATCACGACGTCGCCGCTCACGCGCCGGGAGATGTAGGTGTGACTAACGCCGAGGTGGCGGGCGAGTTCGGCGGGTCGCATCGGCTTGATCGCCATCTCGACCCGCAGCCGTTCGGCGACCGCCTCTGACAAGGGCTTGCTCATGCCGACATCATGTTTCGCTCAGCGCAAGATGTCAAGCTAGTCGTAAAGATCTAGGGAGACGGGTAGACCGGTGCACGCTCAGCGTGCGAGACTTGCGCCATGGCAGAGACGGGCAGCGCCATCCGGCTACGCGAGTCGGTGGCCGAAGAGATCCGCGTCCTTATGGTGCGCAGGCGCGTGAGGTCGCTAGACCTTGCTGAAGCACTCGGGAAGTCGCAGGCGTATGTGTCGCGCAGGCTCGGCGGAGGCACCGCGTTCGACGTCGACGACATGGAGGTGATCGCCGCGAAGCTCGGCGTCCGGGTGGTTGACCTGCTGCCCCAACGGCACCGCGAGGTTACCGCAGGGTATCGCCTTGATCTCGGACCGTACGATCCGACCCCCGCCACCCCCCCACAGCGGGTGGCCTCGACCCCGGTCCCGATGCTGGCGGCCGCGATCGCGACTCCCCTGCCCGGCGGACCCCCGATCCCCCCACCGGGCGGACTCGCACCACCACCCGGACGGCGCCGCACCGCGCCCGTACCCGCTGGATATCTGACCGGTCAACGAATTACAACCTGAGACCCGAGTGTCGCTCACCTAATCTCACGATCGGATAAGGCATGACCACCCACAGTGAGGCCGAAAGCCTCATCAGTCGACATCTCGTCTGGCTGCGACCACGAGTCCGCACCGCCGTCGAGCCGCCCCACGAGCCACCCACCATCATCAGCCGCCGCCGCGCGCTACGCCACGCCGACCGGCACCTACCCTACGGTCTCCTGCGCGCCGACCAGGACGAGGTCGACGCCTACCTGTCGCAGTGGCGCGACTGGTCCCGCTACACCTACGACACCCACCTGCGCAGCTTCTACCGCTGGGCCGTCACCGCCCGGCACCTCGACCCCGACCCGATGGCCGAGCTGCCCAAGCCCGCCCGAGGCGAGGACGTACCCCGCTACTACACCGATGAGGAGATCGCCGTCGCGCTCGCCGCACCCGGGCCGTACGGCACGGCGATGTGGCTGGCCGCCTACCTCGGGCTGCGCTGCGGGGAGATCGCCCGAGCCGAACGGAGCCACGTCACCGGCGACCGGCTGAAGGTACGCGGCAAAGGCGGCCGGACCCGCACCGTACCGATCGGCCCGGAGGTCGCCCCCCTGGTCTACGGGGCAACGGGGCGGCTGCTCGGGCAGCGGATCAGCGAAGCCGCACTCACCCGCAACCAGCGCCCGGTGTGGCAGGCGCTCGGCCTGGCCGAGGACTTCTGCCTCCACAGCGGACGCCACTGGTACGCGACCCGGCTGCTGGAGACCGGGGCCACGATCACAGAGGTGCAGCGGCTGCTCGGTCACGCCTCGGTGGCG
>Ga0315910_10002422_pt1 | contig 16416 bp, 10 predicted proteins | sample EdamamesoilMG_FD_204470 | JGI IMG/M metagenome (GOLD analysis project Ga0315910, IMG submission 204470) | Garden soil microbial communities collected in Santa Monica, California, United States - Edamame soil | ecosystem: Environmental > Terrestrial > Soil > Garden | place: USA: California... | reverse complement strand
CGGCCACCACGACGTGGTGCTCTCCGACGTCCGGATGCCCCAGGTCACCGGCCTCGACATCCTCCAGGCCGCCAAGGAGCAGGATCCGATGACGCCGGTCATCCTGATGACCGCGCAGGCCTCGCTCCAGACCGCGATCTCCGCGGTCAATTCCGGCGCCTTCTACTACCTCCAGAAGCCGTTCGCCAATGACGAGCTGCTGACCATCCTCCGCCGCGCGGTGGAGCACCGGCAGCTGCGCGCGGAGAACCGCCAGCTCAAGAGCGACATCCGGCGCCGCGAGCGGAGCGCGCCGCCGCGCCCCATCGGCAAGTCGAAGCGGTTCCTCGACGCGCTCAAGCTCGCCGAGGCGGTGGCGCCGAGCGACGCGACGGTGCTCATCCAGGGGGAGAGCGGCACCGGCAAGGAGGTCGTGGCGCGCTACATCCACACCCTCTCCGGCCGCCGCGAGTCGCCCTTCCTCTCCATCAACTGCGGCGCCCTCACCGAGACCCTGCTCGAGAGCGAGCTCTTCGGCCACGTGAAGGGGTCGTTCACCGGCGCGGTACGCGACAAGCAGGGGCTCTTCGCCGCGGCGCGGGGAGGGAGTTTCTTCCTCGATGAGGTCGGCGAGATGCCGCCGTCGCTGCAGGTGAAGCTCCTCCGCGTCCTGCAGGAGCGCGAGGCGATCCCGGTCGGCGCCACCGAAGCGGTGCCGCTCGACGTGCGGATCGTGGCCGCGACCAACCGCGACCTCGAGGAAGAGGTGCGGCGCGCCGCCTTCCGTGCCGACCTCTTCTATCGTCTCGATGTCGTCACCATCACGCTGCCCCCGCTCCGCGAGCGCCAGGAGGACATCCTCCCCCTGGTGGAGTCGATCCTCGCGCGGCTGGCCCAGGAACGGGGGGCCGGTCCCAAGGCGCTCTCCGCCGACGCGATGGACGCCATCATGATCTACGACTGGCCCGGCAACGTGCGCGAGCTGGAGAACGCGCTCGAGCACGCCGCGGTGATGACACGCGGCGATACGGTCGACGTCGGGGCCCTCCCCGAGCGGCTCACCCGCCGCCGCAAGGAAGCGCTGGTCTCGGAGCGCACCTCCACCAGCCCCACCCTCGAGGCGATCGAGCGGGCCTACATCATGTGGGTCCTGCAGGCCGAAGGGGGCAACAAGACCCGCGCCGCCGAGCTGCTCGGCATCGACCCGTCGACCCTCTACCGGAAGCTGAGCCGATACGAGGGGACCAACGCCTAGCGGGGGACGCGGAAGGCGCGCTGCATGTGGGCCAGGAGCAGCGCGTCCCGCAGGTCGTTGACGCTCCCGGGCCGCGCCTCGCCCACCTGGCTCAGCACCACATCGGCCAGCGCGGGTTGCCCGAGCCGCACCGCCGCGATCACCATCCCGTCGACATAGGTCTCCCGAGGGACCAGCCCTTCTCCCGACTTGATCACCGGGAGGAGGGCCGTGCCTGTCAGCCCCACCGTCGTGAAGTCCCACGCCAGGAGCGCCCGGCGGAACTCGAGCGCCATCCGGATCTCGGCCGGCGCCCGGTGGCGCGCCAGGAAAGCGTTGGCCGAGGCGAAGAGCTCCGGGTTCGCATACCCTGCGGTGCCGCGATGGGCGAGCGCGGAGAGCGCGTCGAACGCGCCGAGGAAATTCACCCCCGGGGCGGGGGCGGGGCCGGTGAGCCGGAACCGCCACGCCTTCCACTGGTCGCGCACGACGATATCCTCCGCGAGGAGCGCGCTCCCCGCCGGGAGGGCGCGGTCCACGCGGGCGAAAGCGCTTGCCGCGGTGCGGCCGGTGAGCCCCGCGACCGCGACGTACGCGGGCGCGGGGACGGTGTCCGGGAAGTTCGGGGCGGCCCCTTCGAGGGCGGCGGCCCGGCCGCGCCAATCTCCGGTGATCGCCTCGAGCCCGTTCGCCCGGCTGCCAAGGAACCGGCGGCGCTCTGCGCCGAGGTCGAGGACCGGGTGGAAATCGGAGTTCGGGGCCGGTTCGCGGTCCAGGAGCGGCGCGAAGAGGGCGCGGCCGCCGACGCGGAGCGTGCGCATCGTTGCGGCGCTCACCGGGAAGGTGCGGCACCGGAGGTCGGCGAGTCCCGGTGCGTCGAAGACCCCCCAGTCGGGGGCCGGGAGCCGATCCTCCGCGGTGGCGACGATGAGGAAGTCCCCCTCGCCGACCTGGTACACGGCATAGTCGCCGAAGGTACGGTGCAGGGCGGCGAGCACCGTCAGCACCAGGTCATCATCCAGTTCGTAGGCGTGGAGCCACTGCCCGAAGACCCCGCCTGGCGCGAGCGCTCCCTTCACCTGCGAGTAGAACTCGGTGGTGAAGAGCCCCGAGACCCCGCTCACCCAGGGGTTCGACGGCTCCGACATGATCAGGTCGTACTGCGCCCCGCCGGTGGCGAACTGGGTACGGGCGTCGGCGTAGACGATCCGGGCGCGGCGGTCATCGTACGCGCGCGCGTTGACGGGGTAGATGGTCCGCGCCGCTTCGACCATCTCCGGCTCGATCTCGTAGGTCGTCACCGACGCGAGCGTCGGGGTGCCGAGCAGCATGTGGGTGCTCATCCCCGATCCGAACCCCACCACCGCGGCCCGGCCCGCTCCCGGACGGTGCGCCAGCGTCACGAGGGGGAGGAGGATCTGGGTCGAGACGTCGCCGTCGAGCGATGAGGGCCCGATCGCCTCGGGGCAGGCGAGGGTCCACCGCGGCGGGGTGACCGAGGCGTCCGGTTTCCCGTTGGTGCTGAGGAAGACGTTCCCGGTCCGCTTGGCGCGGACCACCGAGACCGAGGCGGTCCGGCCGTCGGCGTAGAAGAGCACCTCGTGGTCCAGCGGGGCGAGGATCTCCCCGTTCCGGTAGACACCGCTCGCCAGCGCCAGCGGGTCGAGCCGCACTGCGGCGGCGGTGACCACCGCGACGACGACCAGCGCCAGCGCCCCGGTGACCAGGGTCCGCGGGGTCGGCCGCCCCAGGTGGTCGCCCCGGTCGGAGGCGATGAGCGCGATGCCGAGGAGGATGTCGACCCCCCCGGCGACCACCAGCATCCCCTTCACGCCGAGCCACGGGAGGAGGAGGAGGCTTCCCGCCACCACACCGACGATGGAGCCGAGGGTGTTCCAGGCGTACGCGGTCCCGATATCCGCGGTGCTCCCCCCGCGCACCAGGAGGAGCCGGGTGATGAGCGGCAAGGTCATCCCCGCGAAGCAGGTCGCCGGGAGCATGATCGCCACCGCGATGGCGTAGCGGGCGACGGTGAATCCCTGGTACCCCGCGCCGGTCTTGGCGAGTGCGCCGAGGAGCCAGGACATCCACGCGAACGAGTGCGCGTAGGCGAAGAGGGTACCCAGCGCCGCGAGTCCCATCGCGACCTGGATGGCGCCGAGGGCGCGGAATGGGCGGCGGAAGGAGTCGGCGCGCCCGCGGATCCAGAAGGCGCCGAGCGCAAGCCCGAGGATGAACGCGCTCAACATCAGCTCGAAGGCGTGAGTGGCGCTCCCGAGCACCAGGGAGAGCATCCGGATCCAGTCGATCTCGTAGAGGAACGACGCGATCGCCGTGCCCGCGCTCACCGCGAGGAGAAGGGTGCGCGTCCGGTCACCCGCCGCCACCGGTGCGCTCGCCGCTTCCACCCGGGGCGCGGGGACCGCCGCACCGCGGAGCCGGATCGCGACCAGCGCCACGAGCCCCGCCACGAAGAGGTTCGCCCCCGCGGCGACCTGGATCGCGCCCGGGAGCCCCCCCCGGGGGACCAGATAGAACCCACCGATCAGCACGCCGGCGGCGGCCCCGAGGCTGTTGGCGAAGTAGAGCTGCGCGAGCCGCCGCCCCGGGGTCTCCGGCGCGAGCTGCAGGACCCCTGCGGCCATCAGCGGGAAGCTCGCGCCGAGGAGGAGCGACTGTGGCAGGAGGAGGAGCGCGGAGAGGATCCACTTCGCCGGACCGAGGAGGATCCCGCCGGTGAGCGGGGGGAGGAGGACGGTGTACGCCCAGTCGCTCATCGCGACGAAGACCGGATGGAACGCGAGTCCGAGGAGCCCGGCGACCGCCTCGACGACGGCGTAGCCCATCAGGGAGGCGCGGAGCCTGGTGCCGAGCTTCCCACCGTACCACGCCCCCGCCGACATCCCTCCCATGAAGATCACCAGCACCAGGGCCTGCGCGTACGCATCGTGCCCCACGAAGAGGCCGAGGTAGCGGGCCCAGGTCGACTCGTAGATCAGTCCGGCCGCGCCGGAGATGACGAAGGCGAGGGTGAGGAGGAGCAGGTTCATCGGCCGGCGGTGGGTGGGGGGAGTCGGAGGTCGGCGCCGATGGTGTCGGTCCCGCGACGGAGGCCGCGCCACTGGAGGGTCCACCCGTCGACCGGGTGGCGGATCAGGTGCGAAGCATCGCCGAGCGGGCCGCACCCGTTGAGGTACGATACCACGGAGGTCGGAGCCCCGCCCGCGGTCGTGTCGGTCCGGGTGCTGCAGGGGCGGTCGAGCAGCGCCGGCATCGCCGGTCGCCCCGTCGCGCGGGCGAAGTTCCCGAGGCTCGGACCGGTCCCGATCCAGCTCAGCGGCCCGACCTGGGGCCGCACCACGAAGACGGTGTCGAGGTCGGTACGCCCCGCGAGCGCGTCGATGACCTCGCCGTGCGTCCGCTGCAGCGCGATCGCGGCGCGGGCGGCCCGCGCGCTCGAGGTCCCCGCGCCGACCGCGACGACGAGCACCCCAACGAGCACCGCGATCCGCGGCCATCGTCCCGCCCGGTCGCAGGCGGAGACCGCGGCCGCGAGGAGGAGCGCCGGACCGAAGAGGAACGGCATCCCATAGTAGAGCCGGAAGAAGGGCCACGGGAGGTAGAGCACCGCGAACGCCAGGGCGACACCGGCCGCGAGCGTACCGACCACGGCGAGATGACGCCGCTCAGCACCTCCCTGGCGCCATGCGACCGCCCCACCGGCGAGGGTGAGGAGCGCGACGAGAGTGTTCGCCGGCAGCGACCAGGAGTCGGGGAACCCTCTCTGCCCCTGCAGCTGCCACGGACGCTGCAGCAGGTCGAGGAACCGGTCGACGCTCGTCGTCCCTTCGCCGTACATCGTCGTGAACCCTTCCCCGGAACTCGCGAGTGCCGTAAGCGCGGAGGCGCCGAAGGCGACCACGGCCGCGACCAGGGTCCAGGCGAGGAAGGGACGGAGGCGCACCGGCGGCTGCGTGGGGTCGAACCTCCCCTCCGCATCGCGGAAGAGTCCCGTCGCGAGGAGCACCGGGACGAGCCCCACCAGCATCTCCTTGCAGAGGATCGATCCCGCGACGAGGAGTGCGATGCCGGCGCCGCGCCGGGGCGAGGGATCGCGACGCCATCCCGCAGCGAGGAGGAGCGCGACGAGGAAGAGGATCAGTCCGAGCGGCTCGCCAAGGGTGACGCGCGTCCATCCCTCGCCGCTCGCGCGGGCCACCAGGAAGAGCGAGGCTCCCGCCGCGCCCCCGAGCGGGGTGGCGTGGAGCCGGCGGCACGCGACGTGGACGAGCACGGTGAGCAGGAGGAGCTCGCCGAAGCGCGCCCATTGCCAGAGCGCGACGTTCCCCCCGAAGAGCTCCCACTTGAGCACGAGCCCGGCATACGCGACGAGGTTGAGCCGCCCGTGGTCGCCGGCGTAGAACCCGACGAAGCGGACGAACCGGTCGACGGGGCCGCTCCCCTCCTGCAGCAGCGGGAGGAACTCCGCGAAGTCCACGATGTCGAACGGGCGCGGCGCACCCGGGGTGTAGATCCAGGCCGCCGCCGCCACCAGGAGGAGGATGAGCGCGAGGCCGGTCCACCGATCCCGTGACATCATCACGGTCCGAGGTACAGGAGGTCGAGGACGACCGAGTCCCGTTCGATCCCCCCTCCCGCCCAGGTGATGTACGCGTACGAGAACGCCCGCCCGAAGCGCGCCGTGGTCGCGGGGAAGGGGCCGCAGGCGTGATGATACGAGAGATAGACGATCCCCTGCGTCCCGGTCGAGAGCAGGTCGCCGACCTCGGGGCAGGAGAGGTCCACGGCCTCGGGAGGCACGGTGGTGACCCCGGTCGCCAGCGCGTAGCGCCGGAGCGTCGGCGCGGTCCCGGCCCAGGAGAGGTGCACCATGTCCCGCGACGCGAGCACGATCCGCTCGGCCCCCGGGAAGCGCCCGAGGGCCGCGGTGCCCTCACCGTTCACCTGCTGCAGCGCGAGGTTGAACGCGGCCGTGTGCGCGGTGGAGGGGGCGGAGGCGAGGAGCATCAGTGATGCCGCGACCCAGGGGACCCAGGCCGCGCGGCCGGCGAGCTCCACGAGCTCATCCAGCGCATACCCCAGGAGGAGCGCGGGGCCGAGGAGGAAGGGGAGGCCGTAGTAGAAGTTGAAGTAGGGCCAGGGGGAGTAGAGCACCGCGATCGCGACCGAGAGCGAGAGCGCCCCGAGCCCACCCCAGAGGAACGCCGCGCGACGCTCCGTCCCCGCGACGCCCCGGCGCACCCCGACCAACAGCAGCACCGCGAAGAGGGTGTTCGCCGGAAGGAGGAGCGCCATCACCTCGACCCGCATCCCCTGCAGGAGCCACGGCCGCGCCAACAGCCGGACGAACCGCGCGACCCCCCCCTCGGCCTCGCCGTAGATCGAGGTGAACGCCTGCGCGCCACCCTGCAGGGCGAGGAGTGCCGCACCGCCGAACACGAGGATCGGGAGCGTGGCGCTGAGCACCAGCCAGCGGCGTCCGGCGGCGTCGAGCTTGGGAGGGCCGAACCTCCCTTCACCATCGGTCGCGACCCCGATCAACCAGAGGAAGGGAAGCACCCCGGCGACCATCTCCTTCGCGAGGACCGCGATGGTGGCGAGGAGTGCCACGGCCAGCGCACGGCGGTCGGGATGCTTGGCGTCCCGCCACCCGATGCTGAGCCAGAGTGCCGCGAGGATCGCGAGGATGCCGAGCGGTTCTCCCATCGTGAGGCGGGTCCAGGCCTCGCCGGCGACCTTCGCGACCACGAAGAGTCCCGCCCCGGTGAGCGCGCCGAGGGTCCCGACGCGGAGCTTTCGCAGCACGAGGGCGACCCCTGCCACCAGCAGGAGCATCTGGCCGAACCGGGCCCACTGCCAGAGCGCCACCTGGTCGCCGAAGAGGCTCCACTTGAGGGCGAGCGCGGCGTAGCTCGCGAGGTTGACCCGGGCGTGCTCGCCCCCGTAGTAGCGCACGAGGGTCAGGAAGCGGTCGAGCGGACCCTCCGCGCCGGTGAGGAGGGGGAGGAACTCCGAGAAGTCGAGGGTGTCGAAGGGGCGGGGGACCCAGGGGCGGTACATCACCAGCGCGAGTACCACGAGGAGCGCACCGCCGAGGAGCCAGCCCCGGCGGTCCCCACTGGGGGGCGGAGGCGTATTATTGTTGGGGATGCTCTCAGACAAGCGGATCCTCCTCACGGGCGGTGCCGGCTTCATCGGCACCCGTCTCGCCACCCGCCTCGTGGAACAGAACGAGGTGGTGATCTACGACAATCATCATCGCAACAGCCTGAAGGATACCGGGCTGGCGGCCCACCCCCGCATCAAGGTCATCGAGGGGGACGTCCTCGACGCGCCGGCGGTCGCCGAGGCGGCCAAGGGGTGCAACATCGTCGTGCACCTGGCGGCGATCGCCGGGGTCGACACGGTCCTCAAGATGCCGGTGGAGACCCTCAAGGTAAACATCCTCGGCACCCTCAACGTCCTCGAGGCGGCGCGCCAGGCGGGCGGGGTGGAGCGGTTCGTCGACTTCTCCACCAGCGAAGTCTTCGGCTCCTTCGCCTTCAAGGTGAAGGAAGGGGACTCCACCACCCTCGGCGCGGTCGGCGAGGCGCGGTGGACCTACGCGGTCTCCAAGCTCGCGACCGAGCACCTGAGCTTCAGCTACCTCAAGCAGTACGGGCTCCCCGCCACTTCCGTGCGGCCGTTCAACATCTACGGCCCGGGCCAGGTGGGCGAAGGCGCGATCCATCGCTTCATCATGCAGGCGCTCAAGGGGGAGCGGATCACCATCCACAACGACGGGAGCCAGATCCGCGCCTGGTGTTACGTCGATGACATGGTGCAGGGGGTGCTGAAGGCGCTCGAGGTCCCCGGGTCGGTGGGGCACACCTTCAATATCGGGAACCCTCGCTCCGTACTCACGGTGTACCAGCTGGCGCAGGAGATCGTGCGCCTGTCGCAGTCGACGTCGAAGATCGAGTTCATCCCGTGGCAGAGCACGGAGGTGGAGCTCCGGATCCCCAACATCGACAAGGCCCGCCAGGTCCTCGGCTACGAACCGACCGTCGACCTCGAGCCCGGCCTCCTCCGGACGATCGAGTGGTACCGGCAGAAACTGGGCGCCTGATCCGGCTCGCCGAGCCCGATATCGACGACGCCGACCTGCGCGCCGTCGAGGAGGTGCTCCGTTCCGGGTGGCTGGTGCAGGGGCCGCGCGTCGCCGCGTTCGAGGCGGCGATGGCCGCGCGTACCGGGGCGCCGCACGCGGTGGCGGTGGCCAACGGGACGGCGGCACTCCACCTCGCCCTCCTCGCGCTCGAGATCGGCCCCGGGGACGCCGTCGCGGTCGCGACCTACTCCTGGCCCGCGACCGCGAACGTCATCGCGCTGGTGGGTGCCACCCCGCGCTTCGTCGACATCGACCCGGTCACCTGGGCGATGGATCCCGCGCGCCTCGACGAGGTCCTCGGGTCGAGCGCGCGCGTCCGCGCCATCCTCCCGGTCCATCCCTTCGGGGCGATGGCGCCGATGCCCGCGCTGCTCCAGGTGGCGGAGCGTCACGGGGTCCCGGTCGTCGAGGATGCCGCCTGCGCCGTCGGTGCCGTGCTCGGCGGCCGTGCCGCCGGGTGCTGGGGGAAGCTCGGCTGCTTCTCGTTCCACCCACGGAAGACCGTCACCACTGGCGAGGGGGGGATGGTCACCACCGCCGACCCCGCGCTCGCGAAGCGGCTCCGGATCCTCCGGAATCACGGCCAGGATCCCGACGCTCCCGCCCCCGACTTCGTGGCACCCGGGTTCAATCTCCGCCTCACCGAGTTCCAGGCCGCGCTCGGCACGACCCAGCTCGCCAAGCTCGACCGGCTCCTCGCGCGGCGGCGGGAGGTGGCGTCCTGGTACGGCGCGGCGCTCCACGGCACCGGCCTCGTGGTGCAGGGGGCCCCGGAGCCGTCGGCCCACAGCTGGCAGGCGTACGTCGCCCTCCTCCCCACGCCGCTCGCCCCGCGTCGCGCCGAGATCATCGCGGCGTTGAAGGGACGCGGCGTTGAGGCGCAGATCGGCACCTATCACCAGCCGCTCATCCGCTGGGCGCGCGAGTCGGGTGACTTCGGTCCCGGCGACTTCCCGGTCACCGACGACGTCGCCGCCCGCGCCCTCGCCCTCCCGATGCACGCCTCACTCACCCGCGAGGATGTCGCGCGGGTCGCGGAGCAGCTCACCCACGGCCTCCGCGAGGTCACCTGATGCCGAAGGTCCTGATCCTCGGCGCCGGCGGGACCGGTCGCGACATCGTCGATTGGCTCCCGGAGCTCGCCGCCGCGGGACGTCCCCTCGACGTGGCCGGCTTCCTCGACGACGATCCGAAGAAACGCGGCGCCACGATCGCCGGGGTGCCGGTGGTGGGAACGCTCGCCGACCTTTCCGCGCGGGGAGATGTACTTCTCATCGACGCCCTGGGCTCTCCCCGCACCCATCGCGAGCGTCCACGGCGGCTCGCGGGGATCCCCGACGGGCGCTTCGTCGCCCTCATCCATCCCCTCGCCCGCGTCTCGGCCGGCGCGAAGGTCGGGGCGGGATCGCTGGTCTATCCGTTCACCTTCGTGGGCCTCGAGGTCGTGATCGAGCGGCACGTCACCATCCTCTCCCACGGCGCCGTGAACCACGACGCGCGGATCGGGGAGTTCGCGATCCTGGCGTCGCACGTGGCGCTCGGCGGCGGCGTGTCGGTCGGTGCCGCGAGCTACATCGGGATGCGGGCCGCGGTGCGGGAGGGGATCCGGGTCGGCGCGGGTGCGATGGTCGGGATGGGAGCGGCGGTGGTCGCGGACGTGCCCGACGGGGTCACCGTGACCGGGGTCCCGGGCCGGGTGCGATGAGCGAGCTCGACCTGACCGTCGTGGTGATGACATTCAACGAGGTCGCGACGCTCGACTCCACTATCGCGGAGATCCGCGGGGAGCTGGAGCGGCTGGGCCGGCCCTGGGAGATCCTCATCGTCGACGACGGGAGCACCGACGGCTCCGGCCAGCGGGCCGACCAGCTCGCCGCGTGGGATCCCCGGCACCGGGTCATCCACCACCCGGTGAACGGCGGGCTCGGCGCGGTCTACCGGACCGGCTTCACCGAGGCCCGCGGCGACCATGTCACCTTCTTCCCCGCCGACGGACAGTTCCCCGCGACGATCATCCCCGAGTTCCGCGGCGCCATCGCCGGGGTCGACATGGTCCTCGGACTGCTGCCGCCGCGCCGCGACTCGGCGGTCGGCCACCTCCTGTCCACGGTGGAGAAGGGGCTGTATCGTCTCCTGGTCGGCCGGATGCCGCCGTTCCAGGGGATCCTGCTCTTCCGCCGGGCCCTGCTCGCGGGGATGCCGCTCCGCTCCCACGGGCGCGGGTGGGGGATCCTGATGGAGTTCCTGCTCCGCGCCACCCGCGGCGGCGCCACCTACGTCAACCGCACCACGGCGCTCCGTCCGCGCGCCGTCGGCCGGTCGAAGGTCAACAACCTGCGGACCATCACCGCCAACCTGCGCCAGCTCCTCGTCCTCCGGCGCCTGCTCCGCGACCCCGCACCCGCCCTCGGAACCCTCGATGCCTGAATCCCTGCGCCTCTCGGTCATCGTCCCCGTCTACAACGAGATCCGGACGCTGGAGACGATCATCGCGCGACTCCACGAGTCTGCGCTCCCGATGGAGATCATCTGCGTCAATGACCGCTCCACCGACGGCAGCGCCGAGCTGATGGACCAGCTCAAGGCCGCGGGGAAGATCCAGCAGGCGCTGCACCACCCCGTGAACCGGGGGAAGGGGGCGGCGCTCCGCACCGGGATCCAGGCCGCGACCGGCGACGTGATCGTCGTCCAGGACGCCGACCTCGAGTATGACCCGCTGGAGCTCCCGCGACTGCTCGGACCGATCGTGGCCGGGAAGGCCGACGCGGTCTTCGGTTCCCGCTTCCTCGGCGGTGACCACCGCGTGCTCTACTTCTGGCACTCGGTGGGCAACTCGCTCCTCACGCTCATGTCGAACATGTTCACCGACCTGAACCTGACCGACATGGAGACCTGCTACAAGATGGTGAAGGCGCCGCTGATGAAGTCGCTGGTCTTCACCACCGACCGCTTCGGCTTCGAGCCCGAGATCACCGCGCGCCTCGCGCAGGCCAAGGCGCGGATCTGGGAGGTCTCGATCTCCTACAGCGGACGCACCTACGCCGAAGGGAAGAAGATCGGCTGGAAGGACGGCGTCGCCGCCTTCTTCCACATCATCCGCTTCAATCTCTTCCCACCCCCCGGCGCCCGCCGGTGACCCCCGGCAGGGCGCTCCGCTGGGCCGCCGCGTTCCTCCTCGGCGTCCTCTCCCTCGTTCCCCTCGCTGACCTGATCCCCGGCGGGCTCAACGCCGGGTTCTACGCGTCGGTCTTCGACGAATGGTGGAGCGGCACCCTCATCGCCGCGGGCGCCGGCGTGGTGCTCGCGCTCCTGTCCCGCCGCGCCCCGGCGCTCTGGCAGGAAGGGGCCTGGAGCCGGCGGCTCCTCGCCCTCGAGCTCGACACCCCCGCCCGCACCGCGCTCCTCGCGATCGGCGCGGGGGTGTGCTACGCCATCGTCGCGCAGGTGGTCCACTCGGCGCGCCCCCTCCTGATCGACGAGGTGGTGCAGGTCTGGCAGGGGCGGCTGCTGGTCGAGGGGAAGCTCTGGATCCCGTCGACCGGGCATCCCGAGCTCTTCGGCGTGCAGAACGTCGTCGACCACGGCGGGAAAGTGTTCGGCCAGTTCCCGCCGGGGGGCCCCGCGATGCTCGCGCTCGGGACGCTGATCGGCGCCGAGTGGCTGGTGGGGCCGCTCTTCGCGGCACTCGGGATCTGGTGGTGGGGGGTGACGCTTCGGCGGATCGAGCCCGACCCGGCGGTCCGGGCCACGGCACTGCTGCTCGTCGCCTTCGCGCCCTTCGCGCTGTTCATGGCGGCCTCGCACATGAACCACGTCACCGCCCTCACCTGGACCCTCGCCGGGATCGCCGGGCTCTCGGTGGTGATGACGTCCGAGCGACCACGTCCCCTCATCGCGCTCCTCGCCGGTCTCGGCTTCGGCGTCGCGGCGACGATCCGCCCGGTCGACGCCTTCGCCTTCGGCGCGCCGGCGGGGCTCTGGCTCTTCGCGCGCGCGGTGCGCGACCGGCGCCACGCGCTCGAGTGCCTCCTCGCCGGGATCGGGATGGTCGCGCCGCTCTTCCTCGTCTTCGCGGCGAACACGGCGACGACGGGGGAGCCCTTCCTCTTCGGCTACACCCTGCTCTGGGGGGCCGAGCACGGGCTCGGGTTCCACGCCTCGCCGTGGGGGGTCGCGCACACGCCGCTCCGCGGGGTCGAGCTCATCAACCTCTACCTGATCCACCTCCAGGTCCGGTTCCTCGAGACGCCGTTCCCCTCGCTCATCCCCGCGCTCGCGGTGCTGGGCTTCGGCCCCCGACTCAAGCCGTTCGACCGCTACCTCGCGGTCGCGAGCGCCTTCCTCCTCGGTCTCTACTGGGCGTACTGGCACAACGGGTTCTACCTCGGGCCGCGATTCGTCTACCCGCTGATCCCGTTCGCCGCACTCCTTCTCGCGCGCTTCGGGCCGTGGCTTCGCGGCGCGGCGGGACCGAGCGCTCTCCCGTCGCGGATCTGGGGGTACACCGCGCTGGTCGGCGCGGCGCTCGCGCTCACGCTGGGCGCGCCGCTCCGGGCCAAGCAGTACGCCAACGCCTTCCTCTCATCGCGGTTCGATGCCGCCCGCGCCGCGGAGGCCGCCGGCGCGCGCGACGCCCTCGTCCTGGTGAAGGAGAGCTGGGGCGCGCAGGTGATCGAACGGATGTGGGGACGGGGGGTGCCGCGGGGGATCGCGGAGTTCATCTACCACCGGACCGACATGTGCGCGATGGAGGAGACCCTTACCCGGCTCGAAGCGCGAGGCGACACCGGGACCGCGGCGGTCGCCCTCCTCCTCCCGCTCACCGCCGATTCACTCCGCGTGGTGGACTCCCTCATCTCGACCGACCGGACCGAGGGGTATCTCCAGGGTGCCCGGTACACGCCGCGCTGCATCGCGCGCGCGACGGAGGACCAGACCGGGTTCACGGTCTATCCTCCGCTCCTCACCGACGCGAGCAGCGGGAACGTGTACATCCACGACCAGCACGGCGGGGACACCGTCGCGCTGGCCCGCTATCCCGATCGCCCGCTCTTCCTCCTCGCCCCGGACGACACCGCCCTCGGTTCCCCGATCCGGTTCCACCCGGTGCGTCGCGACTCCCTCCTCGCGGCGTGGGGCCTCCCGGCCGACTGGCGGCCCGCTACCGCTCCCGCACGATCGGAGTGACGCTCCGCTCCCCCTCGTCCACCAGGTAGCCGGTCCGGCCGGGGGCGGCGCGGAGGAGTTCCTGGTTCCGCGGTCCCAGGTCGTACACCACCCAGGCCCTCGCGGTCTCCAGCGGCGGGAAGTTCCGGATCAGCGCCGGCCGCCCGCTCCGCTCCTCCGCATAGCGCACGAAGTAGATCGCGTCCGCCGGCCCCTCCCTGACGAGGTCGGTGAAGCTCCGCAGTTCCGCCATGCGGAGCCCACGGAACTCCCGGTAGCTCGTGCTGTCACCGATCGAGAGCGCGAAGCACAGGGGAAGGGCGCCCAACACCGCGAGCGCGGCGCGCGGCGCCGGAGCGCCGTCCGGGGTGCCGCGCCGGGAGAGGCGATCGACCAGCCACGCGAAGCCGAGCGCCCCCGGGAGGAACCAGAGCGCCGCCGACTCGGCGTAGTAGAGGGTCCACCCCGCCTCGTGCGCCCAGATGGCGTGACCGAAGAATTGGGTCGCCACAGAAGCGAGCGCGAGCCGCGCCGCGCCACGGAGCCGCCAGATCCCGACGAGGGCGAGGGGGAGGAGCCACCAGCGCCATCCGGAGAAGAGGAGCCTCCGTACGTGGTCGGCCCGTTCGAGCAGGGTCCGCGGCAGCCCCGAGACCGTATGCTCGCGGTGCACCTTCAGCAGGTGGGTGCCGATCGCCTTCAGGTCGGCGGGGGGCGCGCGGCGCGGCGCGGTGCTGTCGATGGCGAAGCCGAGGCGGTCCCACGGGAGGTAGGTCTCGGTGTACTCGCGGAGTGGCGAGCGGAGCGGGTCTCCGGTGGTCGCGACGTTCCAGGCCGGGAGCACCAGCAGGATCGCCCCGCCGAGCAGGGCGGAGAGCGCCACGTCGCGCCACCGGTCCCGCGCGTGGCGGACGAGCGGGATCGCGAGCGGAAGGACGAGGAGGAGGATCGAGAGGGGCCGGGTGATCGCGCCGTAGCCGAAGAGCAGTGCGGCGAGGAGGAGCCAGCGACGGCCCTGGCCGTCGAGCCAGCGCCAGAACGCCGCGGTCCCGCCGAGCCAGCAGGCGAGGAGGGTCACCTCGCTGAAGTACGAGGCCTGCCACGACATCGCCATCCCGGAGAGGAGCCAGGCGCACCAGGTGAGGAGCGCGGGGGCGGGGCCGGCCGCACGGCGGAGGAGCGCGAAGCCGAGCCCCCCGGCCACGCCGTTCAGCAGGAAGGGGACGAGCCAGGGAAGGCCGAGCAGGACGCCGGGGGCCAGGGCGAGCGCGTGGCCCGGGGGATACTTCGAGTAGAAGGTCGGCGTGACGATCACCCACGGCTGCTCGAAGAACTCCGCGATCGGCGCGCCGGGGGCGGTGATCCTTCCCTCGGCGATGAGTTTCGCCTGCAGGACGTACGAGGCCTCGTCGGTGGAGAGGGGCTCCACATCGAGGGAGCCTCCCGCCACCCACGCAAAGACCAGCGCCGTCGCGATGCCGAGGATGAGCGGCGTGTGGCGATGCCGGAGTGCCCGCTCCGCGCTTTCGGCCATCGCCGCCGGGGCGAGCCGCGCGGCGAGTGTCCCGGCCAGGACCAGGAGCCCGAGCCCGAGCACCTCGTAGGAGACCATCATCCGCCGGGGGTGGTGCGCGGCGTGAGCCGCCAACCGATGTCGGTAGTGTGATCGCGCGAAACGGGGAGGCGGATGGTGTGCTCCGGCGCCTTGGCGCGGAGGGCGGAATCGGCGGTCGCGATGATCGCGTCGAGGCGGACGCGGTCGCGCGGGTCCATCGACGCTCCGCGCGCGACCTCGGCCGCCATCGGGTAGATCCCCTCCCAGAGGAGGCAGGCGCCCATCGAGATCCGGAGCCGGGGACGGTCGGGCTCACGGGCAAGGGCGTCGGTGTAGAGCGCGAGCGCGGGGAGGCAGAGCCCGTCGCCGCGATAGTAGTCGGCGAGGAGGTGGTACGGCCGCGCGTGGTGGGGCCAGAGGGCGATCGCGTAGCGGAGGTGCTTCTCACCGACGCGGCGGTCCCCCTCTTCGAACTCCCAGATCCCGTACGCGGTGTGGGCGCGCCAGCTGTCGGGGGAGTCGCGGAGCTGCGACCGCACGAACGCCCCCGGGTCGCGCCAGTCGGGGCCGCGCCGCCAGTCGCGCGCCAGCGCGAGCCCCACCACCACGCACCCGAGGGTCATCACCATCACGCGGGCCGCCGGGGCGGCATCGCCCCACCACGCCGCCCGGCCGGCGAGAAGTGCGCCCACCACGAGCACCACCCCCACGCTCGCCAGGAAGAGGGTCCGCTCCGCGAGGAGCACACCGGTCGGGATCACCACGTTGCTCACCGGTGCCACGCCGATCGCGATCCAGAGCAGCCCGAACGCCACCCAGCGCGCGCGCCGCCAGCACCACGCCACCGCCGCCCCCCATCCCACCACCAGCGCGAGGCCGAGCCACTGCGCCATCCCCCACCCGAGCTCCGGGTCGATGCGTCGTGGGGCGTAGTCGGCGCTGAGCGAGGCGGGCCAGAGGAAGAGGCGGGTCCATTCCGGTACCACGCCGAGCATCAGCACCAGCCGGGTGGCGAGCCCTTCGCTCCGGAGCCCTTCCGCCGCGACCGCGCCGCCGATCCCGCCGACGATCATCGAGCGGTAGGCCCACCACCCGAGCCCGGCGGCCACGAGGATGGCGAAGGTCGCGCCCCGGGCGCGGAGCCGCTCGCGCCAGGTGAGCTCCGGCCAGGCGAGGAGATCGAGCGCCGCGAGGAGCGCCGGGAGGACCAGCGCGTGCTCCTTGAACCCGAGTGCGGCGACATAGCTCCCGAGGAGGAGGAGGGTCGCCGACCGGCGGGAGCGGGTGCCGGTCGCGAGGTCCCACCAGCAG
>Ga0315910_10002421_pt1 | contig 16418 bp, 5 predicted proteins | sample EdamamesoilMG_FD_204470 | JGI IMG/M metagenome (GOLD analysis project Ga0315910, IMG submission 204470) | Garden soil microbial communities collected in Santa Monica, California, United States - Edamame soil | ecosystem: Environmental > Terrestrial > Soil > Garden | place: USA: California... | reverse complement strand
TCGGACCTCAATGCGTTGCAACGCCGCTGGCGCGCGCTCATCAGCACCGTGCAGCAAGAGCGCTTTCCAGATTTGTTGCGGTACCATCTGCTGTGCGAAGTGCCCAGGGTGCGTGGCGAACGCTTGCTCAAGTTGGTCAGTGACCGGGTCAAGACTCCGGAAGCAGTTTTCGAGCTCATGGCGGCGTTGGAAGGTCGGGCAGAGCTGTATTCGGCTTTGGACGATGCGGCCCATCCACACTGGCTCGAGAGGCCCGCCTGCAGACCCCACGTGCGCGAGTTGCAACTGTTCCGCATTCGCCAGGTAACGCCGCTGTTGTTCGCGACGTGGGAGCGGTTCTCGAAGGATGACTTTACCCGCGTGCTGAAGCTCGTGAGTGTGGTTTCCTTTCGCTACTCCGTTGTTGGCGGCCTAAACCCGAACGCGCTGGAGCAGGTCTACCACTTGGCAGCGAAAGCAGTGCTGGAGGGTACGGTTAGGAACCCCCAGCAGGTGTTCGAGTACTTGAGGCCCATCGCGGTGGACGAACGGAAATTCGAGCAAGACTTTGCGCAGCTCGAGATCGATACCAATAGCCAGCGCAAGCGACTCGCGAAGTACATTCTCGCGCGACTCGAACACGACGCTTCCGGGCGTGCGACGGATCCCGATACGGATCCAGCAACCATCGAACACATCCTGCCGGAGAACCCCGGGACGGCTTGGGAGGCCATGTTTCCCCGCCAACGTTGGGACCGATTGACGTATCGGATCGGGAACCTGACACTGCTCGAGCCCGCTCTCAACCGGCGTATCGGTAACAGCAGCTACCAAGAGAAGTGCGACGCTTATGCGCACGAAAGCGTCTACGACCTGACCCGAGACATTGCAAAGAACGCGCCGGAAGAGTGGACTCCGGCACACCTCGACCATCGACAGCAGCAGTTGGCGCGGCGTGCCCTGCATGTCTGGCGCGTTGACTTTGCGTAGTGCTCGGGTGTGCGGGGTCGCGTTCCCGGTCACTACCGCGGAGTCTCAGGGCCCGGTCGCTCGTTGCGCATCGGAGTCTGCTTCAAGACCTGCTGCGAGAGCGCTTGAATCACGGCGTACAGCGCGCTCGTGGTCAATCCGAACATCAACACGCCGTTGGCCGCTTCCAGTCCACCGAGCAGACGGCGTTTCTCGCTCATGACGATGTCCCCGTAGCCCAGCGTCGAAAAGTTTACGGTGGAGTGGTAGTATGCCGTCGCGAAATCGGAAAACTCGCCGAGCCTCAGGAACAAGCAGCTCCAGACCGCGATCTGAATCAGGTTGCCCAGCATGAGGATCAGCATCGTTTCCGTGAGTAGCCTGGCCGCTCTCCAGAAGGTTGCTCGCTGCCCCCGTGCAGCCTTGCTGCGTTGTAGATACACGAGCATCAACGCAACGACGAGGCATTGCAGAACGATGCATACCACCATCGTGGCGCACCCGATCAGCACGTTGGCAATCAAGTATCGCTCGTTCCTCTCACGTGAGCAGATCCGTGTATAGCCTAGACGCCGGCGTTGGCGGAGTAGCGAGCCCAGCGCATCGTGCTGCTCCGGTCGTCACTGCCGCGGCAGCCTGCCGGCGCGGTGGCCGGGCGCGCAACGAAGCTGTCTCTCGCGGAGAATTCGCGCTTCGGTAAGACCCTTGATCGCTCGTTCGAAGACGGGTACCAGAACGCCGGAGGTAGATCGATGAAGCGCACCAGAGTGGTCACGAACCTTTCCCCTGTCGCCTGCTGGATGGCGCTTGTCTTGCTAGGTTGCATGGTGCGCCCTGCGCCGCCTGCCCCGCCGCCTCCACCGGCCAACTCTTCCCAAGCCGCCCCCCCGGCAGGCGTGCCCAGTGCGGCCGCTGCTCCTCAGGCCACGCCCGCCGCGGCGAGCCCGGGAACGGTTCCGGCGGGGAGCAAGTTGCTGGTGCGCCTCGACGAAACCCTCGACTCCGCCCGCACTCCGGCGGGTCAGAGTTTCACGGCCACCCTCGAAGCAGACTTGGTGGGCGGCGACGGAGCGACCGTGGTGCCGATGGGCAGCACCGTCCTCGGCAAGATCGTCGAGGCACAGGCGTCGGGCAGGGTCGTCGGAAGAGCAGAGCTCGAGATTGCCTTCACCGAGGTGAGGGTGAACGGTCGCTTGATCCCCATCCAGTCCCAAGGGGTGCAGGCAGTCGGCGAGAACACAGCGCGAAAGTCTGCGCGTCAGGTCGCCGCGGGCGCGCTGATCGGCGGCGCGATTGGCGGCAAGGATGGCGCTGGTAAGGGTGCCATGGTCGGCGGCGCAGCGGCCCTGATGACGCGCGGCAACCAGATCCAGATCCCCGCGGGCACGCTGCTCGAACTGCAACTCTTGGCACCATTGGTCAACGACGCAGCGCCCGCTGCGGCTCCGGCGACCGCAGTGGCAACGGCGCCCGCGGCAGCCACCCCCGGCGCTGCGGCGCCAGCGCCAGCCGCCGGTCAAGCGCCGCCGGCCGCGGCCCCGCCGGCGTCGGGCGACGCCAAGAAAGACTGCATTCAGAAGCTGATGGGGCAGGGCTTCTCGGCGGACGAAGCGATCAAGACGTGCGAGCGCTGACGGATGACGTTCGCAGCCGACCATGGCCGTTTCAGCCACACACTCCGCTGGTTATGCGGCCCCGCTTTGGCGCTGTTGTTGCTCGGCTGCCAGAAAACGCCCGCTGACACCAACGAAATCGCCAGCGCGTCCGCTGCGCCCGCCAGCGCTTCTGCTCCGCCTGCTGCATCCAACTTCGGTGTCACGCAGAAGCTGGAGGACTTGATAAGGCTGTCGAAGGCCAAGTTGAGCCCGGAAGAGAAGCGAGCGCGCCTCAAACAAGTGCTCGAGAAGTTCCCGGCCGGACACAGCAAAGAGCGCGAAGAGTTGATCCTCGGCGCCGTTGCTCGCGGCGCTTACGACCCCCCCGAGTGGACCACCATCACCTCGAACTACAAGGGCAGGCGCGCCGAGATCCAGGTCACTACGGACGCTCTGACCATCCTGGGTGTGCGGATCGACGTCACGGCGGAAGGAGCGCAACGCATCGCGGATGAGCTGCGCGCGGTGCTGCCGACCCCGCGCATCCTACAATTGATCTGGGAGCAGGCCGATGTGCGGCTCGAGCCCTGCACCTTACCTGCTGACGCAAAAATGGCGAGCACCGCCCGCATGATCGAGCACTCCGAATGCGTCGATCGGCGCATCGCTGGACGCACAGGCATGGTGGCCAACGAAGGCAAGCACTGGGTGCTCACGAACCGCATCGCCGGTAAAGAGAACCTAGCGGCCAACTACGGCTGGTTCGTCAAAGGGCGACGCCCCGTGCAAACGGTGGGCACGCGCCATGACACCGCGCATACCGACTACTCTCAAATCGTAAGATTGGTGAAACCGATCATCAAGGTGGACGGGCGTGATGTCGACATCCGTCACGTCGGCCGTTCTCCAGAACTTTGGGGCCTGGTCTCCGACGAGGGGCCGCTGCTCGTGTGGCGCGCGTCGCGGCCCGGCGCCACACCCGGACCCAATGACAATCCCGTGGCGACGGCCCCGGCGCCCAAGCCGGGGGATCCAAAGAGCGTGCACGTCACGCTGAAGTCCGAGGGCATGCCGGTGAGCCTCGCAGAGCTCCCGAGCAGTACCACTGCGCTCCGGCGCAACACCTTCGGGCGCCGCATCCAACAGTCACTTCGCATGCGACCGGGGGATGTGCCCGTGGAAGCTTACTGGTCAGCAGGTGCTTCTGCCTGCGGCGGGCGCGACCTCTTCTTCGAGCTGATGAATGACGTGCCCGTCGACTTGAAAGAGCTCGAACAGGACCGCGCTGCCATTCAGCAAAACCTGCGCTGCGGCCAGAAACTGACGCCGCGCATCCAGGCGGGCGCGAAGCTGTACGAAGTGGAGTACGCGTACGAGTCGGTGCCGTCCGGCTTCGCCATGCTCTCGCTTGCGGATGATTCCTTTCGCGACGCCATTTCGTATCCGCAGCTATCACCCACGCCGCTCGGTGTGCATCGGGCCTACTGCAACGACGATGAGGGCGTACCGCGTTCGGTGTGTCAGGACGGCGCGCGGGCTCGCCTGCTCCTGGCGGTGAACAACGGCTACCTGGCAGCCTACGCGCGCGAAGTGCCGAGTCTGCTCGGGCGGCTCACCAAGTCCGAGCCAGCTCCCGCCGGCCTTGCTGAGCTCGGTGCGTTGTTTCTGGAGCCGACGGAGGCCGACGAGGTCGCCGTTGCCCAAGGCGGCTCGTGCGGATTCGCCGTCGAGTTTACCTACGTCGAACTGTCGCCGGACGAGACGAATCGCCAGCGCGTGCTAGACGCCATCAACGACAACGCGGTGTTGTGTGGTACGCAGTCGGCGGGCTCGATCGTGGAGCTGCAACGACGCTTCGTATTCTTGGCGAAGAGCGAAGCCGCGGCCCAGGCGATCGAGTCGGCGCTCAGAAGGCGTGCGCTCGAGGTCCGGTTCGAAGCCGGCGTGGCGCTGTCAACGCGTTCCGAGCAAACCGCCTTCAACAAGGCAGTGCGATCGGCGGCCGCCAGAGCCGCGAAGAGCGCCAAGTTCGAGCGCGACGGTCGCCGCTTGTCGGTCACGCTCTCGGTGGCGCCCACCGCTGCGGAACAGGCCGGAATGGCTGGCCTTCTGGACATGCGGAAGGCCTCGGCACAACGCGCCGCCGAGGTGGTGAAGGGGCTCGCGGCCGGCACCTTGCCGAGCGCGCAGCAGCTGGCGAACGTCGCTGGGCCGCCCGCAAAGTGACGGACTGCCCCGCGGCTCGGGGCTCGCTATGCTTCCCCTCGCCATGAGCGAGAGTCTAGAGGTCCTCCGCGTGCTCGCGCTGGATTGCCAGGCGACGGGTGCATCGCCCGCGCACGGCGACTTGCTCGAGCTCGGTTGGGCGCTGTGTTCCGGCGCTGGGCTCGCGCAGAAACCAGAGTGCCGCTTCGTGGTGCCGCGGACCGAGCGACCGGTGCGCCGAGCGGTCCGCGAGCTGACGGGGTGGAGTGAAGCGTGCCTCGCAAACTCCGTCGATGAGCGAGAGATCTGGCGCCGCTTCACCGAGGAAGTCTCGCGGGTAACGCTGAACGCCCAACCGCTGCCGTGCATCATCCATTTCGCGCGCTTCGAGCTTGGGTTTCTGCACGACCTGCAGCAACGCCTTTCCGATGGTGGCGAGTTTCCGCTGGACGTCGTTTGCCTGCACGCCGTGTCCACGCGACTGTTTCCCGATCTGCCGCGCCGCAGCATTCGCGCGCTCGCAGGCTACCTGGGGCACGCCCCGGAACTGGTGCGCCGCTCGTCGGGACACGTCGAAGCAACCGCCTTCATCTGGCGTGAGTGCTTGCCACTTTTGTCCGCCGTGGGGGTTTCGACTTGGCACGAACTGAAGCTCTGGTTGGGCGAAACGAAGGCCCAGCGCCGCTCCGAACGGCGGCAGTTCCCGCTCGAGCGGGCGCGCCGGCTGGCGCTGCCCGTGGGGCCCGGCGTCTATCGTTTCGAACGGAAGAGTGGCGACGTGTTGTATGTGGGCAAGGCCACGAGTCTGAAGAAACGCGTCGCGAGTCACTTCAAGAGTCGTGGCCCAGCGAGCGAACGAGCGCTGGAGCTCTTGAGCCAGGTCCATACGGTGACTCACGTTGCCACGGCCAGCGCACTAGAGGCGGCGCTCTTGGAGTGCGAAGAAATCGAGCGGCTCGATCCGCCCTACAACGTGCAGTTCCGCTCCCCGGGCGATGTCAGTGTCTGGTTCGCATCCCGCGATCTGACGGAGAGCGTCGACGTCCCCGCCGACGCCCATCGCATCGGACCCCTACCGTCGAAGCGCGCGCTTGCATCCCTCGCCGCGCTCGCTCGGCTGTGCTCGACCAGCGACGAAGCGCGCACACTGCGTGCGGCAGCGCTCGCGGTGCCGGCGGCTTTCCTTCCGGATTCGGCGCTGTTCGCGGACGGGCTGCGGGCGTTCCTAGCGCAACACTTCGACGCAGAGTCAGGCATCGACCTCTGGCGTCTTCGCGCGCTTTCGCTCAGACTGTGGCTCGAGCGGGGTCGCGCTGAACCGGAGCCTTCCGCCGAAGCTACCGAACCCGAAGTTCCAACGGACGCGGCGGGCCCGACGGACTGGGACGTCCCTCGCGTCGTGCGCCGGCTCGAGCGCAACCTGATCCAAGCGGGCCTGCTCTTGCGTCGCGCCCCCTGGCTCTGCTTGTTAGCAGAGGCTACGGTCGCGTATGCCGAGCGCGACATGCAGCGGGCTCGCGTTCTCGTCATCTCCGGTGCGAGCGTCCGCGAACGCCACGACCTCGAAAGCGTGGCCGGGTTGACGGGTTTGGCCGCGCGTCGCCTGTCGCCCCGCCAGCAGCGCCAGGCCAGCTTCGACAAGTGCGCCTACCACCGCATGCGGGTATTGCTGACCGAGCTGCATCGCGTCATGGCGCAGGGCGGCGAAGTTGCCGTCCGTTGGAGCTCACACACCCTCAGCAGCGCACGGCTGGAACGCCTGCTGCGGGATGTGTGACGCCAGCGCATGGCCGAACCCGGATTGGCGACCGGTTCGTCAGCTCGCCTCCGTTTGGGAGCTGTGTAGGAGAAGTTCGGGGTTAGACTCCACCGAACCGAACTCGGATGGACTCCCCAATGACTCGTCAGCTGTTCTTTGGTCTGCTCTGCATGCTCGCCGCCGCGTGTGGAAAAAACTCTGACAAAGAGGTTAACCCCGCGCCGAGCGCGTCCGCAAAACCGGCTCCCCCCGCCGTTCCCGCCAACGTCGACGTCAAGTTGCTCGAGCTGCTCGAGGAGGCCTCGAAGAGCTGCGAAGAAACGCCGAAGCAAGGCCGGCCCAACTGCAACAGTCCGGAGAAGAACGCACTGGTGTCGTCGTTCAACCGCGGGGAGCGAGATCGGGTCAAGGCGCTGCCTACGTTTGCTCACGTGTTGTCCGCTTCGAACGATCAGCTCAAGGGCCTTGCCGCAGGCGTGTTGTACGCGTCGTTTCGCGTCAACCTCGGACCGGAAGCAAAGCCCGGGTCCCTCAAGTCAGAAGACGCCCTCACCCTGATGAAGGCCGCGGTGGCGCTGCCGGAGGCGATCGCGATGCCGGCAATGCCCGCCGTGACCCACGCCATGATGTTGACGAAGCAAGGTCCACAACTGTTCGAGGCGTTGAGCAAGGACAAGGCGTTGCAGGTTCGCAGCATGGCCTATCGATTCCTGATGGTGTATGGGCGGTTAGCCGCTTTCGACAAGGTCAAGGCGCTGGCCAAAGACCCAGAGAATGCCATCGTGCTGGCGGCGCTCGAAAGCCCCAGAAACATGCAGCACTGGAGCGCCGAAGAGCAGAACGCGGTCTGTCCTTGGGCGGAGTCCTTCCTCGACGACGCACGGCCACCCGTTGCGGGCGGTGCCCTCGCCCTGCTGAGCAACTGCACTGGACCCCACCTCGACACGTTGCTCGAGCGAGCCGAGAAGGCCGTGGCCGACAAACAGTACTCTTTCGTGCACGCCACCGCGCTGCGCGAGATGTGCCGTGAAGACAGGCTCTGGACGGGGCGCGGTGCCAGCGAAGCCCAATGCAGGCGAGCTCGCGCTATCGGCGAAAAGGTGGTCCAGAGCACCCAGCTCCCGGCGCGAGTCCGCGCCCTCGCGCTGAACGGTCTGGGTAGCCGTTGGCCCGACAAGCAGACCCTGAAGCTCGTGAAGCAGCTGAAACGCGATGCCGCGCCGGAGGTCAAGCTGGCTGCAGAGAGGCTCGACACGCGTCTCGAAGCGCAGCTAGAACGTGAAGCGAATCGCCCACGCCCGGCGCCCTCCTCGGCGGCAGTAAAGCCGCGCCCCGCAGTGAAACCGCCCCCCGCAGTGAAACCGCTTACACAGTAGGCGCTCGCGCGCTCCGCGCTCGGCTCTGCTGGGTAGCGCCATCGGTATTTCCGAGGGTGCGCGCGACTCGTGACTCGTTTGTTATCGGCGCGGTTTATTCCTGACAAGCCTCAAGCTCGAAGCCCCGCGAGCCGTCCATGCTGAGATGGACAGCTGCGTTCGCGGGTAGCCTCGCGGGTGTGAGCTGGGTCCCTGGTGCCGCCGCGGGCACGCGACGTTTCGCGGAGGATTTCAGGTTTTCGTTCTGTCTATGAAGCGCTCTCTTAGTGTGTGGTGGGTTGGGGCTCTGATTCTTGGCGCGCCGCTGCTCGGGTGTGAAAACCACCCGGTGGTTATCAGACCCGGTGACGATCCCTTCAATCCACATATGGGAGGAGCGGGGGGCGCCGCGGATACCAGCACCACGGGGATTTCGGTGGGAATCAACGGGGGCTCGGGCGGGACGACCGGCTCGGGCGGTGCGCCTCCGGAACCTGCCTGCGGAGACGGCGCGCTGGACGCGGACGAGGCGTGCGACGACGGCAACAGCAGCCCCGACGATGGCTGCAATGCGGAGTGCCAGGTAGAAGGGCCGGAGTGGCGCTGCGAAGTTCCGGGGGCGAGCTGCTACGAGTGCGGCAACGGGGTGCTCGAAGGTAGTGAAATTTGCGACGACGGCAACGGCGACGCGGCCGACGGTTGCAACGAGGTTTGTCAGATCGAAGGGGGGGGCTGGGTATGTCCGACCGCCGGAGCCCCTTGCGAACTGTGTGGTGATGGCCGCCAGGACGAGAACGAGCTGTGCGATGACGGCAACGCTGACAGCGACGACGGCTGCAGCGCCGACTGCTCGGAGGTCGAGCCGAACTTCGAGTGCGTTACCCCGGGCGCTGCGTGCATCGAATGCGGCGACGGTGAAGTGGTCGGCCCCGAGACTTGTGACGATGGCAACACGCTCTCGGGGGACGGGTGTCGCTTCGACTGCCGGGAAGAAACCTCGGCTGGCTGGGATTGCAGCTCGGGCGAATGTTCCAACTGCGGCAACGGCTTGCTCGAGGGGGCCGAGGTCTGCGACGACGGCAACCGAAGCGCCGGCGATGGTTGCTCTGACGACTGTACCTTGATCGAGCCGGGTTACAGCTGCCCGATCTTCGGCGCTCAATGTGAGCAGTGCGGCAACGGAATCCGCGAGAGTTCCGAGACCTGCGACGATGGCAATCAGACCAACGACGACGGTTGCCCCTCCGACTGCGGGTCGCTCGATGTCGGGTGGGTCTGCGCCGTTCCTGGCGAGGCCTGCGGGCTATGTGGCAACGGCACCGTCGAGGGTAACGAGGTCTGCGACGACGGTAACCGCGTTTCGGGTGATGGTTGCGACGAGGTCTGCACCGAAGTCGAGCCTCACTTCACGTGTTCGGTTCCAGGCAGCCTGTGCGAAGAGTGCGGCGACGGGACCAAGGACGCGCACGAGGCTTGCGACGACGGCAACCAACTGAATGGTGATGGCTGCCAATGGAACTGCTTGGCCATCGAGGGTGGCTGGGATTGCGGCGCGGAGGGAACTTCGGCGTGTCAGCACTGCGGCAACGGTGTCCGCGAGGGGACGGAAGCCTGCGACGACGGCAACAACGCCGCGAGCGATGGCTGTAGCGCGGACTGCTCGGGCGAAGAGCCGAACTACAACTGCGTCACGGCGGGCAGCGCTTGCGAGCAGTGTGGCAACGGAATTCGCGAGAGTTCCGAGGCTTGCGACGACGGCAACACGCAGAGCGGCGACGGTTGCTCGGACGAGTGCAGCTCGATCGACTCTGGCTACGTGTGTCACGTCGCAGGGGAACCGTGCGAGGAATGTGGCGACGGTGTCGTCGATGCCAACGAAATTTGCGACGACGGCAACGGTGCGGCTGGCGACGGTTGCGACGCGACGTGTTCGGGTGTCGAGCCTCACTTCACCTGCGTGACCGCGGGCGAGCCGTGCGAGGAGTGCGGCGACGGCGTGGTGGAGTCTTCCGAGGTGTGCGACGACGGCAACACCGCGAGCAGTGACGGTTGCCGCGGGGATTGTCGTGTCATCGAGGAGGGTTACAGCTGCCAGCCCGGGGAGTCGTGCACGCTCTGTGGCAACGGGATCGTCGACAGCGGCGAAACCTGTGACGACGCCAACACCGCCAATGGCGACGGTTGCAGCGACAGCTGCGCTGCCGAGGGGCCACCCTTCACTTGCGCCACTGCCGGCGTGCTCTGCGACCGTTGCGGCAACGGGGTCCGTGAGACCAGCGAGGCTTGCGACGACGGCGGCGCATGCGCTGGAGGTAGCAACGACACCGACGCCTGCAGCAGCGACGCGGACTGCCCTGGCGGCTCGTGTCAGCCCCGAGCGGGCGACGGTTGCGCCGCGGACTGCTCGGTCGAAACTGGTTGGGCGTGCCCGGTGCCGGGTCAGGCGTGCTCGTTGTGTGGGAACGGCGTTACCGAGACCAACGAAGTCTGCGACGACGGTGACACCGCCGGCAGCGACGGTTGCGCCGCCGATTGCAGCGCCATCGAAACGAACTGGCAGTGCCCGGCGGGCGGAGGGGCTTGCGTGCGCTGCGGTGATTCCGTGGTGCAAGCGCCCGAGACCTGTGACGACGGCAACAACACGTCCAGCGACGGTTGTTCGTTCAACTGTGCTGTCGTGGACCCGGGCTTCGCGTGCCCGCCCAGCGGTGGCGCTTGCTCGAGCTGCGGCAACGGCCAACGCGAAGCAGGCGAGGTGTGCGACGACGGCAACAAGGTCTCCGGCGACGGTTGCGCGAGCGACTGCGGCACGGTCGAGCCCGGATTCCTCTGCGAAGTGGCCGGTGCCGCTTGCTATGCCTGCGGCAACGGCGTGCGCGAAGGCTCGGAAGCTTGCGACGACGGCGACACTGCTTCGGGCGACGGCTGCTCGAGTGCTTGCGCGGTCGAGAGCGGTTGGAACTGTCCGGTTGCCGGCCAAGACTGCGGCAAGTGCGGTGACAGTATCCTCCAGGCGACCGAAATCTGCGACGACGGCAATGCGCTCGGCGGAGATGGTTGCAACGCGACCTGTACTGCCGTCGAGGCGAACCACACTTGCGTGACGCCCGGCAGCCTCTGCGAAGAGTGCGGCAACGGCAGCATCGAATCGAGCGAAGTGTGCGATGACGGCAACGCGCTTTCCGGCGACGGCTGTACCTACAACTGCAAGGCGGAGGAACCGGGGCACGAGTGTGTCGTGGCTGGCGCGCCCTGTTATGCCTGCGGCGACGGCGACGTGCAGGGCTCCGAAGTCTGCGACGACGGCAACGCCCAAGCGGGCGATGGCTGCAGCGCGGACTGCAAGACGCTCGAGAGCGGGTTCGACTGCTCCACCCCCGGTCAGCTGTGCGAGGAATGCGGCAACGGTGTCGTCGTGGCCCCCGAAGTGTGCGACGACGGCAACTCGGCCACTGGTGACGGCTGCGACGCCTCGTGTCGCGTCGAGACCGGAGACTGGCATTGCCCCGTGGCTGGCCAGCGTTGCGAGAAGTGCGGCGACGGAACACTCGACCCCAACGAAACTTGCGACGACGGCAATGCAACGGGCGGTGATGGCTGCAGCGCCGATTGCTCGACAGTCGAGCCCCTGTACTCATGCCCCACGGCGGGGAGCCTGTGTGAGAAGTGCGGCAACGGCAACGTTGGTGGCAGCGAACAATGCGACGACGGTGACAACACGAGCGGCGACGGCTGCCGCGCGGACTGCGTGGTCGAACCACGCTGGGAGTGCGCGAGCGGTACCTGTTACCAATGTGGTGACGGCCAAGTTCAAGGGTCTGGGGTCGGGGGCGTCGAAGTGTGCGACGACGGCAATGCCCAAGGCGGAGACGGCTGCAGCGCGGACTGCAAGGACGTAGAGGACAACTTCACCTGCGTGACGCCCGGCAAGCTGTGCCAAGAGTGCGGCAACGGTGCGCTCGAAAGCTCCGAGACTTGCGACGACGGCAACGCCCTCGGCGGAGACGGCTGCAGTGCGAGCTGTACCGTAGAACCGGGTGGCTGGAACTGCCTCATCCCCGGCGCCACCTGTGCACTGTGCGGTGACGGAACCGTCGATTCGAGCGAGACCTGTGACGACGGCAACACGTCGAACGGCGACGGTTGCAGCGCCGACTGCACTACAGTGGAGCCGAACGCCGAGTGTCCGCCAGCGGGCGGCCAGTGCGATGTCTGCGGCGATGGCACCAAGGGTGGCAGCGAAGCTTGCGACGACGGCGACAATACCGACGGCGACGGCTGTCGTTCCGACTGCTTGATCGAGTCCCACTGGGAATGTGGCAGTGGCACCTGCTTCCAGTGCGGTGATGGTGTGGTCCAAGGCACCGCGCTGGGTGGCGTCGAGAAGTGCGACGACGGCAACGCCAGCGGCGGCGACGGTTGCAGCGCGAACTGCACCACGGTCGAGACTGGGTACAAGTGCCCCAACTCCGGCGTGTTGTGCGAGCAGTGCGGCAACGGCGCGCGCGAAAGCTCGGAGGCTTGCGACGACGGCAACACCGCGAGCGGCGACGGCTGCAGCTCTGCCTGTGTGGTCGAAGGCTCCTACCAATGCCCGATTCCGGGCCAGCCCTGCGAACGCTGTGGTGACGGTTCGGTCGACACCAACGAAATCTGCGACGACGGCAACACCGCGAGCGGTGACGGCTGCACTGCGGACTGCTCGACGGTCGAGCCGTGGCACGACTGCCCGCCGAGCGGTGGCGCTTGCACCTACAACGTCGTGTGCGGCGACCGCCGTATCGGCGACGCCGAGACCTGCGACGACGGCAACAAGGTTGCCGGCGACGGCTGCAGCTCGAGCTGTACGACTGAAAGTGGCTACTACTGCGCAGTTCCGGGCAGTGCCTGCACGCCGATTCCGCGCTGCGGCGACGGCCTGCAGACGGGTGGCGAGGCCTGCGACGACGGCGGAGTCTGCGCCGGTGGCGTCAACGTGGGCGATCGCTGTGGCAAAGCCGCAGATTGCCCCGGAAGCAGCTGCAACAACCCTGTCGGTGGCGACGGCTGTGCCGCGGACTGCTCAGCGGTGGAAACCGACTACAGCTGTCCTACCCCAGGCTCGGCTTGCATCTACGCACCGGTGGCTTGTGGTGATGGCATCCTGAACGGGACCGAAGCCTGCGACGACGGCAACACCGACGAGGGTGTGGGCATTTGTCAGGGCGGTCCCGACGACGGCGATGCCTGCTCGAGCGAGACCGACTGCGCTGTTACCGTTCCGGGGATTTCGTTTGCTTCGATCAACAGTTACAACAGCACGAACAACACCCTTAGCCAGAACATCGCGCTCGCCGCCGGAACCCAGCGAGCCCTCGTGGTAGGCATTGGCGTCGAAGCTGGGTCCAGCGGCGGGCTCGTCAGCAGCATCAGCTTCAACGGCGTGCCGATGGTCGAAGCCATCACGGTCGCAGCGGGAACATCTACGCGGGCCGTGGCGCACCTCTACTATCTCACCGAGTCGGACTTGCCGGTAGCCGGCACCTACGCGCTCAGCGTCACGCTCAACAGCCAGAGTGGCGCGGTCTACCACGTAATGCAGCTCGACAACGTGGCGGACGCACCGCCCGAGGACGTAGCGTCGTCGGTCAACAACAACGGGGATGACACCATCACCACCGCTGCGGAGCCGGTGACCAGCGGAGCGTGGGCAGTCGACCTGGCTGTCAACGGTGACAAGAACGCGTTCTCGGCAGCTCCGGCAGCCCACGTCGAGCGCGGCGATTCGGGTGTTGCGAGCACCCAAACGGCGATGGGCACGAGGCCGTTGCCCACGGTGGCGCCAACGAACCTTACCTGGAACGCCAACGCCAACCGCTTGGCCCACGTCGTAGCGACCTTTGCCCCGTACGAGTACCCGAACCCGTGCGTGTCCGTTGGCGGCGACGGCTGCAGCGCAGACTGCGAGATCGATACTGGCTGGCTCTGCCCGGTGGCAGGGCAAGCCTGCGTGGCCGAGAGCTGCGGTGACGGCATCGTTGCGGGAACCGAGGACTGCGAAAGCAATGTCACGTTCCCGAGCAACGCTTGCAACAGCGACTGCTCGTTCAACTCGGAATACTCGTGCGCTTGGGATGCTGGCGGGCGCGAGCTCACCTGCCTGACCGTGCGTGAAGCCTGCGACAACGACGGCGTCCTCGAGTTCGGCGAGTATTGCGACGACGGCGACAACGACACCGGTGACGGATGCTCTCCCTATTGCGAGTTCGAGCCCAGGTGCCGGCCCGCGGCGGGTGGCGCCACCACCGCTTGTACCTCGGTGTGCGGCGATGGCTACCTGTTGGCGAGCGAAATCTCTGCGAATCCGCAGGTTTGCGATGACGGCAACACTACGGCGGGCGACGGCTGTTCCGCGACGTGCCTGGTGGAAGCTGGTTGGACCTGTGCTGCTTCCGGCATTGCGCCGGACGTCATCGACGTGCCCGTAGTTTTCCGCGACGTGATCGCTCGCCCCGTCGGGACCGCGACGCGTCACCCCGACTTCGAGATCTTCTCCGGCAGCGGCGCCACGCTCAACCTGGTGCAAAGCACCCTGGGGAACACGGGTAAGCCGGTCAGGGGCGGGATTTGTGACAACACGTCGTCATCGAATACGACGATTTGCCCCTACGGTCAGCAACTCACGAACAACACCAACTTCAATCGTTGGTACAACGACACGTCGGGCGTCAACATCCCGCTGGTCACGACGCTGCCCTTCTCGAACGGCGGCAGCGGCAGCGTCTACTCGTACAACGACTCTTCGCTATTCCCGTTCGGGCAAACGGGTGGCTGGGTCGGCTTCGGCTCCGAAAGCCTGAGCAGCAACGAGAACTTCGGGTTCACCAGCGAAATTCGCTACTGGTTCGAGTACCGCGGCGGAGAGAGCCTCGTGTTCTCGGGCGACGACGACCTGTGGGTCTTCATCAACGGTAAGCTCGCCGTCGACGTGGGTGGCTTGCACCCGCAGACCAACGGCAGCGTTACCCTGGCGGGCGGCGCGACGGCCGGCGACACCGACAGCCGCTTCACTTTAGCCGAAGGTGGCATCTACGAGATCGCGTTGTTCCACGCCGAGCGCCACACCACGGCCTCGAACTTCAACCTGTCTCTCGGCGGGTTCGTCAAGAGCACGAGTAAGTGCACCTCGGTGTGCGGCGATGGCACCGTTACTGCCGACGAGCAGTGCGACGACGGCGCCGCCAACGGGCAGGGCTACGGCAAATGCCAAGACAACACCAACCCGCTCACCGCCTGCACGTTCGGCGGCTTCTGCGGCGACGGTAAGGTCGAATCCACGGAAATCTGCGACAACGGCACCAACCAGAGCGGACACAACGACACCGGCGCGAACGCTTGTGCGCCGGGCTGCGTGAAGCCAACCCGATGTGGTGACGGCACACTGCAGGCCGCCTTCGGCGAGGCCTGCGACAACGGGACGCTACTCAACGACGGTAGATACGGTGGCTGCACCTCGTCGTGCACCTTCGGCCCGTTCTGCGGCGACGGTACCCCGAACGGCACCGAAGAGTGCGACGACGGTGTCAACGACGGCACCACCTGCACCCCGAGCTGCACCATCCCGCCGCGCTGCGGCGACAATACTACCGACCCCGGCGAGACCTGCGACGACGGCGACACCACGAGCGGTGACGGTTGCAGCAACCTGTGCCAGATCGAGACGGTCTGCGGCGACAGCAACGTTCAAGGCAGCGAACAGTGCGACGACGGCAACCTCTTCAGCGGTGACGGTTGCAGCTCGACGTGTCGCACGGAGCGCTGCGGTGACGGTACGACCCAGAGCGGGCGTGGCGAACAATGTGACGACGGCAACACCACGAGCAACGACGGCTGCAGCGCGACCTGCCGTCTCGAAAGCGTGTGCGGTGACCGTGTCACGAACCCCGGCGAACAGTGTGACGACGGCGGCACGGTCGCCGGCGATGGCTGCAGCGCTACCTGCCAGAACGAGGTCTGCGGCGACGCCGTCGTCCAAGCTGGCATCGGTGAGCAGTGCGACGACGGCAACACCGCCAGCGGTGACGGCTGCAGCAAGCTTTGCCAGTTCGAGGCTGTTTGCGGCGATGGATCGGTCGGTGGCGCGGAAGAGTGCGACGACCACAACAGCGTGAGCGGCGACGGTTGCAGCTCGCGGTGCAAGACCGAGTTCTGCGGCGACGGTCTGGTCCAGAATGGCCTAGGTGAAGAGTGCGACGACGGCGACGCGCAAAGCGGCGACGGTTGCAGCGCGACCTGCCTGGCCGAGAGCATTTGCGGCAACCGCGTGGTCGAGGCGGGCGAGACCTGTGACGACGGCAACACCACGAGCAGTGACGGCTGCAGCGCGACCTGCCAGGACGAGTTCTGCGGCGACAGCGTGGTGCAATCGCCAGAAACCTGCGACGACGGCAACACCCAGAGCGGTGACGGTTGTAGCAATGCGTGCGCGCTCGAGACGGTGTGCGGCAACGGCACGCAGGAAGGCGTCGAGCAGTGCGACGACCACAACAACGTTTCGGGCGACGGCTGCAGCGCGGC
>Ga0315910_10002420_pt1 | contig 16419 bp, 12 predicted proteins | sample EdamamesoilMG_FD_204470 | JGI IMG/M metagenome (GOLD analysis project Ga0315910, IMG submission 204470) | Garden soil microbial communities collected in Santa Monica, California, United States - Edamame soil | ecosystem: Environmental > Terrestrial > Soil > Garden | place: USA: California... | reverse complement strand
GCCGATCGGCGAGACGGGCGCGAACCTCAAGGCCGCGATCGCGGGCGAGACCCACGAATACACGGACATGTACCCGGGCATGGCGAAGTCCGCGCGCGACGAGGGCTTCGGCGAGATCGCGGACTGGTTCGAGACGCTCGCGAAGGCCGAGCGCTCGCACGCCAACCGTTTCAAGAAGGCTCTCGATACCCTGGGTTGATTCGACATCCGGCCGGGCGCCACCGTGCCCGGCCGGAATTCCCATGCCCGCACGCGAAGGCAGCCTCGACGCCCCGACCCGGCACCCGCTCGACTGGCAGTCCGAGTCGTTCTACGACCGGACTGCGCTCGACCACGAGCTCGAGCGCGTGTTCGATATCTGTCATGGCTGTCGGCGTTGCTTCAGCCTGTGCAATGCCTTCCCGACCCTCTTCGATCTCGTCGATGCCACCGACTCGGGCGAGATCGGGGGAGTGCCGAAGAGCGCCTTCTCGAATGTCGTCGAGCATTGCTATCTCTGCGACATGTGCTTCATGACGAAGTGCCCCTACGTGCCGCCGCATGAATGGAACGTCGATTTTCCGCACCTCATGCTGCGCGCCAAGGCAAAGGATTTCCGCGACGGCAAGGCGAAGTTTCGCGACAAGGTCCTGAGCGCGACCGACACGGTCGGGAACATCGCCGGCATTCCGGTCGTCGCCGGGATCGTCAACGCCGTCAATGCGACAGCCGCGGGAAGAAGCCTGCTCGAAAGCACGCTCGGCGTCGCCAGGGACGCGCCCGTGCCGAAGTATCACAGCCGGTCGGCGCGGAAGCGTCACCGCGAGAAGCGCCACAAGTCAGCGGCAGTCGCAACCGCAACTGCGACAACCAGTGCGAGGACTGCAACCGCTGCCGCCACGACCGCTTCGGTCCCCGCGACGGGCACCCCGCGCGTCGCGGTCTTCACGACCTGCTACGGCAATCGCAACAAGCCCGACCTCGTCGATGACCTGATCGCAGTGCTCGAGCACAACGACATCGACGTCTGCCTGCCGTCTGCCGAGCATTGCTGCGGCATGCCGAAGCTCGAGCTCGGCGATCTCGAGTCGGTCGCCGCGCAGAAGGACAAGAACATCCCGGTGCTGCATGCGCTGGTCGAGCAGGGCTGGATGATCACGGCCTGCATTCCGTCCTGCGTGCTCATGTTCAAGCAAGAGCTGCCGCTCATGTTCCCCGATGACGCGCAGGTCCGGGAGGTCGCCGCGGCCTTCGTCGATCCCTTCGATTTCCTCATGCGCCTCAATCGCGAGGGCAGGCTCAAGACCGACTTCAAGGAGCCGCTCGGCGCGGTCAGCTACCAGGTGCCCTGCCATCTGCGCGTACAGAACCTGGGGCTCAAGACACGCGACGTGCTCGCGCTCGTGCCGGAGACGACGGTCAAGCCGATCGAGCGCTGCTCGGGCCATGACGGTACCTACGCCGTGAAGAAGGAATACCGCGAGGTCTCGAAGAAAATCGCGCGTCCCGTTGCGCGCCAGGTCGACGAGGCCAAGGCTCGTCACTTCACGAGCGATTGCCCGATGGCGGCCGAGCAGATCGCGAGCGTAGCCGAGTCCGCCACTCCGACCCACCCGATCGAGCTGCTGCGGCGGGCCTATGGGATCTGAGACCGCCATGCGCGGTGCGCTCAGGGCCGACGATCTCCTTTCCCTCGAGGAGTATCACCGTGAGCGCCTCGGGTTCCGTGCCCGCGTGCTCGCCCACAAGGCCCTGAGGCAGGTCGCCATCGGGCCGAATGCGACGCTCTACTTCGAGGACCGGCTCACGATCCAGTATCAGGTGCAGGAGATGCTGCGCATCGAGCGGATCTTCGAGGCCGAGGCGATCGCCGAAGAGCTCGCGGCCTACAATCCGCTGATCCCGACCGGGCAGAACCTCAAGGCTACGTTCATGCTCGAGTTCCCGGACGTCGAGGAACGGCGGCAGCGCCTTGCCGTTCTCGGTGGCATCGAGACCTGCCTCTTCGCGCGCGTCGGCGACGGCCGCCGGATCGCTTGCGTCGCCGACGAGGACCTCGAGCGCACGAGCGACGACAAGACCGCGGCCGTGCATTTCGTCCGTTTCGAGTTTGCCGCCGCCGAGATCGATGCGCTGAAGTCGGGAGCGCAGCTCGACTTTCTGATCGATCACCCGCACTACCGTCACTTCGCCACGCTCTCGGACGCACAACGAGCCGCACTCGTCGCCGACTTCGATTAGACTTAGGCGCCGTGGCCCCTGTGGGATGGGGCTTGTCATCGGAGTCCATGTCCAAGTCGTATCGCGCCGCCGATATCGAGGTGTTGTCCGGTCTCGAGCCGGTGCGCCGTCGTCCCGGGATGTACACGGACACGACGCGACCCAATCACCTGGTGCACGAGGTCATCGACAACAGCGTCGATGAGGCGCTCGCCGGCCACGCCAAGAGCATCTCCGTCAAGCTGTTCGCCGACGGCTCGGTCGAGGTCGCTGACGACGGTCGCGGCATGCCCGTCGACATTCACCCGCAGGAGAAGATCTCGGGCGTCGAGCTGATCCTCACGCGGCTCCATGCCGGCGGCAAGTTCTCGGACAAGAACTATCAGTTCTCGGGCGGCCTGCACGGCGTCGGCGTGTCGGTCGTCAACGCCCTCTCGAAACAGCTCGAAGTCTGGATCAAGCGCGACGGCCACGAGTACAACATGAGCTTCGCGTCCGGCAAGCGCCGCGGCAAGCTCGAGACCGTCGGCAAGGTCGGCAAGGACAATACGGGCACCTGCATCCGCTTCTGGCCCGACCCGCAGTATTTCGACAGCCCGCAGTTTTCGCTGCAGAAGCTGAAGCACGTGCTCAAGGCCAAGGCCGTGCTCTGCCCGGGGCTCGTGGTCGAGCTCGAGGTCGAAAAGCCGAAGGAGAAGGAAACTTGGGTGTACGAGGCCGGGCTCGCGCAGTACCTGATCGAGGGCCTCGAGGGTCGCGAGCGTCTGCCCGTCGAGCCCCTCGTCGGCAGCCTCGAGGGCAAGCGCGAGGCGATCGACTGGGCGCTCGTCTGGCAGCCTGAACGGGAGGTCGCGGTTGCCGAGAGCTACGTCAACCTGATCCCGACCGTTCAGGGCGGCACGCATGTCAATGGATTCAGAACCGCGCTCGTCGAGGCGCTGCGTGAGTTCTGCGAGTTCCGCGACCGCCTGCCGCGCGGCGTCAAGCTCGCGCCCGAGGATGTCTGGGAAGGCGTCAATTACGTGCTTTCCGTCAAGATGCAGGAGCCGCAATTCGCCGGGCAGACCAAGGAACGGTTGGGGTCACGCGAAGTTGCCGGCTTCGTCTCGGGCGTCGTCAAGGACGCGTTCGCGCTCTGGCTCAACCAGCACCCCGAATCGGGCGACGAGATCGCCGATCTCGCAATCGCGCGCGCGCAAGAGCGGGCGAAGCTCGCCAAGAAGGTAACCCGCAAGCGGATTGTGGGTGCCGGCCCGGCGCTGCCCGGCAAGCTCGCGGACTGCACGCTGCAGGAGCCCGAGCTCGCGGAGCTTTTCATCGTCGAGGGCGACTCCGCCGGCGGCTCGGCCAAGCAGGCGCGTAACCGCGAGTCGCAGGCGGTGCTGCCGCTGCGCGGCAAGATTCTCAACACCTGGGAAGTCGGCATCGAGGAGCTGCTCGCGTCGCAGGAAGTCAACAATATCTCGATCGCGCTTGGCGTCGAGCCCGGCGGCGGCGCCCTCGAGGGGCTGCGCTATCACAAGGTCTGCATCCTTGCCGACGCCGATTCTGACGGTCAGCACATCGCGACGCTGCTCTGCGCGCTTTTCCTGAAGCACTTCCCGCGTCTCGTCGAGGCCGGCCACGTTTTCGTCGCGATGCCACCACTCTACCGCGTCGACGTCGGCAAGGAAGTGCACTATGCCCTCGACGAGGCCGAGCGCGATTTGCTGCTCGACCGGATCGAGGCCGAGAAGAAGAGCGGCAAGGTATCGGTCACGCGCTTCAAGGGTCTCGGCGAGATGGATCCGATCCAGCTGCGCGAGACGACGATGGCGCCGGAGACGAGGCGGCTCGTGCAGCTCACGCTGACCACCGGCAGCAAGCCCGATCCCGCCATCGAGCTCCTCGACAAGCTGCTCGCCAAGAAGCGCGCCAGCGATCGACGTGAGTGGCTCGAGCAGAAGGGCAATCTCGCGGAGGTCTGATGCAGGAACAGAAGCTCAATTTCGAAGGCATTGAGCGCATGCCGCTGGCGACCTTCACCGAGAAGGCCTACCTCGATTATTCGATGTACGTCATCCTCGACCGCGCGTTGCCGCATATCGGCGATGGGCTCAAGCCCGTGCAGCGGCGCATCGTCTATGCGATGAGCGACCTGGGCCTCTCGGCGCAGTCGAAGCCGAAGAAAGCGGCGCGCACGGTCGGCGATGTCCTCGGCAAGTTCCATCCCCATGGGGACAGCGCCTGCTACGAGGCGATGGTCCACATGGCGCAGGACTTCTCCTACCGCTATCCGATCGTCGACGGGCACGGCAACTGGGGCTCGCAGGACGATCCGAAATCCTTCGCGGCGATGCGCTACACGGAGGCGCGGCTCACGCACTACGCGAGGACGCTCCTCGCCGAGCTCGAGCAGGGCACCGTCGACTGGACGCCGAACTTCGACGGCACGCTGCAGGAGCCGACGCTACTGCCGGCGCAGCTGCCGAACCTGCTCCTGAACGGCACGAGCGGCATTGCCGTCGGCATGTCGACCGACGTGCCGCCGCACAATCTGCGCGAGGTCACGACCGCGCTGATCCGGCTGCTCGACGATCCCGACCTTACTGCGGCCAAGCTGATGCAGCACATCAAGGGTCCGGATTTTCCGACGGGTGGCGAGCTCATTTCCCCGCGCTCGGAGATTCAGGACGTCTACAAGACGGGCACGGGGACGCTCCGGCTCCGCGCGCACTACGAGATCGAGGATGGCGAAGTCGTCATCACCGAGCTGCCGTTCCAGACATCCGGCGCCAAGGTGCTCGAGCAGATCGCGACGCAGATGCGCGCGAAGAAACTGCCGATGGTCGAGGACCTGCGCGACGAGTCCGATCACGAGAATCCCACGCGCCTCGTGCTCGACCTCAAGTCGCGCGTCGACGCGGAATCGCTGATGGGGCATCTGTTCGCGACGACCGACCTCGAGCGCACGATCCGCGTGAATTGCAACGTCATCGGCCTCGACGGCTTGCCGCGAGTGCTGGGACTTAAGGAGCTGCTCACCGAGTGGCTCGAGTTCCGGACGAAGACCGTCAGGCGCCGCCTGCAGTTCCGGCTCGAGAAGCTCACGGCGCGGCTGCACATCCTCGACGGCCTGCTCATTGCCTATCTCAACATCGATGAGGTCATCCGGATCATCCGGCGCGAGGACGAGCCGAAGCCGGTCCTCATGAAGCGCTTCAGGCTCAGCGACATCCAGGCCGAGGCGATCCTCGAGCTCAAGCTGCGTCACCTCGCGAAGCTCGAAGAGGTCCGGATCAAGGGCGAGCAGAAGGAGCTCGCGGCCGAGAAGGCGGACATCGAGGGCACGCTCAAGTCGAAGCCGAAGCTCAAGAAGCTCATGGTCGAGGAGCTGACGGCGCTCGCCGAGGAGCACGGCGACAAGCGCCGCACGCTGATCGTCGAGCGCGAGCAGGCGAAGGCCATCGCCGAAGCCGATCTGATCGCGAGCGATCCGGTGACGATCGTCTTGTCGGCGCGCGGCTGGGTGCGGGCGGCCAAGGGGCACGAGATCGACTCCGAGACGCTCGGCTATCGCACGGGCGACACGTTTCTCGCGGCAGCCCGGGGCAAGAGCAACGAGACCGCGATCTTCCTCGACAGCACGGGGCGCGCCTACAACATTCCGGCCCACGTCCTGCCGTCGGCGCGCGGCCAGGGCGAGCCGCTCTCGGGCCACCTCAATCCGCCGGACGGCGCGAGCTTCTGTGCCGTGCTCATCGGCCAGCCCGAGGATCGCTGGGTCGTGGCATCGACGGCCGGTTATGGTTTCGTCGTCCGGCTCGGCGAGCTCCTGACGAGCAAGAAAGCAGGCAAGACGGCACTGCGCGTGCGCGAAGGCGCCTCGGTCGTGACCGCGGCGCCGGTCGGGCCCGGGCAGGACCGGGTCGCGGCGGTTTCGAGCGACGGCCGCCTGCTCGTCTTTCCCTTGAGCGAGTTGCCCGAGCTGACGCGAGGCAAGGGCAACAAGATCCTGTCGCTGCCCGGCAAGGGAGCGGAACGCATGGTTGCCATCGCGGTGCTCGGCGCCGAACAGTCGCTCAAGGTGCGGTCGGGCCAGCGCGAGATGACGCTCACGCCGAAGGACCTCGAGCACTTCGTGGGCAACCGGGCGCGCCGCGGCCTGGCGCTACCGCGCGGCTGGCGCTCGGTGGAGCGCCTCGGGATCGCGTAGCCGCCGGCGGCGGCAGCCTGCGGCGGCCTTGCCTCGTCGCCAACGGCGTCGCGCCCCTTCGGGGTGCTCGCCTAGCGGCCTTCAGCCCGCGGCTTCGAGGACGACCTCGGTCTGCTGCAGGTAGTGTCCCTGCATGTAGCCGACGCCGAGCTGGAACAGCACGGCCATGGTGTTGGCGTTTTCGACGCGCGCGGCGATCGTCTGGATGTTCTGCCGGTTCGCATTCGAGACGAAGGCGCGCAGCTTGTCCTGCGTCTTGGCGTCGCCGGCGATCGTCTGCATCAGCGAGCCGTCGAACTTGACGAAGTCCATCGGCGTCGACGCCAGCACGCGCAATGGGTCGCGGCCGATGCCGAACTGCTCGACCGCGAAGCGGAACCCGCGGCCGCGCAGGACGTCCGCGAGAGCCTTCGTCGGCTTCTGGTACTGGCTGGCATCCTCTTCGCTGACCTGGAAGCAGAGGTTCTGCGGCCGGATGCCGGACTTCGGCGCCATTTCGAAAATCCAGCCCGGCAGCGTCGGGTCGAGTATCGACTCGTGCGAGAGCTTGACGAAGACGAGGTCGTTCGCCTCGCGGCTGCAGAATCCCATCGACGCGTCGATGACCCAGCGGTCGATCGGCCGGAGCAGGTTGCTGCGCGATGCCGTGGCCATGAAATCCGCCGCGGCCACCTCGTCGCCCTGCTCGTCGATCATGCGGACGTAGGTATCGAAGATCCGGACAGCCTGCCCGTTCAAGCTCGCGATGTTGAGATGCATGAGGTGGAAGCGCCCGTCGACGAGCGCCGAGCGGATCTGCCGCACCCAGAGCGCGTCGATGCGCTTGATGCGCGTGCTTTCGTCGGCGGTCTCCTCGATCACGACCTTGTTGCCGCCGTCCTTGCGGCCGCGCTGGTTGGCTTTCTCGGCATTCCGGATCAGATCCTCGACGCGGTCGGAGTCCTCGCCGAGCTCGGCGAGGCCGATCGTGCAGGTCAGCGAGAGCGAACGCTCCGCGACCTCGAAGACATTCTCGGCGATCCGGGAAAGCGCATTCTCGGCCCAGGCTTCGATGTCGCGCAGGCTGCCACGCTCGAGGATCAGCGCGAACACCGTGCCGCCGAAGCGGCCGGCAATGTCGGTTTCGCTCATGAGCCTGCCGAGCACGCCGGCGATCTGCGAGAGGATCTCTTCGCTGGCGACGGGGCCGACGTCGCGCTCGACCTCGCTGAAGCGATCCGGGCGGACGAAGGCCAGCGCGCGCGCGCCGCCTTGCTTGCGATGGTCGAGCTTGTCGGTCAGAAGCTCGAGGAATTGCTGGCGCTGGTAGAAGCCCGTGACGGGATCGGTCTTGAGAGCCTGCTCGACGAGCGTCGCTGACGAAGTCGGCGGTTCGGCTGCGGCAGGGCGTCGCGGAATGCAGAAGCGCGTCGCGGGCTCGCCGTCGTGTGTCGCGGTTTCGAGGGTGAGCTCGACGGGCGCGGGCTTCCCGCCGATGAGCGCCTCGATCCGGAGCGAACCGCCTTCCCACTGGCCCTTGGTCGAAGCCATGAGCGCGCCCTTGAGCGTGGCCTGGCTGCCGACCGCGAAGCAGTCCATGAGCGGCCCGTGGGCGTTCTCGATTTCCGAGCCGCTGAACAGGTCGGCCCAGGCCTGGTTCGCCTCGACAACGATGCCCTCCTGCACGATCGCGATCGCGTCCGCCGAGGCCGACATGAAGGACTTGAGCTGCTTCTTGTAGGCGCTCGCGGACGTCAGCGTTTCGTTGAGCGCGCGCTCGAGGCGAAAGGCGCGGAGCTCGCGCTCGCAGACGGCGGAGACGCGGGCGGGATGGGTGCTCGATACGAGATCCTGGGCGCCGGCCTGCATCGCGTCGGCGATAGCCGCCTCGTCGACGCTCGCGCGAATGACGATGAGCGGCGACATGCGCGCGAGCAGCTGGCGCTGCTTGGCGACCTCGCGCACGCTGACGGAATGATGATCGGCAAACTGGATCAGGAGATGCGGCGGCTCGGATTCGAGCACCGACTGCAGGTCTTCGAGCCGCGTCAGTCCGCGACACCGGACCGCGTGACCCGCGTCGCGCATCGTCTTGTTGAAAAATTCCACGTCGTCGCGACGTTCCGTCAGCACGATAACGGGGACAGACGTTTCTTTCATTCGACGACGCCCTGAAGAGGTCAGCGAAAGCTGACGGGACGAGTCTAGCAAGCGTACGGCGATCGGCCGGTACGCGCTTCACTCTTTCAGCGCGCGGGAATTCTTTCTGTCTGCTTCAGGCGACAGGGGTTTTACTTAATTCGCCTGCGGTCTCGCGCACGAGCTTCGGCACGAGGTAGCCGGACACTCGCCGCCGCAGCAGGGCGATCAGTGCGACGGCCTCGGCCTCGGTGACTTCGAAGTGCGCGGCGCCTGCAACGCGATCGAGCAGGTGCAGGTAATACGGCAGGATGCCGCAAGCGACCAGACGTTCGCTGAGCAATTGCAGCGTCTCGACGTTGTCGTTGACACCGGCGAGCAGCACGGACTGATTGAGCAGCGCATTCGTGACCGGCCTGAGTCGCGCTGCGGCCGCCGCGACGCTCTCGTCGATCTCGGCCGGATGATTGGCGTGCACGACGACAACCGTATCGAGCCTCGACGCGGCGAGAAGCTCGACGAGGCCGCGGTCGACGCGCTCGGGCAGCACGACGGGGAAGCGCGTATGCAGGCGGAGCGTGCGCACCGAAGGGAGCGCGGCGATGCCGGCGACGAGCCGCCCGAGCCTGTCGTTGTCGAGGCTCAAGGGGTCGCCGCCGCTCAGGATCACTTCGCTCACGTTGTCCATCGCCGCGATGGCGGCCAGCGCGGGCTCCCAGTTGGCGCGCGCGGCTGTCTGCTCGCCGTAAGGAAACTCGCGCCGGAAGCAGTAACGGCAATGCACGGGGCAGGCGCCCGTCGTGATCAGCAAGGCACGGCCCCGATACTTGTAGAGGCTGCCATCGCGCGCGAGGGCCTGCTCGCCGACGGGGTCCGGACCAAAACCCGGAACCAGGGCGGTCTCGAGTCCGGTGGGGAGCACCTGCTTCAGCAGCGGATCGTCGGGGTCGCCCTTGCGCATGCGCGCGACGAAGCCGCGCGGGACGAGCAGTGGGAAACGCGCGCCGGCATGCGCTGCCGCGGCGAGCGCGTCGGCGGGCAGATCCAGCAGGCGTGCGAGCTCCGCGGGATCGCGGACCGCATCGCGGAGCAGCGTGCGCCAGTCCGGCCCGGGCAGTCCGAGTTTTTCGATCGAGGCGCTCACGGCGGTTCGAATCCGGCGGGGAAGGGGGTATGATGCCGCGCCCATTATAGGTACAGAACCGGACCTGAGGCCCATGGCAAGCTACAACACGAACGAGTTTCGCAGCGGTCTCAAGATCCTCCTCGACGGGGATCCCTACAACATCGTCGCGAACGAATTCGTCAAACCCGGCAAGGGCCAGGCGTTCAACCGGGTCCGCGTACGCAACCTCCGGACGGGGCGGGTCGTCGAAAAGACCTTCAAGTCCGGCGAGTCGGTGGAGGCCGCCGACGTCGTCGACCTCGACATGCAGTACATCTATTCGGATGGCGAGTTCTGGCATTTCATGAAGCCGGACACCTTCGAGCAGTTCGCCGCCGACGCGAACGCGGTCGCTGACGCCAGGCAATGGCTGAAGCAGGAAGACAAGTGCATCATCACCCTCTGGAACGGCGCGCCATTGCTGGTCACGCCCCCGAATTTCGTCGAGCTCGTCATCGTCGAAACCGATCCCGGCGTGCGCGGCGACACCGCCCAGGGCGGCGGCAAGCCGGCGAAGCTCGAGACCGGTGCAGTCGTGCGCGTCCCGCTGTTCGTCGAGGAAGGCACGAAGATCCGCGTCGATACCCGCACCGGCGAATACGTCTCCCGCGCCTGAGTAAAGCCGCAGCCGTGACCGAATTAGTGCCAGGCACCTAAATGTATCTTTAGGTGCCTGGCACCAAATTCATCATCCCTTCAGCGGTGCGGCAGGTTGACTACCTGGGCGAGATCGTTTGCGCCCGCAAGGACCGCGATCAGGCGGTCGATTCCGATCGCGACGCCGGCGCAATCGGGGAGGCCGCGTTCGAGCGCCTCGAGGAACGCTTCGTCGACTGGCGGTTCGGCCAGACCGAGCTCGCGTCGTCGGGCGAGGTCGCGCTCGAAGCGGGCGCGCTGCTCGGTCGGGTCGAGAAGCTCGTGGAAGCCGTTGCCGAGCTCGATGCCGTTCACGAAGACTTCGAAGCGTGCGGCAACGGGTGGCGGGCCGGGCTTGATCCGCGCGAGGGCTGCCTGCGCCACGGGGTAATCGTGGAGAAAAACCGCCGTGCGCTCCGGCCATTCGTGCACGATGGCGGTCGCGAGCGCGAGGTCCAGCAGGCCCTGGCCGGAAACGCCGGCGGGCGTCTCGATGTTGCGCCGCGCAAGCCCACGACGGAGCGCCGCTTCGCCACGGTCGTCGAGCTGGAGGGCGTCGATGCCGAAGCTCCTGGCGAAGGCTTCGCCATAGCGCAGGTCGAGCCGTCCCAGCCCGGGAAGGGCGGGCGCGAGCACGGCCTGCAGCAGCAGGAAGACCTCGTCCATGAGGTCGGCATCGGTGAAGCCCGCCCGATACCACTCGAGGAGGTCGAACTCCGGCTGATGCCAGCGGCCGAGCTCAGCGTCGCGATAGACGCGACCCAACTCATAAATATCTCCGCTTCCGGCAGCGAGCAAGCGCTTGTGGGCGAATTCGGGTGAAGTTCGCAGATAGTGACGGCCGCCCAGGGGCGGAACATCCACGACCATGCTCGCGAGCGCGGGATCGGTCACGGCCGCGGCCGAAAGCGTCGGTGTCTGCACTTCGACGACGCTGCGGTCCGCGAAGAAGCGGCGGATGCGCGCATAGACATCCGCGCGCTGCCGCAGACGGGCGCGGAGCGACGCGTCGCCCGACGACACTAGAGCCCGCCCGTGAAACGGCCGAGCGCCTGGCCCACGCGCAGGCGCTGGCCGGGCTCGAGCGAGGGCAGCCAGGACGCCGCGCCCCTCGCGAAGAGGAGCACGACGGTCGAGCCGAGATTGAAGCGACCGAGCTCGGCCCCGCGCTCGAGTGTCGGCGGTTCGACGGGCTCGAAGACGCGCGACGCTCCGCTCGCGATCTCGCCGCTGATCCGCGTCGACAGGCTCGCGACGTTGAGCGCGCCCACCATGACGACCACCGCCGGGCCTCTGGCCGTGTCGAGCCAGAGCGCGACGCGCTCGTTGCGGCAAAAGATATCGTCGATCGCGCCCGCGGTCGTCGGGTTGACGCTGAAGCGGCGGCCAGGCACATAGCGCCCGCGGCGCAGGGTCCCCGCGACCGGCGTGTGCACGCGGTGATAGTCCGGCGGGGCCAGATAGATCGTGAGGAAACTGCCGCCGAGGAAGGGTTCGATCGCCGCGGGCGGCTCGGCGAGCAGGGCGGCAAGCGTGTACGACTTGCCCTTTGCCTGCAGCAGTCGATCCCGCTCGATCGTGCCGAATTCGGTCAGTCGGCCGTCGGTGGGGCAGAGGATGCTGTCTGGCCCGGCGTCGAGCGGACGGGCGCCGGATTTCAGCGGCCGTGTGAAGAACTCATTGAAGCTCGCGTAGGCCAGTGGGTCCTCGACCTCGGCTTCGCGCATGTCGACTGGATAGAGCTTCAGGAAATTCCTGATCAGCAGCCCCCTGAGCCAGGGTTTGCGACTCCGCGACAGGCGATAGACGATGCGGCAGCAGAGTCGCTGCGGCAGGAGAAACTGGATTGCCGCGCTCGCGGGAAGGCTCATCCGCCCGCGAGTCGCCCGCGCAGCGCGCGGTAATCGTGGACGATGTCTTCGGCGCGGTGCGCCGACCCGCCGAAGATCGCCGTCCAGCGTCCATCCGCGTCGAGCAGGTACACCGTGCCGTTGTGCACGACGTTGTAGACCGCGTCGCCCTGGCGTTCCTGATGCACGGTCACGCCGAGCGCGGCGATCAGCGGCGCGAGCGCCGCTTGGTCCGCGGTCGCGCCGATGAAATCCGGATCGAAGGCCTCGACATAGGCCTTGATGAGCGCGGGCGTGTCGCGGCCGGGATCGACGCTGACGAAGAGCACCCGGGGCGCCGGTTGCTCGTCCTGCAGCGAATCCATGGCTTGTGCGAGGACGGCCAGCGTCAGTGGACAGATATCGGGGCAGTGCGTGAATCCGAAGAAAACGAGAACCGGCTGGCCGGCAAGCTGCCCGATGGCGAAAGCTTCGCCGTCCTGGTCGACCAGGGCGACGGCTGGCAGGGATCGGGGCGCGTCGAGCACCGTTGCCACGGTGACTTCGGCGGCGATGTCGCCAGGGTGCGGCAACAGCATCATCGCCGCGACCAGCACGACGAGCGCAACGACGAGTACCCTGAGAAGACCGCCGATCACGCCCGGAATTATTGCATATCGGTCCCGTGCCGAAGGGTTATGATGCGCGCCCGATGACCGCGAGCGAGCTCAAGGCGCTGCTCATTGCCGCCCGCACCCGCGAGCAGTGGGTCGACGCAATCGCCGACTACTTCTCCGGACAGGAGTTGAGCTACGGGCACGGGACGGATTGCGCGGAGGACGAAGCCTACTGGCTCGTCTGGCAACTGTCGGGCAATCCTTCCGACCTTGGCCGTCTTCCGGCCGACGACGCGCTCGCCGGCCGAGTCGCCGCGCTCGCCTTGCGGCGGGTCGAGGAGCGTCTGCCGCTCGCGTACCTGCTCGGGACTGCCTGGTTCGCCGGCCTCGAGTTCCGCGTCACGCCGGACGTGCTGATTCCCCGCTCGCCGCTGGCGGAAATCGTCGAGCAGGGGTTCCGGCCCTGGCTCAGGCTCGCCGCTGGCGATCGGATTCTCGAGGTCGGCACGGGCTCGGGCTGCATTGCCGTCGCCGCGGCCGTCCATAATCCGGGCATAGCAGTCGACGCGACGGAGATCGTGCCGGCGGCGCTCGCGATCGCCCGCGAGAACGTCGCGCGACACGGGGTCGCGACCCGCGTCCGGCTGATCGAAGCGGACCTTTTCCCGCCCGGATCGGCGCGCTATCGCGTTATCATGTCGAATCCGCCTTACGTGCCTTCGGCCCAGGTCGCGGTGCTGCCTCCGGAGTACCGCCATGAGCCGGCTTCGGCGCTCGACGGCGGGGTCGACGGCCTCGATCCGGCACGCCGGCTGCTCGCCGGGGCGCTGTCCCGGCTGACACCGGACGGAGTGCTGATCGTCGAAGTCGGCGAGGCGGCGGCAACGCTCGAAGCCGCCTGTCCGAAAGTGCCCTGGACCTGGCTCGAGTTCGAGCGCGGTGGCGACGGTGTGTTTCTCTTGTCGGCGGAAGATCTGAAGCATGGCTGGCGATAGCTTCGGCAGAATTTTCACCGTGACGACTTTCGGCGAAAGTCACGGCACGGCCCTGGGCTGCATCGTCGACGGCTGTCCGCCCGGGCTCGCGCTCGGCGAAGCCGACATCCAGCGTGACCTCGATCGACGCCGCCCCGGCCGCTCGCGTCACGTCACCCAGCGCAAGGAGTCCGATACCGTCGAGATTCTCTCGGGCGTCTTCGAGGGCGTGACGACCGGCACGGCGATCGGCCTGCTCGTCCGCAACGAGGATCAGCGCTCGCGCGACTACGAAAAGATCAAGGACCAGTTCCGGCCCGGTCATGCCGACTTCACGTATTTCAGGAAGTATGGCCGGCGCGACGATCGCGGCGGCGGACGGTCGTCGGCGCGCGAGACCGTCATGCGTGTCGCGGCCGGCGCGATCGCACGCAAGTACCTTGCGGAACGCGCAGGCATCCGCATCCAGGGCTATCTCGCGGAGCTCGGGCCGTATCGGTTGAATCCCGTCGCGCTCGACCAGGTCGACGACAACCCGTTCTTCTGTCCAGAGCCCGACAAGGTCGCCGCGCTCGAGGAGTTCATGATCGCCTTGCGGCGCGAAGGCGATTCGATCGGCGCGCGCGTCAATGTCATCGCTTCCGGCGTGCCGGTCGGGCTCGGAGAGCCGGTGTTCGACAAGCTCGAGGCCGACCTGGCCCACGGGCTCATGAGCATCAATGCCGTCAAGGGCGTCGAGTTCGGCGACGGGTTCCGCGTCGTGCAGCAACGCGGCAGCGAGCATCGCGACGAGATTCGTCCGGAAGGCTTCGCCAAGAACTCGTCCGGCGGGACGCTCGGCGGAATCTCGAGCGGCCAGGACATTCTGGTCAGCATCGCCCTGAAACCGACGTCGAGCATCCAGGTGCCCGGTGCGACGATCGATACGTCGGGCAAGGCCACCGAGATCGTGACGACGGGCCGGCACGACCCCTGCGTCGGCATTCGGGCGACACCCATTGCCGAAGCCATGGTCGCCCTGACCCTGATGGATCACTATCTCCGCGACCGGGCGCAGAATCACGAGGTGGATCGCGGCAGCCACCCTGCCTGAGGCCCGGGCGCCGGCCCGTCGGGTCCATGGTCCGGCCTCCGGGAGGCGCCTGAGCTATCGGAGACCCGGGTCTTATGGTAAATCTGGCGCTTACACGGCATTTCGGCCGAAATTCGACCGCGCGGGGCCGCACCTTGTCGAAACTCGAACGGGAATCACAGTCCCGGGGGCCCAGAAATTGTTAAATTCCGCGCTTGGTGTCATCGTAAACCAGCTTATGTAAGGTATCGCTCGTGCGGAGAGACTTGATGAGATCACTGGCGCGCTGGGGCTCGCTTCCCTTGCTGGCGTTGCCCCTGAATTCGTTGGCGTTGGGCCTTGGCGAAATCGAGACCAACTCCTTCCTGAATCAGCCCCTGAATGCCGAGATTCCCCTGACCGCGACGCCGGAGGAGCTGCAGACCCTGCGGGTCTCGATGGCGCCGGCTTCGGTGTTCAGCACGATGGGCCTCGACTACCCGGTGGCGCTGAACTCGATCCAGTTCCGGGTCGGCCGCAACGCGGCGGGCGAGGACGTCATCTTCGTCACCTCCCGCGAGTCCATCGACGACCCGTTCCTGACGATGGTCGTCCAGGCCACGACGAGTCGCAGCGGTGTCTCGAACCGGGAGCTCACGGTCATCCTGGATCCGCCGCTGTTCCTCACCGACAACGCGCCACGGCAGCCGATCGCGACGCCAGCAACCCGCGATTCATCGACGGGTACCGCGGGCGGCAATATCGTCCGCGAGACGCCGGCGCCCGCGACGAGGGCGGTGACTGAACCGCGGCCGGCCGCCCAGGCGCCGTCTCAGTCTCAAGCCCAGGTTCAGCGTCAGCCGGAGCCCGTCGATCCCTCGGGTCACACCGTGCAGAGCGGCGACACGCTCTGGAGCATTGCCGAACGCTACCGCCCGGCCGGCGTCACGACCAACCAGGCCATGGTCTCCATTTTCGAGGCCAACGCCGCGGCCTTCGACGGCAATATCAACCGGTTGCGCCGCGGAGCCATCCTGCGAATTCCCGAAGCGTCCTCGCTCGGCGCCACCACGGCCTCGGCGGCGACCGCTGAAGTCCGTCGCCAGATGGAGCAGTGGCAGGCCGGCGGGACCAGCAGTCCACGTCTCGTGCTCATCGCCGAGACGGATGAAAGCGCCGCCGGTGATGCAGCGCCAGGCGGTGCAGCCTCGTCGGCTGCCGCAGCCGAAGCCGCGGCCGCTGCAGCACGCGTTGCCGAGCTCGAGGCCGAGCTCCGCGTGGCCAGCGCCGAGCGCGACGCAGCGCGCGCCGATGCCGCCGAAGCGCGACGCCTGCTCGAAGTGCAGAGCGAGGGGCTCGCGAACGTACAGCAACAGGCGGCGGCCGATGCCGCCGCTCCCGGCGAGGAACCCATCTTTGCCGAAGCCGCCGAGGCGCCGGAAGAACCGGCAGTCGCGGCGGAAGAGACGCCGGCTCCGGAACCTGAGGCCCAGGTCGAGGAGCGCGCAGCCGTTCAGGAGCCGGAAGTCGAAGGGCCCTCGCTCGTCGATCGCATCCTCGGCACGCTGGCGCAGCCCTTTGTCTGGGGCGGCGCCCTTGCGGTGCTCCTCGTTGTCGCCCTGTTGGCATTCCTGC
>Ga0315910_10002419_pt1 | contig 16420 bp, 12 predicted proteins | sample EdamamesoilMG_FD_204470 | JGI IMG/M metagenome (GOLD analysis project Ga0315910, IMG submission 204470) | Garden soil microbial communities collected in Santa Monica, California, United States - Edamame soil | ecosystem: Environmental > Terrestrial > Soil > Garden | place: USA: California... | reverse complement strand
CTGCTCGATCGAACCGCCGGAACGGTCCTGCAATTGCATGGTGAAGCCGGAGACGTTGCCGTAGCCCGGCAACGGGGGCGGTCCGAACGCAAAGGCGCGCGCCCCGGGAATGGCCGCAAACTTCCTTGTCCATTCGGCCGCGATCGCACTGGCGTGCAAGTCGGGAGTCTTGCGTTCCTCCCAAGGTTCCAAGCCCACGAACATCATTGCCGCATTGGGAAAGTTCAGCCCATTGAGAATATTGAACCCAGCCAAGCCCACGGAGGAACGAACGCCGTGGGTGTTCGCCACGATCTCTTCCACCTGTTTGAGAATTTCGTCGGACCGTTGTAGCGAAGCGCCCTCGGGTAATTGAACCGCGACGAAAAGATAGCCCTTGTCCTCGTCGGGAATGAATCCGCCGGGCACGAACTTGCCGAGGATCCCAATGCCCGCGACCACCGCCACCAACAGCGCCATGGAGCGCACCGCCTTGCGGGCCAGTCCGCCGACAATGTTCCCGTAGCGCGTGCTCAACCAGTCGAAGAACCGGTTGAACAGTTTGAAAAATTTCGCGATCGGTCCGCGCCCGGGCGTTGGCTTCTTGAGCATTAGTGCGCACAACGCCGGGCTGAGGGTGAGCGCGTTGATCACGGAGAAGACCACCGCGACCGCGATGGTCAGCGCGAATTGACTGTAGAGCTGGCCGGTCACGCCGCCCATAAATGCCACCGGCACGAACACGGCGCAGAGCACTAGACCGATAGCGACCACCGGGCCGGAAACTTCCTTCATCGCCAGTTTAGTTGCCTCGACAGGCTCCTTGCCGTGCTCAAGGTGGTGTTGCACGGCCTCGACCACAACAATGGCGTCATCCACCACGATCCCGATGGCCAGCACGAGGCCGAACATCGTCAGCACGTTGACGCTGAAACCCAACACCGGGAACAGGATGAAAGCGCCCAGCAGTGAGACGGGCACGGTACACATTGGGATGATGGTGGCGCGGAAGCTTTGCAGGAAGATATACACCACCAGCAGCACCAAGATTACCGCCTCGAACAAGGTATGAACGATCTCTTCCATCGAGGCCTTGATTGGTAGTGTGGAATCCAGCGTGACATCGTAATCCATGTCGGGAGGAAACTTGGTTTTGGCTTCCGCCAGGATTTTCTTCACGTTGTCTGCCGTCTCAATCGCGTTGGCACCCGGCGCCAGGTAAATGCCGATGGCGCCCGCCGCCGATCGATTCAACCGCGCGCGCAGGTCGTAAGTTTGGGCGCCCAGTTCCACGCGGCCCACGTCCTTGACCTTCACTTGGGAGCCATCGGGGTTGGAACGGATGATGATTTCCTCAAACTCCCGGGGGTCCTTGAGCAGGCCGAGGGCGCGGACGTTGAACTGCATTTCCTGGCCAGGGGGCGCCGGCTCAGCGCCAACCCGGCCGGCGGGTGACTGGGCGTTTTGCTCCTTGATGGCGTTGGAAATGTCCGTGGGCGTAATGCCGAGCACGGCGAGCTTGTCGGGCTGCAACCACACCCGCATGGAGTAATCCTGCGCGGTGAAGTTCTTCACGTCGCCCACACCCTTCACGCGCTTGATGGAGTCCACGAGGTTGATGTCGCAGTAATTGCCCAGGAACACGGCGTCGTAGGTGTTGCTCGGTGAATTGAGCCCGACGACCATCAGAATGTCCGGGCTCGAGCGGTTGACCACCACGCCTTCCCGCTTCACCGCATCGGGGAGTTGCGCTTCCGCCTGGCCGACGCGGTTCTGCGCGTTGACCTGCATGATGTCCACGTCCGTGCCGACATCAAAATAAACGTTCAGCGTCATCTTGCCGTCATTCGCATTGAACGACTGCATGTAGAGCAACTTGTCCACCCCGTTGACCTTCGACTCGATGGGCGTGGCCACCGACTCCATTACGGCTTCGGCGGCGGCGCCACGATAGGTGGTCGTCACCTGAATCAGCGTCGGGCTGACCGGCGGGTACTCGGCGATGGGCAGCCGTTTGAGCGAGATCAAGCCGACGATCACCGTCAGGATGGCAATGACCATCGCGACGATGGGGCGGCGAATGAAGAAGTCAGCCATATTGCCTATTCCTTGACGGACTTGGTTTCGCTTTGCTTGGCGTGGCTGGCTTTTGCCCTTTCGGCCGCTTGCGCCTCGGCAACCTGCGCCGCAGTCAGGGGTTGAACCAGCGCCCCTTCGCGTAGCTTCTGCACCCCCTCGACCACCACGCGTTCACCGGGCTCAAGACCTTCCAAAATCACACCATGCTCGCGGACCCTCACGGGGGCCACCCGGACCGGACGTTGCGTGACCTTGTTGTCGGCGCCAACGATCCAGACAAAGCTTTTGCCCTGCAATTCCACCAAGGCGCGCTCCGGCACGAGGATGTTGCCCCCGTCAGCCCTGAGGCTGAGGCGTATCCGGGCGAACATGCCTGGACGGAGCAACTTTTGGGGATTCGGAAATTCCGCCCGGGCGCGGATGGTGCCGGTTCTCACGTCCACGGCACGGTCCACGAAGACCCATTTGCCCGGCTCCGGCCATTCCGAGCCGTCCGCCAGGATCAAGTTTACCGGTAACTCGCCGACCTCTCGCCCCGCCTCCTTGGCGGTGCGTTCCGCGCGCAAGTAGTCAACTTCGCTGATGGCGCAGTAAAACCAGATCGGGTCCAGTGTCGAAATCGTGGCGAGCAGAGTGGGCTCGCCCTTCCCAACCAGACTGCCCACGGACACCGCCTTCGCTCCGATGCGTCCGGACACCGGCGCCTTCACGGTGCAATAACCGAGATCCAAGTCCGCCGATCTGAGCCGCGCCTCCGCGGACAGGACATTAGCCTGGCCGACGGCCACCGAGGCCACAGCGTTGTCCAGGTCCTGCTGGGGAATGGCCTTGTTGGTCGCCAAAGGGGTGAGGCGGGCGACGTCTGCCTCGTACTTCCTCAATGCAGCATTGGCCTCCTCAAGCATTCCTTTGGCCGCGGCGAGCCTTTGCTCAAAAGGCTTCCGGTCGAGTTCAAACAGCAGATCGTCTTTCTTGACATCCTTGCCTTCGGGAAAAAGTATTTTTTCCACAAAAGCCTCGACCCGGGCGCGCACCTCGACGTTCTGAGGTGAATCGAGCTGGCCGATAAAATCAGCAGTTCGGGCAGCGTTCGTGGCAACCAACTCCAGGACCTGCACGATGGGCGGTAGTGCTGCCGGAGGCGCGGCCTTTTTGCAGCCGACTGTGCCTAATACCAATCCGGTCGCGATAATCGCTGACGCTGCAAAATGACTTGCGACCCACCCGGTGGTTCGGAGATACGCCCTTCTTCCCAGTTCAGTTTTCATGTTAGTTAGTTCTGATTGGCTGATGTGCTGGCCTGCAGCGGCGCCGCAGGCGCGAAGCTCCCTCCCAAGGCGAGGTGCAGGTTCACCCGCTGAGCCAGTTGCTCGCTCCGCACACGCAGCAAGGCGAGTTGCGCGGCATGGACGCTGAGTTGTTGTTGTTGTACCGCTCGCAAGTCGCCGTTTCCCACCCGATAGCTGGTCTGGGCCAGCCCCAGCGCGCGTTCGCTTTCGCTCAAGACTTGAGCCAGCATCTTTTCACGATCCGCCAATGTCTGGCCGGCACCCAAGGCGTCCTCAACATCACCCAACGCACGCAGCGCCTGCCGGGCGTACTGCGCCACCGCTTCCTTTTGTTCGAGCGTGCGAATCCGGACCTGCGCCTTGAGCGCACCGCCCTTGTAAATCGGCGCGATGAGGTTGGCCCCGACGCCGCCGGTCGGGTTCTCGAAGTCCTCCTGCAATTGGAGAATCTCGCTGTTGATCGTCGCGAGGCTCGCATTGAGAATGATGCGCGGCAATTGCGCCGCCCTGGCTTCGCCGACCCGGTTGAAGGCTGCGGCCACCCGGCGCTCGGCCGCAACCATGTCCGGTCGGCGTTCCAGCATCTCCAAGGGTAATCCGGCGGGAATTTCGCCGGGCAATTTCGCAAGCTCTGGGCGCGCGGCAAGTTCGGCAGCAGGATAACGCCCCAAAAGTAGTTCGAGTGCGCGCCGGCTTTGCTGGTGCGCGAGGATTACTTGCTGCGCACTGTCCTGGAAATTCCCCAGGTTGGCGCGGGCGAGCGCCACATCTTGTTCGTTTCCAGGGCCAATGCGCTGGCGTTGCGTTGCCAGCGTCACCAATTCCTGCGCGGCTTTTACCATCTCGTCCGCAATCGCCTGCTGCTGCCGGGTTTCACTGACGGTGAACCAACTCTTGGCAACCGTTGCCGCCAGCGAGTGGCGTGCGAATTCAAAGTCGGCCCAGACCGAGGCGTAAATCGCCTCGGTGGCATTGCGGCCATAACGCATCCGCCCCCAAAGATCAGGTTCCCAGGACGCACCGAGCGAGAAGCCTTGCAGGGCGGAACTCACGTCGCCACCACCCATATTCAAGCCACCGGTGCCAAGCAGGTTCACGGCGGGTCGCAGCGCCGCCTTGGCGAGTTCGACATACTCGGAGGCTTGCGTCACTTTGAGCGAGGCAACGCGCAGGTCGGGATTGTTTGCCAAGGCCTCCGCAACCAAAACGTCGAGTTGCGCGTCTCCGAAAGTAGCCAGCCAGTTGTCTTGGATGACGTTGGTGGAAACGGGTGCAGCCTTCCACGGATTCGTCAGCGCGAGGTTGGTGAGCGAACCGGATTGCTGGTGAATCTCCGTGCGGGTCGGAGGCGACTTGGTGGCACAACCCGCCAGGAGGCTGATGCCAATAACGGCGCAGAGGATAAGTCTCGAGGTTTGCATACGCGCCTCAATGCAATTTCAAGATCAGCCAATCCAGCTTCGCGCCCACGCGGACAATGACCTTGCGGAGAATGTGAATCATGTGACCGCTGTCGGTGTAAACCGCGCCGGCGCCGTGCGCCCCGGCCGCCAGGAAGATATCCTTGTCCTTCGCATCCGGGAGCAATCGCACCGCGAGGCTGTGAGGCGGGACTGGCGCGACGCCACCTGACGGATTCATCGAGCCAATGGGCAACTGTCCTTGCGCCGTGGCCCACATGATCGAGTCCACCTTGGCTTTCACAATCCGGCCGGGATACATCTTGAAGGCGATCTCCGCCTCCTGACCCGGTTTGATTTTGCGCACTTCGTTCTGGTGGTAGATGGCGAGAATCCACTGCTCGTCTTCGACAAAGTTCATCGCAGGCGACATGGGCAACGGAACCGCCATCGCGCCCGGACGCAAGGTGAGCGCCACGACGGTTCCGTTGGCAGGTGCGTAATAGGTGGTCTGGCTCAATTCCCATTTCGCGTTGGCGAGTTGCGCTTCAGCTTGGACAATCTGTGCCTTTACGTTCGCAACCTCGTCTTGCTCTCCTCCGGGTGTCTTGGCCCCGAGTGTCTCCCGCGCCTGCGCTTCGGTCGCCACTGCCGAAGCCAGTTGGCCTTCGAGATTTTGCACGTCCGCCTGTGCCTGCTCGTAGTCAAACTTGTTACCCGCGCCCGTTTCGGCGAGTTCCTTGTATTGTTGCAGCCGCCGCTTTGACAGTTTCAGTTTCGATTCGAGCGCGTCCTTTTGACCGGTCGCGCCTTTCAACGACTCCTGCAAATTGCGCGAACTGGCCTCGGCGGTCAGGAGTTGCACCTGGAGCCGGGCGATTTGCGCCTCGTAATTATTGACTGTGATCTCGTAGGGCGTCGGATCAATCTTGAACAGCACGTCGCCTTTCTTGATCGGGCGGTTGGGTTCGATGGGGACTTCGGTGACCAGACCGCGGACGGGCGGATTGATCGGGATGACATAGTTCACCACCCGAACGTCATGCGAGGACGGCGCCACAATGTTGAGCAGGAGAATCAGCGCGGTCAGTCCGATGATCGGCAGCGTGATGACAATGACCTGGCTGACAATGTTCCAAGGGAGCCACTTGAACTTGAAGAAGATCAACCAGACGAAAAACGAGTAGATGCCGAGCAGAATGATTTCCATAGGTCAGACTTTTCCTTTCTCGGCTGCCGATTTGTCGGCCTGCTTGACCTCAAGTTCAGCCAGGCGCTGGCGCAACTGTTTGAGTTCCTCAGCGTCGTCGTGGCCGTGCGCTACCTTGTCGGTGCCATACGCCAGTTTATACATGACTGGCTTGGAGTAGGCCCAGAGCCAGGCCAGCGGCCAAAGCAGACCGCCGAAGAACAACGAGAGCAGGCACAAGGTCTGGATCGCGGCGGTCTGTGGATGTTGTTTCTTCTCGGCGATTTTTTCCGGCAGAATATGGAGCAGCCAGAAAACGGCAATGCCAACGGCGGGCGCGACGACGAGTACGACCCAGGCGAGAACGTTGGCAACGGTGTCGAGAGTTTCGCCCTGGAAAATTGAGGCGTGGGCTTGGAAGGGGAGCAACAAGGGCAACAGCAGCAGCGCGCCGCGCAGCCGCCGGGAGGCGGTGAGCCGTTTTCCCGGCGGCGGAGTTTTCATCATTGGTTTCATGTGAGATTTAAGCATTAACAGATTGGAATGAGGAGTGTACGGGTTTCCGGCGTCCACTGGCCCTTGTGGATGTCGTTCGCTTGGGCTGCCGTCACCGAAGCGTGCAAGCAAGCGGCGCCGCGGAATAACTTGTCGGCCGTGTATGGCATCGTTTCTCCCGAATTCAGTTCTACTTGCCCTCATTCCCGAGCACCGCAGTTTCGCGAACCCCCGGAGAAATGTAAATCTTTCCCAACTGCACGGCCTCAATGGCGGGCAACAGGTCCATCGCCAGCGCCCGCTTGAGCACAAACGCGTTCGCACCTGCCCCCAAGGTTGCGCGACATGCACTGGCCTCATCGTGAAGGCTCAACACGACAAGTTTCAAGCCCGGAAACCGGCCCCGCAGCCGCCGCACCACACCCAAACCGTCGCTTCTCGTCAATCCGAGGTCTACCACAGCCACGGAAGGTTGGAGCCGGGCCGCGCTTTCTTGCAATGAGGTTTCATCCGCCACCATCACTACCGCATCAAACATGGTTTCGAGCAGGCCGCGAACGCCCTCGCTGAGCCCGTGATGGCGATCCGCCAAAAGCACGCACTTGATGTTGTCTGGGTTCATATTTTCCCCATTGTCCCCCCGGTCCACAGCCTCTCCACTTGACAGCACACGGAACCGTCACGGCGGACCCTGACAGTTTGGTAATCCGGTGTGACCTCGGAGATTTACCAGATTGAGGCTAGTAAAATTACTGGGTGCATAATTGCTTCTTCGCAAGGGGCGAGGCGAAGGATCGTCACGGGCACGTCCTTCGCCAGGATCGCCATCTCAATCAAACAACGAATAGACCATGCCCAACTGGATGCGCCAGTGGTCGCCGCTGTCCAGGCCATTCTGCGCCTCCTTGATGCCATAGAGACCTTCGAGACCGACACTTAGACGTTTACGCATTTGCCATACGATGTTGGCACTGGCGTATTGGGTGGTGTGATAGAAGTCCTGGGCCTGACCGGAGGCGTTGTCGAGATTCACGTAGCCGTAGGTGACCGTGGAACGCCAGGTGTCGGACCACTTGTGCGTGAAGCCCAGCATCACACTCCAATACGGCATGGCTTCAAGATCGCCATTGGTGTCGAAAGCGGCATCGCTGTTGAAGAAGCCCGCGTCGTTACCCTGACCACCCACGCCCTCGCCAATAACGCCAAGCAGTTGCAGGGAGTTGTTCTTTGTGAGGTCAATGCCGGCGCTCAGATTCACCCCCCAGCCAAAAACATGATGCTCGTCCCCCAAGCTGTCCTGGGCCCCGAGGTCGCGGAACAGCGCGCTGAGTTGCAGGTGACCGAAGCCCGCCTGCTCGTAGCGCGTGTTGAATCCCAGGTCTGGCATCCGGGTCAGCGTCGAACCGCCGGCATTCGGGCCGGAGTTTAGGTCCACGTATATGTCCGGATTCTCAACGCCGAACGTCGAGTTCCAGTTGTCGTTCCAGGCGTGAGTGTATTGCGCCACCGGGCGGCGCGAGAAGACGACCGCGTTGGGCCCTTCGTAATCCACCGTGTCCGGCCAACTGTCAGGATCTTCAAAGACGCCGTAGGTGAAGCCCGCCTTGAAGCCGTAGAATTGCCCGTACAGGTGCTGGACGCGATACTTCATGTCGCCCGTGTCCGAACCCGAGCCGAAGAAGTCGTTCTGGTAATAGAACCGGAAGTTGCCGCCCAATTCCGGCGCGCGCACGTCCAGACGCAACTGCGTGGCGTTGGCATTCATGTTGAACTGCCCGTCGCCGCCGTAATCAGCCGCGCCCTGCAGCGGAAAACTCGCCGGCACAAACCGATTCTGGTTGCCGGCATTCTGGTTGTCGAAGGTCATGTCCACATGAGGCTTGGCGTTGAACTTCATCAGCACCGGCGTGTTCGGAATCGGGATGAACCCGTTGAACTTCGGATCGAGCGTGAAGTCCTTCGGCCGCGAAGCCGCCTCCTGCTGGTCGTTCATTGCACCGCGATAGGTGACGGGGCTTTGCTGGCCGACCGACTCACCCACCGCAATGCGTTCGATGATGCGAATCGAAGGTGACGTGTCTGACGTGCCCCCGGGCGCGATAGTGGTTGTCCTGGTCGCCGTCACCGGCGCGCCCTTGGATTTTTCCAGTTCGGCGATGCGGGCATTCTGGGCTTGGATGGTGTTCTGCATCTGCTCAACCATCGCTTTGAGTTGCTTGAACTCCTCCGCCGTTTGCGCGCGGACGGTGGGCGCCGCCAACGCTGCCAACGCGATGGCGGTGGCCAGAACGCGTCGAGTTCTGCTGCTGGTTTGGATTGTGGTTTTCATGTTTTTTTGTTGCGTTGCGTTTTTGAGGATTAATGGTTCGAACCGAACATGCCAAATCTCAATACTCGTAAAAATATTGCTGGAGCTTTTTCACGTCAGCGGTTTTGGTCAAAGCGAGCATCAAGAGAATGCGTGCTTTCTGTGCGTTTAATTCCATGCCGGCGATGAAGCCGAGTTTGTCGTCATTGACCTCGATGTTGCGATCCACAACACCGCTGCCGGTGCGTGAGCAACGCACCACCGCCACGCCCTTCTTCGCGGCCTTCTCCAGCGCGGCAATCGCGGCATCGGTCGAGTTGCCGTCGCCCACGCCCGCCAGCACGATGCCCTTCACGCCCTGGGCCACGAGTGCGTCAATGAGTTCACCACCAAGATTGGCGTACGAATATACCACTTCCACTCGCGGCAGATTGGCAACCGTCAGGCCGTCAATGGAGAACTCACTCTTTGTCGTGTGACGGACGGTGTTCGCGGAATAGAAGAACGGCTTGCCGGTGTTTATCATGCCGGCGACGCCGCGGTTCGGCGACGCGAAGGTGTCCATCCGTGTGGTGTGCACCTTCTGTGTCTCGCGCGCGTAATGGATCGTGTCGTTGAGAATGACCAGCGGACCGCGACCTTTCGCCTCCGGGCTGCCGGCGAGCGCCACGGCGTTGTAAAGATTGATCGGGCCGTCGGCACTGATGGCGGTCGCGGGGCGCATCGAACCGACGAGCACCACCGGCTTGTCGCTCTTCACGACGAGGCTCAGGAAGTAGCCCGTCTCCTCCATCGTGTCCGTGCCGTGCGTGATGACGACGCCGTCCACATCATCGCTCTTTAGCACATCGTTGACACGCGCGGCGAGCTTGAGCCAGACCTCGTGGTTCATGGTCTGGCTGCCGATGTTGGCGACCTGTTCACCGGTCAACACCGCGATGTTGGTCATCTGCGGCACGGCTTTGATGAGGTCGTTCACGGAGAACGTGCCGGACTTGTAGCCGGCATCCGCCTGTGTGGCCTGCGCGCCGGCAATCGTGCCACCGGTGGCCAGGACCTTGATCTTGGGCAGCGCCAACGCCGCCGGGGCGAGCGCCATCATTGCCGCGAGTGCGAGTGTTACGAACCGTGGTTTGAATGTCTGTGTCTTCATAGTTTTGATGATTTGGAACCGGAGCAAGCGACGTTGCCCGAAACTTGTATTTCTCAGTTTCTGATGGAGGCAGCATTCAGCCCGCTTTCTTTGGGTTTCCCGCCACCAGCGGATAGACAAAGCCGGCCAATGCCGCGCCGACGAGAGGGGCGACCCAGAAAAGCCACAACTGCTGTATCGCCCAGCCCCCTACGAAGAGCGCTGGGCCCGTGCTCCGGGCGGGGTTGACGGACAGGTTGGTGACCGGGATGCCGATGAGATGAATCAACGTCAGGCCGAGTCCGATGGCAATCGGCGCGAAGCCCTGCGGCGCACGGCTGTCAGTGGCACCCAGAATGATCAATAGAAAGAAGAAGGTGAGGACGATTTCCGCGACCAAGCTGGACATCAGCGAATAGCCGCCGGGCGAGTGTTCGCCATATCCGTTGGAGGCGAATCCACCGGCCAGCGAAAATCCCTGTTGCCCGCTGGCAATCAGATAAAGCACCGCCGCACCGGCAATGCCGCCCAGTACTTGAGCGATGATGTAGCCAGGCAGTTCAGCGCCCTTGAACCGGCCGCCGACAAAAAGCCCGAGCGACACGGCCGGATTCAGGTGACAGCCTGAAATGTGGCCAATGGCGTAGGCCATGGTCAGGACCGTCAGACCGAAGGCCAGAGAGACGCCGACCAGGCCGATGCCAAGATTGATGGGCGTGGCACCTTCCGTGGCGAGGAACTTGGCGGCCAATACTGCACTTCCGCACCCGCCGAAGGTCAGCCAGAACGTGCCGAAGAATTCCGCAAGGATTTTGTTTTTCATGTGCTGTGTTCTTGTTGTCGTGTGGTTTGGTTTTTCTTGGTGTCGATCGCCGCAAACCCGGCTAACGAGTCAATCGGGGATGCGTCATGTTTTCAGGCTTCAACAACTCATCAAGTTTCTCCTTTGTCAGCCAGCCCTTGGCAATGACGAGATCATAAACACTGCCGCCCGTCTTGAGCGCTTCCTTGGCGATGGCGGCGGACTTCTCGTAGCCGAGCACCGGGTTGAGTGCGGTGACGAGGCCGATGGAATTCTGCACGTATTCGCGGCAGCGTTCGCGGTTCGGCTCGATGCCGGCAATACAGCGTGACGCCAGCACGATGGCCGCGTTGCGCAACAGCGTGAGTCCGAAGAACAGATTAAACGCGATGATCGGCTCGGCCATGTTCAATTCGAGTTCGCTTGCCTCGGACGCCATCGAAACGGTCACGTCGTTGCCAATGATCTGAAAACAGATCTGGCTCACGACTTCGGGAACTACGGGATTCACCTTACCCGGCATGATGGAGGAACCGGGTTGCATGGCGGGCAGGCGAATCTCGTAGAGTCCACAGCGCGGGCCGGAGGAGAGCCAGCGCAAGTCATTGCATATTTTTGAGAGTTGAACGGCGGCCGTTTTCATGGCGCCACTCATCAGTGAGAACTCGCCCGAGTCCTGCGTGGCTTCGACCAGATTCTCCGCGAGGCGCACCGGCGCGCCGGAAATTTCCGCGAGCTTCTTCATGCACAGCGGCGCGTAGCCGGCCGGACTGTTCAGTCCCGTGCCGATGGCCGTCGCACCCATGTTGGTTTCGAGCAACTCGTTCCCCGCATGATCAAGGTGGCGAATCCCATCGCCAATCATCACCGCATAGGCGCTGAATTCCTGGCCGAGTGTCATGGGCACGGCATCCTGATTTTCTGTGCGACCCATTTTGATCACGTCGGCGAATTCCTTCGCCTTGGCTTCGAGCGCACTCTTGAGTTCGCGCAAGCCGCCAAGCGTATCGCGCAGCGTGAACCAGACGCCGAGCTTGATCGCTGTGGGATACGCGTCGTTCGTGGACTGCGAGCAATTGACGTGATCGTTCGGATGGCAATGCTGGTATTCGCCTTTCCGGTGGCCGAGCAGTTCAAGCGCGCGGTTGGCAATGACCTCATTCGCGCACATGTTCGTCGAAGTGCCCGCGCCGCCTTGAATCATGTCCACCACGAACTGGTCATGCAGTTTGCCGTCGAGGATCTCCTCGCACGCCTTCGCGATGGCGTTGGCGATCTTGCGGTCGAGCGCACCGAGTTCGGCGTTGGCCAGAGCGGCCGCTTTCTTCACGCACGCCAGCGCACGGACGAAATGCTCGTAGTGTGAAACGTGGATGCCAGAGAAGGGAAAATTTTCGACGGCCCGGATAGTCTGCACGCCGTAGTAGGCATGGTTCGGCACTTCGCGTTCGCCAAGGGAATCGTGCTCGCGACGGACGTCCGTCAGCGCCGGCGCGCCGGATTCCTTCGCGAGCCGTTTCGTGGCCGCTTGCAACCGCTCACTCAACCGGCGGGCGATCTGGCCCACGAGCCGGTAAAAGACCTGCGGATTCTCCGCGCGAATCGTTTCGAGTTCGGCGCGCGGAATCTGCCAGAGCTTCGCACCCTGCCTCGTCACCGCGGAAGTAGCGTGCGGCGTGTCGTCCAGCATCACGCCTTCGCCGAGCATGGCCCCCGATACCGCCACACCGATCAGCAGGCTCTGCCCATGCTGACCGCGCACGAGTTCGATCTCGCCCTCAATGACCAGCCCCAACCACTGGCGCGGCGTGGATTCGTGGAATAGATAGTCGCCCGCCGGATACGTGACCGCCGTGCCGCGTTGAAGTACGGCGGCCAGTTCGTCCGGCTGGATGCCGATCCGCTGGGCGGCTTCAGCGATAGTATTGGAGTCGAGCTTCATAAAGGTGAGTCCTGGTCCGTTAAAAGAATAGTTTCGCGATCAACAATCCAATGCCCACGCCACCCACCGTCGTGATGATTCCGGGCAACATGAACGAATGGTTCAACAGATACTTGCCGATGCGCGTGGTGCCGCTCCGGTCGAACTGCATCGCGGCGATGAGCGTGCCGTAGTTCGGAATGAAAAAATAGCCATTCACCGCCGGGAACATGCCGACGAGCGATGCGGCCGGAATCCCGAGCGACAGGCCGAGCGGCATCAGCGCGCGCGCGGTCGCCGCCTGGCTGTAAAGCAACATCGAGGCGATAAACAGCCCGATGGCGAACGTCCATGGCGCCGCCTTGGCCATGCTGCTCAAGCCTCCGATGATTGCTTCCTGATTCGCACTGATGAACGTGTCGCCCAACCACGCGAGGCCGAGGATGCCAATGATGGCCGTGATGCCGGACTGGCAGGTCTTGCAATTCGGCACTTCGGCGACGGGTGCTTTGGTCACTGTGATGATGACCGCCGCCACCGCCAGCATGACCATGGCAATGGCAACGGGCATTCCAACCACTACTGACTCCGCAGCCTTGCTGGGAACCGTCCGCAATGCAGGGAACAATCCAGCTAACACAACCAACGCCACGCCGCCGAAGAAAATGAACGCGCTGGCTTTTGCTCCTTGCTTAAGCGGCGTAGGCGTGGTGGCTGCGCCTGCGCCCTGCCGCGACGGCGGGGCAAGTTCACCGGCCTTCAACCGGCGCTGATACTCCGGATCATCCTTGAGTTCCTTGCCCACGCGGAGTTGAAAGAACGCGGCGATGACGACCGCGATCAAAGTGGAGGGCACGCAAATAAGAAGTATCTGAACCAGCCCGATGTTGTGCGTCGCTAACAGTCCGATCATCGCCGCCGTCGCCGCTGACACCGGGCTGGCGGTAATCGCTTGCTGCGAGGCGATTGTAGCAATCGCCATGGGTCGCTCCGGGCGGATGCCACTTTCGTGCGCCACTTCATAGATTACCGGCAGCAGTGGATACACGATATGCCCTGTACCGGACGCAAAGGTGAATCCATAAGTCACGAGCGGGGCCACGATTGTGACCTGCTTGGGATTCTTGCGGATGATTCGCTCCGCCACGCGCACCAGGAAATCCACACCACCCGCGACCTCCATCGCCGACGCCGCCATGATAACCGTCAACACGATGATCAACACCTCGCCGGGAATCGCTCCCGGGGGAACGCCGAATCCAACTACCAGCACGAGCAGCCCGACCGCGCCCCACAAGCCCAGCCCAACGCCGCCTGCGCGCGCGCCCATGAGCAGCGCGCCGATGAGGACCAGGAATTCGAGGATGAGTTTAATGTCCATGCGTTGGGTCAATTCTTCCGAACAGCCGGTCCAGGCAGCGCGCTGAAGGTGAAATTGATCATAGTTTTAGAGAGCGCAAGTTTATCCATTTCGAAAAAACGCCGGGACGATGTCCACGAAAAGTATCTTCACGATGGTCATGCCTGGAAAGATCATGGCGTAACCGATGTCCGGCCGGTCGGTCGGCGTGAGCTTGTTCGCGTAGGCGAGCACCGCTGGATTGCCGCAGGCGCCCGCAACGATGCCCGCGACCTCGTCGTACGGTATGCGAAAAACCAGGAGGCCCAGAATCAGAATGGGTACTACAAGCGCGACCAGCACCACCGCACCCAATCCCAGCATCATGAACCCGGTTTCGGTCACCGTCGCGGCGAACTTGGGCCCCGAGGCCATCCCGACCTGCGCAAGAAAGAGTGTCAGGCCCAGGTTGCGGATCACGAGATTGGCGGAAAGAGGGATGGTCCAGTTCATGCCGCCCGTGCGGCGCAGTTTGCCGAGGATGAGCGCCACGATCAACACGCCGGCCAGCCCCACCGCGAGTTTGCCGATGCCGGGCAGCGGAATCTGGATCGCGCCGATCAAGAAGCCGAGCGCCATGCCGATGCCGATGGAGATGTAGCTGAATTCAGCGGTTCCCTTGATCGAGTCGCCGAAGTACTTGCGCATCGCCGCGAAATCGCCGCGATGGGCGAGCACGCCGACGCGGTCGCCAAACTCAAGCACGAGATCCGGGCGCGGCAGGATATCGGTGTCGCCGCGGCGCACTTGGACGAGGACGGACGCCTTCTCGCCCGGCAGGTCGAGATCGCCCAGGGTCCGGCCCATCACCGTTGGGCGGGAAGCGAAGACGCGCAGATAGTCGAGGTCTCGTCGGTCTTTGACGAGGTGGCCGGGCGCAGCTTCTCCGAGGATTGTGCCCGCCTGCGCGAGCGCCTCCTTCGTGGAAGCGACGGCGAGCACAACGTCATTTTCAGCGATGACAAAGTTGGGCGAGGCCGGCTCGTTGCGGCCCTCCCGTCGCAGGGCGACGATTTGCACCCCGGCGGGTAATGCGCTCATGAGGTCGCCGAGTGACTTGCCGGACAGTTCCGGATTGCGGACGGCGATTTCGAGAAGCTCCAGGCCGGTACCCGTGGGGATTTGGATCTTCGGCTTCAAAAACATGAAGGCGAAGTAGAGGAAGAGGATCGGCCCGGCCACACCGAATGGATAAGCGACCGAGTAGCCGACGGCGGGATCGTCGTTGCCGAGCGTTGCAATCGCCGCTTGCAGCGTTGGCGTGCTGGTCCCTGAACCAGCGAACAACCCCAGCGCGTGCCCGAGTTTGAGATCCATCATCTTCATGCACACGAGGCTCACCGCGCCGGCCGCCAGCACACCGGTCAACGCCATCAGGTTTGCCTGAAGCCCGGCGCGGCTGGTCAGTCCGATGAAGAACTGCTTTCCGTATTGCACGCCCACGCCGTAGAGGAAAAGCGCCAGCCCCAGCGTCCCGACCATCGCCGACGGCACGGCCTTCGGCGCGAACCAACCCATGCCGAGCGCGACGAACAGCACCGCTCCCACACCGAGGGAGAATCCCTTGATGTTGATTTCGCCGACCAGATAGCCGACGGCAATCGTCAGGAACAACGCCATCAGCGGCTGCTGCTCCAGCAGGGTCCTGATTAGTTCCATGATACTTCCGGTGATTTCAAGCCGCCTTCAGTCCGGCCGCGCGAAATCTGGCGATGGCTTCGTCCGTCGTCGCACGCGAAGGCGGCTGTGTGTCCTCGAGTTCATAATCCATCCCGAGTTTCTCCCACTTGAAGCGGCCCATTTGATGAAACGGCAACACATCCACACGTTCGACGTTGCCCAGTTCCGCCGCGAACGCCGCAATGCGCTCGACCTCGGCCATGTCGTCCGTCCAGCCGGGCACGAGGACGAAACGAACCCAGATCGGCTTCCGCGCTGCGGCCAGTCGCCGGGCGAATTCATGAATCGGTTGGTTGTCCACGCCTGTGAGCCGCCGGTGCAACTCGGGAGTCATGGCCTTGAGATCGAGCAGCACCAGATCAATGGCGGCCAGGTCCGCATCGCTGAGCCGGTCGCCGAGATAGCCGTTGCTGTCGAGTGCGGTGTGAACACCCATTTGCTTGGCCGCCGCGAACACTTTGAGCACAAACCGATGTTGCATCAACGGCTCACCTCCGCTGATGGTCAATCCGCCCTTCATCGTTTGCAGGTCGTGACGGTATTTCTGAATCTGTTCCACCGCCCGCGCCAAAGGCACGGGCATGCCGTTGGTCATTTTCCACGTGTCGGGATTGTGGCAATAGACGCAGCGAAACTGGCAGCCCGCCAACCATGCCACGATGCGCACCCCCGGCCCATCCACGGCGGAGCCGGTCGTGAACGAGTGGACGAAGCCGCTCTCGCCACTCTCCAGCGCCGCGCGAATGT
>Ga0315910_10002418_pt1 | contig 16420 bp, 11 predicted proteins | sample EdamamesoilMG_FD_204470 | JGI IMG/M metagenome (GOLD analysis project Ga0315910, IMG submission 204470) | Garden soil microbial communities collected in Santa Monica, California, United States - Edamame soil | ecosystem: Environmental > Terrestrial > Soil > Garden | place: USA: California... | reverse complement strand
CCTGCAACTTCGATACGAAGCGATGTCACCAGTGTAGCTCGAACTTAATGCTCTAATTTACTCGATTTTTGTCTACGACAAGTAGCACGAGTCTCCTAAGGGGTGACAGCGCTGTCAATGGGCCCGGAGGTCTACCTGACACGAGACCCCGTACATCGGGCCCGAACCGGGGGCCTTGCTCACTCCCGGTAGGGCCACGCCGCCGGGTTTTTTGGGGGTGGGGCGGCCGGAGTCAGCCGAACGGGGTTGAGCTTTCCCTGCCGCAACACGAGGAGAGTCAGGGGTACCCCAATCTCGTGTCGGGAGACCTCCTCCAAAAAGCTCCGCGGTGTGGGCACCGGCGCTCCATCCACCGAAACCAGGATGTCGGCGGCTTCGCCCCCACCCTCGACCCTCAAGCCAGCAAGCTCGCTGGGGCCTCCCCGGTCGAGCGCGACGACCCGAACGCCTCGGACGAGCTCAGAGTGGACTTCGGCGACGCCGATGCCCAGCCAAGGACTCGGCAGCGCTGCCGTGCGCGGCACCCCGGCGAGAAAGGAGCGCACTGTCGCGACCGGGACGCCATAGCCCGCGAGCCGGCAGGGAGTCACGCTCGGAGCACACGCGCGCCCGAGCAGCGCGATGACCTCGCCGCTCGCATTCAAGATCGGAGCGCCGAGCTCTGCATCGGGCACTCGGGGTGAGACTCGGAGGGCTTGATTCAGTATTGCCGAGTCGTGACCCACCCAAGCGTCGACGGGTTCGAGCGTGGCAGGCACGAGCACGAGTCGCGCGCCGCGCAGACTGGCGCGGGAAAACGGCGCCACCTCGCGCTCGAACGGCCGCTGCGCGGCCTTCAAGCCGCGTTTGGTGTTCTTTTCGAGCGGAGTCAAGAGTGCCATGTCCCACGCACGGCTGAAGTGCTCGAGCTTGAGCGCTGACGAGCTACCATCGTGGTAGCGCGCGCGCAGATCGTTGCCGTGCGTCAGCGGCGACAGCGCCGTCAGGATCCGGCCATCCCCGTTCAGCACCGTGCCGAGAGCGAGTTGGCGCCCGGCGCGCTGGATGGCGACGACGCCGGGTGCGGCGGCGGCGGGATCGGGTTTCTCGGGTGCGGCACCGAGCGACCCGGCGAGCAGGGCGGCCACGAGCACGAGACGCCTGGTCAGGACCATCCCGCAAGCTTACTCCTTCGCGGTGCTGTCGACGAGACCCGTTAGTTGCACGAATTTGCGTCAGCTCGCGGGGCCATCGCGCCGTGAGCGGGTGAGCTCTAGCAGTAGGGCGCGGAATGCTTTGGCCGCAGCAGTCGCGACCTCGTCTCCCGGCATCAACAGCCCCACGTCGCGCGTGGGGATCGGATCGCGCAAGGCGATGCTGCAGAGCCCGTAGCTGCTGCGCACCTGATAGCTCTCGGGCAACACCGTGACACCGATCCCACGCTTGACGGCTTCGCACAACGCTTCCGTCGATGCGATCGACATCACCACGTGCGGTGCGATACCGGCGCGGCCAAAAGCGTCGCCGATCGCGGCTCCAGTGAAGCTGCTCTCCGGCACTAACACCAGCCGTTCGCTTTGCAGCTTGGACACCGCGACCGAGCGGTAGCGCGCAAACGCGTGTGAACGGGGCACGACGACGGCGAACCGCTCCTTGAACAGGAACTGGTGCGATACCGGCGCGCCCGGTCGCGACAACGGACCCGCGACGATGCCCACGTGTTCCAGCCCGTCGGCGATGCGACGCGCGATGGTCTCTGCGGGGTAGGTGAGCGCTTCGACTTGCACGTCGGGGTACTTGCGTAGGAAGCGCACGAGAACGTCGGGTAGGAACGTAGCGTTGAGGCTCTGGATCGAAGCAATGCGCAGTCCGCCGCGCACGGCGCCACGTAGCTCGGCCAGGTCGAAACGGAACGCGCCCAGGGCGCCCAGGGCCGAACGCGCGCGGCTCGCGAGCAGTTCGCCTGCCTGCGTGATGCGTTGCGGGGAGCGAGGGCGGCGTTCGATCAGGCGCTCGCCCACTTCACGTTCGAGGCGAGCCAGGGCGTGAGAAATCGTGGGTTGTGCGGCGTGCACGCGCTTGGCTGCCGCGGTCACGCTGCCTTGATCGATGCAAGCCAGGAAATACTCGAGGTCGCGGAGCTCCATTCATGCATTCTAGATCTGAATGAATTCGATTCAAAACATTCATTGGACCACTGGTACGCGCGGCGGCACAACGCACCCATGACCAAAGAATTTCCGAACTCGATGAATCACTGGAATGCTGACGCCTACGACCGTGATGCCGGATGTGTGTCCGGGCTGGGCCAGGGCTTAGTCGACCTGTTGGGGTCCGTCGCCGGTGCAGACGTGTTGGATTTGGGCTGCGGCACCGGCGATCTGGCGGCGTTGCTCCGCGAGCGCGGGGCGCGCGTGCTCGGGGTGGACGCTTCCGTCGAGATGATCGATTCGGCACGGAAGAAGTTTGCAGATCAGGTGGGCCCGAGTTTGGGCTTCGAGTGCGCCGATGGTCAGCGGCTCGAGTTCAGAAGTCGGTTCGATCACGTCTTCTCCAACGCAGCTCTTCACTGGATGCCCAGCGCAGGTAGCGTGGCCCAAGGCGTCGCGCGCGCGCTGCGCCCTGGGGGGTCGTTCGTCGCGGAGTTCGGTGGCCAGGGCTGCGTCGCAACCGCTCGTCGCGCGCTGGCTGCGGCGATGGTCGACAAGGGCTTCGATCCCAACGAGTGGCTGCCGAATTGGTACTTCCCGAGCATCGGTGAGTACGCCCCCGTGCTGGAGCGTGCGGGGCTCCGCGTGCAGAGCGCCTGGCTCTTCGAGCGGCCGACGCCGTTCGCGGGTGAGCACGGGTTGCGCAAGTGGATCGGTGTGTTCGCGGCGCGCGCGGTCGAGCAACTCGGCGAAGACTACGAATCGGCGATGCAACGGGTCGAGGCGGAGTGTCGGTCGCAGCTTTGGAGCGGCGACGCCTGGGTGCTCGACTACGTTCGGCTCCGGGTCGTTGCGCGCCGCGCCCCAGCGCCGTGAGCCGCTTAGGACCTGGGCTCGAGCGCGCGCACGCCGCTAGCGCCCGCGACCAACACGCGCTGAGCGCGGTGGCAAAAGAGGCCGGTTTCGACGACGCCGGGGATGGCGCGCAGCAGCGCGTCGGTGGCGGCGGGGGTGGGGAGCACGCCCAGCTTCACGTCGTAGATGTAGTTGCCGGCGTCGGTCAGCCACGGCTTGCCGCCGCGGGTGCGGAGCTCGGTCGGGGCGAGCTCGCGCAGACGATCGCGGGTGGCCCCGTGCCCGAACGCCAGCACCTCGACGGGCACGGGCCATTTTTCGCCGAGCTGCTGGGAGAGCTTGGACTCGTCGACCACGATGATGTTCAGCGCCGACGCCTGGTTCACGATCTTCTCGCGCGTTTGGCAAGCGCCGCCGCCCTTGATCAAGTCGAGCTCGGCGCTGACTTCGTCGGCCCCGTCGACCGTGACCGCGATCTCCCAGGGGCCTTCGTCCGAGAGCAGCGGTATGGCTAGCTGTTCGGCGAGCGCGCGGCTTTCGCCGCTGGTGGCCACACCGACGAGGGGACGTCCAGCCGCCACCAAGCGCGCGACTTCTTCGATGAAGAGGCGCGCCGTGGAGCCGGAGCCCAGGCCGACCACGCCGCTCTCTGGGAGGTAGTCGAGCGCTGCTCGGGCTGCTGCGAGTTTGGCTGCTTCACTCATTGCCGGTGCTCATGGGCGGCAGGATAGCGCCTTACTTCTGGCATTGGGGGCAAAAGTGAGCAGACCGCTGGCCGATCACGAGGCGCTTCACGGGCGTCTTGCAGCGACGGCAGGGCTCGCCCGTCCGAGAGTAGACCCAGCGCTCGTCTTGGTAATGGCCATCGTTTCCATCGGGCGCGACGAAGTCACTGATGCTACTGCCGCCGGTTTCGATGGCGCGTCCGAGCACGCGTTTGAGCGCGCGCACGATCGCTGCGCATTCGTCACGCGTGACTCGACGCGCGGCTCGCGTGGGCCTGACGCCGGCGAGGTACAGGGCTTCGTCAGCGTAGATGTTGCCGACGCCCGCCAGCACGGCCTGATCGAGCAGCACCGATTTGATGGCTACCTTGCGTTGATGGATCAGCTCGAACAGCTCCGCAGGCTCGACCACGAGTGCGTCAGTACCCAAGCGATCGAGGCGCGGGTCCGTGAGCTTGGCGTCGAGCAGCCGCACTTTGCCGAATTTTCGCACGTCGCGAAAATACAGGCTTGGACCGCCGTCCTCGAAGTCGAGCATGAGATGCGTGTGCGCGTCGGGCCGGAAGCCGCTCTGCTCGGGCGGCGTGAGCGCCGAGCGCGCCGTCTTCGAGAGCAAGCGCGGGCTGTGCACGTCGGAGGTGAAGAGCTGCCCCGTCATGCCCAAATGCAGCAAGAGGCCTGCGCCGCTATCGAGCCGCGCCACCAGGTACTTGCCGCGCCTGAGCAGCTCGACGCTGGTTTTGCCCTCGAGCGCCGCGCGCAGCTTGCCCGGAGGCGTCAGAAAGAAATAGCTCGGGCGCGTGGTCTTCACCTGAGCGATGCGGCGCCCGACCAGCACGGGGGCGATGCGCCGGCGCGTGACTTCGACTTCGGGCAGTTCGGGCACGCTAAGGCTTTCCTGGCGCGGCCTTTTCAGGCGCAGCCTTGGGGGCGAGCTTGCGCGTCAGGTAGAAAAAATCCCGCATCGCGCGCTCTCGAATGTACTCGTTTTCCGAGAACTCGAAGCCTTCGGCCAGGGCCACGGCGATGAGCTGGCCGTCTTTGCCTTTCGGCTCGTACAGCACGAACTTCGGATAGGACCAGTTGACGTCGAGCTGCGCCACCGTCGTCGCGCCCGCGTGCCGCATGCCTTCCGCCATCACCTTTGCGTTCGTGTGATTGCTGATCCCCACGTACAGAACGTTGGGGTCGGGACCCATGCCCACGGCCGAGCGCCGGATGACGGTATCGCCGTCGAGGGTCGCGCCCCAGTGCCGCACGTTCGCTGCTTGCAGCAGCGGATGGATCTCGCCGTCGACGTACATGCAGTTCGGTGCTTGCCGGTACCAAAGCATCTCGCTTTCGCGGGCCTTCAGCGCCGTCCAAGGTCCGATGCCGAGGCTCTCGTCCTTGTATTGGCAGAGCGTGCACGCTTTGTCTTTGGGATCGACGAAGGTGACGCCGTCGAGGCGCATGCCGTAATGACCGTGTTCGGTCATGAACCCGCCGTTGAAGGCCGCGAGCAGGTCGGCGTGATCGCTCTCGGGGATCTTCGCCTTGCGCTGGTAGGCGGCGGCCTCGGGCTTGTCGCTCTTCGGCTCTTGGTAGCCGGCCATCGGGTGAACCTCGACTCGGCGCAGGTCCACGGCCACCACGAACAGGTCGGCCCACGAGCGATTCTTGTCGGGGTGCAGCAGGGTTTTCAGGAGGCGCACCTCGTCGTTCGGGTGCTGCGCATCGACGATGGGCAACCACACGCCATCGCCGGGGGCCTCCCAGGCTTTGTGCACCGGCCCCACGTCTTTCAGGGTGAACTCAGGCAGCGGGGGCGGGGAGGCCGCCCCTGCCGGCGCCGCGACGGTCGGCGTCTGGGCAGGCGGCGGCTTCTTGGCGGTCTTTACGTCCCAATAGGCTTTGGGCTTGTCGTTTTTCTTCCAGACGCGGTTGAAGCGATCTTCGATGCCGTAGGCAGTGTCTTCGAGCCACGTCACAGCCTCTGCCCCGATCACGGCGCGCAGCGAGTTGGCGACGAGCGGCCCCATCCAAGGGATCTTGTGAACCGCCAGCCAAAGCGCGATGGTGAAAGCGAACGTGCCGACGAACCCCCAAGCGAGCCAGCGGCGGCGATTTCGCGGCTTCGATCTTCGGAGGCTGGGTTCTGAGCGCACACTCGGGTCGGCTGCCAGTGCGCCCGAGTCGGTGGCGCTGGGGTGGTGGCTAGGGGCGTTCAACACCGGCTAGTATTGCCTTCTCTCGAGCACAGGCAAAATCGCCGGCGGATCTCCAGGAAAGTGGCTGCTCGGGCGCGGAAGTTTCCACGGACGTGCCCCTGTCAGAATGGTTCTTTTCGTCCGCTAGTCGTGTAAAGGAGGGTGATGTGCAGTTGGCGCGGCGTCATGACCCTGGTCTGCCTCGCGTTTCTGCTGCAAAGTCCGCGAGGGTTGGCCCAAGGTTCGGCTGAGCCGACGGCGCCACGGGAGATCCCAACGCTCGGGCCAGCGCTGCCGCCGCTTCCGCCGGGGAGTCGCGTGGGGCGCCTAGAAGTGGTCGTCGAAGGAGACCTCTGGCAGGAACAGGTGGCGCTGACGCGCGTGCGCGTCGGCGATCCCTTCACCCCCGAGGTCGCGCGGCGCGCGCTGCGCGAGCTCGGCGACATGGGGCGCTTCGCCTCGATTGCCGCAGAGGTGGTGCACGAGGGCTCCGTCCTGGTGCTGCGGTTGCGTGTCACCCCACGCCGCACCGTCGCCAGTGTGCGGCTCGAGGGCAGTGCGCTCGGCCGAGACGAGCTGCTGGCGCAGGCCGAGGTGGCGGTGGGCATGGAACTCACCGCGGACGACCTGCCGAAGATCGCGGCGCGGGTGCGCGGCGCGCACCGAGAGAACGGCTACACCAGCGCCACCGCCCGAGCGCTCGTCGTCGACACCGATGACCCGCGCGCCGTGCTCTTGAGTATCGTGATCGAACCGGGGCCACCCTTGACCGTCGAGTCGCGCAGCTTCAGCGTGGTTCCGGCGGTGAACCGCGCGCGGGTGGAGCATTTTTTCTCGGACTACGAGGTTGGTCTGGGAGACCACGCCAGCCCGCAAGCGCTCACCGAGGCGGACGAAGCGCTGGCCGAAGAGCTGCGCCTGGCGGGCTTTCACCACGCCAGCGTGTCGCATCGCCTGGCACAACGAGGGGCTCGGGCGTCGCTGATCGTCGACATCGATGCGGGCCCGCTCGTGGTGCTCGAGTTCTCGCGAAACGATAGCTTCGATGCGACGCTGCTCGAAGGCGAGCTCTTGGACGAACGCACCGACGATCGCTCCCCGTTCGCGTTGAACGGGAAGTTGCTGGAGTTCTACCAGCGGCGCGGCTTTTTGGACGTCGAGACGTCGGTAGAGGTGCGCAAGACCGACGATGGCTCGCTCACCGAACTCTGGTTTCACGTGCGCGAGGGCGCTCCGGTTCGCGTCGAGCGGCGTCACTACCCATGCCTGACGGGGCCGCTCGATGCCGCCGAGCTCGACTCCGAAATTGACGGATTCCTCGCCGAAGAGCTGCCGGGCGACGACTTTCTACAAGCCGTGAACCCCGCCGCGGTCGATCCTTCGTTCGGCGGTGCCGAGCGCGGGGCCGTGGCGCCTCACCGCATCGAGCCCTGGCGCCACTACGTACCCGACGTGTACGAACGTGCGCTCGAGCACGTGCAGGACCTGTATCGCTCCAAGGGATACTTGAGCGCCGAGGTGGGCCCCGCGAGCCTGGTGCGCCCTCGCTGCGATCCGCGCGCACAACCCGGCATGTGCCGTCCACTCGCGCCGCTGCGGCTACCCGAGTACGCCTGCAGCTACGACGACATCGGTCTGCCCGTCACCGAAGCCGTGAGCCCGGGCTCCCAGTGTAGCTCCGACAGCCGCAAATCGGTCACGTGCTCGGACGGCGCGGAGGTGGTCATCCCGATCAAGCTGGGGCCGCTGACGCGCCTGTACGACGTGGCTTTCACGGGGAATCGAGCGTTGCTCGAGCAAGAGCTGTTCGAGGTCGCCGAGCTCGAGCCTGGCACGCCGGTCTCTTTGGTCGAGGTCGAGGCCGCGCGGCAGCGGCTCCTGGAGCGCTATGCCGAGGAGGCCTATGCGTTCGCGGAAATTTCGACGTCGCTCGAACTGTCGTACGATCACTCCCGCGGTCGCGTGTCGTTCGAAATCGTCGAGCGCGAGCAGGTGCGCGTCTCTCGCATCGAGATCACTGGGGCGCGCCGCACTCAAGAAGGGCTGATCCGTCGCCGCGTCGCCCTCGAAGCGGGCGGCCTGTATCGACGCAGCCTGGTGCGTCGCACCGAAGAACAGCTGGCGACTCTCGGTGTCTTCGCCACCGTGACGGTAGGGTTCGCGGACCCCTACGTGCCGGCGCGCGAAAAGGTGGTGGTGATTCAGCTGAGCGAAAAGAACTTTCAGTACGTCGATACGCGATCCGGCTTCAGCACCGGGGACGGCGTGCGCTTCACTTTCGAGTACGGCCACCGCAGCATCGGCGGTTCGGCGATCCAGCTGACGCTGCGCAGCCAGCTCGGCTTCTTGCCGATCGCGCTCATCTTCGAAAAAGACGTGCGCGACAAGTTCGAGGAGCTCAGCCTGATCCAGCGCTTGGAGCGCCGAAACTCGATCACGCTCGAGTTTCCCGAGATTGGCCTGGGGCCCCGCTTTCGGTTGACGGTCGAGGGTCTCGACGTGCGCGACAACTCGCGAGACTTCGGCATCACCAAAGATGCGGCTCTCTTGACCCTGTTGTATCGGCCCGGGCGGCAGCTCTCGGTCCAACTCGGAGGTTCGCTCGAGCTCAACGATGCGCGCATCTTCGGTCAAGAGCAGAAAGGCGCGCTCGAGGACTACGTCGAGAACAATCCTCAGCTCCGCAACGTATTTCGCGTGCCCGAAGGCACGACCGTGGCCCTGGCGCAGCGTGTCGAGGTGGCTTGGGATCGACGTGACCAACCGCTCGAGCCCAGCTCGGGCACGTTCATCGCGGGCGGGGTCGAGCACGTCAACGCGAACCCTGTCGAAGAGGACGAGACCGCCGGGACGCTCGAAGACTCCGGTGTCTTCGCGGCGACCCCGAGCGACTTCCTGCGCTACACCAATCGCCTCGCCGGCTATCTGCGCCTGCGCGACGACGGACTCTCGCTGGCTGCCAGCTTTCGCTGGGGATTGATTCAGCAGCTGACAGCCGAGTCCAGCACCTATCCCGATCGGCTGTTCTTCATGGGCGGCTTCGACACCGTGCGAGGCTTTCTACAAGACGCCATGATCCCAGAAGACATCGCACAGCGTTTGCTCGAAAGCGCTCGCGACCCCGCCTGCTCCAGCGCCATGCCGCCCGACTCGTGTTTGACCACGAACGAGGTCGTGATCCGCGGCGGAGACTTCTTCGTCAACCCGCGCGTAGAGCTGCGCGTGCCGCTCGGTCAGACGCTGCGTACGGCCTTCTTCGTCGACTCGGGAAATTTGTGGACGAGCACGAAGTCGACCGCGTTCGACCCATTTCGCTTGCGCTATGCCGTTGGGGCTGGCTTGCGCGTCGGCACGCCGGTGGGCCCGCTCGTGTTCGACTATGGCATCAACGTCGAACGCTTTTTGGACGCGATACTTCCCGATCGCGAAAACCAACGCTTCTGGGAAGAGTTCGGCGCCTTTCATTTCAGCATCGGCGTCTTCTGAAGTGGGGCGGTTTTGCTGGGGGTTTCGCCGTGCGATCTCGGTGAGCCGCCCGAACTCGCGCGAATCTCGGCTTGGGCATTAGGACTCTCCTCGGAGCGCCGTTTGTTACGGGTGGGTGCCGTTGCGCCCGGGAAGGCTTTTGATGAACCAGGATCCAACCGCACGTAGTCTGCCACCACAGACCTACACGCGCTCGGTAACGGATCTGCGCGCGAGCGACATTCATGTGGTTTTCCAACCCATCGTCAACGTCGAGACGGGCGAAACCTTCGCGCTCGAGGCGCTCTGCCGCTGCCAGTGGCCCGAGTTTGCGAACCCTCAGCGCTTGTTCGAGCAGGCCGAAGCCGAAAAGTGCTGTGGGCAACTCGGTCGCTCGGTGCGCGAAGTGGCCTTCGACAGGGTCCAAGACACCCCGCTCTTCGTCAACCTGCACCCGCACGAGCTGAGCCAGCGCTGGCTGGTGCGCCCAGACGATCCGCTGTGCTTCCACGGCGCCGATGTCTACCTCGAGATCACCGAGATGGCCGCCTTCGCCTACTACGACCTTTGTGTGAACGTGCTGAAGGAAGTGTGCTCGCGCACGGGTGCACTACTGGTGATCGACGACTTCGGCGCTGGCTACTCGAACCTCAAACGCATCGTCGATTTGGAGCCGAGTGTGGTGAAGCTCGACCTCGCGCTCACGCGCGGGATCGACACCTCCAAGCGTCAACAGGTGCTGGTAAAACACGTGGTACGATTGTGCGAAGAGCTTGGTGCGAGAGTGGTCGCCGAAGGCATCGAAACCGTCGAAGAATTGAGAACGGTCATCGATTGCGGCGTGCATTACGGTCAAGGGTACCTGATAGCCAAGCCCGCGTTCCCAGCTCACGCACCCGCGTGGCCACTCGATGCCGGGTCTGGGATCTGGCGAGCAGGCTAAGCGCGAGTGAGAGCGGCACGATGGCTTGCCGAGTTCTGAGATTCGGGTAAATACGAAACCGAGTCTCAACGTCGTGGGGGAGAGCTTCAAATTTGCGAACATCGCTCCCGCACCACTTCGCGTATCGGGCCGAAAATACCGAACGGTCGCTCTTTGAATCGGTTGCCTTGAGCGCCGTTCGAACAGCCTCTCGATCAGCAGGGCTAGACGCCGCCCAAACAGCGACGCTTGAGCCGACTTCGGCGACCGCGGGCGTGGTCCGAGAACGCGCGAGCTTTTCACAGCAACACAGGGGTAGCCAGCGTGGCCGGATTGCCCTACACGGCTGTCTCTCGTAGTCGGCCGATTCCGCTGACAGTTGCCACGTCTCTGACCATGTTTCCCTACACGCCCACCGATCCTGGACGTATCCCCGTCAAGCTCGTCGCCCAGTTCAAGCGGCACAAGGCGCGCTTCGGGGTCGGCTTGCTTCTGTTGGGTCTGTACCAAGTGGCGCAGTGGTGGTTCGACAACCACTTCATGTCCGCGATCAACGCCGCGACCAGTGGCAAAGACGCGTTGGCGTTGAATCTCGGGCTGCTCTTGGTCGTGGTCTCGCTCGGCGCCTTCGTAGCGCGCGTGCTGTCGCGGCTCGTCGTCTTCAACGCCGGTCGCATCGCCGAGTACGAGCTCCGGAAAGCACTGCTCTACCGCTTGCAGCGTCTCGGCCCACCCTTCTTCCAGCGCATGAGCTCCGGCGAGATCATGAGTCGGGTCACGAACGATCTGGTGCAGGTCAGGCTGCTCTTGGGCTTTGGCGTGCTGAACGTCATCAACACGCCGTTTGCACTGGTGAGCGCGCTCGCCGTCACGCTGCCCATCTCTCCGTCGCTCACGCTGGCGGCGCTGGCCCCCTTGCCGGTCCTCATCATCGTCACGCGGAGCTTCTCGCGCCAGCTCTACACTCGCACCCTCGAGAACCAAAACGCGATCGGCGCCATGAGCGAGCAGGTGCAGAACAGCATCGCCGGCGTGCGCATAGTACGCTCGTTCGCGCTCGAAGAGCAGGAGCTCCGTGCGTTCTCCCGGACCAATCAACAGTACCTCGAGAAGAGCCTCGCGCTCGCCCGGCTGCGCGGGTCCTTTGGACCGGTGATGCAGGCGATCACCGCCGTCGGGGTGCTCGTGGTCTTCTGGTACGGCGGCTACTTGATGCTCGAGAACGAGCTCGACGCCGGTGGTTTCCTGGCCTTCTATCGGGCTCTCGGGCGGCTCACCTGGCCCTTGATGTCGCTCGGGTTCTTGGTCGGCCTGGTGCAGCGCGGGCGCGCGGCGTACACACGCTTGGCGCAGATCTACGACGCGGTCCCCGATATCGTCGATGGCCCAGCGACGCCGAATCCTGCTGGGGTTGGGCACCTCGAGGTGCGTCACCTCAGCTTCGCGCACGGCGATACTCCCGTGCTCGACGACGTCAGTTTCACCCTCGAGCCCGGCGCCTCGCTCGCGGTCGTAGGACGTACGGGCAGCGGCAAGAGCACGCTCGCCGAACTTTTGCCGCGCCTGCTGGCGACGCCGGCTGGTAGCGTGTTCCTCGATGGGCAGGACATCTGCGATCTCCCCCTCGCGCACGTGCGCAAGACGATCGGTTACGCCCAGCAAGATGCTTTCCTGTTCTCGACCACCGTGTGCCGAAACATCGGTTTCGCTTTGGACGAGCCCGACACCGAGGCTGCGCTCTTGAACATCCGGGACGCAGCGAAACGCGTGCACGTGCTCGACGAGATGTTGGCGCTCCCGGACGGCCTCGATACCATCGTGGGTGAGCGTGGCGTTCAGCTCTCGGGTGGGCAGAAGCAGCGCGTGGCGCTCGCCGGTGCGCTCTTGGTCCGGCCGCGTATCTTGGTGCTCGACGACCCCTTGAGCGCCGTCGACGCCCGCACCGAGAAACGCATTCTAGACGCCATCGATCGCGAGCGTACCCAGCGCAGCGTGATCCTGGTGACGCACCGCGTGGCTGCGGCCCGTCGCTGCGATCGCATCATCGTGCTCGATGAGGGGCGCATCGTGGCGTCCGGCACCCACGAAGAGCTGATTGCCCGCGGGGGCATCTACGCCCGTTTCGCCGAAGAACAACGCATCCAGAGCGAGCTCGAAAAGCTGGGTCAGGCAGAATACCCTTCGCTGGGTCCGGAGCTGGTGAACCCGTGACCGCCTCGGCAAACGTCAGCTTCGACGAAGCGCAAGACGAGTCCCCCGACACGCCGACCAAGCAGCGGACGGAGGCAATTCTCGAGCGTTTTCATGAAGAGGCCAGCTTCGACAAAGGCCACGACGTGCGTCTGCTCTTGGCGCTGTGGCCCTACATCAAGCGCCATCAACTGTGGTTTTGGGTGGCCGCGCTGGTCATCGTCGTTACGGCGGTAGCGTCGCTGCTCACGCCGCTCATCATGCGCGACGCTATCGATCAAGGGGTGCTCCAGAAGAACCCAGATCGGCTGATGCGGGGTGGCCTGTTGTTCGCCGGCGTGATCGTGATCGAGCAGCTTCTGACGTTCGTGCAGATGTACGCGCTGCAAGTGGTGGGCGCGCGCGCGATGGCTGACTTGAGGCTGCGAGTGTTCGGCTTTCTGCACGAGCTCCGCGTCGGTTTCTTCGACACACAACCCGTTGGACGCTTGGTTACCCGTGTCACCAACGACATCGACGCCATCCTCGAACTCTTCGCGTCGGGCGCGCTGAACGCCTTCGGCGACCTGATTCGCCTGGTCGGCATCGTCGCCCTGATGCTGGCGCTCGACTACCAGCTGAGCCTGATCGCGTTTGCGGCCATTCCCCCCGTGGCGTTGACGGTCTGGTGGGTGCGCACGCGCGCCCGCGGTGCATTTCGCCTGATCCGCGCCAAGACCGCCCGTATGAACGCCACCATGAACGAGCAGGTCAACGGCATGACCGTGATTCAGGCGTACAACCGGCAGCAAGCGGCCGAGGCCGAGTTCGACGAGATCAACTTGGCGTATCGCGACGCCAACATTTCGTCCATCAAGTACGATGCGATCCAAGATGCGGCCATCGACATGGTTCAGTCGATCGCGCTCGCCCTCATCATCGTGGCCCTGGGGTATCACGACGCCACGTTCGGCACCGTGGTGGCGTTCTCGGCGTACCTGACCAAGTTTTTCGAGCCGCTCAGCGCCATCGCGCAGCGCTACACCTTACTGCAGAGCGCGCTGGCTGGCGCGGAACGCGTGTTTCGCCTGCTCGACGTGCGCGCCCCCGACGCTCCCGCGAGAACCACCCAGGCCCCCGTCGGCAACCCAGACGTCGCTCTCGAGCTTTCGAATGTGAGCTTCGCATACAAGGCAGGGGTCCCGGTGCTCGACAACGTCAGCCTCGCCGCGCGGCGAGGCGAGAAAATCGCGCTCGTGGGCCCGACGGGGTCCGGCAAGACCACCATCACGAGCCTGTGCCTCCGGCTCTACGAGGTCGACCGCGGCGTCGTGCGCGTGAACGGACAAGACGTACGCAGCATGGGACGCGAAGAGCTCCGCACCAAGTTTGCCGTCGTGCCCCAAGAGGTGTTCCTGTTCCCAGGCACGCTGGCGCAGAACATTTCGGCAGGGCGCACCCCCGACCTCACCCGCGTCGAAGCCGTGCTGCGCCGCATCGACGCCTACGACCTCTTGATGAAGAAGCAGGGAGGGCTCGAGGCACGGGTCGACGAGGCTGGCGGCAACTTCTCGGCGGGTGAACGGCAACTCATCGCCTTCGCCCGCGCCCTCTACCGAGACGCCGAAATCTTGATCCTCGACGAAGCCACGGCCAGCGTCGACAGCGACACCGAAGCCCGGCTGCAGAAGGCGCTCGAAGAGGTCATTCGCGACCGCACTGCGCTCGTCATCGCGCACCGCCTCAGCACCGTTCGCGCTTCCGATCGCATCATCGTGCTGCAAAAGGGCCACGTCGTCGAAAGCGGTAGCCACGATCAGCTGCTCGAGCAGGGTGGCCTCTACAGCGTCTTGTACGAGCTCCAGTTCGCCCGCCAGCATCCTGCGAGCTAAGCTGCGGGGGCCAGGGCAGTCTGACGGGTGCTTCCGATCGGAAGCGTCGAACAACCGCCAGGACAGTGGGAGACTCGTATCCCGCGTTGCCGCAGCACCCTAACCGGCAAGTGAGCCTGCTGGTGCGCGAGCCCCACGAGATTCCAGCTGGCGCAAGAAAAGCGAGCATCCTGGGTTTGGCTTCATTACAGGCCACGAGGCTAGTGGGCATCTCCGACTGCACGCAGCGGACGATCGCCCGCGTGGTGCGCGCGTGGTAGGTTGCAAGGGTGCTTTCTCCAAAGAGCTGCGTTGGCCTCATGGAAACACACCTCGCGACAACTACGGAGCTGCAAGCGATCGGTTTCGCGGTCGTTCGAAGTTGGCTTGCTGAAACGAGCTCTGTGGACCCCGCTTGCCATCGCTCTGGCGGTGCGAGCTCACGTCCGTCACGCTGAAACCGGCTACGACCAGCTGCTTGCTAGCGGCCTCGAGCGTGCAGAGGCGCGCCGTACCGTCGCCGAGGCGGTCGATGCCGTGCTCAGGCGCTGGTCGCGTTGAGCATGCCGAAAACGCTCTCGCACCGAACGGGGCAGGCTCAGGGTTTCCGGGCTGTGAGCTCCAAGAGGCCATCGCTTTGTCGAAGGTCGAAACGCGAAAGGAAGCTCATACCCAGCAGGCCGTCGATGGTTCCCAGGTCGTCTACTACGGCTGCCGGAACACGAGCGGCGCTTACCCCCTGAAGCTCAACCCTATCTAGTGCTACCAGCGCGCCGGACGTGACGCCGTTGGCGGTCTGAGCGAACAGTACGGGAGCCCCGTCGGTGGAGATTCCCGAACGCTGCGCAAACGCGCGCGAAAGGACAACCAACGTTGCCCCTGTATCGACGATGAATTGACCAGTCTGGCGGCTGTTGACGCGAACTCTCACCACCACCACCTGACCAGGATTCGTTTTGACCTTGGCGTGACCTTCGCCGACGGTCCACGCGCATTGCGTCGATGATGCTAGCTGTGCAATCCTCGCCTGGACGGCCGCGACGTTTTGCGCATTTGGATGTTGAGAAACCGCTTGTGTCAACGGCAGCACCGCGTCGCAGGGACGCCCCAGTTTTTCGTAGGCATTGGCAAGATTGAGCGGGAGGTCAACGAGCCCTGGGCGCAGTAGCAACGCTTGTCTGAAGTCCTCGGCCGCTCGCGAGAAGTCGCCCTTTTGTTCGTATGCGAGGCCACGCCAGCCACGGTAGTCAGCATCATAGGGGTCGGATGCAATCAACTTTGTCGCTTCGGACGCGGCTTGCTCCCACTCACTGAGTTGCTTGTGCGCCGCATAAGTCAGCCAGCGAAGCCGCGGGAAGTCGCCACAGGTTTTGAAGAACTCCGATGCGCGCTGAACCGTACCTCGAGCGTCCCCCTCTCGCATCTGCGCTTCGCCAAGTCGCAACATCGCGTTGCGATCACACGGCTCGCGCAGAAGCTGGGCGCGAAGTGGGGCACTCTCGCTCACAGACGGGCGAGCAGCATCAACGCTGCCAGCTTGCTCTATCCTGTCGCGGGGGCGGCTCCAATAGGTTGCTAATCCGAAGATCCCTGCAAGCCCTGTCAGAACAGCGGCAATAGAGCCTACCAGCCGGAGATGCTTCCGCTTCCGCATGCACCCGGCGCAGCGAGGAGTGCGCCATTTGTCGTCGATTGCACAAGTGGCGCAGAGCGGGAGAAAGCAACTTTGGCAGACTGTCACCGCTCTGAGGTCTGGATGCGCGTGACATGGCGCGAAAGCTGTCGCTCGAGCGTGGTCGAGATTCGATGTCATGGCAGTGGCGTTCTCCCCGGCCAGGAGTTTGAGGCGCGGCCAAGTGGCCGTCTGCGTGACGATCGCCAGTGCCTGAAGCAACGACGCCTCGTCGCTCGCTTCAACCACAACCACAACCACAACCACCACCGCAGGTATAGCGCTCGAGCGTTTGCACGTAGTTGCGCAAGTGCGTGAGGTGGTCGGTCGAGTCTCCATTTCCGGGAGTGTGATGGAGCGGCCGCCCGAGCACGCGGCCGCAGAACGTGTCCCAGTACTCGCGCGTGTAGGTCAGGTGCGCGT
>Ga0315910_10002416_pt1 | contig 16424 bp, 14 predicted proteins | sample EdamamesoilMG_FD_204470 | JGI IMG/M metagenome (GOLD analysis project Ga0315910, IMG submission 204470) | Garden soil microbial communities collected in Santa Monica, California, United States - Edamame soil | ecosystem: Environmental > Terrestrial > Soil > Garden | place: USA: California... | reverse complement strand
CGCCCGAGTTCTCGCGCGCGATCCAGGAAGGCTCGCTGGAGAACGCCATCCGCCTCGCGGAGAAGAACAAGACCTCGCACGTCTCCCGCGTGCTGGGTGAGGCGCTGGCCGAGGTGAAGCCGCTCCTCTCCGACCAGGCCACCGTCACCGTCGCCGACATCAACTCGGCCGAGCGCGCGGTGGAGCGCCAGATGCTCATCGTCCTCGCGGACTACAAGCGCGGCCTCGGCGTCCTGGGCACCACCGGTTCCACGGCCCCGTTCGTCGGCCTCCTCGGCACCACGATGGGTATCGTGAACGCCTTCCAGGGCATGTCGGCCGGCGGCGCCTCGGGCGGCCTGGCGGGCATCTCGGCCGGTATCTCCGAGGCCCTGATCACCACGGCGTTCGGCCTCCTGGTCGCGATCCCGGCGGTGTGGTTCTACAACTACTTCACCACCAAGATCGAGAACCTGACGATCGAGATGACGGTCAGCTCCAAGGAGCTCATCGACTACCTCATCAAGAGCGTGGGGAACGAGTTCGGGCGCTCGATCTTCACCAAGGAGTTCCAGGCCCAGAAGGCGGTGAGCGGCAGTGGCCATATCCACGGCTGAAGCCTCCAAGGGCCGCGTCAACGCGGACATCAACGTCACGCCGATGATCGACGTGATGCTGGTGCTCCTGATCATCTTCATGATCGTGACGCCCCTCATCTCGGCCGGCTTCCACGCCACGATGCCGCAGGGGAACCATCTCGACAAGGACGCCGAGAAGGACAACGAGATCATCCTCGGCATCGATGACCAGGGGAATTACTTCCTCAACGGCCAGTCGATCGCCCTGCAGCAGCTCGAGCCCCAGCTCGTGGCGATCTACGCCGCGCGGTCCGAGGACAAGGTGATGTACTTCAAGGCCGACGTGAACGTGAAGTACGCCAAGATCCAGGAGGCCGTGGAGGTCGCGCGGCGGTCCGGGGTCCGGGTGCTCGCGGCGGTGACCGAGCAGAAGGGCGGCATGCTCGCCGCCGGCGAGGAGAACTGACCCATGGCGATGGCCGCTGGCTCGTCGGGAGGCCTCAACTCCGACATCAACGTCACGCCGATGATCGACGTGCTGCTGGTGCTGCTGATCATCTTCATGATCATCCAGCCCCTCAACCGTCAGACCATCCCGATCCAGGTGCCGCCCCCGCAGACCACCGCGGCCCCGGCGGGTCCGTCCAACCAGATCGTGCTCGAGATCCGGGATGACGGCAGCTACGCGATCAACGGGCAGCCGGTCCCCAAGGACCAGCTGGACGCGCAGATCCACTCGATCTACGACGCCCGTCCGGTCAAGCTGATGTTCGTGAAGCCTGGCCTCACCCGGGTGTACCAGGAGATCATCGAGGCGATGGACATCGCCCGGGGCGCCGGTGTGCAGGTGATCGGCTTCACTCCGGCCGACGTCGCGACGGAGGGCTGACGCACCGCCCCTCCCAGACCACTCCGCGCAGGGGCGTCCGTCGGGCGCCCCTGCGTCGTTCGCGCCTCATCGGTGTAGTTTTCGTCGTCACGACCGTCACTACCTGAAATGCGTGCACCCGTCGTCCCGACATTCCTCCCGGTCCGTCCCCGCCGCTCGTACGGCGGCGGGGCGTTGTCGGTGTTCCTGCACGGGCTCCTCATCTTCGCGATCGTCTCGCCCTGGCTCCGCCGCTACTACACGCTGAGCGACAACCCTTCCGGCCTCCCGGGGATGGGTGGGGGAGGCGGGAGCGGCGGCGAACAGTATATTGCCCTGGCGGCGCTCCGCCCCGCGGCGCGTCCCGCGCCCGCACCGGTGGAGACCCCGGTCCCGAAACCGGTGGTGCAGCCACCGGCGGAGGTCCCGACCGAGATCCCGCCCCCCGAGCCCAAGCCCGACACCATCCCCAGCACGCCCGCCACCACGGCGACGGAGGGAGCCACCGGTACCGCGGCGGCCACCGGTGGCGGCAGCGGCGGCGGGAGCGGCGGAGGTTCCGGCGGTGGACAGGGACCCGGCACAGGGAGCGGCGCGGGCCCCGGGACCGGGGGAAGCCTCCGCGGCCGGGCGCCCGAACCCCGGCAGCTGGTCCTCCCGCCGATGAACGGCACCCCCAGGGAGCTGCGCGGCAAGTCGGTGGTGGTCCGATTCTTCGTCAGCAGCGCCGGTGAGGTCGACCGGATCGAGACCGACCCGGAGCTCCCCTCGGGCCGCTTCCGCCAGACCTTCAACGAGCTGATGCTGGACTACAAGTTCCGCCCGGGGCGCGACTCCCTCGGTCTCCCGGTCAACAGCGTCACCAGCATGACCATCGCGCTCACCAACCAATGAACTGACCGTCGATGCGACAACTCTTCGCGCGCAAGCCCATCGCCGACCTGATCCCCGAGGCCAACAACTCCGGCCTCAAGCGCTCCCTCAACAAGTGGCACCTCACCGCCCTCGGCGTCGGCGCCACCATCGGCGCCGGGATCTTCGCCACGACGGGGACCGCCATCGTGGGTGACGCGCTCCGGCCCGGGGCGGGACCCGCGATCGTCCTCTCCTTCCTCGTCACGGCGGTCGCCTGCGGCTTCGCGGCGCTCTGCTACGCCGAGTTCGCGGCGATGGTGCCGATCGCCGGCTCCGCCTACACCTACAGCTACGCCGCCCTCGGCGAGCTGGTGGCGTGGATCATCGGCTGGGACCTGATCGTCGAGTACGCCGTCGGCAATATCGGCGTCGCGATCGGCTGGTCGGGCCACTTCCGTGAGCTGTTGAGCCACTTCGGCGTCGCCGTCCCCGCCTGGCTCGCCACCGACTACCGCTCGGCGTTCGACGCGGTGACCGCGGTCGCCAACGGTGCCACCGACGCCGGCACCGCGTACCTCGCCTCGGCGGTGGAACTGGCGCCCCGACTCGGCAGCATCCCGATCATCTTCAATCTCCCCGCCTTCCTGGTGGTGATGCTGATCACCGTGGTCCTCGTCATCGGGATCAAGGAGTCGGCGAACACCAACAACGCGATGGTGATCCTGAAGATCGGGCTCATCCTGTTCTTCATCGCGATCGGGGTGTTCCTGATCAAGCCGGAGAACTGGACCGCCCACGCGATCACCGAGGGGGGGAGCGGCTTCGCCCCCAACGGGTGGAAGGGGATCAGCGCGGGCGCCGCGATCATCTTCTTCAGCTACATCGGCTTCGACGCGGTGAGCACCGCCAGCGAGGAGGCGAAGGACCCCGCGAAGGACATGCCGTTCGGCATCATCGCGAGCCTGATCATCTGCACGGTGCTCTACGTGGTGCTCTCCGTCGTGATGACCGGGATGGCGCCCTGGACCCAGCTCGGCACCCCGGAGCCGATGATCACGGCGCTGCAGAACGCCGACGGTCCCCCGGGGCTCCTCACCTTCAGCCGGTTCATCATCGCGCTCGGCGCCGTCATCGCGATGGGGTCGGTGCTGCTCGTGTTCCAGCTCGGCCAGCCCCGGATCTTCTTCTCGATGGCCCGCGACGGCCTCCTCCCGCCGTTCATCGCCAAGATCCACCCCAAGTACCGCACCCCCTGGGTCGGCACCATCATCACCGGGCTCTTCGTCGGCGGGTTCGCGGCGGTCGCCAACATCGCCGAGGTGGTGGACCTCACCAACATCGGGACCCTCTTCGCCTTCGTGCTGGTCTCGCTGGGCGTGATCATCCTGCGCGTGAAGGAGCCGGATCGTCCCCGTCCCTTCCGCGTCTGGGGCGCCCCCTGGACCCCGCTCATCTCGATCGCGAGCTGCCTCTACCTGATGTTCCAGCTCCCGATGGTCACCTGGATCCGCTTCGGCCTCTGGCTCCTCCTCGGCCTCGTGGTCTACTTCCTGTACGGGATCCGGCACTCGAAGATGCGGGCTTCGCAGTAGACAGAGAACGGGCAACAGACGCTCAAGGGGCTCCGTGTTGAACGGGGCCCCTTGATGCGTGCAGACGGCTCGAGCGTCCGGGCGTCCGTTGTCCGTCTACTTCAACGACCGCGCCATCACCAGCGCCCCGATCCCCGCGTCGACCTCGGCATCCACCACCCCGACGCCGCGGGTCTCGCGGAGCTTGGTGATCACCGCCGGGCGGAGGAGGCCGTCGGCGGCGAGGAGGCCGCCCGCGAGTGCCACCGGATTCGGGCTCGGACCGGCGTGGGGCTGGAGCGCGGTCACCAGGAGTACCAGCTCACGGACGGCGTAGTCCACGATCCCCTGCGCCACCTGGTCGCCGAGTCCCGCCATTTCGATCACCCCGGGGGCGAGGGCCGCCACGTCGGCGGGGGTCGCGGTGGTCCCCCAGCTCACGAACTGGTCGAAGGAGTTCGCCTTGGCCGCCGCCATCACCCGGAGGGTGAGCTTGGTGGCGGGGCCGCGGCCGTCGTGCGCGCGGCTCACCGCCCCCATCGCGGCGCGGCCGATCCCGTACCCCGAGCCCTCATCTCCCATCTGCCACCCGTACCCGCCGGCGCGGTGGGTCTTCCCGGCGGGGTCGCGCGCGAGCGCGATGCTCCCGGTCCCGGCGTTCAGCACGATCCCCGGCTTGTTGGGGAAGGCGGCGACCAGGGCGATCTCGATGTCGGTGGTGACCTGGATGCGGTCGGCGATCTGCTCGTTCTTGAGCGCCGAGAGGAGCTCGTTCTTCTCGAGGTCGCGACCCGCGCCGGCGGCACCCACCACCAGCGCCTCGGCGGTGAGCTCGCCGGCGGCCGCGAGCGCCTTCCGGGCGACATCCGCGATGGTGTTGGCGGAGGTGAGCGCGCGACCGGGGCGCACCGCGGCGCCGGGGCCGCTCGCCTTGGCCAGCACTTCGGTGGCGGTCCCCACGACCGCGGTCGTGCGGGTGCCGCCGACGTTCACGCCGACATAGATGCCGTCCATCAGCTCGTCCGGGAGAGGGTGCGCGGAAAATAGCTCAAGAGGACGCCGCTGAGCAGGGCCAACCCCGTCCCGATGGGGACGTACCAGGGCCAGGCCAGCCGTCCCACCGGTGCGAGCCAGGCGAGCGGGGGCCACCCCGCCAGGAGCCGGGCGAAGATCACGACGAGCATGATCGCCGTGGTGAAGCCGATCGCGCCGATCACATCGCGACCGGCGGCCCGGGGCCAGCGTGCCGCCAGGATATAGGCGCCCAGCAGCCCGCCGTAGGTGACCGAGGCGATGGAGAGTGCCAGCACCACCACCGGGGTCTGGATCCCGGCGAAGAGGTGGAATCCGACCGCCACCAGCATCAGGGCGATCCCCCACGCGAACGCCACCCGGCGCCCGATCCCCAACAGCGCCACCGGGTCGGTCGTGCCGCGCCGGGGGGCGATCCAGTCGTGGGTCACGGCACTCGCCATCGCGTTGATGGAGGAGGCGAGGGTGCTCATCGCCGCCGCAAGGATCCCGGCGATGACGAGCCCCGAAAGCCCGGCCGGCAGGTGGTGCAGCACGAACGCGGGGAAGATGGTGTCGCTCCCTCCCTCGGCCGGCGCGAAGCCACCGGCCCAGAGCGCGGTCCCGAGGAAGAGGAAGAGGGCGAACTGCAGGATCACCACCACCCCGGACCCGATCAGGGCCCGCTGGGCGTCCCGGAGCGAGCGGGTCGCCAGGAGCCGCTGCACGATCAGGTGGTCGGTGCCGTGGGAGGCGGCGCTGAGCATCGCGCCGCCGATGACCCCGGCGACCAGCGTATACGGAGCGGTGAGGGAGAAGGTCGGGACGATCACGCCGAGCTTGTGGGCCTCCGCCGCCTTGTCGATCACCGCGCCCAAGCCGCCTGCCAGGTCCACCGCGATGAAGAGGGCCGCGACACCCCCCGCGACGTAGACCACCAGCTGGAGCACGTCGGTCCAGATCACGGCCTTGAGCCCGCCCGCCCAGGTGTACAGCAGGGTGATGCTCCCCATCACCAGGATCGAAAGGGGGATGTTCCATCCGGTCAGGAGCGCGAGCGGGATGGCGCCGGCGAACACCCGGACCCCGTCCCCGAGGAACCGGGTGACGAGGAAGACCGCCGAGGCGGCACGGCGGGTCTCGGGCCCGAAGCGGTGTTCCAGCCGGGCGTACGCGGTCTCCTGGGTGCCGCTGAAATAGCCGGGGAGGAGCCAGGCGGCGACGGCGATGCGCCCCACGAGGTAGCCGATGGGGAGCTGCAGGAAGGTCAGGTCCCCCCGGGCCCCGATCCCCGGAGTGGAGATGATCGTGAGCGCCGAGGTCTCGGTGGCGACGATGGAAAGCAGCACCGCCCAGGCGGGGAGTCCGCGGGCCCCGAGGAAGTAGTCACCGGCCGACTTCTGCGACCGCGCCGCCCAGAGGCCGATGGCGACGTTGGCGGCGAGGTACAAGGCGATCGCGACGAGATCGAGTGCGTGCAGGGCGGCTGTCCGGTGGGGAGGATGTCGAAAGGTAAGCGGTCAGCGGTGAGCGGTAAGCGGGGGCGTGGGGAGATCGCCCCGGAGTGGATGGCCCCGCCAACCTCGCGCGAAAACGCGGGAGCGCGAAGGTCCGCGAAATGTTCCTAGCTGTGGCTGCCTCCGAAGACGGTTGCACCGATCAACATTCTTTTGTGGCTGCAGGGCGAGTTCCGATCCTTTGATGTTGGGAGTTGCCCGGGTGTTGGGCCGGTCCCTCCTTGCGACCACAAGAATTCTCGAACTGTGCGACCCCGGACGGAGCCATCGGCGGATCGGAGCGTTTCGCGCAACTTCGCGTTCTCGCGTTTTCGCGCGAGGTTCACGGGGCCGTGCCTACGAAAAAGGGCCCCTACTTCAGGGCCCTCTTACCTCTCACGCAGTCGCAGTTCCCGCTTACGCCGTGAAGCTCGTCCCGCAGCCGCAGCCGCCGGTGGCGTTCGGGTTGCTGAAGCTGAACCCGCTCCCCTGCATCGAGGTCACGTAGTCGATCGACACGCCGTTCAGGTACTGCATCGAGAAGGCGTCGACGAAGACCCGCACCCCGTTGATCTCGAGCACCGCGTCGTCCTCGAGGGCGCGCTCTTCGATGTTGAGGCTGTACTTGAAGCCGCTGCAGCCGCCCGGCATCACGGCCACGCGGAGCCCGGCCGACTCCGCCGGCACCGACTCGGCGCTCATGAACTTCCGGACCTCGGTGACCGCATTGTCGGTCAGGGTCAGCTGGATCGCACCGGACTGGGTCTCAACGCTCATTGTCCTGCTCCTTCTTGGTCACGAGGGCCGGGGGCCGCTCGGGGATCATCGTTCTGGACCCTATCAACCTAGGAAGGACCGGGGTCCGAAGTCAATTCCAAAGCATGGCAGTCGGGATTGATGGGTCCTTCAGGGGACAAGCTGGCGATCTACTCCCCTGGGACCGGTCCCTTCGGGAAGAGTCCGCCTATCATGGCGCCGGTGACCCCGCCGATGAGGCCCCCGATCAGGAAGCCCCCGAATCCCGAGGCGACGCAGGCGCCGGTCGAGATCGTGGGATCCTCCGAGTCCATGCAGAGGCCATACCCTGCGTAGGCACCGAAGATCCCGAGGCCGAGCCCACCGACGAGCGCTCCGGTCTTCCAGTGGGTCTCGGGGAGGTTCACCTGCATGCCGGGAGCAGGTGGTGCCGACGGTGCGAAGACGGTGGACGCGCGGGGCGCGATCCGAGGGGCTTGGGCCGCCCCCGCGATGGGGAAGCCGAGCACCACGAACAAGATCCCTGCCAGCTTCACCGCTTTCCCTCCAGGCCTTCGACGACCCGGTCGGCCACCGTCCCCCGCACGCTCAATTCCCCCCACTTCGCATTCGCCCGGGTCGGGTGGACCCGGTTCCCGAGGACCACGATCACCAGGTCGCGCGTCGGGTCCATCCAGATCGAGGGGCCGGTGAACCCGGTGTGTCCGACGCTGGTGATCGAGAGGAAATGCCCCGCGGTCCCGTTCGGCGACGGCGTATCCCAACCGAGGGCCCGACTCGATCCCGGTACTACTTCCTGGCGCCTGGTGAACTCCATCGTGGTCGAGTCGACCTTCCAGGTGCGGAGGAATACCTCACCGAACTGCAGCAGGTCGACCGCGGTGCTGAAGAGCCCGGCGTGCCCCGAGACCCCGTCGAGGCGATGGGCGTTCTCGTCGTGCACCTCCCCCACCAGCATCCGCTTCCGCCAGGCGGTGTCGAGCTCGGTCGGCGCGATCCGTCCCTTGGTCGGCCCCTTGGGGAGGTACCCCGACGACGGCATCCCGAACGGCTCGGTCACCCGCTCGGCGAAGAGCTCGTCGAGTCGCTTCCCGTAGATCCCTTCGATCGCCTGGGTCATCACGATGATGCCCAGGTCGCTGTAGACCATTCGGACGCCGGGCAGGGTGTCGAGCGGGGTGGTGTCGGCGAGCGCCATCGCCGCGGCGCGGGAGTCGGCGAGCTGGTAGAGGGGGCGCCAGCCGGGGAGTCCGCTCGAGTGCGTGAGGAGGTGCCGCACCGTCACCGAATCCTTGTGGGGACCGGTGAAGGCGGGGACGTAACGCTGGATCGGCGCGTCGAGGTCGAGCTTCCCTTCGCGCACGGCGTCGATCGCCAGGGTCGTCAGCACCACGACCTTGGTGACCGAGGCCATGTCGTAGAGGGTGAGCGAGTCGGGGCGGGTCTTGTCGTCCTGGCCGAGCTGCCCTGCGCCGTAGTACCACCTCGTGCCGTGCGAGCTCACGGCGATGACGGCTCCGGGCGCGGCGCCCGATGCCAGCGCGGAGTCGAGGAACGCCGCGGCCCCCGCGAGCGGGGTCCCGGCAGCTTCGCTTGCGGTGTGCGGTGCCGGTATCGGCGCCGGGTTCCCGCCACACGCGCTGATCGCGCCCACGACAAGCGCCCACGCGCCGAGGCGCCCAAGCGCTCCTGAGCGTCCGAGCGTCTGAGCCTCTGTCATCTGCGTTCCAGCCCCGTCCCCACCCGCGCCCCCGGCGGGATCGAGATCGGGAGCTTCCCGGTGATCGGCGCCTTCCCGGCGAGTGCTTTCGCCACCGCCGCCTCCATCATCGCGTTCGGGGTCCAGGCGGCGAGGTAGCTCCCGATCGACGGGACCTGCGTGGCGATATAGGGGGAGCCCAAGGAGACGAGGATCGTGGGACGCGCCTTGGCCACGCTGTCGGCGAGCGCGGCCCACGCCTCGGGGAGGGCCAAGGTCCCGCGCCAGGCGGAGGTCCGTACCGAGGCGACGAAGAGCGGTGTCCCGTTCCGGGCGAGTGCCACGCGGGCGGAGTCGTAGCTTGCCGGGCCGCTCATCCCCCAGAGCTTGAAGACCGAGACGGTGATCCCCTGCGCGCGGAGCTCCAGGGCGAGGGCGTTCCCGACCGTGGTCGAGTTCTCGTCGCCGTAGGTGATCATCGTGACGCTCCGGCGCGCTCCCTTCCGGAGCGAATCGACGATCCCGGTCGAGTCCTTCACCAGCACGATGGCGCGCCGCATCAGGTCGGCGGCCTCGTTCCGGAATTCCTGACGCCCCACGGTCATCGGGATCGACTCGACGTCGACCGTGCGCCGCTGGAAGAGCCCCAGCTTCTCCTTGAGCGCCAGCACGCGGCGCACCGAGAGGTCGATCCGCTCGATGGTGATCCGCCCGTCGCGGTAGGCCCGCTCCAGTGAATCGAGCGTGGGGCGGGGGTCGGCGGGCTGCAGCAGGAGGTCGGCGCCGGCGATGAGCGCCTTCACCGCCGCGGACGCGCCGCCATCGGTCGAAACTCCCCCCATATTGAGCGCGTCGGTCACCACGATCCCCTTGAACGCGAGGGAGTCGCGGAGGATCCCGGTCACGATCCCGGGCGTGAGCGAGGCGGCCCGGGTCATCCCGCTGTCCACCCCCGGGAGCGCGATGTGCGCCGACATCACCGCCCCCACCCCGACCTTCACCGCGGCGCGGAACGGCACCAGCTCGATGGAGTCGAGCCGCGGCCACCCGAAAGGGATCACCGGGAGGGAAATGTGGCTGTCGGTGCCGGTATCGCCGTGGCCGGGGAAGTGCTTCACCGTGGCGATCATCCCGTGCTCCTGGATCCCGCGCACCGTGGCGGCGACCAGGGTACCCACCCGCGCGGGGTCCTCGCCGAAGCTCCGGGTGTTGATGATCGGGTTGGCCGGGTTGTTGTTGACGTCGGCCACCGGCGCGAAGGCGATGTGGACACCGACGGCCCGTCCCTCGAGGGCGGTGATCCGACCCACCTCATAGGCGTCCAGTTCCGTTCCACCCGCGGCGATGCCCATATTGGTAGGGAAGGGCGTCCCCCCGTTGAACCGGAACGAACTCCCCCCCTCGAGGTCGGCGGCGAAGAGGAGCGGCAACACGCTCCGGCGCTGCAGCCAGTTGAGCTTCACCGCGATGTCGGTCGGCGACCCGCCGGCGATGATGATCCCGCCGAGCTGCAGGGAGTCGATCCATCCGGAGGCGCGGGCGAACGCCGAGTCGTCGAAGGCGGCGTAGCTCCCCGGGACCCAGGGCATCACCAGCTGCGCGAGCTTCTGGCGGGGGGTCAGGGAACGGAGCAGGTCGTCGACGTCGGGGTGGCCGGCCCGCGCCTCGACGATCGCGGGGGGGAGCTCCACCGGCGGGATCTCGGGGACCGGACCGGTGACCGGCTGCGGGGCGAGACCACCGGCCGTCGGCGTGCACGCCGCGGCGAGAATGACCAACAGGGAGAGATGATGGCGCACGGACGCTCGGGGTTCTTGGTGGTGCTGGCGTTGGGGGCCGCGGCCTGCGGCGGTGGTTCGGCGCGTGGGGTGGAGCCGGAGCGGGCTGCACGTCCCGGGCTCGAGGTGCTCCTCGGCGACAGTGCGGGGCTCATCACCGGGAAGCGGGTGGGGCTGGTGACGAACCAGACCGGGGTCGACGCGACCGGGATGAGCGACGTCGATCGCCTGCGGAGCGCCGGGGTGCGGCTCGTGGCCCTCTTCAGCCCGGAACACGGCTTCCGCGGCACCGCCGATCCCGGCGAGGCGGTGGAGTCCACCACCGACTCCGCGACCGGCCTTCCAATCTACTCCCTGTATGGGCGGAATCGCTTCCCCTCCGACTCGGTCCTCCGAGGGCTCGACGTCCTCCTCGTCGACCTGCAGGACGCCGGCGCCCGATACTACACCTACCTCACCACCACGGTGAACGTGATGCGGGCCGCCGCCAAGGCCGAGCGCCAGGTCGTGGTGCTCGATCGCCCCAACCCGATCGGCGGGTTGGTGCAGGGGAACGTCCTCGATACCGCCTTCCGCACCGACGTCGGCCTCCTCGCGATGCCGATGCGCCACGGGATGACCTTGGGGGAGCAGGCGCTCCTCGCGAAGAACGACTTCGGTCTCGACGTCGACCTCCGCGTGGTCCCGGTCGCCAAGTGGCGGCGCACCACCCTCTTCGACCAGACCGGCCTCCCCTTCATCCCGCCGAGCCCCAACCTCCGCACCGTGGAGGCGCTGCTCCACTATCCCGGGACCTGCCTCTTCGAGGGGACTGCGCTCTCGGTGGGGCGGGGGAGCGACGCGCCCTTCGAGCAGGTCGGCGCGCCGTGGCTCGATACCACCGCGGTGCTCAAGCGGATGCGCGACGCCAGGCTCCCCGGGGTCGCCTTCCACGGCGTGGCGTTCATCCCCCAGCGCCCCGGCGACGGGAAGTTCGCGGACACCCTCGTGCGCGGGATCCGGCTCTCCGTCACCGACCGGGACGCCTATGACCCGACCGTGACGGCGGTGCACCTCCTGACGGCGATCCAGGCGATCCACCCCGACAAGATCGGGTACATCGTCCGTCACATCGACCGGCTGGCGGGGACCGACCGGCTCCGCCTGGCGCTCATCGCCGGGACCTCCGCCGAGGAGATCGTGAAGGGGTGGGACGCGGAGCGGGAGGCGTTCCTCGCGCGGCGAAGGGCGTTCCTGATCTACCCCGAGTAGGTGCAAGGGCGGCGCGGGAACCCCGAAACCCGTGATCGCTCACTTGCTGATCGCGGACCGGATGGAGTGGTCGGGAGCAAGGACCCAGGAAGCCCACGCACCCAGGAGCAGGGTGCGGAGCCTCCTGGGTTCCAGTACTTCCAGGGTTCCTGCTCACGCAGTTCTTCGATGATCCCGGGGGGCCTGCCACCCCGCCCCGATCCCCGGCCCGCGTCTACCCGCAAGTGCTTCATCCTGCTACATTTGGCGGCTCCCAAGGGCATCGAATCGCGGGGAGGACCTCCCGCTTTGCTGAGGTGATCCCGATCGTGAAGCTGGTCCCGAACTGGCTGGAAACCGGGTGGAAGGCACTGACGCGTCCGATCGCGGCCGCCTTCGTGCGCATGGGCCTCCGGCCCAACCACCTGACCACCCTCGGGCTCATCCTGATCGTCATCTCCGCCATCTTCTACGGCTCCGGTCACATCCGCCTCGGCGGGTTCTTCCTCCTGCTCAGCGGGTGGACGGACATGATCGACGGGGAGATGGCGCGGAAGGGGGGGATGGCGACCACCTTCGGCGCCTTCTACGACTCGACGCTCGACCGGATCGGCGATGGCCTGACCTACGTCGGGATCGGGGCGTTCTTCCTCCTCTATCCGGCCGACCTGGCCTGGCGGCAGGGAGTGGTCGTCCTCTGCATGGTGGCGATCGTGGCCTCGCTGACGGTGTCGTACACCCGGGCGCGGGCCGAGGGGCTGGGACTCGACGGCAAGGTGGGGATCGCCCAGCGGACCGAGCGGGTGCTCGGGATCGGCGCGATCACGATGTTCGGCGGGTATGGTTACCGGGGGATCGTCCTGTCCTCGGTGATCCTGATCCTGACCCTGCTCTCGCTGATCACCATCGGTCAGCGGATGATCTGGGTCCACAAGCAGACGAAGGGCGCCTGAGCGCCCATCACGCCGGACCGGCGCACCCTGCGCCGCGGCGATCCTGGTGAAAGGAAGCGGACACGTGGGTGAGAAGAAGACGGCGCGGGCCGTGAAGCCCGCCACGGGCAAGCTGGGTGTGCTGAGCGTCGGCCTCGGCGCGGTCGCGACCACCTTCATCGCGGGCGTCGAGCTCGCGCGGAAGGGGAAGGCGAAGCCGATCGGGAGCCTCACCCAGATGGCCACGATCCGGCTCGGCAAGCGGACCGAGGGCCGGGCGCCGCTGATCAAGGAGTTCGTCCCCCTCACCGAGCTGAAGGACATCGTCTTCGGTGCCTGGGACCCGGTGCCGGACAACGCCTATGAGGCGGCCCTCCACTGCGGCGTGCTGGACAAGCACGAGCACGTGGAGCCGATCGCCGACTTCCTCAAGGGCATCTCGCCGATGCCGGCCGCCTTCGAGCAGACCTACGTCAAGCGGCTCGAGGGGAAGAACGTCAAGAAGGAGAAGACCAAGAAGGCCACCGCCGAGGCGCTCCGGAAGGACATCCGGGACTTCAAGGCGAAGCACGGGTGCGAGCGGCTGGTGATGATCTGGTGCGCCTCGACCGAGATCTTCATCCAGGCGGGGCCGGCCCACCAGACCCTCGAGGCGTTCGAGAAGGCGATGGAGGCGAACGACCCGTCGATCGCCCCGTCGATGCTCTACGCCTACGCGGCGATCATGGAGGGGGTCCCCTTCGCGAACGGCGCCCCGAACCTCTCGGCCGACATCCCCTGCCTGGAGAAGCTCGCCGTCGACCGGGGCGTCTGCATCGGCGGCAAGGACTTCAAGACCGGCCAGACCATGCTCAAGACCGTCCTCGCCCCGATGTTCAAGGCGCGGATGCTCGGCGTCGCCGGCTGGTACAGCACCAACATCCTCGGCAACCGCGACGGCGAGGTGCTGGACGATCCCGAGAGCTTCAAGACCAAGGAAGAGTCCAAGCTCGGCGTGCTGGAGCACATCCTGCAGCCGGAGAAGCATGCCGACCTCTACGGCAACATGTACCACAAGGTGCGGATCAACTACTACCCGCCGCGTGGGGACAACAAGGAGGGGTGGGACAACATCGACATCTTCGGGTGGCTCGGCTACCCGATGCAGATCAAGGTCGACTTCCTCTGCCGTGACTCCATCCTGGCGGCACCGCTCTGCCTCGACCTGGTGCTCTTCTTCGACCTGGCGCAACGCGCGGGGATGAAGGGGATCCAGGAGTGGCTGAGCTTCTACTTCAAGAGCCCGCAGACGGCGCCCGGGCTCTACCCCGAGCACGATCTCTTCATCCAGCAGACCAAGCTCAAGAACACGCTCCGGTGGATGATGGGGGAGGACCAGATCACCCACCTCGGCATCGAGTACTACGAGGGGGAGTGATGCGATACTTCCACCGGACCTCCGTGGGCCCCGACGCCGTGTTGCAGGCGGCGACCGCCTTCTTCGGCACCCGCCTCACCCCGGTCGAGGAAGGGGCGCGCCGTCGCCGCTTCACCGGCGGGGTGGGGAAGCTCTCGGTCTCGGTCGAGGCGGAGGGGGGGCACTACACCCGGGTCACGGTCGAGACCGACCAGCCCGGGGAGAGCGAGCTCGACAAGCTCGGCAAGCGGTTCCTGACCACGGTTCACGCGAAGGCCGATGCGGCACACGTGGTCCGTGGCGCATACTGAACGTTCGCAGTTTTCCCATAACCTGACTGACCCTATGGCCCTGTTCGCGTCCTTCCGGCGCGCGCTCGTGAGCGCGACCGCCGCCCTCGTCCCGGCCCTCGTGCCGGCGCTGCTCGCCGCCCAGGAGCCCCACGCGGGCGGTGAGGCGAATCTCCGCCTCCCCGACCTCGGCTCGGTGCTCTTCCTCGGCGGCACCAGCGGCCGCACCCTGCTGATGGGCGGCCTCGTGGTCTGCGCCCTCGGGCTGGTCTTCGGGCTCTGGATCTACACCAAGCTCAAGAACCTCCCGGTGCACAAGTCGATGCTCGAGGTGTCGGAGCTGATCTACGCCACCTGCCGCACCTACCTCGAGACCCAGGGCCGCTTCCTCATCCAGCTCTGGCTCTTCATCGCGGCGATCATCGCCTTCTACTTCTACGGCCTGCAGGGGATGAGCGCCGGGCGCGTCTCCATCATCCTCGCGTTCAGCCTGATCGGCATGGCCGGCAGCTACCTGGTGGCCTGGTTCGGCATCCGGGTCAATACCTTCGCCAACAGCCGCACCGCCTTTGCGGCGCTCAAGGGGAAGCCGTATCCCTGCTACGACATCCCGCTCCAGGCCGGGATGAGCATCGGGATGCTGCTGATCTCGGTCGAGCTCCTGCTGATGCTCGGGATCCTGCTCTTCATCCCGGGCGAGTACGCGGGTGCGTGCTTCATCGGCTTCGCCATCGGTGAGTCGCTCGGTGCCGCGGCGCTCCGGATCGCCGGCGGCATCTTCACCAAGATCGCCGACATCGGCGCCGACCTGATGAAGATCGTCTTCAACATCAAGGAAGACGACGCCCGGAACCCCGGCGTGATCGCGGACTGCGTCGGCGACAACGCCGGCGACTCGGTCGGCCCCTCGGCGGACGGCTTCGAGACCTACGGCGTCACCGGCGTGGCGCTCATCAGCTTCATCCTGCTCGCCGTCACCGACCCGACGGTCCAGGTGCAGCTCCTCGTCTGGATCTTCGTGATGCGCATCGCGATGGTCATCGCGTCGGGTGCGTCGTACTTCATCAACGAAGCGTGGTCCAAGGGCCAGTACCTGGCCGCGGACAAGATGAACTTCGAGGCCCCGCTCACCCGGCTCGTGTGGCTCACCTCGATCGTGTCGGTCGCGATCACGTACCTCGTGAGCATGTACCTGATCCCGGACCTCGGGGGCGATACCACCCTCTGGTGGAAGCTCTCGACGATCATCACCTGCGGCACGCTCGCGGGCGCGATCATCCCGGAGTTCGTGAAGGTCTTCACCAGCACCGAGAGCCGCCACGTCCGCGAGGTGGTCACCTCCTCGCGCGAGGGCGGGCCGTCGCTCAACATCCTCTCGGGGCTCGTCGCCGGCAACTTCTCGTCCTACTGGCTCGGCCTCACCATCATGTTCCTGATGGGGATCGCCTACCTGGTGAGCGGCCAGATCCCGGCGGTGAACGCGATGGACCCGGCCGCCGGCGGGATGATGCTCGCCCCCGCGGTCTTCGCCTTCGGCCTGGTGGCCTTCGGCTTCCTCGGGATGGGTCCGGTCACCATCGCCGTGGACAGCTACGGCCCGGTGACCGACAATGCGCAGTCGGTCTATGAGCTCAGCACCATCGAGGCGGTCCCGGGGATCGCGGCCGAGCTCAAGAAGGACTTCGGCTTCGACGCCGACTTCGAGAAGGCCAAGCACCACCTCGAGGAGAATGACGGGGCCGGCAACACCTTCAAGGCCACTGCCAAGCCGGTGCTCATCGGCACCGCCGTCGTCGGCGCCACCACGATGATCTTCGCGATCATCATGGTGCTGACCCACGGCCTGACGATCAACCTCGACAAGCTCTCCCTGATGCACCCCCCGTTCCTGCTCGGCCTCATCGCCGGCGGGTCGGTGATCTACTGGTTCACCGGGGCCAGCACGCAGGCGGTCACCACTGGCGCCTACCGCGCGGTGGAGTTCA
>Ga0315910_10002414_pt1 | contig 16426 bp, 10 predicted proteins | sample EdamamesoilMG_FD_204470 | JGI IMG/M metagenome (GOLD analysis project Ga0315910, IMG submission 204470) | Garden soil microbial communities collected in Santa Monica, California, United States - Edamame soil | ecosystem: Environmental > Terrestrial > Soil > Garden | place: USA: California... | reverse complement strand
CAAGCCGCGACGCTTCCGGAGCCGCTCCGGGCGGGGTCCTACGCCCGACTCAGTGTCATCGATGAAGGTCACGGAATGGACGGGGAGACGGTGGAACGCATCTTCGAGCCCCACTTCACCACCAAGCCTTCCGGTCACGGTATCGGTTTGGCGACCATGCTGGGTACTCTCAAAGAACACCACGGTGGGATTCGGGTGTCCTCGCAGCCCGGTAGGGGTACTCGCATGGACGTCTACCTGCCGCTCGTGGCAGACGCGGCGACGGTCTCCGAGCAAGCAGCCCCCTCATCGAAAAGCCTCTCGCGCGCGACCGTCCTCGTCGTTGATGATGAGGCGCCGATTCGACTGCTCGTCAGGCGTATTCTCGAGCGCAGCGGAGCCGTTGTGCTCACGGCTGCATCGGGAGCGGAAGGGCTCGAGCTATGCCAGAAGCACGCTGTGGATGCGGTGATCGTCGACTCATGCTTGCCTGGAGAAGACGGCGCCGATGTCGCTCGTCAGCTCAGCAGGCTGAATCCTGAGCTCCCGTTGCTGGTGTCGAGCGGCTATCTGGAATCCCAGACGAGTATGCCGGGGCGCTTTCTGCCCAAGCCTTACACTGCCCAGCAGCTCGTCGACGCTGTGCTGGCCGTGCTACGCTAGCCGGGCAGCGTCGACGCTGCCCGCCGCGCAGCTCGATGGTCCTCGAGCTGCGGAGCGGCTGGCACCGCTCGGCACCGTCCTCGACGCGCGGTCGCGTGCGCTTACTCTGGAAGCGGCCCGAGCAGCTCGATCGAGTACTTGCGCGCAAGGGCATCGAGGCGCGGAAAGTCCGGAGCGACTCGCGGCGGCGTCGTGAGTCGCGGCGCGGCAATTCCGTACTCGCGCGTAAAGTCGACGAAGCCCGTGGCGGCGCTCAGGACCAGCAATCGCACCGCTCTGTCTATTATCGGCGTGACGTGGTGCAAAAACAGACCAGCGGAACGCAGACCAGGCGAGCACAGGCCCGTCCGGCGCACACCCAGCTCGAGTGGGATGACCTGCGCATCGCCCTCGCCATCGCTCGTGCCGGCACGTTGCGCGGCGCCGCGCGAGGGCTTGGGGTCAGTCATTCCACCGTGCTGCGTCGACTGTCGCAGCTCGAGGCTCGGGCGGGCGCGCGCCTCTTCGAACGCACTCCAGACCGCTACGAGCCAACGAGTGCTGGTCAGGATGTGTTCGACACCGCAGCGGAGCTCGAAGAAATCGTCGTAGCGCTCGAGCGCCGCATCGAGGGCCTCGACCTGCGGCTTGCGGGGCCATTACGCGTCACTTTGCCCGACGCGCTCTTGCCCTCGCTCCTGCCTATCTTCAAACGCTTCGGCGAAACCTACCCCGAGATCGACATCACGCTCAGCGTGGGGGCCACCTACCTGGATCTCGCGCAACGCGAAGCCGATCTGGCGCTTCGAATTGCGACCGAGCCGCCCCCGGAGCTCGTGGGTCGGCGCCTCGCGCACGTCGCCTGCGGCATCTACGGGAGCTCGCACTACGCTGGCTTCGCTGGCGGAAGAACGATGCGGCACCTGGCGAAGCTCGACTGGGTAGGCTGGCCGACGTCAGACACGACCGCCTTCGCTAGCTGGATGCTGGAGCACGTGCCCCAGGCGCGCATCGCGCTGCGCGTGGAAAGCATGTGGGCCGCCTGCGAAGCAGTCGCTGCCGGCCTGGGTGTCGCGCTGCTCCCGTGTGTGGTGGGCGACGCGCGACCCGAGTGGACGAGGCTCAGGCTGTGCCCCGAGATCGGCGCGCCGCTCTGGATCCTCACACATCGCGACTTGCGGACGACGGCGAAGGTTCGCACCTTGCGCGCGGCGCTGAGCGAAGCGATCGAGTCCGAGCGTGCGCTCTACGAAGGGAGGCGGCGGGAGTGAGCTGGCAATGGGAAGAAAGTTCACGCTGAGGCTTCGTCGAAGTCGGCTAGCTTCGAGGAGACATCAGTGCGCCGCTCAATCGCCTGCATCCGCGCCGCGAGTGGTGGGAACAGCGCCTCTGCGGCTGGCCCTGTGGCCGCTGCGGAGAAGGCCTTCAAGCTGACCCACGCTAGGCTCGAGCCAAGCTCGAACAACTCCTGATCTTCCAGCCGCAGGGCAGCCTCGCAGGCAAGCTCGCAGACGATGACCAGTACCACGGGGTTGCCGTTCCATTCCCAGGTGGTCCCGGTCTCGGCATCGTATTCGACGAGTCTGGTTCCGCCCGTCTGTTGGGTCCGGACCATCCGGAGCACGCGTACGACGTCTGCTCGCCTGAGTGGACCACGACTCAGTTCTTGGTCTGCGAACGCGGCGAATCGCATGCGCGCGTGCAGCGCATCCATCGAAGAGTTCGTCGGTGCACCGATGACGCCGACGAAGAGATGGAATAGAAGTGGGTCCGACTCGGTGAAACCAAGAACACTGCCGGTCGCCTCGAAGAACGCGGACAGGTAGCGCACGGTCATCTCACTTCCCGAGTAGTGCCTTCCACCAGCTCGACAGCGCAGTGACCGCCTCTGCACCGACCGTGGTAGTCCGCTCGTCCGTCGTTTCCGTTTCTGTGAAAGAACCGTCCTTGGCAAGGTGCTTGATCCTGGTCGTTGTCGCTCGTTTCTCCTTGGGGACATGCGCCAGGACCACTGCGAGCCCCGCGAGCACCAGTGTTCCCGAGAGGAGGCCAAAGTCACGCTCGTGCTGCTCGCTCGCTTCGAGCGCGGACTGAACCGACTTTTCGAAACCAAGATCAGCGGCGAGCAAAAGTAGACTTCGAGCCCCCGCCGCCGCCTGTTCTTCGCTGAGCTTCGCGCCAACCAAGCCATCATGCAGATCGCCAACGGTATCGCGGTTGGTCCGGACGAGAGCATCGAAGCTCGCAGTATCGAGTGCGACATCGAGCTCTGCCTCGAGCTCTGCTTCGAGCAAGGTGGCCATGCTCTCGGCGGCATCGAGCGCCTGTTTGTCGGAAAGCTGAGCGATGCGATCGATCATGGTGTCGGACATGGCTGTTACCTCGTTTGGGCGTTCGTCTCGGGGAGGGGGTTGATGTTGGCGCCGGTGTGTTGAAACACACCCCACAAGAACTCACTTGGGTAAGTGTCGCTGAGCGCTCGGCGAGCCGCCAGCACGGCGTGCGCCACGGAGGCGCCATGCAACAGCTCCGTGTAGAAGCGCTCGGCGAAGGGCTCCACGGTCTTCGAGAGCACGGTCCAGGCCCCGGCGATTAGATCCGTGGCGCCCCCCGCGAAGAACGCACGCGTGAGCCCGATCAGGTCGTCGCCGGGGAACGACGCGTTCCGCGACGACACGCAACTCGCCAGAAAGGTGAGCTTTGCGACGTTGCCTTGGCGATAGATGGCCTGTGGGTGGACGAGGTGCTCCCGCACTGCGGCGTCGAACCCGATGCGCGGGGGCGGCGGAGGCAGCCGGCCGTCGCGCGCGAGCAGTAGCCCCATTTCGTACGACTCTGGATCGAACATGCCGTGAGAGGCGAGGTGCATGACTCGGTACGGGGGCGTCGCCGCGATCGCCCCGAGATGAGTGGCCTCGGGCGTCAAGTGTACGACGTTCTCTTTCAACCCCGACGCGAGCAGTATGGCGATCCGTTGGCTTTCGCCGAACTGCGAAAGTTCGTCGGCTGGGCAGGTCGTGGCTGCCAGAGCCCCGCCCGCGAGGCCCGAGTTGTGGCGAGCTGCCAGCCAGTTGACCAGGCTAGGGTTGACGAAGATTGGCGCCATGAGTCCAATGGGTTGGGCCCCTGGGGTCAGCGGCAGTGTGTGCAACGGCACGCCGTGCAACACCCCGTGCGGTACGACGCACACGACTCGCTCCTGCTCCACGTAGGGTGCCAATGGTCGCACCAGTTTCGTCCCTTCGGTCAGCAGTCGCTCCTGGAATCGGCTCCACGGCAAGCTGCCGCGCGTGCGGCGATGCTTGACTAGCGCGGCGAGATGCTCATCCACCATCTCGGCGACCTGCGCGGAAGTTAGGTCGAGGCTCAGCATGCGTGGCGCCAGGCCAGCTTCGATGACGATCAGATGGATCCGGCTCCGCGCCACCACGTAGACGGCGAACACGGGGCCTGCGGAGTCGTTCTCGAGCTCCAGCATCAGGCGTCGATAGTTGAACTGGCGCGGTTCGGGCAACCAGCGGTTGTACGTGAAGCCACGGCTTTCCTCGACCTGCCCGAGCAGCCGCGCCAGGGTTCGCGGCGTGCTTTCTTCGAGCAGCGCGTCGAGAACGGCGTCCGCGTGTCCCGAGCGACTGGCGAACCGCCGCAGGTCACGCAGATGTTCGTCTACTTGCTCGCGGGTGGCGCTCAGCACCTCTTCCACAGTTGGCGATGGCCCAGCGGCGTCAGCTTGCGGGTCGTCGCCGGGGGACGGCGCCTCGTGACTCGCAAGGGCTAGCGTCTGTCGGGCTCGCTCGATGAGTGAGTTGAAGCCGATGGACTCGGCGAGTACCAGGCAACGCTGGGCCGCGCGTCTGGAAGCAGCGGCATCCCGCCCTAGCTGGAGTCGGGCCAGATTCTGGTACGCTTCGCCGAGGTAACGCCTGCGCAGTTCGTGGTCGTCCCCGCCAACCAACAGCGCCATCGCTTCGTCGAGATAGCGCAGCGCGAGCTGTATCCAATCCCGCTCGGGTTCAGCGTCGTGGAGCACGTGTTGACACCCGATGAGGAGCGCAGAAAGGTCGGTGAGCGTGCCCGCAGCGGCCAGCTCGTCGCCAAGCTGGCTGCGCAAGGTGGCTGCCCGCTGGAATGCCGCGATAGCAGCAAGTATCCCCGCGGTCCCGCGCATGCCTTGTCGAAGCATCAGGCCAATCGCGTGATTGACAGTGGCTTCCAGACTCGCGTCCCCCAGCCAAACCGCACCCAGCCGAAGGTGCTGCTGGAGCGTGAGCAACCCGAGAGACGGTTGAGAGCGGAATGTGACAGCGGCAGCCAAGTGCACGGCCATCAAGAAGTCCGCCGTGCATGCATACCGCCCCGCCACGCGCAGCGTTGGGCCTAGCAGTGCGCGCAGCTGTAGCGTGTGACCCGCAGCTTCCGCACGCTCCACCGCCGCCCGCAGAAACATCACCGCTGCAGCGCCCGCTCCGCCCGTTCTGCGGGTCGCTGCGGCGAGGTGGCCCGGTGTAAGGGTTGCCAAGCACTGCCTCGCGATTTCGAGCTCAGGGTGTTGCCCGGGCACAGCCAGGTTGGCGAGCAGATCGTGGACGCGACTGGCCTGATACTCGTGCAGGGCCACGAGGCCGTCGATGGCTTCGAGCACGTCCCTGACGACGGGATCGCCGAAGGGAGACGACGCGAACACCGGGCCGGCGACAGCTTCGCGCGCCTCTGGGTCGCTTTCGGGTTCGAGGTCAGCCCCGATGAATCGCGTCGGTTGCACCAGGTTTCCTCGGACGAACAAGATCACCTCCAGCAACCCAGAGTGTCCAAGGGGCAGACGCGGGTCGAGTGCACGCAGCGCCGCGGCGGCCCAACCCCGGTGCCAGTCGAGATCGCCGAGCCAGCGACCAAGCATGGCATCGGTTCGCCTGGCAGCGTCCTCGGGAGCTTCCAATCCGGTCAATCTCCAGAGCTCGCTTGCCGGGCACTCAGGGTGGTTCCGAAGTGCGTGGTCGATGACGGCGCCGGGGCCGCGCCCCAGTACGGCTTCGGGAACTGGTGTGCTTTCCGTCGGGAGTGCCCACTCACAGAGTTTCCGCAGGGTATCGATCGGAACGTCGGAGATCACGTGGTGGCGCACCCACTCCGTGCGATCGAAGCGCAGGTCGGGGCGCTTGCCCTTCACGGCAAGCCACGTCGCGCGCAGCACCCGCTCGAACGCACGCAAGTCGGCGCCTTCCTTCAGCTCTTCGAGAAGCAGCGAGGCTTGGTCGAGGTCCCAAGTGACGTCGGTTTGCTCTTCCGAGTACAAGAGATCGGATGCCGCGCGGTCGAGGATGGCCGCCGCCAGCAGGGGTCGCTCGCCCTGGCGTGGCTCGAAATGGCCGTTGGCCATGGATGCTCGAGTGCTCAGGCGCTGTGAAAGGGTGATCAAGAGCGTGTCCGCTTCGCGCGCTCGCGCGTACTGACCGAGCGCGCGGTGTGCGAGGCTCAGCGTGCGTGTTGCATCCGCCAGCGCCCCTTCGCTAAAGCGCAGGCTGATGTCCTTGGCGACCCGACCCGTAACTTGCTGGCCGTTCGAGAACTCGACGACTTCGTCGTCTCTGAAGTTTCGAGACTCGAGCACGCGGTGCAACACCGCGAGCACATCCTCGACCGACATTTGGGCAAGTCTGAGTGCCGATCGGTACTCTCCCCGCTCGAGCGCCATGGCAGCTTGTGCCTCCAAGAACTCGTGCCGCAGCATCGGCAGGGGGCCGCCCGGTTGGGCGTCGGACCAGACCGCTTGGATCACGCTCTCTTGCAAACGCAGAACTGTGCTCCGCCGGATCTGGAGGTCCTCCAGGACTTGCTGGCGTCGACCCGGTGGCAATGGAACCTGCAAATGTTGGGTGGTGAAGAGGGCTCGCTCGATCAGTTGCTCGGCAGCGCGCGCCAACGAAATATCGGTCGTCGCGCGGAACTCCGCGATCAAAGCATCGACCAGGCCGGTGACCGCTGGCACCTCCGGGAGCAATGCTCCGCGGCAAAGCGAAGCGAGGTAGGAATCCCGAGCAATCACTCGAGCGCGCGCGGCTAGGCCGGTGACCGTTTCCCATTTTCCCTCTGCGGCCGCGTGTGCGGCCTCGCCCATGACCCTAGCAAACGCGGCCTGGTCGCCCAACTCCGGCGGGGGAGCCAGGTCCGTCGGCAGAATGAGCGTTCGCACCAGCATGGCAAGCGCTGCCGTCAACCCTTCCGACGCGGTGCTGTGGCTCTCGTGACGCGCCTCGATGTCGAGATGATTGCCTCGCACCAGGACGACCTGAGTTTTCGCGCGCTCTGTGAGCGCGGGCAGGTTGGTGAAGAGGGCGATTCTGCTGCCGTTTTGATAGGGGTGAGCCTCGACGTGGGGCTCGAACAGCTGCTGCACGGCGGAGGCGCGCCAGTCAGCGTCGGAAGCGCCTCGGTGGCACGTGGGGCGCGCGCGGACGCTGATGCGCTCTTCGAGTCGTTCCGGCAGCGCGAAGGCTACCGCGATGAGGTGCGAGCGCGCGCTCACGTATGCCCAGCCGAGCGGCAGTGCAAACGTGTATTGTCCTAACGGATCTGCGAAGGCAGTCATCTGGCGACACCAAGCACCGTGAGCGGACCGCGGCGCAACCACCGGCCACCTGCCAAGGGTACGCGGCGCCCCAATCTCCGTCAACGAGCGAGACTTCGATCCATCGAGCGCTGAGTCGCCGAAGCGTCGTCCACGTGCATGGTGCACGGGTCGCATGTCGTAGCGCGGTGTCAAGTTTCCTTGACTGGTAGCGCTTTTCCCGAGCCGGACCGATCTCAGTACCGCACGTCTGCGGTGCGCTCCGCTGCGCGCGCTATGAGTAGAACTCGAGTCAGCGTCGGGACCTCGGTGCTCTTTGCGGGCTGGGCGGCGAGATGAAAATCGTTAGCTTGAAATGAGCCTTCTAGCTTTGCTCCGTTTCTGACACGTGTGATACCGGTGTGAGCGGCATGAACGGCACGGCCGCGTCGACCACCCGCGTAGCGAGGGGCGCTGGAGTCCAGTCTGCCGCCCCCAGCGCGGGGTTCGGGCTCGTCGGGCCTATCCTGGGATCCTGGGTGAGCGGCCCGGCGTGTGCGAGTAATTCATGATGCCCTTGATGACGATTGCATGACGTGTTCGTCACCCGCTGTCGCCTAGCATTACACGACCTTCATGTGACAAATGTCTTAGGACCGACACTTGGGGTGGCGCTGGGTGACAGTCTCGCTACGCTGATGGGTTCTAGTGTCTAGCGTTGTTAGGGCCACGGGCAAACAGATGGCACGTTGGACCGGTGCGGCGAAGCTTGGGCTCGGCGCGCTCGGCGTCTACGTTTCGTCGCGGCTCGTTCACCGATTTGCCAAGCTGAGCGTGCTCGGCGCGGCCGTGGGGGCGCTGTGTTTCCACCGCGAGCTTGCGCTCCTGTTGGTGGGGAGCGATCGGGCGACGGGTGCGGCGCTCGGCGCGCTCTACGGCGCTGCGCCCGCGAAGCCTCCGCCGTCGCGAGAGGTCGTCGAGCTGGCAGTGCTGCCCGGCGAGCCCCGAGTGGTCAGCGAACCGCTGCTCGGCTTTGCCATCGATACGTCGCAGGTGGTCGGGGGGCGCTGGTGGTCGCGCGATGCGAGGGTGGAGGTGGGCCGAGGGGCGCAGACGACGGAGCCTTTCGACTTCGGGCGGCCTGAGCTCAGGCGGCTGGCGCGCACGCTCGCGCCGGTGCGGCTGCGCATCGGTGGTACGGAGGCGGACCACGTGTTTTACAGCGAGCAGCCGCTCGGGGCGGGGGAGCTGCCGGAGGGCTACGAATATGCGTTCACGCGGGCGCACTGGAACGGCGTGGCCGATTTCGTGCGCGACGTGGGCTATTCCCTGATGGTCACCGTCAACGCCGGGCCCGGGCCGCGCGATGCGGAGGGCGTGTGGCACGACGACAACGCGCGCCGCCTGCTCGACTTCGCCCGTGCGAACACGGTCCCAGACACTGTCTGGGAGCTCGGTAACGAGGTGAACGGCTACTGGTTCATCCACGGCTGGTCCCACCGCGTGAGCGGTGCGGCGTACGCGGAGGATTTCCGGCGCTTCAGCGCGCTGGTTCGCGCTGAGTTTCCGGGCGCGCGCGTGGCGGGCCCCGCTGGGTTCTTGTGGCCGGTGATGGGCGAGCCCTTCGGCAGCAAGCTCGGGGTGTTCGAGGGCTATCTGAAGGCCGCCGGCAGCGACGCCGACATCGTGACTTGGCACTACTACCCGCAGCAGTCGCGGCGCTGCCCGCTGGCGACGCGCAGGGCGGGGCCCGAGACGTTGCTCCACCCGGGGTTCCTCGACGAAACGGAGCGGCATGCGCGCGAGCTCGAGGGTTTGGTTCAGAAGTATGCACCGCAGGCGGAGCTGTGGTTGGGCGAGACCGGCAACGCGCAGTGCGGCGGCGAACCCGGTGTGTCCGATCGGTTTGCGAGCTCCCTCTGGTACCTCGATCAACTCGGGGCGCTCGGGCGCCGCGGGCAGCCCATGATCCGGCAAACGCTCGTGGGGTCCCACTACGGGCTGCTCGATCCCGACACGCTCGAGCCGCGGCCCGACTACTGGGCCGCCTTGCTCGCGCGCCGACTCGTGAGCGGTCGCATGCTGAGGCTCGGGCAGACCGGGTCCAATCCGTACCTGCGGAGTTACGCTGCCTGCGCGCCGCCGGGCGTGGGTCACCCTCGTGGGGCCGTGACCTACTGGTTCGTGAACTTGAGTACGAGCGAGCCCGGGCGCTTCCGTTTCGAGCAGCGTGCCGATGCGGAGTGGTACCGCGTCACCGCCGCGAGCCTGGCCGCGAGCGAGCTGCGCTTGAACGGGAAGCTATTGCGCAGCGAGGGCGGCGAGCTGCCTGCGCTGTCAGGCATGCGAGAAGCCGCAAGCGCGACCGTCAGCCAGATCGCACCCATGTCGTATGCGTTTGCGGTCGTCGACGCCGACGCGCCAGGGTGTCGCTAGCGAATGCCCTGAAACAGGTCGCTACCCCGAGCTTCTGCCGCCACTGGTCGGAGCTCGGCGCGCGTTTGCTCGACCGCAGCTTGCGACTCTTTCGCCGACTGTTCCTTGGTGGACTGTTCCTTGGCCGGCTGTTCCTTGGCCAGCTGTGGCTCGCGGGCTTCGGCCTTGGCCTTGGGCTTCCGGGGCCGCTCGACGCGGGTGGTGTTGGGCCTGCGGGCTTCAGCGGCGGCTTCGGCAGCATCCGCGGCTACCGGGGCGGGGTTCTCGCGTGCGGCCCTCAGCGCGGCGATTTCGCGCACGAGGTCGCGCTGTAGGCTCAGTTCTTCGGCGCGTGAGTGGCCAGCGGCAGCTGCGGGGTCGGGCGCGCTGGCAAACTTGACGGCCACGAGCGCGATGACGACGCCCGCGGCGACGCCGAGGCCGGCGAGCAGTGCGCTCGGCAAAGCGGGTTCGCGGCGCTCGACGCGCGGTGGGGGGGGCGGCAGAACCGGGAGCGGCGGCGGTTGTGGTCGCGTACTCGGCGTGCCTCCCATGCTGGGGCTAGTCGGCGGTGGCGTTGGTGCCGGGCCCACGTGAACCATGGCGAGCTGGGCCAGCGATTGACGCGAGGTTCTGCCCAAGGTGCGGATGACGCGATTGGCCGAGCTCCTGGCGTCGGGCAACGCGAATGGCTGCAGCGCAGCAGCGAATTCGCCCAACGTTGGGTAGCGCGCGGCAAGATCTTTCTCGAGGCAGCGCAGCACCACCGTTTCGAGGCCGGTAGGCACGTCCGAGCGGAGCGCGCGCACCGGGGTCGGGGGATCGGCGGCGATCATCGCGAGCAGGCTCGGTGCGCTGTCGGCTTGGTACAAAGACGCTCCGGTCAAGAGTTCGTGGAGCATGCAACCGAGGGCCCAGATGTCCGTGCGGCCGTCGACGTCCTTGCCACGCACCTGTTCGGGCGCGGCGCACTGCAGCGTATCGTCGAAGAGGTTGGTTTCGAGGCTCGCGCCGATCGAGTCGCGCACGCTCTGGGGCGCGAGCGGATCGGTCCTGAGTGCGTCTGCGATGCCGAAGTCACTCACCTTGATGCAGGGCGTGCCGTCGGGTTGCTGTGTCAGGTAAATCCGCGACAGGCTGAGGTTTTTGTGTACGAGGCGGTTCAGGTGCGCCTCGGCGAGCGACTCGCAGATTTGCAAGATGTAGTCGACCGCATCGGTGACGCTGAGGGCGCCGCGCATGCTGAGAACTTCGCGCAGGGGGGCGCCGGAGAGAAACTCCGAGATCGCGTACGGGGCGCCCGAGTCGAGCCTGCCCGCGTCGACCATGCGCGCGGTGTGCTCGCTGTGGAGCGCCTGTGCCGCGCGCGCGCCGCGCAGAAAGCGGGCGACCACATCCGGAAACACGCAGTGTTCCGGGGGTACCATCTTGAGCAGGTAGCGCCGGCCGAGCTCGACATGACGCACGATCGCGACGCTGGCGAGACCGTCGCGGCCGAGCAAGCGGTCCACGAAGTACTTTTGCGCGACGACCTCGCCTTCGCACAGGCGTTGTAGCTGAGGCATCCCGCTCAGCGGGATGCCGCTCAGCGGGATGCCGTTCACCGGGATGCCGTTCGAGCGCGCGCCCGAGGGTGTCCCGCCGGAGCGTGTGTGCGGCGCTGAGGGGGCTGCGTAGTCGGGGTACTCCAGGCTGTGTGGATCGAAATGCTCTGGGTCCATCCGGGCCGTATACCAAACGCAGGAAGCGCACACGTGACAAGCTCGCGTGCGTCGCCGATCGGTACGGAGACGTTCGTGTGACGCTCGGGCGACGTTGTTCGGAAAGGGAGGCGGGTCAGGCGCTGTTCCGCGCGCTCAAGCGCGGGCTTTTCCAGAAGAACTCGGCGCCACTCCGGGTGGCTTCGGTGTTGTGCCGGGCCAGGCACGCGCGCAGGGCTTTCACCGCGGGAACAAGCGCCTCGGCAGCGGGTGCCTGGGGAGCGGTCGCGGCGTCTTCGAGCGACAACAGGTAGCCTTCGAGGCTTCTGAGCCAAGCGCTGACGGTGGGTATAGGCACGACGCGCAGGCTCGTCGAGAGCTCGCCAGGCAGCATCGAGAACGCGCCGCCCGGGGCAACGATGAGCTCGAGCGCTCGACTTGGGGGCGCGGCGTCGCTGAGCTCAGCGAGCGACGCAACGAGCCGGGCGAGGCGCAACTCTTGAGTGCGTCCGTCGCCGCCCGATGCGGACTCCGAGGTGTCGAACGCGCGGTACAAGCTGCTCGGGTCATTTCGAGCGCGAGCCAGCCGCAGGGGATCCAAAGCTCGTGCAGTCGCGAGCTGCGGGCCGCACGTTTCACGTTCGGCGTCGACCACGACCACGGCGCCCACGATGGGCGACGCGAGGTAGACTGCACCAAGTTCGGGCAGCTCGGGGGGAGAGAGCCCGGGGTCGGTCTCCGCAACCGCGTCGAGCACTGCGAGCCGGCGGCTCTTCAGCACACGGCGCGCCTGGTGTTCGGTGACGCCGGCCACTTTCGCCAGCCGCCGAATGCTCCAGTCCAAAGCGTCGGCGGGCACCGCTTCGGTCACCAGCCGTACGATCGCCTGTTTGCGCTGTTCGGTGAGCTTCAGGGGCTGTCCCGGACGCGGCAAGTCGTACAAGCCCTGGATACCGCGTTCCGCGTAACGCCGGCGCCACTTGTAAACCGTGGGAGGCACCAGCGAAAGCTCGCTCGCAATCTGTTCGACGCTGAGGCCACGTTCGCTGAGGAGCACGATCTGGGCGCGGGCAGCCATGCGTTTGCTGCCGGTCTGGCTCAGGAGCACGAGCTTCGAGTGATCTTCGGGCCCGACAGGGAGGTAGACTCGGCTCATGGTTGGCTCCTTCATGATTGAGTCCAGCACGTGCGTCCCCCCGGCGTTGTGTCTGGCTACTCTCGAAAGACCAAGACGTTGTCGAAGCGCACCTCGACCGCCGCGTCCGCTGCTGCCTTGATCGCGACCAGTCGCACTCGTGTCGAGCGCGCGAACTCTGGTGCGACCCCGCCGGTGTGCAGCACGCGCCAGCCGTCGGCGCTCGCCTGCACGGCGGAGTTCATGACGCTGAGCGGGCTGCCCGAGCAGTCGCTGGAGCCATAGAACAGCGCCGAGATCGCCGAACCCGCGCCGTCGGAAGCTTCTGGGACGAAGCTCTCGGCGAGGAAGCGATAGCTCGCGTTTCCCTGGACCGGGATGCACTGGAAGCTCCCTGCCATGGTGAGCTGGTCGGGAGCGCCCGCACCGTCGTGGGTCACGACGAGCGCCCCCGACGAATGCTCGGGATCCGCGCTGGGGGCAGCGACAGCTTGCCAACGGATCGCGGCGCGGGTTTCTGCTTCCCAGTCTTCGGTATCCGCGTCGAAGGTGGCATTGCCGACCAAGGTCTCGTCACAGTCGAGGACCTCGTTTTGGTTCAGGTCGGGGCATTCGCTGGCGGGTAGGGTCCCGGTGGTCGCGCTCGTGCTCGCGCCGCCAGCGTCGCTCGACGTTCCACTCGTGTCCGAGGCGGAGGTCTGGTTCGCGGCCGAAGCGCCACCGCTCCCCGAGCTGGTCAGCGTTTCGTCGCCTCCTGCCCCTGCATCACCGCCCGGCTCCGCCGGATGCAGCGTTCGATCGTCGTCGAGCGCGCAGCCAGGGAGTACCAGGACCAGCAGCGCCGCCAGGACCGTGCGGGCGCGGGCCTCAAAAGCTGCCATAGGCGACCCCGCCCACCGAATCGGTTCCGATCACGGGCTCCAAGCGGAGGTTCGGGAGCGTCGACTCGCTCGGGCGCTTAGGACGGATGATGTAGTAGATGGCCCCGCCGGCAAGCCCCGCGAACGCTACACCGTAACCGACGTAGGCCCGCGTGCGGGCCGTGCGTGCATCCTCGATCAGCTGCGCGTGACGGTCGATTTCTTCCGGAGTGCACGCGTAGCTCGAGGGACACACCTGTTTCGCGTCCTCGTTGCTCGAGCGATACTGCTGGGTGTAGGCGAGCCCCGCGAAGAGCCCGACGGCTCCGACGCCGAGCGCGACAGGGGGCACCCAGGTGTACGCGGCTTCCTGGGCCGGCGCCTCATCCACTGGAGTCGATGCGGGCTCGGGTTCGGGTTCGGGCTTGGGCTCGGGTTCGGACTCAGGCTCGCGCCTTTCGAGCGCGGGGATCTCGACGGTCACGAGTTTCGTCGCGCTGACCGTCACCTCACCGCTCCACTCGACCTTGTCGGGAGCTTGCGCGCGGACGCGGTGTTTGCCGGGGTCGACGAAGAACTGAACAGCGAGCTTGTTCGCGCTGACCAGCTCGTCGTCGACGAGCACGCTGAGCGAAGCGGGGTCGTCTTCGATCTGGATGCGGAGCGCACCGAGCTCGGATTCGAGCGCGAGCGCGCGCCCCTGGGCGACCTCGTGCCGCTCGAGTTGGCCGGCTTCCAGGGTGACCTCGGCCACCTCTAGAAACAGCGCGTGCGCCCGGGCCTTCTTGCCCTGCTTTTCGTAACAGCTCGCGAGCTGGAACTTGGTGCCTACGCCCGGCATCCGCTCGAGGCTCTGCTCGAACACCGGACACGCTGCGGCGTAGTCGCCCTGCTCGTAGAGAGCGCGCGCCTTGTCGAACAGCGCTGTCGCTGCCGATTCCGGCGGCTCGCTCGCTGTCTCCGACGGCGACTCATCGGCAGCCACCGGGGCTGCGTCAGCGGGTTCAGCCGCAGGCGATTGGGGCTCCGCCCAAGCAGTCCCTATCAGTCCCGGCGTTACGCACAAGACAAGAGTAGTTCTGACAATCAGTAAACGCATACCATGATCCAGATGGCGGCACTGGGTTCCCGTAGCCGTCCGCGGCGCGGACCTTACACCGGTTCACGTGCGCTGCTTGTGACAAGCAGGTCGCGCCGTGTGACGATTCGTTGACCGAGCTGATCCGCGTCGTCAACGAAATGCCAAACGTTTGTTGCGAGAGCGCTGGGTGCCTTCAACTATAGCGGACCGCATGTTGCGTATCCCGAAGGCGCCGGGCCGAGCCCCCAGGTGGGCGCGCTCGGCACCCGCCCTGCTGGCGATCGTCGCGTTCTTCGCGACGATTCTTCGCGCGAGCGATGCAGGCGCCTACCAGTGGATGCTGCGGCACGGCTACTCCGGGTGCAACACGTGTCACTCTGATCCTTCGGGTGGCGGCTTGCTCGAGCCGTACGGGGGCATGATCGCCGACGAAGTGCTGCGAACGCACTACTCCGACTCCACGGGAGAGTCCGCGGCCGGCCAATTTCTGGGCGGCCTCGTGGCGTTGCCCGAACCGCTCAGGCTCAAGGGTGACGTGCGGCTGCTGTCGCTCGCCAACAAGCTCGAAAGTCGTCCGATCGATCAGCAGTGGATCTGGATGCAGGCCGACTTTGCGGCGGGTGTCCGCTGGAAGAACCTCGCCGTGTCCGCCAGCGTCGGGTACGCCGACGAGGGGGCAAAGCTCGCTGCGGTCACGCGCGACGACGACCAGAACATCGTGTCTCGCTATCACTGGCTCGGTTTCTGGAACGACGCGGGTTCGTTCTTGGTGCGTGCTGGTCGCATGAATCTTCCCTTCGGCATCCGCACCATCGAACACACGTTGTGGGTGCGTGAGCTGACTCAGACCGGCATCAACGACGACCAGTCGCATGGGGTGTCGGCCTTCTATGCCAACGAGTTCGTGCGCGCGGAGCTGATGGCGCTCGCCGGTAACTTTCAGACGCGCCCCGACGATTACCGCGAACGCGGCTATTCGGGCTACGCCGAGTTCACGGCGACCGAGGGGCTGCAGCTCGGCGCCAGCAGCTTGATCGCCCACAAGGAACTCGATACCTCGAGCCTCGAACAGACCTGGCGCCAGGCTCATGGCATCATGGGGCGCTGGTCGACGCCCTGGGAAGAGCTGCTGCTCGCCACCGAGGTCGACTACGTGCTCGTGAGTTCCCAGGGGCGCGAGCACCGAAAAGGCTGGGTCGGCTACCTTCAGGCCGACATGGAGCTCATGCAGGGGATTCACGTGATCGCCACCGGCGAGACCAACAACATCGGTTTGGGCGACACCGTGGCTTCGTTCGGAGCTTGGCTCTCGTACCAATGGTTCTTTGCCCCGCACGCCGACGTGCGCTTCGACAACGTGTTCTATCGCCTGCGAACCCCGACCACGAGCAGCGACGCCTTCGCCCTGCTCGCCCAATTTCACGTCTACCTCTAGCCCGTGAACGTGACCGGACGTGCCCGTACCCGTGCCGCCCGTCTCTGAGAAATTACTCTCGGCGCCCTGCGCGCCGAGCCGCCAAGCACGCCGAGCTGCCGGCGGTAAAGTCGCGACACGCCTGCGGCCTCAAATCGTAGATGTTGCAGTCGAAGCGCTGCTTCGGCGTCCCCTGATACTGGCACTGGCCCTCGGGCGTGGTGGGCAGGGCAGGCAAGCTGAAGTGACCGGGGGCTAGCCGCTCCACGAGGTCGAGGCGGCGATGCTGCTCCCAGCGATCGCGATCGGCCAGCTCCACCAGCACGGTTCCCGGCCGGCCGCGGCAACAGACGCCGCACTCACGGCAATCGAAGCTCGGCTGGGGCGACTCCTGCGACATGGCTCGCCCACTACATCACAGCCCGACCACGCGCGCCACCTGAGCCACGCGCTCTCTGCGCCACGCGCTCTCTGAGCCACGCGCTCTCTGAGCCACGCGCTCTCTGAGCCACGCGCTCTCTGCGTCACGCGCTCTCTGAGCCACGCGCTCTCTGCGTCACGCGCGCCGCGCGCGCGTTAGAAAAGCTCAGTGAGCGCGCCGTTCGTGTTGTCGCTGTTGGGCTGCGTGCCGAACGCGTCGATGTCCTCACCGAACG
>Ga0315910_10002412_pt1 | contig 16431 bp, 16 predicted proteins | sample EdamamesoilMG_FD_204470 | JGI IMG/M metagenome (GOLD analysis project Ga0315910, IMG submission 204470) | Garden soil microbial communities collected in Santa Monica, California, United States - Edamame soil | ecosystem: Environmental > Terrestrial > Soil > Garden | place: USA: California... | reverse complement strand
CCAGCCGCACGCCCGCGCTGTCGCGCATCGCCTTCCGGTCCGTTTCGGTCGCGTGGTTCGGCACGGCTCGAAGACTAACGCACGCGTCGCCCCCACGAAAGCGGCGTCCCGCTTGCCCTCGCCACCTCGCTCGCGCATCAGGCGGTCCGGACCGGGAGAGGGACACGCATGCACGGACAACCCGACCTGATCGTCGTCGGCGGCGGCTCGGCCGGGATCGCCTGCGCGGCGCGGCTGGCCGAGGGCGGGCTGCGTGTGCTCCTGGTCGAAGCCGGCAAGGACCACCACGACCCGCGCCTGGCGATCCCCGCGCTGATGAGCGCGCTGGTGCACAAGCCCGACTTCGACTGGTGCTACACCGCCGAGCCCGACCCCTCGGTCGGCGGCCGGCCGGACGTGTGGCCCGCGGGCCGGCGGCTCGGAGGCGGCAGCTCGATCAACGGAATGATGTTCATCCGCGGCCACCGGTGGGACTACGACCACTGGGCCACCCTTGGCGCCACCGGCTGGGACTATGCCGGCGTGCTGCCCTACTTCCGCCGGCTCGAGCACAACGAACGCGGAGCTGACGAGTGGCGCGGAGAGGGCGGGCCGATCCACGTCTCCGAGGTTCGCTCGCGCTATGAGATAACCGAGGAGTGGATCGAGGCTGCCGAACAGGCGGGCATTCCGCGTTCGCAGGACCTCAATGGGGAGGTTGGCGAGGGTGTCGACCTGATCCAGCTCTCGCAGCGGGGAGGGCTGCGCTGCTCGACTGCCGCGGGGTACCTGCGCAACAAACCGGCCCATCTGGATGTGCTGATCGAAGCGCAGGTGCTGAAGATTGAGGTGGCGGATGGCCGCGCGACCGGCGTCACGATCCGCCGCGGCGGCGAGGTCCGGACGCTCAGGGCGAAGGCGGGCGTGGTGCTCAGCGCCGGCGCCTTGAACACACCGCGGCTCTTGCAACTGTCGGGCATAGGACCTGCAAGCGAACTGCAGGCGCATGGGATACCGGTGGTCGCCGACCTGCAAGGTGTCGGCGAGAACCTGCAGGAACATCCCGGTTGCCACCTCGTCAACGCAGTCTCGGCCCACACGCTGAACAACGATGCGCGCGGGTTCGCCGGGTTCGTCCATCTGCTCGAGCTGGCGTTCGCGCGCAGCGGGGCGCTGACCACCGGCATCGGGCACGCGCAGGCCTTCGTGAAAAGCCGCGAAGGGTTGCCGGCGCCCAACCTGCAGCTCGCCTTCTCTGCGTTCGCGTTCGAGATCACGCCGAAGGGCAACCTGGCGCTGGCGAAGGATGCGGCGGTCAGCACGTTCATCGCAGTCGCCCGGCCCAAGTCGCGCGGGCGCATATCGCTGCGCTCGGCCGATCCCGACGCGCCGCCGCTGATCGAGCACCGGTTGCTCGGCGACGAGGACGACGCGGCACAACTCGTCGAAGGGCTTGAGATCGCGCGGCGGATCATGGGCCAGCCGGCCATCGCCCCGCACGTCACCGCCGAGATCCGCCCCGGCGCTGCCGCCGGCAGCCGCGAGGCGCTGCGCGGTTATGTGGGACTGGCGACGATCCCGATGTTCCATCCGGTCGGCACAGCGAAGATGGGCGCGGTGGACGATCCGCTGGCGGTAGTCGGCCCGGATTGCCGCTTGCGCAGGGTCGCGGGCCTGTGGGTCGCCGATGCGTCGATCATGCCGACGATCCCGCAGGGCAACACCAACGCCACCGCGATCATGATCGGCGAGCGGGCGAGCGACCTGGTACTGGCGGAGGTGCGGGCATGATGCTGCGGGTCTTTTTGGCGCTGTCGCTCGTCTGGCTCGGCGCAACCGGCGCTGCGGCGCAGGTCATGCCCGAGGGGCCGATCCTCGCCGCAGCGGACCTGCGCGAGGGCACATCGCTTGACGGGACGTGGACGTACTCGATCGACCCCTATCGCGACGGCGTGGCGGGCTTCCACGGCGATCCCGCCGGAACCGGCCACCGCCGGTGGGACGACGTCAATGTCGAGCAGGCCCGCGCCGCCGATCCGCTCGCGCTCTACGAATACGACATGGACACCGCGCCTCGGGCCGAGCTCCCGGCCAGCTGGCTGACCCACGCGGCGGAGATGCGCCACTACCAAGGCCTCGTCTGGTATCAGCGCCGCTTCGACGCCGCGCCGCAGCCAGGCATGCGCTATTTCCTGCGCTTCGGCGCGGCGAACTATTCCGCCGAAGCCTGGCTCAACGGCAAGCGCATCGGCCGCCACGAAGGCGGCTTCACTCCCTTCAGTTTCGAAGTGACGGGCCTCCTGCGCGAGAGCGGTAACCGGCTGACGCTCGGCGTCGATTCCACTCACACCGAGCGCACGGTTCCGCCGCCGGTGACCGACTGGGAGACCTACGGCGGCATCACACGCCCGGTGCGGCTGATCGCGGTCCCGGAGACGTTCGTCGACGATGCCTGGGTGCGGCTGTCGAACGATGGGCGGATCACGGTCGATGTCACGCTCGACGGTCCGCGGGCCGCAGGTTCGACGGTAGAGCTGGCGATTGCCGAGCTTGACATCAGCCGGAACGTGACGACCGACGCCGAGGGCAGGGCGCACTTCGACCTGCTGGCGCCGCGCAATCTCCGGCGTTGGTCGCCCACCTCGCCCAAGCTCTATGACGTGACGGTGAAGTCGGGAGCGGACACGTGGCGCGACCGCATCGGGTTCCGCACCATCGCCGTCGACGGCCCCCGGATCCTGCTCAACGGCGAGCCGGTCTTCCTCAGCGGGATCAGCTTGCACGAGGAGGAGATCGGCGTCGATCCGACCCGGCGCATCACGTCCGAGGCGGCACGCAGGCTGCTGGCGGAAGTGAAGTTCGGGCTGCACGGCAACTTCGTCCGCCTGGCGCACTATCCCCATGACGAGATCATGGTTCGCGCCGCCGACGAACTGGGCCTGATCGTGTGGAGCGAGGTGCCGGTTTACTGGCGCATCGCGTGGGAGGATGCCGAGACGCTCGAGCTGGCGCGGCGGATGCTGGCCGAGAACATCCTGCGCGACCGCAATCGCGCCTCGATCGCGCTGTGGAGCGTCGGCAACGAGACGCCGGTGACCGAGGCGCGCAACGTGTTCATGGAGCAACTGGCGTCGGACGTCCGCGTGCTCGATCCGCACCGGCTGGTCACCGCCGCCTTGCTCACGGAACGCGAGCAGAGGGAGGGGCACCCGGTCATGGTGCTGGCCGATCCGCTGGCGCGCGCGGTCGATGTGCTGGCGGTCAACACTTACAACGGCTGGTATGGGCCGGACCATCCGGACGACCTTGCGCGCTTCGAATGGCGGCTGCCGGCGGACCGCCCGCTGATCCTTTCCGAATTCGGCGCCGACGCCAAGTTCGGGCTGCACGAAGGGAGCGCGGAACCGCACAAGTTCACCGAGGAGTACCAGGCCGAATACTACCGTGCGACGCTGGCGATGGCCGGGCGCATCCCTTCGCTCGCTGGAACGTCGCCATGGATCCTGAAGGACTTCCGTTCCCCACGTCGGCAGGTCGCCGGAGTGCAGGACGGCTGGAACCGCAAAGGGCTGATCTCGGAGACCGGCGAACGCAAGTTGGCGTTCGATGTCCTTGCAGCTTGGTATGAGACGCGATTGGCTACCAAACTTGATTAATCGCGCCAGCGTGCTTCTGCTGTTGCGTCGCCAAGCGACATGTAACCTCCAGAAAGAGGCCGATTTTAAGTAAAAAGTTTCAAGCGAAATAACATAGATTTAAGCTTTGCGATGCATCCTCGCCGCGGATGGGTTGAAGAGGAGACCAGCAATGGTCGATCAGCACCGCGAAGACGAGCGCTACGACGTCGAGCTTGATGTAAGCATGCACGGCGTGGACAGCGATGCGGAAGCCGTGAAGGTGCTGAACGTTTCCACGCTCGGCTGCCGTTTCACGTCGCGCCGCAAGATGGCAGTGGGATCGCCAGTGACGGTCGTCGTGCCGCGCGTGGGCGAGGTAAGCGCCCGGGTCAGATGGCGCGTTGGCAAGATGCATGGCGTGCGGTTCGACCAGGCGCTGCAACGGACCGTGCTCGATCACATCCGCCTGTTTCTAAGCACCCAGCCGGCTTACGTCGCCGAGCGGGACTGATTAGGGCCTAGCGGCGGGCAGGTCGGCGGCGCACTGCCGATAGCCGACCACGCACAGCGCCAGCATCGCGGCGTTGCAGACGAAATCTAGCGCCATCCATTCGTTGAACACCGGCACGACGAACACGAACCAGTAGTTGAACGCAAAGAACGGCAGCAGCGCGATCCCGTAGACCAGGAACGTCGTGCGGGTGAACTGGCTAAACGCCGCGAACAGGCCGGACAGCACCGCCTGCGCCCCGAAGCAGCCGATCAGCAGCGCGGTCGTCGTATCGCCGTGGTAGTAGTCAGGCTGCACCGCCAGGTGCTCGACCATTCCCGGAAACAGCAGGCACCACGCGCCCAGCAACAGGAACGGCAGCGCAATGAGCCTCTGGGCGAGCAGGGCGCTCACCAGTCCAAGCTAGCCCAGCCGGGTGACCCAGCCGTGACGGTCCTCGGCGGTGCCGCGCTGGATCGCCACCAGCCGCTCGCGCAGCTTGGTGGTGAGCTGCCCCGGGCCGCCACTGCCGACCGTGAACTCGCCGTCCTGGCTCGCCACCTTGCCGATCGGGGTAACGACCGCCGCGGTGCCGCAGGCGAAGCATTCGACCAGCCGCCCGCTCTCGGCATCGTTCTTCCACTGATCGATGTTGTAACGCTCCTCGCGCACCTCGAGCCCGTCCTCGCGTGCGAGGGTGATCAGGCTTTCGCGGGTGATGCCGGGCAGGATCGTGCCGGTAAGCGGCGGGGTGACGAGCGTGCCGTCGTCGAACGCGAAGAACACGTTCATCCCGCCGAGCTCCTCGACCCAGCGATGCTCCGCTGCGTCGAGGAAGCAAACCTGGTCAAAGCCGCGGGCGACGGCGCGTGCATGCGGCACGAGGCTCGCCGCGTAGTTGCCGCCGCACTTGGCAGCCCCGGTGCCGCCGGGCGCAGCGCGAGTGTAGTCCTGCGAGACCCAGATCGAGACGGCCGGGACGCCCGACTTGAAGTAGTTGCCCGCCGGGCTGGAGATGACGAGGAACTTGTACTGCTTTGCCGGCCGGACGCCGAGGAACGCTTCGGAAGCGAACATGAACGGCCGCAGGTAAAGCGAGCCGCCATCGACCGGCGGGAACCACGCCTTGTCGGCAAGCACCAGCTGGCGGACGGATTCGACGAACAGGTCTTCCGGCAAATGCGGCATCGCCATGCGGTCGGCCGAAGCGTTGAACCGGCGGGCGTTCTCGTCGGGGCGGAACAGCGCCATGGTGCCGTCGGCCAGGCGGTAGGCCTTGAGGCCCTCGAAGATTTCCTGCGCATAGTGCAGCACCGCCGCCGCCGGATCGAGCGTCAGCGGGCCGCGCGGACCCAACGTGGCGTTGTGCCAGCCGCGGCCTTCCTCCCAATCGATCGACACCATGTGATCGGTGAAGACCTTGCCGAAGCCCGGATCGGCGATCGCCTGGTCGCGCGATGCACCGGGGACAGGGGCGGGGTGGGGGATGCGGGTGAAATCGATGCTCGGTTCGGCCAGCGCCATGAAATCCTAGTCCTTGCCTCTCGGAAGGCAGTACGTACGAAAATTACAATATAGCAAGCAAAATTGTAATAAATGGTAAGGGCTGAAACCGCCCTCCCAATTGCCCTAGCCTCGGTAAGTGCAAATGAGAAGGGCGGCCCCGGCAACCCGAGAACCGCCCTTCACATGGTCAGCGGCCGGTTGAGCCGCAAACGAAGCCTTTATCGGCAAAGGAAATGATTACCGATAATGCTCCGCAAGGGTCGTCACCGACCTCCATGCTGAACCATGAGACATCGGATCACCTCCTTTCGCGCTGTGAAAGCCACGCCCCCGTTTTTACCGGAGGGCCAGACCCGCGTGGACCGCTGGCCTGGGTGGAATGTGAGTCACGCGAGTCAGTAAGACAAGACTTGTATTTGTGTTTTTCCCCGTCAGTATTGCTGCTTCGCCCTGACGCGGGCGACCCCCTCAGCGGCAGTCTTCGATTACCCGGGTTATCTCGGGATAGGCTGGCGGATACAGCGTCGGCAGGCCGCTCGCCTCGACCGAGAACCGGCCTTTCGAGAAGGCAATGGCATCGAGCAGCGGGTCGTGCACCGGCACTTGCGCGGCGAGGCTGGTCGGGTTGCTGCTCGCCGGAGCGGCAGCGAGGCTGCGGTCCATCACTTCGGTCCGCACGATCATTTGCGTTTGCCCGGCCACTGGTCCGGCGCGGATGATCTCGACGTAGCCGCCGGCACGATCGCAGCGCAGCGCCAGCACCGAAGGGCCATCGCCGAAGCGGGCGAGGCCGGACTGGTAACTCCAGTCGCCCGGCGTTGCGGGGGCGTCCATCCAGTTTTCGAACGTCGGTGCGGGGGCGGGTGCCGCTACCGGGGTCGGTGGCGCGGGGGCAGGTGTCGGCGCGGGGACGGGCGCGGGAGTCGGTTGGGGCGCGGGGACGCAGGCCGTCAGGGCAAGGCAGGAAAGCGCGGCGCCAAGGTACACCCGATTGAACCGCATCAACACCGCTCCTTCTGCTTCGCCGGACCGCCGGCCAATCGAACAACGCGCTGGCCTGCCTCGTTCCATCGCCTTATCGCCGCCGCGATGACAAGCAAGCGACGCATCGACCAGTTGCTCGTCGAACGGGGACAAGCGGAAAGCCGCGCCCGGGCGCAGGCACTGGTCATGGCAGGCCTGGTGTTTGCGGGCGAGACGCGGATCGACAAGCCTGGCCAGCAGGTACGCGAGGACCAGCCGATCGAGGTGCGCGGCCGCGATCATCCGTGGGTTGGGCGCGGAGGGATCAAGCTGGCGCACGCGATCGAGCACTTCGGGCTCGACCCGTCCGGCGCGGTGGCGATGGACATCGGCAGTTCGACCGGCGGCTTCACCGAAGTGTTGCTGGAGCATGGCGCGGCGCATGTTTTCGCAGTCGACGTCGGGACCAACCAGCTCGCCTGGAAGCTGCGGCAGGACCCACGCGTGACGGTGCTTGAGCAAACCAACGCCCGCGCGCTCACCAGCCGCGAGATCGACCGGCCGTGCGATTGGGTGGTATGCGACGCCTCGTTCATCGGCCTCAGGAAGGTGCTTGAAGTGCCCTTGAGCCTCGCCGCGCCGAAGTGCCGGCTGGTGGCGCTGATCAAGCCGCAGTTCGAAGTCGGGCGTGAAGAGGTGGGCAAGGGTGGCATCGTCCGCGATCCTGAACTCCACGCCCGGGTGTGCGGCGAGGTGCGCAGTTGGCTCGAAGCGGAGGGCTGGCGGATCGACGGGATTGTCGAGAGCCCGATCACCGGCACCGAGGGCAATGTGGAATTCCTTGTCGCGGCGGAGCGCGGCTAGAACTTTCCCACATCGGGATTCATTGCGCAGGCCACGTTGCGCGCCGCGTGCCGCGCCGCCATACCCCGCAGCGATTCGGCCGAGGAGCATCGATGAACCGCCTCGCTTCCCCCGCGCAACTTCGCGCCAGCTTCACTCGCTGGGCCCTGTTCACCGTGCCGCTGGTGCTGCTGCTCGGCTTTCTCTCCGGCAGGATCGGCGACAGCGCGAGCGACCCGTGGTTCGTCTCGCTCGCCAAGCCGGAGACGTTCCCGCCGCCGGGCGTGTTCGGTGTGGTGTGGCCGATCCTCTATGTGCTGATGGGCTTTGCCTTCGCGCTCGTCTGTTCCTCTTGGGGTGCGCGCTTCCGCGGGGTGGCGATCACCGCGTTCGTCCTGCAGCTGCTGCTCAACCTGTCGTGGTCGCCGACCTTCTTCGCGGCGCACCAGATCAGTCTGGCGCTGTGGATCATCATCGCGCTGGACGTGCTGGTGCTGGTGACGGTCTTCGCGTTCTGGAAGGTGCGGCGCACGGCCGCGCTGCTCATGCTGCCCTACCTCGCGTGGATCCTGTTCGCGACGGTGCTGAACTGGCAGTTCCTGCAGCTCAATCCGGACGCTGACGGCGCGCAGGGCTCGGGCGCGGTGCAGCGGATCGAGCTTTAGCTTGCGCGCGCCGAGAGGCAGGACCACATAGCCGCCATGCAGAGCGAAAACCCCCTGATCGCCGACTTCGTGAAGATGGCGAACGCCGCCGCCGGCACCCTCGCCGGCATGACCCGCGAGGCGCGCGAGGGCGCGCGCGAGCGGATGAAGGAAGCCATGGGCGGCCTCGACTTCGTCAGCCGCGAAGAGTTCGACGCGGTGAAGGACATGGCCAGCCGCGCGCGCGAGGATTGCGCCAAGCTTGAAGCGCGGATCGCGGCACTCGAAGGCAAGCAGGGCAAGGCCAAAGCCTAACCGTTTTCCTACACGGGTTTAAATCACTAGCGTTGGCCTCGTTGCGATTCGGGGAGGTCAGCCTTGCGTAAATTCTGTCTGTTTTTGGCCGCGCTGAGCATGACGGCGCCGTTGCACGCGCAGGAGACCTTCGGCGGGGCCAAGGGCGCGGACATGTCGCTCGAGGCGACCGAGCCTGACAGCAGCTCGGTGACGACCGGCCTTGCGGGGCAGTATCCGGCGGACATCGCGCGCTATCTCCTAGCCAAGGGAGCGGGCTTCGCGCGGCTTTCGCCCGATGGCCGGACGATCGCCTTCACCCGCGACATCACCGGCCAGCCCGAGCTGTGGACCATCCCCGTCACCGGCGGCCAGCCGATGCAGGTCACCTTCAACACCGGCATCGACAACTTCAACTGGACGCCCGACAGCCAGGGCCTGCTCTACGAGGCGGACCGCAACGGCAACGAGCAGCCGGGCTACTTCGTGATCTCGCCCGACGGGCGGACCGAGCGCGAGGTGCTGCCGGCGGCGCGCGGCGACTTCCGCGTGTTCGGCGATTTCGCCGCCGACGGCAGCTTCGTCTATTCCTCGACCGCGCGGAACCAGCTCGATTTCGACATCTACCGCGCGACGCTGTCGGGCGAGAGCAAGCTGGTGCGCGAAGGCCGCTACGCGTTTGTCGCGCCATCCGTCTCGCCCGACGGCCGCTACGCGGTGGTTGTGGAGAGCGTCGGGGAAGATGCCGACAATCTATACTTGCTCGATCTCCAGACGAACGAATTCACGACCATCGACGCGCCCCCGGTCGAAGATCGTGCCAGCCACACTCTCGGCGGCTTTGCCTGGCGGCCTGATTCCAGCGGCTTTCTCTACTCGACCAATGCAGGGCGCGAATTCGGTGCGTTGACCGCCTACGACGTCGGTGAGCGCAGATCGTACACGCTTCATGGCGGCGATGGCGACGTCGGCAACATAGAGGTCTGCGGAGCCGCTGGCTCGGGCACCGCCTTTACCACCAGCCAGGACGGCTTCGACCGCCTATGGCGAACCGAGCAGACGCAGCTGACCGAGATAACGGGGCTGCCCGAAGGGACCTATTCGCTCGACTGCGAGGGCAACACGCTGTTGGTGCGCGTCAACGGCTGGGCAACGCCGGGCGACCTCTACACCGTCGATTTCGCCAGCGGCGCGGTGACCCGCGTGTTCGCCGCCAACCTCGCCGGGCTTGATCCGGAGCGGCTCGTTCGCCCGCAAGTCGTACGCTATCCCGCGCGCGACGGGGTCATGCTGCAGGGGCTGCTTTATCTCCCCGCCGGGGCGCAGCGCGGGGCCGGAGCACCGCCCGTGCTGTTTTCGGTGCACGGCGGGCCGTCGAGCCTGTCGGTCGCCAGCTTCGATCCGATCGTGCAGTACCACGTCAACCGCGGCGTCGCGGTGTTCGAGCCCAACGTGCGCGGATCAACCGGGCTTGGGCGGACCTACTCCACCCTCGATGATCGCGAGAGGCGGCTCGACAGCGTGCGCGATCTTGTCGACCTGCTCGATGGTCTCGGGAAAGACGGACTGGTGGATGCCAGCCGCGCGGCGGTCGCGGGAGGGTCCTACGGCGGGTACATGGTCAACGCTGTGCTGGCCGCGTACCCGGAGGCTTTTGATGCGGGCGTTTCGCTGTTCGGGGTGGCCGACTGGATTACCGGCCTCGAGGTCGCCTCTCCGGCACTGAAAGCCTCGGACCGGATCGAATACGGCGACATCACCGAGCCGCGCTGGCGCGAGTTCTACCAAGTCAACTCGCCGATCCGGCAGGCCGACCGGATCGTGGTGCCGGTGCTCTACTCGCACGGCGTGCAGGATCCGCGTATCGACATCGCCGAGAGCGAGACGATGGTGAAGAACCTGCGGGCCCGCGGCATCGACGCACCGTTCATTCGTATACCGGACGAGGGCCACGGCTGGCGCAAGCTCTCGAACCAGCTGTTCTACTTCCGCAAGCAGGCCGAGTTCATCGAGCAGCAGCTAGGAGTGGCGGCGAAGTAGTCCTCCCGCGATGGTGGAGGATCGGCTAGGCCGCCGCCATGCACCTGCGCGCGCCTGCTATCCTGCTTGCTGCCCGGCCGCATGGCGAGACGGCGGTCGTCGCGCGGATGTTGACCGAGGAGCATGGCGTTGTCGCCGGGTACGTCGCTGGCGGGCGCGGGCGGCTGTTGAGGCCGGTAGTGATCCCGGGCAACCTGGTCGAGCTGCAGCTTTCGGCGCGCTCGGACAGCCAACTACCGTTTGCCAAGCTGGAGCTGGTCGAAAGCCGCGGGCCGTGGCTGGGTGAGCCGCTGCCGGCCGCGGCGATTAGCTGGGCCTGTGCGCTGACCGCCACGGCGCTGCCTGAGCGGCAGGCTTACCCGACGCTCTACGAAGCGCTCACCGGCTTGCTCGCAGCGATCTGCCATGCGCCTTCGGCGCGCGGCTGGGCGGCGGCCTTGGTCGACTATGAGACGCTGCTGCTGCGTGAGCTTGGTTATGGTGGCAATACTCGCCACCAGGGCGATTTCGTCGATACGCTCGAGGCGATGGACCGGCTGGCGGGCGCTCTCGACCACTACCTGCTTGCCGACCGGCGCGGCGATGTTATGGCCGCGCGCGCTCGCTTGAGAGAGCTGTTAGGACGGATGGCGGAATGAAGATCGCGTGCCTTGCTGGTGACGGAATCGGCCCCGAGATCATGGCCGAGGCGAGGCTGGTGCTGGCTGCGCTCGACCTGCCCGGGCTGGTGGTCTGGGAAGGCGACGTTGGCGGGATCGGCTACAAACGCCACGGCCACCCCCTGCCGCCCGAAACGCTGGAAATGGCTAAGACGGCCGACGCGGTGCTGTTCGGCGCGGTGGGCGATCCGAGCTGCGATGGACTGGAGCGACACCTCCGGCCAGAGCAGGCGATCCTCGGGCTGCGCCAGGCGCTCGGCCTGTTCGCGAACCTGCGCCCAGCGACCATGTTTCCGGGGCTCGAAGATCTCTCCGCGCTGCGCCCGGAAGTGGCCCGCGCCATCGACCTCCTCATCGTCCGCGAATTGAACGGCGACGTCTATTTCGGCGAAAAAGCGATCCGTACGCTCGACGACGGGCGCCGCCAGGGCTTCGACTTCATGTCCTACGCCGAGGACGAGGTGCGCCGCATCGCCCACGTCGGCTTCCGCGCTGCGCAGGGGCGCAACAAGCGCCTGTGCAGCGTCGACAAGGCCAACGTGCTCGAAACCAGCCAGCTCTGGCGCGACGTGGTGATCGAGGTTGCTGCGGAGTACCCGGACGTCGAACTCAGCCACATGTACGTCGACAACGCGGCAATGCAGCTGGTGCGCAACCCGGGCCAGTTCGACGTGGTGGTCACCGGCAACCTGTTCGGCGACATCCTGTCCGACCAGGCGAGCATGTGCGTTGGCTCGATCGGCTTGCTCGCCAGCGCTTCGCTGGGTGAGGAGCAGACCGAGTTCGGCACCAAGGGGCTCTATGAGCCGATCCACGGCAGCGCGCCCGACATTGCAGGGCAGGGCAAGGCCAACCCGATGGCGATGGTCCTCAGCCTCGCGATGATGCTGCGCCACAGCTTTGGCCGCGAGGCCGAGGCTGCGCGGATCGAGGCGGCCGTGGCGAAGACGCTCGCCGACGGGGTTAAGGGTGCCGACCTTGGCGGCAGCGCCGGCACCGCTGAGGTCGGCGCAGCGGTCGTTGACCGCCTGTAAAATGGTTTGGGGGTAGGTTCGCGACGTGACCGAACCGCTCCACCTTGCCGTCGTCCTGCCGACCTACAACGAGCGCCCGAACATCGCGCCGATGGTAGCTCGACTGGAGGAAGCGCTCGGCCCCTCGGGTTGGGAAGCGATCTTCGTCGACGATAACAGCAGCGACGGCACCGCCGACGAGGCGCGGCGGATCGCTGCGGCGGATCCGCGCATCCGCGTGCTCCAGCGCATCGGCCGCCGGGGCCTCGCGAGCGCGGCCATCGAGGGCATGTGCGCCACGGCCGCGCCGATCGTCGCGGTGATGGACGCCGATCACCAGCATGACCCCGCACTGCTCCCGCAAATGCTTACCGCCATCCAGAGCGGCGAGTGCGACCTCGCGGCCGCCTCGCGCTTCGCTGAGGGCGCGAGCATGGAGGAGTGGAACCGGCCGGACCGCGAGAAGGCCTCCGCGCTCGCCAACAAGCTCGCGCGCAAGGTCACCGGCGTCGACCTCAGCGACCCGATGAGCGGCTACTTCATGCTGCGCACCGAGTTGCTGCGGCGCGATGCGCATCGCCTGTCGGGCATCGGCTTCAAGATCCTGCTCGACATCCTCGCGACCATCGACGCGCCGCTCAAGGTCAAGGAGTTCCCGCTGCGCTTCGCCGCCCGTGCCGAGGGCGAGAGCAAGCTAGACCGCACGGTTGTGTTCGAGTTCCTCGTCGGCCTTTACGACAAGTGGCTCGGTCGGATCATCCCCACGCGCTTTGCCCTGTTCGGCACGATCGGCGCCGCTGGCGTGGTGGTGCACATGGCGGTGCTAAGCGCGTTCCTGGCAATATTCGGCGGCAGCTTCGAGCAGCACCTCATCTCGACCTTCGAGGTCGGCCAGACCGTCGCCGCGCTCGTCGCGATGACGTTCAACTTCGTGCTCAACAACTCGCTGACTTACGCCGACCAGCGCCTCAGCGGGACATGGCCGCTGTTCAAGGGCTGGATCCGCTTTGCGCTGACCTGCTCGGTCGGCCTGCTCGCCAACGTCGGCGTGGCGGCGGTGCTGGTGAGGATGGGCTTCCACGCCTATCCAGCGGCGCTGGCCGGGATCGTGATCGGCTCGGTGTGGAACTACGCGCTGTCGAGCCGCTTCGTGTGGGGCCGCTTCGGCTGACTACTTCCAGCTTTCAAGCCAGGTGTAATGCAAGTACGCGTCCGGCCCATCGAGCCGCGCGGCCGTGAGGATCGGCCAGAAGTAGCCGAACAGCGCACACGATGCGGCCAGCACCATGAGTGGCACCCAGCGCCACTTGCGCCGCCATAACGCGTCGAGAGCTAGCGCCAGCGCCGCGATCAGGAAGCAACTCGGCAGAAAGTAGTGGTAGTAGAACTGCACCGGCTTGGCGGCGACAATCCACATGCCGAGCGTCGCGGCGTAGAGCACGACGACGGCCATTGCGTCCCACCGGCCCCGGGCAAACCCGATCCAGGCGCACCAGGCCAGCGCCGGCAGGCCGATCAGCATGGTGAGCGGATTGCCGAGCAGCAGCACCCCGCGTTGCGCCCCGTCGGCGACTTCGTAGAGATACCAGATCGCCCGCCAGTTACCGACCCACTGGTACCACACGCTCTGGTAAGTGTGCGGGTTCACCACTTCCGCCTGCAGGTCGAGCATGCGGAGGTGGAAGTCGACGAGCTCCATCGGCCCCACGGCCTCGGTCTTGAGGAACGCATAAGGCGCGAAGGCCAGCGCGTATGCCGCGAGCGGCAGAAAGCCGAGCCAGATGGCCGCCTCACCCAATGAGATGCCAGGGATCGGCGTGCCTCGGTGCGCGGTGACGAGCCGCCACCCGCCCGAGCGCGCCCGGACCGCGAGGAAGGCCAGACCCGGCAAGATCGCCACGGGCGCGGCGTTCCACTTGCACGCCATCGCCAGCCCCAGCGAGGCGCCGGCGATCGCCAGCCGCCAGCGCGCCGTCTCCGCCTCGCGCACCGCACCCGCGCACATCCACAGAGCGACGAGCACGAAGGCGGCCATGAACACGTCGAGCATCGCGATCCGCGCTTCGACGAACAGCGGAAACGCGGTCGTCAGCAGGACGCCGAACGCCAGCGTGGCGAAGCGCGAGGCCGAAGCGAACCACATCGCCCGCATCGCCGCGAACAGGCCGAGGACGCCGAACAACGCGGGCATGATCCGCCAGCCGAGCGCGCGGTCGCCGAACAGGGCGATCCCGGCAGCCAGCAATTCCTTGCCGAGCGGCGGGTGCTCCGGGTTGCGCAGGTCCGACAGCTCCAGCAGCGAGCGCGCCGCGGGCAGGTAATGTACCTCATCGAAGAACGGCTTCGAGGGGATCGTCAACCGGACCAGGACCAGCCCAAGAAACGCCAGCGTGATCGCCGCCGTCCATCCCAGCGGGTCGCGCGGATGAGTCGGCGGATGATCCGTCGCGGGTTTCATTGGTTGGCGCGATAAAGGGGGGCTGGATGCGGCGCAAGCGCTTGGTGTTAAGCCATTATTTACTCGGAAAGTCGGGATTCATCCGCGGCGGACCTAGGGTTTGCCCCAGTTTTCCGTAGCTTCACCTTGTTCCATAGGAGATGCGGGCAGTGAGAGCCGGTCGTTGCCCTGCCCCCCATCGGGGCAACGGCCGGACAACCCGCCCATCGGATCTGGAAGGATCGCTGCCCATGCTTCGTAAAGCTCTCGTTTCCTCTGTTGCCGTCTTGTCGCTGATCGCGGGCACCACCGCCAACGCAGCCACGGTTCGTGAATCTGCGCCGGTGAGCCCGGAGAGCGAGCAGGTCGCCGGCAGTTTGATGATCATCGGCATTATCGTGGTCGTCGGCGCCATCCTGCTCCTCGTCGTGCTCGACGATGACGACGAGGAACCGGAAAGCCCCTGAGGCTCCATTCCGAACTGCTTGAAGAACGGGGCCGCCGGCCCCGCTTTTTTGGCGTGCGCGTAGCCGCGCCCCGAGCGGTGTCCTGAAGCGGCAGGCCGCCTGACAAGCCGGAAACGATCGACGGCTGCTGCCGGTTTGTTCTAATGGCGGTCAGAGGGGGCGTCGGTTTCGGGATAAATGGGATGGTTCGTAAATTGATACTCGCCGCGGCTGTCGCGACGTTCGCGGCCGCACCAGTTGCCGCTGCCCCGGAACGCACGGCCGCGCCCGTTTCCGGCCCAGACCAGCTGAAGGGCGGCGGCATGTTCGGGATCGGGCTGTTCCTGGCCGCCGCGCTAATCTTTATCGTTCTCTATGACGACGGGGACGACACCTTTCCGGCCAGCCCGTGACCGGCTGATCCTGAGTTGAGCGATCGAGCGGGGCCCGGCGGCCCCGCTTTTTCGTTGCGCCGCCGTCGGCGCAGGCCCTAGACGCCGAGCGATGAAGACAACCACCGGCACGGACCGTTCGATCACCTCCCAGTGGCGCCCGCAGACCCGCGCGGTGCGCGCCGGTACCTGGCGCTCGGAGCAGGGCGAGACGAGCGAGGCGCTGTTCCTCACCTCGGGCTATGCCTACGACAATGCCGAGACCGCCGCCGCCCGCTTCCGCGGCGAAGACCCGGGCATGACCTATTCGCGGTTGCAGAACCCGACGGTGGCCATGCTCGAGGAGCGGATCGCGTCGATGGAAGGCGCGGAAGCCTGCCGCGTGCAGTCGAGCGGCATGGCGGCGATGTCCATCGCGCTGCTGTGCCAGCTCAGCCAGGGGGACCACATGGTTGCCGGCCGCGCTGCGTTCGGCTCGTGCCGCTGGATAGTCGACAACCTGTTTCCGCGCTTCGGCATCGAGAGCACGACCATCGACGCGCGCGACAACCAGGCCTGGGTCGACGCTATCCGGCCGAACACCAAGGTGTTCTTCTTCGAGACCCCGGCGAACCCGACGATGGACATCGTCGACATGACGTTCGTGTGCGGCCTCGCGCGGGAACGCGGGATCGTCAGCGTGGTCGACAACGCGTTTGCCACGCCGGCCTTGCAGCGGCCGCTCGAGTTCGGCGCCGACGTCGTCGCCTATTCGGCTACCAAGCTGATGGACGGCCAGGGCCGGGTACTCGCGGGCGCTGTCTGCGGGAGTGAAGAGTTCATCGTCAACAAGCTGCTGGCGATGCAGCGCCACACCGGCCCGAACCTGTCGCCGTTCAACGCCTGGGTGGTGCTCAAGGGGCTCGAGACGCTCGACCTGCGCGCCCGGCGCCAGAGCGAGAATGCGCTCAAGGTCGGAAAATTCCTCGAGGGCCGGGTGCCGCGCATCAATTTCCCCGCCCTGCCGAGCCACCCGCAGCACAACCTGGCAACGCAGCAGATGGACGCCTGCGGTCCGATCTTCTCCTTCGAGGTCGACGGTGGCCGCGAGCAGGCGTTCGCCGTCCTC